>ERZ1090879.1484-NODE-1485-length-12751-cov-8.024338_pt1 | contig 12751 bp, 8 predicted proteins | sample MGYA00478472_ERZ1090879 | MGnify/ENA primary metagenome ERZ1090879 (study PRJEB33644, sample SAMEA5815723) | chicken gut metagenome | biome: Chicken; feature: Gastrointestinal Tract; material: Caecum | place: Ireland | collected 2019-01-01 | study: A study of the...
CTATAAATTCTTCGGGGTTGAATTTTTCAAGGTCGCCTATCTTTTCGCCCGTGCCTACAAATATGACGGGAATTTCAAGCTCGCCGCACAGCGAAATTACAAATCCGCCCTTTGCGGTGGAATCGAGCTTGGTAAGCACAATGCCGTCGAGCTCCACCGCCTCGTCGAAAAGGCGCGCCTGGTTTATTGCGTTGTTTCCCGTGGTCGCGTCGAGAACGAGCAGTTTATATACGTGCGCCTGCGGGTATTCGCGGGATATTACGCGGGAAATCTTTTTCAGCTCCTCCATAAGGTTTGCCTTAACGTGCAGTCTGCCCGCCGTATCCACGAGCAATACGTCAGTACCCTTGGCCTTTGCCGAGGAGATTGCGTCGAACACGACGGCCGAAGGGTCGCTGCCCTCTTCGTGCTTTACTATGCGCACGCCCGCCCTCTCTGCCCAGACGGTGAGCTGGTCTGCCGCGGCGGCACGGAAGGTATCGGCCGCAGCCACGGTCACGCTCTTTTTGTTCCTTAAGAAGTAGTCGGCAAGCTTGCCTACCGTAGTGGTCTTGCCAACGCCGTTAACGCCTATTAAAACTATTACGGCAGGATACTCTATTTCAGGTACTTCAGCACGGGTGAGCGTGTCCTCGAGAATGTCCTTTAAAAGGTTTACAACATACTCCTCGTCCTTTAGCTTTTCCTTTTTGACCTCGGCGCGCAAATCCTCCACCGTCTCCTCCGCCGTCGTGACGGAAATATCGGCGGAAATGAGAATTTCTTCAAGCTCGTCATAGAACTCGTCGCCTATCTTTCCCCTTGTAAACAGCGCCTTTATTGCGCCGCCGAGGGTCTGTTTGGTCTTTTTTAAAGCGTCCTTTATTTTAGAAAAAAATCCCATAAATATTCCTTTTGAATTACATTATACAGCTTTCGCAGCGCAAGGCCTTGCTCAAAGCTGAAAAAACTATGAGCGCGATTACATAACCGTATCGCCGCCGAGACGGGTTTCCACGTCGGAGAGCTTTACGGAAACTATTTTAGAGACGCCCTTTTCCTCCATGGTTACGCCGAAGAGAGTATCGGCATTTTCCATTGTGGGCTTACGGTGGGTTATTACTATGAACTGCGTCTGTGTAGAGAATTTTTTGAGGTACTTTGCATACCTGCCTACGTTTGCCTCGTCGAGGGCGGCCTCGATTTCGTCGAGCACGCAGAAGGGCATGGGACGCATGCCTATGATGGCGAAAAGTATGGCTATCGCCGTGAGGGCGCGCTCGCCGCCGGAGAGAAGGGAAATTTTGGTGAGCTTTTTGCCGGGAGGGCAGGCCACTATTTCCACGCCCGCGTCGAGAGGGTCTTCACAGTCGGTATAGTCGAGCTGAAGCTCGGCCCTGCCTCCTCCGAACAACTCCTTGAATGTCTGTTTGAAGTTTTCGTTTATCTTGTAGAAGCCGTCGTTGAAGATGCGCAGCATCTCCTGCCTTATATCGTCTAAAGCTACGCCGAGGTCGTCTATCGCCTTTTCCATATCAGACTTTTCCTCGGCCATCTTGTCGTAGCGCTCCTTCACCTCTTTATATTCGGCGACGGCGTTGGGGTTGATTGCACCCAGCATGGTTATCTGGCGCTTGAGCGAGGCAACCTGACCGGGCGCGGCCGATATATCGAAGTCCTCCACCTTGTATTTGAGGCAGCCTTCGTAGTCCTCGCCGTACTCCTCGGATATGCGTTGTTGCATATTTTCGAGGTCGGCGTCGAGCTTGGTGAGCGCTATCTGCTGATTGTTGCGCTTATCGGTGAATTCCTGGATGTTCTTGTTTGTTTCGTAACGCTCTATATCGAGCTGCTTTATGCGCGCGTTGGTGGCGGCCTTGCTTTCGGTAGTGCTCTTTATGCGCTCGCGTATGTCGTCTACGACCTTCTGCTCGTCGGCGGTCAGCGCGGAGTGCTCGGCCTGGCGGTTGAGCTCTTCAAGCTCGCGCTCTATGTCGGGTATGGCGGCGCGCGTTGCCGCTATCTTCTTTATCAGATCTTCCTTTTCGCCGCGCAGCCTTTCGGTATTCTCCTTGCCCGACTTCACCGCCGCCTCGAGCGAGGCCTTTTCCACGCGCTGGGAGTTGAGCTCTTCAAGCTTTTCGTCCCTGCGCGCAACTATGGCGTCGTACTGGGTAGAGATATTTTCTATCGCGGACGAGGCCTCGGACGAGCGTTCGTTGAGGTCGCTCGCGCCGCGCGTCGTTTCGCTGTACTTGTCGTCGAGGGCGGCAAGACGGGAGCTTATCATCTGTTCGGTCTGCGCAAACACCGAATACCTGCTCTCTTCCGAAGAGAGCTGCTTTAAAAGACTTTCAGAGAGCTGCTCGTTTGCGGCGAGGTCAGCGCGCGAGGACTGGAAGCGCTCGCGCAGTTTTTCCAGCTCGGCATTCTTTTCCTCCAGATCGGCCTGAGCCTTTTCGCGCAGGTTTTCGGCGCGGGTGAGGGCGGCCTTTTTATCGGAAATGCTCTCCTCTATCTCCTTTATTCTGCGCTCGTTGGCAAGCAGGTTGCCCGCATTGTCCTTGCGGGAACCGCCCGTCATTGAGCCCGAACTGTTTATCACGTCGCCGTCGAGGGTGACTATTTTGAACGCGCGGGGGTATTTGCGCGCTATCTGCGTGGCGTTCTCTATATCGTCGCACACGAGGGTGTTGCCGAGCAGATACCTTATGACGTTATCGTACTTTTTGTTGTATTCAACAAGGTCAACGGCGTAGCCTATCGCGCCCTTTTCCCTGCGGGCGGCGCGTATGCTGTCGCCCTCCAGCCTGGGACGGAGAGCATCTACCGGCAGGAATGTGACCTGGCCGCCGCGGGTACGCTTTAAGTGCTCTATGAGGAACTTGGCGTCCTCACGCGTGGCGGTGATGACGTTCTGCATAGAGCCGCCGAACGCCGTCTCGATAGCCACTTCGTAGTCGCCCGCCGTGCTGACTATGTCGGCGATAAGGCCCTGGATTTTGGCGGAAATTTCGGGGTACGCCTTGGCGTCCGTCATAAGTCTCTTTACAGAGTATATGTAGCCGTCGAACCTGTCGCGCAGGGCCTTTACCGTGGCGAGACTGTCGTTTAAGCTTGCTATCTGCGAGCGGGCGTCGTAAGCCCTGCCCGTATATGTGCGTATGCTCTCCTCTGCGTCGCGCACGGCCTTTGTGGCGCGCTCCATAATCTCGTTTTCAGAGGATATGAAGTCTACAAACTCGCCGTGCTTTTTTATCGCTTCGTCATAGTCGCGCTTGTAGCCGTCGCGCACGCCCTTTATTTCGTCGAGCGTCTGTCTGACTTCGGCGAGACGCTCGTTTAACAGCTCGCGCTGAGCCTCTATCGAGCCCATGTTTTTGTTGAGGTCGGAGAGGTCGCGGAAGGTATCCATAACCTTCTTTCTGTTTTCGTCGTTCATGGCCTCGAACTTGCCTATCTCCTTGGAGAGGGCGGAGAGCTCCTCCTCGGCGGCGGCGCAGGCCGCGGCAAGCCTTTGGGCGCGCTCTGAATTTTTGGCGTTGTAGTCCTCGGCGCGGCGGATTTCCTTTTCAATTTCGTCTATGCGCTGGGAAGAGAACGTTACGTCCTCCTGCGCGGCGCGCAGTTTTTCCTTTACGGAATTGGCCTTTTCCTGCAGCACCTTGCCTTCGCCCGTCTTCTGCTGAATGCCTACTGTGTAGCGCAGCAGCCTTTCGTTGAGGTCGGCGAGCGATTCGTCCGCACCCGCAACCATATCGCGGCACTCATCGTATTCCTTTAAAATTTCAGACGAGCGCGCCGTCAGCTTTTCGAGCTCGGCGGTGTAGTGAGTTATTTTATCGTTTATCTTCTGCTTGCGCTCTGCGCTGGTATCGTAGTTGTAGATGTACGCGTTGATTTCCATTTCGCGCAGTTTGCCGTACAATTCTTCGTACTTTATGGCGCTCTCCGCCGCCTTTTCTGCCGGGCCGAGCTGACGTTCAACCTCGTGCATGCGCTGCAGAAAGACGTACAGATTGTCGCGCGCGGCCGAAAGTTTGCGCTCGGCGTCCGCCTTGCGCTCCTTGTATATGGATATACCCGTGGCCTCTTCAAAGATGGAACGCCTGTCCTCGGGCTTGGCGTTCATAATCATCTCTATTCGGCCCTGACCTATAATCGAATAGCCCTCCTTGGCGGCGCCCGCGCCGTGCAGAAGGCCGGTGAGCACCTTCATCCTCGAAGGCTGGCGGTTGAGCAGATATTCGCTGTCGCCGTTGCGGTAGAGGCGACGGGTCATTTCCACCTCGTCGCAGTCTATATCGAATATGCGGGAGGCATTGTCGAACGACAGAGTGACCTCGCAGAACGATGTGGGGCGGCGCTTTTCCGTACCGTTGAAGATAACGTCGAGCATCTGCGAGCCGCGCATCATCTTTGCCGACTGTTCGCCGAGTACCCAGCGGATTGCGTCGGCAACGTTGGACTTGCCGCACCCGTTGGGTCCGACTATGCAGGTTACGCCGTCCTGCAACGGAATTACAGTTTTATCGGCAAACGACTTGAAGCCGACAAGTTCTATTTGTTTGAAAGTTACCATATAACTCCTTACAGAGCGCGGCGCGCCGCGGCAGATAAAGTGCGCTTTAAAGGCCGTAAAACAGCCATATGTGCGGGTTAATTACTTAAAAACAGTAATCGGATTATTTTTGCGGACAAAGGCTAAAAAGTCATAACTTTACAGCTTAAAAACCGCAAATCCGCGCACATTTTTTGCCGTGAAACGGGCATATGTGCGGGGCAATTTATTTGTTGAACAGATTTAAGATGGCGAGGTTGAGTTCGTCGCCCGAATTGAATGTTACGCAGCTTACGTCGTCCAGGTCGGTCACCATTGAGCCGTCAGGCTTGCCCTAGCTGTCCACCACGGCAAGGCGGATTGTATCCACGCCTATCTCCTCTATAAAGCCGCTCTCGGTATATCCCCTCTCGCCTATCAGCTCGAGAGTGCATACAAACCTGTTGGTGGAGATAAATTCGAGCACAGACACGAAAAGACTGCTTTCGGGCAGGTTGAGCGGCTTGCGCTCCGTACCCTTTGCCGCGGCGAGGTTGGCTATTTTGCCGAGATACTGCGTGTTGTATTGCAACCTTATGACGGCTTCGATCTCGGTAAGTCTGTAGCCGTCGTGCAGGCCGTCTGGCGAGATGCGCTCTATGAGCGCCCAGTCGTCGTTATAGCCTATTATGTACCCGACGTCGAAGCGGCGGCTGTCGCTACTGTCGGTATAAATTTCGTATAATGTATTCTTTTCTACTATATTTTTAAAAGTTTCCATAGCTTAAAACCCGGAAAATCAGGCGATTAAAACGCGGAAATTCAGGTTGATAAAATGCGGGTAATTCAAGCGGATAGAATGCGGAAATGCAGGTATAAGGCAATAATTAAGCCATACATGCGGGCAAATCAGCTTTTAAGCGCCTGCAACGCGCTCTTCGCGGCGCGCTTTTCTGCCTCGCTTTTGCTGCCGCCCGTGCCCGAAAAGCTTTTGCCGCACACAAGCACGTCGCACACAAACTCCGGCTTGTTGGAAGTACCGCCGCAAAGGCGGGTATTGTACTGCGGCAGCTCTTCGCCGCGCGCCTGAACAAACTCCTGAAGTTCGCCCTTGAAGTTTTCCTGCTCAAGAAAGTGCGCGGAGAGCAGCGTTTTTGCAACAAATTTTTGCGCGCTTTTATATCCGCCGTCGGCAAAGATTGCGCCCGCAACCGATTCGTAAATCGAGGAGAGCGCCTTTTCGCCTATGTCGGGCACGCCCTTTACAACATAATCGGGAAGCCCTAACGCAAGCGAAGCCGCCTTGAGCGGCGCGTGGGAGACGAGTTTTTGGCGCCTGGCCGTCATATAGCCCTCGTCGCCGCCCTCCTCATAGAGCTTGACTGTGACAATGAGTTGAATTACCGAATCGCCTAAAAATTCAAGCTGTTCAAAATTCTCCCTGCGCGAGGCCGAGGAATGAGTGAGAGCGCGCACGAGCAGCTCTCTGTTCCTGAATTTATAGCCGAGCTTTTTTTCAAGCGCGGCGAGTTCGCCCTTATCAAAAATTTTAGCCATTATTCCTCTTTGGGGATAAGGTTATCCCAGTCCACTTTTGAGAGCATCTCCTCCACCCTGCCTATGAGGTTGCCGCGGTATATGTTGGCGGCATTGTTGACGGCAGCCGTAATCGTGCGCGCCTTGGACGAGCCGTGGCTCTTTATTACCACCTTTTTTACGCCCAGAAGAAGTGCACCGCCGACCGCCTCGAAGTCGAGGCTGGCACGCATGCGCTTGAACGCCTTTAAAAGGAAGAGGCTGCCTATCTTGGCAGAGACCGAGCTTGTGGCCTCCTTTTTTATTACGGAGAGTACAAGCTTTGCCGCGCCCTCTATCGACTTTAACGCGATATTGCCCGAAAAGCCGTCGCATACGGCGACGTCGCAGTCGCCGAGCATTATGTCGCGCCCCTCGATATTGCCGGCAAAGTTGATTACGTCCATCTTTTTAAGCAGCTGATAGGTCTGCTGGTGCAGGGGGTCGCCCTTGTGCTCCTCCGTGCCGTTGTTCAGAAGACCAACCCTTGCGTTCTTTACGCCGAAGCCCGCCTCCGCATAGGCCGTGGCAAGCACTGCAAACTGGCAGAGCATGGAGGGCTTGCACTCGGCATTTGCGCCGCAGTCGCACAAGAGGGTATATCCGCCATGTACGTTGGGTATTGCAGGGCAGAGCGCGGGGCGCTTTATGCCCCTTATTCTGCCGAGCAGAAGCTGACCTGCGGCTATCGTGGCGCCTGTAGAGCCCGCCGTTACAAGTCCCGCAATGTCCTCCTCCGCCTTGAGTGCCCTGAACGCCTTTACAAGTGAGGATTCGCGCTTGCGGACAGCCTCGGTGGGAATGTCGTTCATGTCTATCACGTCGCGGCAGTCCATTATCTCCAGACGGGAAGTATCGTAGCTGTACTTTTTAAGCTCTTCCTCCACAACCTCTTGTCTGCCTGCAAGTATCAAATAAAGCTCTTTATCGCCCTCGAGAGCCTTTACAGCACCCTCCACTATGGCTGCGGGGGCGTTGTCGCCGCCCATGGCGTCAACTATAATCTTAATCATGAAATCTCCTCAAAATTGCGCGCCCGTGCAAATCTTACCAAACTGAAGTTTTGCCGCAAAGGGGCGTGCAGGCCTGTATATGCCGCAGCTATCAGTACAAAAGGTTGCCGACGGTGCGGGGGAAGGGAATTACGTCCCTGATATTTGAAACGCCCGTCAGGTACATTATAAGCCTTTCAAAGCCCAGGCCGTAGCCCGAATGTACGCAGCCGCCATAGCGCCTTAAATCGGTGTAGAATTCGTAGTCGGCGGCGTTGAGACCGCATTCCTGCATGCGGCGCTCGAGGACGTCAAGTCTCTCCTCCCTCTGGCTGCCGCCTATGAGCTCGCCTATGCCGGGCACGAGAAGGTCGGCCGCGGCAACTGTTTTGCCGTCGTCGTTGAGGCGCATGTAGAAGGCCTTGATTTCCTTGGGATAATCGGTGAGGAACACCGGCTTTTTATATACCGTCTCGGTGAGGTACCTTTCGTGCTCGCTCTGGAGGTCGCAGCCCCAGTCTACGGGGTATTCGAACTTTTTGCCTTCGGCTATGGCCTGCTTTAAAATTTCGATGGCCTTTGTATAGCTCAGGCGGACAAAATCGCCGCCCTTGAGTGCCTCGAACCTGTCTTTAAGCTCGGGGCATACCCTTTCGGTGAGGAAATCAACCTCGTCCTTGCACGTCTCGTGCACGTATTCGGCCACAGACTTCACCATCGCCTCGGCGACGTTCATGTCGCCTGCAAGGTCGCAGAAAGCCATTTCGGGCTCTATCATCCAGAACTCGGCCGCGTGACGAGCCGTGTTGGAATTTTCCGCGCGGAACGTGGGGCCGAATGTATATACATTGGAGAACGCCATAGCGAACGTCTCTACGTCAAGCTGGCCTGACACGGTGAGTGCGGCGCGCTTGCCGAAGAAATCCTTTGAAAGGTCGGTTTCGCCGGGGGCGAGGGTGGTTACCCTGAACATTGCGCCTGCGCCCTCGCAGTCAGAGCCCGTTATTATGGGCGTGTGGACATAGACGAAGCCGCGCTCGTTAAAGAACTTATGAATGGCGAACGCCGCCTGTGAGCGTATGCGGAACACCGCGCCGAACAGGTTTGTCCTGGGGCGGAGATGAGCGATTTCACGCAGGAATTCTGCCGAATGCCTCTTCTTTTGCAGGGGATACGAGGGGAGCGACGCGCCCTCTATTACCACCTCTTCGGCGTGCAGCTCAAAGGGCTGACGCATTTCGGGGGTGAGCACTATGCTGCCGCGCACGCGCAGAGCCGCGCCCACGCCGCAGTGTACAATCCCTTCATAGTCGGCGAGCTTTTCCCTTTCAAGCACGACCTGGCAGTTCTTCTGGCAGGAGCCGTCGTTGAGTTCTATGAACCCGAAGTTTTTGCCGTCGCGCACGGTGCGCGCCCAACCGCAGATTTCCACCTCTGCGCCCGCATAGGCGGAACAATCTTCAAATAAACTTTTAATGTATGTTCTTTCCATAATTCCTCTTTGCCTGACGGCGCGGACGGAGCTTTTGCCGCCCGACGCGCGGATATTTTTTGCAAACAAATAATATACTCAAATTATTGTAACACATTTGCTTGCAAAACACAATAGAATTGCCCGACTTTTTGCAGAATATGCGCGCTTACGCGCGCGGGAGCGTGCGAACGGACGAGATTTTTGCAGTTATCGCATACGCGGTTTTTAAAAGTTTTTTCAGCGGCCTGCGCAGACGAAAGGAAGAATGCGCATTTTTCAGGCACAACTAAAAGCGCGTTGTAGAAATTTTTACGGCTTAATTCAAAGAGCGTTATGCAAATTTTGCCGCAAAAATTAAAAAATATTACCAGCAATTTGCGGTGCGGGCACGGATAAAAACGCCCGTTTTTCTGTACGCAAAGAGGCCGCCGCGGGCAAGCCGCGGCGGCCTTGATTAAATCCTCAATTATATAGTTTTATGCGAAAATCAGCCTAAAGCACACGCTTTTTATGCAAAAGCCGTTTGATAACTTCGGTCGGACAGCGCCTGTTTACAGAACGCCGCACCCCTTACAGCGCGCACCAAAGGCGCACAAAAAAAACGTTAAAAGCTTGCGGCAATATTTTCTATAATGGCGTCCACTTCAATAAGGTCTGCCGTCTCTGCCTCTATATTGTAGCCGTAGCCGCCCTTTAAAAAGTATATGCGCGTGGCCTTTTCCCTGGCGGATATGTGGAACCTGAAAGTTATTCCGCCGGAAGTATATGTGCTCTGAATATTCTTGTATTCACTCAGCTTATCGTAAAATATGTTGCGCGCCTCCACATAGAGGCAGGCGTCCACGCCCTCGTACGCGGTATATTCAGCGCGCCACATAACGACATCGCCGTCATCGTAGCCCATTGCAGGCGAGGCGAGCGCAAACTGCGTAAACCTTTCAAGCGCCTCTTCGCCGATAAACGGAATTATCTCTGCCATCTCTTCGTCTAACTGAACATTGCTTTCAAGAAGTTGCGAACGGGTGATATAGGGGCTTTCGGAAAGTTTATCAACAGAGTTGTTGTTAGACCTTAGCGCAATAGGCAGCAGAGTGGCAAGCACCACCGCCGCTATTATAAGCACAAAGGCAATGTACCACGCAAAAATAGGAATTCTGCCGAACAGCCTGCCGACACCGCCCGAACTTACCGTGTTGCCGCAGGTTGCGCCAGCCGCAACGGGCACTTCGCCGAAAACCTCGTCAGGCACGCTTTTTTCGGCAAGCTCGTCTTCAGCCTTAAAAATCACGCGTCTGTCAGGCATAGGGTGACCTTCGGCGCACTCATCAAACAGTTTTTCAATTCTTTTATCTTTTTTGTTACCTTTCATTTATGTTCCCCTACCTGCATGCGTTGCATCTTTCACTAAATAAACAGTCAGCAAAGCAGTTTTGTCCACTATTTGTTTAACATTTCCCTCATAATTTGTTCGGCTTTAACAATTTCTTTGGAAACATACGATTTTGATACCCCGAGATTTGCGGCAATCTCACGCACGGTCATATCAAGATAGTACTTCATATACACCATATCGCGCACGGCGGGCGGCAAGGAATTAAGAAGGCTCTGCACGGTCAGCCGCGCGGCGGTCCGCTCCTCGCTGTCCTCCCCGCAGGGTACAAACTGGTAATCTGCCAGGTCTTCCGAAGGTTTCTCCGCCTTTAGCGCGTTTAAAGCGGTGTTATGTACTATGCGGCATACCCAGGCATAGCCGTTTGTGCCGCGCCTGTACTTTTCAATGTTGCGCACCACCTTTAAAAAGCTCTCCTGGACAACGTCTTCGGCGGCAAACTTATCCTTTACTACGGATTGGGCTATGAACATCATTACTCCGCCCATACACTCATAGAGCAATTCCACGCCGCTGCGTTCGCCTTTTGCTATGAGCGAAAGCGCCCTTTCGGTTTTTTTATATACTTCCTTTTGCATACGGATATATTTTATAATAACAGAATTGGTTTGTCAAACGACGGAGAAACAGAAAGAACGCTTAAAAAAAAGGCAAAAAGCGCTTTTTCTGCGGGCGCTGCGCACAATTCTGAGCGTGCGCGCGGCGCATTTATATTTATTTTTTACAAAAAAATGTGGACAAAGGCGGCTTTGCGACTGTTTTTATAATATAACGGCAATAAAAGAAATAACGCCGGCCTTACACATTTCGGCGGACAGCCTGAGGCTGCCGCCGGATACCGGGCGACCGCCTGCAAAAAATGAGACGACAGCGACCCCTGCACACCAAAGTGCATAGCGGCCGCAGGGCAGGCGGAAAAGAGCGGTCTTCAACTTGCGCGCAAACCATTTTACCCGACACGCGGGAGCATATCCGCGGCATCGCGGAACATATGCGACATTGTAGCATATGCGCAGTCTGAAGATACGCCATAAAACATTTTGCCCGCCGCAAAAACGCGTCTGCATTGCCCGTTGAGGCATATGTGCGGCGGACTTTTATAAGGAGAAAAAATGAAGAAAAAACCTACCGTCTATGCCATCGTTCTGGCGGCATGGGCATGCTGCGCGGCCGTTTTGGGCGTTGCACTGTGGCGACTGATTGCGGGGCTGGGTGAATACACGCCCGTAAAAAAGGCATTTATAATTGCCCTGCTTGCCATAAACACCGCGGTACTGTGCCTGATGTGGCTGGGAAGCATAAAGGACTTTATGTTTTCCGCCGCGTACGCAATAATGCACAAAAAATTCAACAAACGGTACGCGGAGATAGCAAAGTATGACGCGGAAACCGACGGCGAGCCGAGATTTTTGCTTTTGTACTGCACCTGCAACGACTTCAACGCCGAGGCGCTTGAAAGCTGCATGCGACAGAGGTATAAAAATTACAAGACGGTTATACTTGACGACAGCTCTGACGAGGAGTACAAAGCGCGCATAGACAAGTTTGCCGCCGAGCACGGCGCGGAAGTTATAAGGAGAAAGGAGCGCAAGGGCTATAAGGCGGGCAACCTGAACAACTACCTCTGCGGCAGGACGGACTACGACTACTTTGTTGTGCTGGACAGCGACGAGGTAATACCCGAAAACTATATTCAGGGAGTGCTTAAGTACTTTATCCACTGCAAGGACTGCGGCGCCGTTCAGGCAAGGCACAGAGCTACGCACGGCCAGAACGTATTTCAGCGGCTTATGGGGCTCAGCGTAGGCAGCAACGGACAGACTATGCAGGTTGTAAAAAACTTTTACGGCGCAAACGCGCTCATCGGCCACGGAATGACGGTGAGCAGGGCGTGCTACGAGGCAACGGGCGGGTTCCCGCTTGTGGTTGCCGAGGACATATCCTTTGCCGTAAAGATAAAGAACGCAGGCTTTAACGTTGTGTACGCGCCCGACATACTCTGCTTTGAAGAGTTCCCCGTAGACTATGTTTCGCTTAAAAAGAGACAGTGCAAGTGGACGCAGGGCAATCTTGAGTATATGAAGAAGTTCGGCAAAGAGATACGCCGCTCCAAGATGCGCTGGTTTGAAAAGCTCGACCTAGTGCTATCCCATTACAGCCTGCCCATAGTGCCCGTGCTCAGTCTGCTGCTCACCGTATGCACCATCACGCTGAGCTTCTTGGGCTACCCCATAATTAATTATTCGCTGGCGGTATATGTGATAATGATAGTATTCCTTTGCTCGCCGCTGCTGCCCGACCTGTTCGTCTACCACAAGGACCGCAACATACTGTTGCTTATCCCCTACTTTATTCTGAACATAGCGACCTACGCCTCGCTTGCGCCGATGATGCTGCGCACCATATTCCTTGGACTTTGCGGCAAGAAAGCGGTGTTCATAGTGACGCCCAAGACGTCTGAAAAGTTCGGAATAAAGGAAGTTCTGAAATACTCCTGGAGTTCGATTGTATTTGCCGCAGCCATCGGCGCGACCTGCTTTGCTGCGAGCGGCAGCCTGTTGCCCGTGCTGTTCATATTTGCGGGCTGCATCTCTGCGCCGTTTATAATACTGCTCTCCAATATACCCGTAAAAGAGCCGCGCAAGGACTTCATCGCATACGGCAGGGCACACAACATTCAGCCCAGGCTGAAGTGTGACGAATACACCATAGTATTCAAATAAGATTTTTTTCTTCCGCAAACAGTTTTTTTTAATTAAATTATTTATAAAGGATAAAGACAATGTTGAAAATCAAGAAGT
>ERZ1090879.1488-NODE-1489-length-12722-cov-13.721718_pt1 | contig 12722 bp, 3 predicted proteins | sample MGYA00478472_ERZ1090879 | MGnify/ENA primary metagenome ERZ1090879 (study PRJEB33644, sample SAMEA5815723) | chicken gut metagenome | biome: Chicken; feature: Gastrointestinal Tract; material: Caecum | place: Ireland | collected 2019-01-01 | study: A study of...
TTTTATTGATAAGTGGTAAAATAATTTTGAAGATTTAGATAGACTTAACGGCAGAGAAATTTTTAGAGAGGTTTTCTTTATGAAAAAATTTAGCATTGTGTTGGTGTCAGTTATGACAATTTTGCTGAGCAGCGTACTTATGGCTTGCTCATTGAAAAAAGCCGAAGCCTCATTTTCACAAAATGAGATTGTTGTTTCATTGGGCGAAGATGTTTCACTGGACAACTATCTGAATGTTGTTGGCGCAGATAAAAGTGAAATCTCATACCGCTTTTCAAACTCTTCCATTGTCAAATTGAGTGGAAGGGTGGCAATTGCTCAAAATTCTGGAAAAACCTTTGTCTATGCCACATATCAAAACAACAACTTGGCTTCAATGCAAATTGTTGTTAAGAAAAATTTCTCCGCACCTACAGATTTTGCTTTGAGTGAAACGGGACTTATGACATGGGGAAGTGTTTCTGGATATTTTGAAAACGAAAAAAATCCAACAGTTGCTCAAAGTTATGTTGTGGAAGGAACGCTCACTACATATTTGGCAAATGAGCCAGAAACAGTTGATGAAGTTGTGCCAATCAAAGAAACTGTTTCAACAAACAGTTTTCAATTGACCGACTATGGAGTTTACAGCTTGACAGTTTCTGCTCAAGGAACAGGCTATTTTGACAACAGCTCAGCATCACAAGTGCAGACTTTGTATTATGGATATATGGACGAGTTGACAGAAGAAGATTTGTCTTGGAATGCTGTCGATGGAACCTTGTCTTGGAGTGCAGTCGCTGGTGCAAAATATAAAGTTAAGATGGACGATGTTCTTCTTGATGATTTTCAAACTTCAACGACAAAAGATTTGTCGGCATATTTTGATTCTGCTGATGCGGGCACTCATTCAATTTCTGTTTTGGTTTATGATGAAGTTGGACAGAAAATTGCGATGGAAAGTGAAGAATTGGAAATTGTTAAACTTGATGTTCCAACTGCAAATTATGTTTTTTCAGCAAATGAAGGTGGACTTCTTGAAATTAAATCCGACTCTCAAGTCCAAAAGTATCAAGTTTCTTTGAAAAACACCGAAACTGAAGATGTTTCAACAATGAATTTTGATAATTCGGGCGTCGACATAAAAACAAATTTGAATGGTCTTGCTTCGGGCGTTTATGAGGTTGGCGTTTCTGCAGTTAATGAGAGTGGGCTTTTCTATGCAAGCGACACCTTTGCTCTTGGAAAGATATATAAAATGCCGGCATTGAATTTTGTTGGTGTTGGAGAAAATGAAATTGACGGAACAACTTTTAATGCGAGAGTTTCAACAACATCAAGTTTGATTGAAAGCAATGTCTTGGTTCTTGGACTTGGAAGCAATGTTGTTATTGAGGGGTTGACTGTCGATGAAACTTCAAAGAATATTTCGATTGAAATTCTTCAATCGGGAAAATATGATTTGGCGGTTTATAATTCTGCAAAATCTGAGACTAACCAAATTGCTGGAGAAGATGTTTATGTGATCAATTCAGATTTAAGTGCTCAGTTGAAAGTCATTAAAGTCTCTGCTTTCGATGCTGAATCAGGGATTACACACAGTTATGTTGAAGAAAAATCAGTTTTGACATTTGAAGCTGTCGAAAATGCTACTGACTTTGATTTATATTTCTGGAATGGCACAAAATTTGAAATTGTTGATGGTGAGAAATATTCACTTGAGACAGTGGAAAACAGTGTGTCATTCAAGTTTACTGACAAAATTGAAACTTTGTTTGAAGCAAGTTCTGATGAAGGTGTTGATGTTTACAGATTTAAGGTTGTTGCAAAGACTGATGACGATAACCTTGCAATCAAATCTTCACTGACAAAAACTTTGACACTGCTCTCTGCTCCAATTTCTGCTGGTAGTGGAAATTCAACAAACAAAACATACACTTGGAATTCTGTTAACAATGCAGATGGTTACAGATTGGAAATTTATGAAATAGATAAAGACACTTATGATGCCAATCAAGACGAAATTTCAATTGATGTTGAAGAGCTTTCTAAACAAGAAGAAACCACCGTTGATGCAAGTTACACTTTCTCAAAAGTTGGGTATTATTATGTGAGAGTGTTTGCGGTTTCGAACAAAGCGAATGAATACATCTCATCAGTGGACTGTCTGGAAGAAGTTTTCTACATTGCAGAACAACTTGTCAATGGAACAGTTCAGTTTGGTTATGATGCAAGTTATGTGAACCACAGTGGTTTCACTGCAAGCACTGGTTATTTTGTTAAAATTGCCAATGCCGAAAACATCAGCAGTTATGAATTGACCGTTGGAAGCACAAAAGACGACACTTTCAAAATTTCTGAAGAAGAATTCAGCATCTATTTGCTCTCTGAGGATTTTGCTCAAGGGGACACTGCTGTCAACATTTCTGTGATTGGACATGCTGATGACGAAACGCTTTATGTTGCAAGCGAACCTACGAATTTGTCCATTGAAAGACTTGGTGCTGTTGCTTTTGAAAATTTGTCGATTGACGAACTTACATCAACTTTGACAATCAATGAAAAAACTGGTGCCACAGGTGCAAAGATTTGGGAAAGTGACAGCAATTTTGTTGACAAGACTGATGGCACTTATCCAGTGTTTAACATCTCTAAACTCAACAACTTTGCCTTGACATTCACATTATATGGAACCAAACTTTCGGGAAACATTTATCAAGAAACAAACGGGAAAATCTATCTTGACAGCGTTGCTTCAACACTTAACTTTACTCGTTTGCAAGCACCAAGCAATTTCAAATTCTATGATGGAAATCTCACGTTTGAACACGCAGCGATCTCTGGAACAAAATATTATGTTTTGGACTTGAATTGCACAACTCCTTCCGGACCTGTTGCTCTCAGTGTCAAATTTGACAGAACTGTTGTTGCAGTTTATGAAGGAACAAGTGTTCAGTTGGGGTTGCAATCAAACTTCATTTCCTATTCTGGAAGCACAGTTACAATCAAACTTAATGATTTGATTGAGGCTTTGAAAACAAATGAACAAATCTCAGGAATTTATAACCAAGCAACAGAAATTAAGTTTTCGGTTTATGCATATCAAACTTTGAGTGACAGTTCTGTTATCACATTGTCTTCACCTTACGCAAGTGTGTATGGCGACTCAGCAAGCACAGAACTTTCTGTTGAAAAAATGGGTGCGACAAAACTTTCGTTCTCAAACACAGCAACAGATTACACACTTTCTTGGGAAGAAGTTGATGCAAATGCATCTGTAGCATCAGAAACCACCTATCAAATTTATATGGATGATTCTACTTACGGTTCTGAACTTTCTGGGACATTGTCTTACAGTATGTCAAGTTCAGGTTTTGAAGAATCAAGATATTACAAATTTTATGTTAAAGTTTCCAATCCATATTATTTGGAATCAAGCAACTCAAACACAATTTCCATTTACAAATTGAAGAGTTTGACTCAGTTGACACTGACAAATGATGCAAAATTAAGTTATGCAGTTTCAACTTCTGAGCAAGATTTTTATGATTATGTTGAAGTTAAAACCTCATCAACAGATCAGAACAAAACAGGTCAAATTGAAATCACAGAAAATGGTTCCTATACTTTGAAAGTGGTTGGGAAAAAGATTGAAAATGAAAATTCGACTGTATATTATATTGATAGCAACACGACCACTTGGACTTTGGCTGAGATGAACACAATCAAGCCAGAAAATGACACAGTGACATTCTCAAACAATTTGCTTTCATGGAATGCGTTTGGTGACAACGCTGGCCTTGGAAGTTTGAGTTATATCATCATTTTCAAAGATGAAGCCGGGAAAGCTGCAACTTACAGAACAGCAGAAACAAGCGTTAACCTATCAACAAATTCCGACCTTTACGAGGTAATTTCAAACCTTTCAGCAGGGAATATAGAAATTAGTGTTTCAGCTTATTTGGATAGTTATAGCGTTTCTGCTGGTGGCACAATTTATTATGCCAAAGATGTTGAACTTATCAATGGAAACACAGAAAACAACCATTATTTGTATCAATCAGATAGTGTCATCAAAAAACTTACAACACCTGAAGTTACTGAAGTGAAGTATGTTTATGAAGGTTTGCAAAACGCACAATTCCCAAACATTCAAATTTCATTTGTTGGAAACTATGGAAACAGTGGAAGATTCAGCATTTATATCAACGATAATGACACGCCAGTGCTTACAAGCAACATTTCTTTGGCAGATGAAAAATATACATTCACATTGACCAGAGAAAACTATAACAACAACATCATGCCTGGTGAAAAGATGACCGTCAAGATCATGGCTTTGAGCGACACAGACATTCCTTCTTCTGAAGGCAGTGTTGATATTGTCAGAGTGGTTGACCTTAAGAGTTTGGCTTTTGATGCTGTTGGAGAAAAATATAATCAAAATCTTGTTATCAATTTTGACGCCGAACATCTTGAATACACCGCAGGTGGCGTGATTTTGCAAGTGACATATCAAGAAAATGGTGGAGAAGTTAAAACGGAATATTTGGAAGTTTCAGTTGGGAGTCTTTCTGAAGAATTGTCTTATGATATGACTTCATTCTTTGAACAATATCTCTCAAAGGGTGGTTCAATCAAGGTTTCTGGTTACATCAACAATTATGCCGATGATACAAACAAAATCTATTATCTTGCAACACCTACAGTTGTTGAAAGTTCAACATATAATGTGTTGAATCAAGTTGAAAGTGTGACAAAGGAAGAAGGCGGATTCTCAATTGATGCGTCACTTAATAATTTGTCAACAATATATGTTGTTGAGTATGGTTCAACAAGATTTGAAGTTGTCGCTGACGAAGGGAAGTTCTATTTTGAATTCCCAAACAGCTGGCAGAATGACAGTTATGATTTGAAGATCTTTGCGTCAGAAAATGGTTATGTCAATTCCGTTGCCAACACAATCAACTTTGTCCTTAACAGAATCGACAGAGTGACAAGTGTGACTATGGAAAGAGATGATGCAGATATGTCTGAAGTTGTTTTGTCTTGGGATTCTGTTTCAAATGCAAGTGGATATATCTTGAAAATGTATGCTCAATCTGACACTGAAAGAACAAATTTGCTTTACAGTTTCAATACAGTTGACTATCATGCAGAAAAAGGTGATCAAATGAATCCGGTCAATGGAAAAGTTTCTTATTCATTGTCTGAGATTTTTGGAGAAAACTATCAAGACTTGATAGCTTTTGGGAAACTAACTGCTTTTGATTTGCTGTCAGATATTGATGTTGTCTTTGACCTTGTTACCATCGGTGGAAATGGTCTTAACAATTCATTCTCATTTGTCTTCAATGCAACAATAAAAGGTAACGGAATTCAAACGACAGATATAAGTGTGGATTCCTTTGGAAGCATTGTGTTTGTAAGCGAAACCGGGGTTACATATTTATATAGATTTGTCGATGCTTCTGGAGCGACAGAGTTGCAAACATGGAAAGCAATTGAAGCAACTGCTGGCACGACAAAACTTGATGCTTCAAGTGTTATTTCAACTGGGACATTGTTTAATGTGGAAATCATCGCAGTTGGAAGCGCAGTTGAAGAACCTGCTTCATCAGCAGATTACACATTCATTCTTGACTCAATGCCTTTGACAACAGTTGGAAATGATTTGACATTTGTTGTCAACGATGAGATTTATGAAGTTGGATATCATGAATTGTTGCCTTCAAGTTTGGCATTCACAATGACACCAAACAGTTTCACAAATCTTTTTGCAGGACTCAGCGAAGATGCAATCTTAACCGAAAGTGTTGTAAGTTTTGTTCCAACTGAGGCCTTCACAAGTGAAGAAGAGATGAAATACATTTATTCATATTCTTTCATGGAACTTTTGAGCAAACTCAAAGAAAGTGGATATGAATTGAGCGTGAATGAAAACTTCAAAATTTATTTCTGGTCATATAGAGAAACAAGTGATGTTTCGGGAAGTTATATCATTTCAAAACCATACACATTCACATTCAGTTATGTGGCAGAAACTCAATTTAAAGAGATAACGAAAGTTGGTGATTTGGGAGAAGATTCTGTTTATCCTGAAGATTATGCAAATTCTTTTGCTTTGTTCAATAATGTTGATGTCGACGACAGTTTGCAAACATTAGGCTTCTTCGTCAGAGTGACGCAACTTGCAACTGAAGAAGGAGAAGAAGGTGGCGAAGGAGAAACATTCTCAACCATTAAATTCTTGACAAAAGAGCAAGTTACAGGAAACACTTATTTTGCAGATCAATCAGTGTTCTCAATCAATTTGACAGAGATTTTTGAACAAGAAGATTTGAAAACACTCACTGGCACATTCCTTGTTGAATTTTCAAAGATTCAGGTGGAAATTTCTGGTTCTGGCACAGATAAAACATACAAATTTGTTTTGTCAGATTGGTTGTCAGCAAGTGGGGATAAAACATTCGAATTTGAAAGATTGCCATCAGTCAGAACATTGACATTATCCGCTGGAAATTTGTATTGGAGTCCAAATGGTGACAAAGCCACGAAATATTATGTATACTTCATTCAAGACTTAAATGGCGAAGAACTTGGTGAAAAATACAACTATTTTGCAACAACAAACACATATTACAATGCTTCAAGTTTTGTTGGAACAGAAAGTGCTTATTATTTGGCTGTTCAGAGCATTTCTGAAGATCCTTTCATGTTGCCTTCAAGCAGAGTGTTCATAACAGATGCTTCGGCTGGGCTTGATACACCAATTTTGGTTTATAAAAATCAAATCAATGTTCCTTTGCAATTGGCAGACGGAAAATTGTTCTTTGACTGGGATGCAAACGGAGATTTCTACAAATTGATTACCAGCAACAATTCTTATGCAGAAATCGCAACAGCATTGTCAACGACAGTTTTCACAAGTCCATTTACTTTCACATTGCAAGATTTGGTTAACAATAACATCACTTTGCGAATCAGATTTACATCTCTTGAAAGTGGCTCGGAAGGTGTCAGAAAAGTTTTTGACATCAATGCAAGATATTTGCTTGCAAGTTTGACAGATTTTGCGACAGAAAACAGTTTTGATATTTTGAATAGGCTTAATGATATCTATTCAAATGCGGGATCTTCTTCTGTTCAAGAACTTATTTCCAAGTTTAGAGAATCGGTTGTTGTCAATGGAAGTTTTGGTATTGCAAATGCACAAAAACTGTTTGATGATTTGTTTGAGTCTGTTCAAATGGGAAGTTATAAAATTGAATATTGTTTGTTGGGAAGCAGTAAGACCTTGAACTCTTCTTGGTACAATTTCTCAAACAGCAATGGGGAAAATGTTTTGTATGTCAATGGAGAACCTTCTGTTAGAGCGACAAAGATTGAAAGCACAACTGACAAATCAATAAATTCATATCAAATTTTGGTTAAGAAGAGTCAAGTTTATGACTACACTTCTGGATCATACTCTTTGAGGACAGCAGAAAACTATAACATGAAAATTTATGATGATGCTGGAAATCAATTTGTCTTTGCAATCACAAAGGGCATTTCAAATTGGAGTTTGAGCTATGTTGGAGAAGATGTCCCAGGAAGCGTCACTGTTTATGAAACAAATGCCACTGGAGAAACGACAACTGGTGGAGATTATTTGATGTTCTATCTCAACCACAACAGCGGAGATTCGATTTTGGGAAGATTTGGAGATGTTGTTGGCTCTGGTAAAACATACAAAATGCAAATTTATGCTGTTGGAACTGACTATTCTGCTTCAAGTAAGTCAGAGTTCTTCAGTTTGACATTGCTTGGATTTAACAATACATTTGCAATTGCCGACGGAGAATTTGTTTGGGGATCTGTAAACAACAGAAAAACTAGTGTTATATATAAGAAAAATACGAGCTCAGAAGAAACTGTTGAAGAAATTGATGGAAACATGGCAAATTCAAGATTTTCTTTGGCCGGGCTTGGATATGGATTGTATGACTACATTAAGTTTGTTTTGTTTGGAGAAGTCAGAGATAAATCAATCTTTGTCGACAGCGAGATCTATCAAGTGAATAATGTTTATAAACTTGCAACTCCAACTTTGACAAATGATTTTGGTTACATTGCAATCGACGACTCCGCAAACATCGGTATGCTTGGTGTTGACAGTGCAACTGATCCGTCATTGAAAAATTGCTATTCCGATGGAAGTTTGTACAATTATGTGCTTTACAACACTGACGAATCTTTGAACATTAAGTTCTCAGATGCAAACAGTGCAAGCGAAATTTTGTATTATGAAACAGGAATCACAGGAATGGATTTAACAAATCCAGACTATGAATACAAAAACACAGAAGAAACTGCAAGTGAATTCTTTGTGGCAAGTTTGGGAACAACTGCAGCACTCAACATTGAAGATGATGACAGTTTGTATTATCTCAAACATATCTATTGCAAAGATGTTACAACTGGAGAATCCAGCGACAAGAGTGTCGCTTTGAAGAGTGAAGTTGCAAGCATCAAAGCGTCTATGATGGACACTGTTCAAAATGTAATCATTGAAAATGGTGTCTTGAAATGGGGAGAAGTGACAGGTAAGTCTGGTGACACTTCTCTCACAGTTCCGTCAACGGGTGGAGCTGATGTAGTTTATAAAATCACAATTGTTCAATATAAGGAATCAAACACCGAAGAAGGTGAAACAGAAACAAATGTTGGCACTGAATATTATTACTATACAACTGACACATCTTTTGATTTTACAATCATAAATGAAGATCAAATAGTTGCAACTGATGAAAAGACATATCTTAAAGCAACCGTTCAAGCATTGGCACTGAATGTCACAGATCGTGTTCCAATGGGCGATTATGTGACCTTGGTTGAAGGTGGATATGCTTATGGCAATTTGCAATATGATGGCACAGAAACTTACATTTTGATGGGCAATGGTGCAATCTTGAGAAGCATTGATCGTTTGAATCCTGTTGATACAGATTCATTTGAAATTGTTGATGGTTCACTTTATTGGACATACACAACAAGTTCAAGCATAACTGATGAAAAGATGTTCTTTGAACAATATTCATTTGTGGTAACGGACAATAATGGAAACGAAATTTCTGGTTCATTTGTTGTAGATTCAGTTAAGATTGACGAGCCAACTGCAACAAGTGTGTTCAAGATTAAGTTTGTTGAAGATCCTGGTGCAATGCCAGACGGAAAACAAATCTTGTATGTTTATGTGACACAAGGTTCAGAAAACAATGGATTGTTTATCAAATCATTTGCAAGAACAGTGGAAGTTACAAAACTTAGGACAATAACTTCAGAAGATTTCATCATCACTTCAGACAGTGGTCTTGAAACTTTGGATTTTGAGTCATATTTTGCAGATTCAAATTCAAACAACATAGTTGCTGAAATCAAAATTATGAGTGCTGGAGAAATTGTTGAAACAAAGACAATTACATTCAACAGGGATCAGTATAGATTATACATCTTGAGAGATGAGGAAGATGCTGGGTTGATTACATCTTATCCAGACAAATATGTAAATCAATACATTGTTATTTCTGAAGACCAAACAGCAACGCTCACATTCAAGGTTAACAATCTTGCAACAGCAAATGTATTGTACAGTGATGTAAGTGAAGAATTTGTCCTTCAACGTTCAAACTGGGGTGAGGACAGCAAGATTGTTTGGGACGACGAAACGCAAACATTCTCATGGACTTATAATGGATATTATTCATTTAAAACTTCAACTGTTGCACAACAAGTCAGAGATGCAAATGTTTTGATTGAAACCACGGTTCTTTATAATGATACGACCTTGCATGAGGCTTCTGAAATCACACTGGAAACGGGTGAAGAAGTCACTGTGGAAAGTGTGCTTGAGAATTGTGCACAAATTCTTTATTTGGGAGAGCGTTATTACATAAGTTTGGAAAGTTATGAAAATCAAAGAGTTGTTGTTCAAGAAGAAACATTCGGCACAAGCACATTGTTCAAAATTGTGGCAAATGAGGGCGAGAAAACATTAATCACATTTGATGGCAGAATCAACTATTTGGTTGACACAACTGCAATTGTCGAACCTGTTTACATTGTTGAAGTGACATATGGAGAAGAACCAAATCAAATTGTAAGGACATACACAACCACAAAAACTACATTCACTCCTTCAATCATCACAGACCAAGTAAGACTGAAAATCAGCATCAAACTTGGAAGCACAAACATTCAGTCAAAAGAATTGGTTTACACCAGTGATGATATGGTCGATTATGTTGCTTTCAATTTGTTTGAAAGTGGAAATGGAACTCAAGATTCACCATACCGCATTATCAATGTTGAACAATTTAAGAATTTGGCAAAGCGTATGAAAAAGGACGAAGCGCTTGTTAACTACACTGAAAATGGAATGAATATCGAAGAGGAAGAACAATATTACTTCTCTTTGGAAACCAGCATTGTTTTAAGTGAAAGTGGGGACGAGGAGAGTTACATTTCTGGTGTTCTCTTTACAGGGGAATTTGACGGAATTATTGAAGGTAACAACAACACAATCACATACATCTCAAGCGGAACTTCAAGATTAAGTCAGGGTATCTTGGTTTCTGAAGGTTTTGTTCTTGGACCAGGAACAGAAACTTCAACAACCTTTAACTACGGAACATCATTGTTTGAAACATTGACACAAACCTCTTCAATAAGCAATCTCAACATCAATGTGACCTATGGAACGGCAAACACAATCATTAGAAATCATTCTTTGATGGCAGGTTTGGCAATTACAAACAATGGAAAACTTGACAATGTCAATCTTGTTGGCTTCACAAACAACTTTGTTGGTTATGTTGCACCAAACACAAGAATAATGATGGTTTACAGTGGTTTAGTTTCGAAAAATGAAGGTAGCGCTGCAACAATTTCAAACAGTGGTGTTTCAACTTCAATGATTTTGAACGACGGAAATCAATCTCAAGTCATGTTCCTAAGCGGAATTGCGTTCATGAATTTTGCAACGATAGAAGATTGTTCTGTTGGCGGAAACGAAGATGAGAACTATTCAATCTATATCACTTGTCAAAAAGCAACAGACACTGTTCAAGTTGCAGGTGTTGTGATCACAAATTCCACATCAGGAACTTTGAGAAATTGTTCAAACTATTTCGACATAACAGTTGAATGTACACAACAACAAAATCAGGCATCAGTTTATATCGCAGGTGTTGCTGACTATGGTAAGGGAACTTTGGAAGGTGTTTACAACTATGGAAACATTTCCACTCAGAATATTGGTTCAAGCAACTTGCACAAAGGCGACATAATTGTTGGGTAACTTTCTGATTTTGTAGAATAATAGAAATTTAAAAAGAGTATAAATAGAATGTGAAAAAATCAATTTATACTCTTTTTTTATTACTGGTTTGTTTGCTTAGTTTTGGTGGTTGTGGACAGTCATCTAAAGTGGACAATTCCTTAATTTTTGAGACAAATGCTTTCAGAATTGTCAGACAAGCAACCAACGATGGAAAGATTGCATTGTCTTATATTTTTCCATTAAATTCTTCCTATTTGTCTTCACTTGGGTTTGAAGAAGATGAAATCAAAACATATAGGTTTTATTTGACAACTTATGTCAATGCTTTGGCACAAAGCAACAGAGAAAAAGAAACTGAAGGAACGGCTGTTGGTGTGTGTTCGTATTATACTGATGTTGATGGCATTGGTTTTTCTATTCAATTTGAAAATTTGGAAGCACAGAAGAAATTTTTTGGTGTGGAAGACGATGAACAAGCCGGTTCTTCTTCAGGACGAAAGACAAGTGGTTTTTTCATCAAAAAATTGGAGATGACGACGACCTTTCCAGTTTCTTCTTCAAAATCTGCAGGCGATTTGAAAATGATTTGTTCTATGGCAATTTCGTCTTGGTGCAATAACAGCAACATTTCGGACATTCAAAAAAAAGAGATTTTGAAAAGTTTGGACGAGACTGTTTACATCTATGATTTTGCGACACAAGAGAAAGGATTGAAATCGGAACTTATGTATCAAGATGAATATTTCTATCACAACTTTTTTGTCAAAACATTGGAGGATATAGAGCAAGATAACAACATAGTTTTTTGGATAACTTATGCCAATCGTCCAGTTTGGTATGCTTTTGCATTATTATTAGTTTTGTTTGGAGTTGGGACGAGTCTTGCAATATTGCGAATTAAAAAGGGAAAAAGATCCAAATGACAATTAAAAAGCAGTTGCAATAACAACAATCAGCACCAACAAACCAAATATTCCCAAAATCTTCCAAAGAGCATAGCCGGTCATGGACAGACTTGCTTTTCTTTGGGTCTTTGATTTTAGCAAGGAAGACAGAACATCTTGATCTTCATTGGTCAAGATTTTTCCCTTCAAACATTCATTAATGATTTTTTCTGCCTTTTGAGGATCAATGATGTATCCCATGCCAGAACTGTCAGAGGAATATTCAGTTGCTTCTCTGGAAATTCGTGTTGAAATTTCATTTGCAATTTTTTCTAACTCTTTATCGGTATAATTTCTCATATAACCTCTCTTGAGTAAATTTTAACATAGTGTTGTTGCTTTATGTCAATCATTTTTGCAAAAACATCTAAAAAAAACTATTACAAATATTGAGTTTTGTCCATAACAAATGTGGTTGTGGGCAAATTTTTTCTTATAAAATATTGAGTTTTGCGGGAAATAGTGTTATACTATAT
>ERZ1090879.1495-NODE-1497-length-12680-cov-38.392792_pt1 | contig 12680 bp, 9 predicted proteins | sample MGYA00478472_ERZ1090879 | MGnify/ENA primary metagenome ERZ1090879 (study PRJEB33644, sample SAMEA5815723) | chicken gut metagenome | biome: Chicken; feature: Gastrointestinal Tract; material: Caecum | place: Ireland | collected 2019-01-01 | study: A study of...
TTCTTGTCTTTTTAACACTTTTTTGGGCGTTTTTGAGTTTTCAGATATACCCTAGAGATGTAATTGCTTGGCAGAATGAGATAATCCAGTACCGGGACCCAAACGGAAAGCCATACTCGCCTGCCTATTTAAAAACGCTCCACAATCAACTGAGTGCTATTTTCAATCATGCGATACGGTTCTATGGTTTGAAGTCGAACCCGGCAGCGATAGCTGGAAACATGGGAAAGGACAAACACAAAGAGATGCTGTTCTGGACGAAGGAAGAGTATCTCAAGTTTGCCGAGACCGTCATGGACAAGCCGCAATCTTATTACGCCTTTGAGGTGTTGTATTGGTGCGGTATCCGGGAAGGAGAACTGCTGGCATTGACGGCGTCGGATTTCGATTTGGAAAAGGGGCTCTTGTCCATCACAAAATCCTATCAACGGCTCAAGGGGCGGGATATCATTACTGATCCCAAGACACCCAAGAGTGTTCGGGTCATTCAGATGCCTCAGTTTCTGACCGAAGAGATTCGGGACTATTTCAAATCCATTTATAAGCTTCAGCCGAATGACCGGATTTTTCCGTTGACAAAAAGTTATCTGCACCATGAGATGGACCGAGGTTCAAAGAGTGCCGGTGTGAAACGGATTCGGATTCATGACCTGAGGCATTCTCATGTTTCCCTTTTGATTGAAATGGGGTTTTCTGCTTTGGCGATCGCGGACAGGGTAGGACATGAAAGCATTGATATCACGTATCGGTATGCTCATCTCTTCCCGACCAGGCAGCAGGAAATGGCAGACAAATTAAACATGGAAAGAGGAATTGAAAATGTCACACAAAAACCGTGATGAACGCAACCGCTGGCGGAATAAAACCGTAGCCTTCCGGGTATCGCCGGAAGAGGATAGGCAGCTGGAAACCTATGTGAAATTGTCTGGGCTGACCAAGCAGGACTATATCACCCGGCGGCTGTTGGGAAGGGAGGTGGTTGTCCAGGGAAATCCCCGGGTATTCAAGGCATTGCGGGAACAGATGGCAGCTGTTTTGGAGGAACTCCGACGGATCGAAGCCGGAGCAGAAATGGACCAGGAACTGCTGGAAGTAATCCAGATGATCGCTGTCATTCTGGACGGAATGAAGGAGGAAACTGCCTATGGAAATTGACGCAAAAGAAAAGACTGCCCCTGACTCATCTGTTGGCGCAGATGAAGGGCAGCCGATTCAAAAAGATAACAACAATAGTATATCCAATTCTGACCCCAAAATCAATGATCCAGCCTCAAAAACAAAAGAAAGTGTGCGTGATAAACGCCGGAAAATGCAAAGCATGTTCGATCCAAACAGCCTTTATACGATTTCTATGACGGAGCTGTATCAAAACACGTATAAAAGCAGGTCGGCCATCATTGAAGGCGTTCTCTATCCCGGAACGTATCTTCTGGCAGGAGCTCCTAAAATTGGCAAGTCATTTCTTGTAGCCCAGCTGGCTTACCATGTCAGTACTGGAAAAGAGCTGTGGGGCTATCAAGTGAGACAGGGAACAGTTCTCTATCTGGCACTGGAAGATGAGCACCGCAGACTACAGGAACGAATGTATCGGATGTTTGGGACGGACAGCAGTGAAAAGTTGTTCTTTGCCACATGCGCAAAACAGATTGGAAATGGACTGGAAGATCAACTGAAAAAGTTTATGAAGGAACATCCCGATACGAAACTGGTGATCCTGGATACCCTTCAGAAAATCCGGGAAGTAGGGAACGAGAAGAACAGCTATGCAAAGGACTATGAAATCATCGGAAAATTAAAGCAGATTACCGATGAAAGCGGGTGTTGCTTTCTGCTGGTTCATCATACCAGAAAACAACAGGCGGATGATAAATTCGACATGATTTCCGGGACAAATGGTTTGCTTGGTTCGGCTGATGGGGCCTTTATGCTGGTTAAGGAAAAGCGGACAGATCAGACAGCAACCTTGGATGTGTCAGGACGCGATCAGAAAGATCAAAGGAACTATCTTACCCGTGATAACGAGCGTTTAATCTGGGAACTGGATCATGTAGAAGCAGAGCCTTGGGTGGAGCCGACCGATGCAGTTCTGGAGGCAATTGCAGCGCTTGTAAACGAAACCTCTCCGGTATGGAATGGGACGGCAACAGAACTGGTGTCAGCTCTTGGAGTGGATCTTAAACCGAATGCGTTGGCGATGCGTTTGAATATTCGAGCCGGAAAACTAGAAGATCAGTATCATATATGCTATACTAGTAATCGTAATCATGCTGGAAGAAGTATCCAGCTGGTGTTTACACCTCCGCAATCCCCACCCAACCGTGACGGCCGTGACAGCCGTGACGACCTTTAAGAGGATAATGGTGCCATATAAACCATCGTCACGGTCGTCACGGTTGTCACCAACAGGAGAAAGGAGCGATGGAATGGACTTTGAAATGCTGCAAGCGATCATTCAGCAAGAAAAGGAAGAGAAGGCAAAAAAGTTTGGGATGTTAATGTCTGAACTGATTGAAGCTGTAAAAAGTCAGGATTGGGAGGAAGTGGAATCGCTTCTCACTCTCAGTCCGGACATTATGGCAGAGGGTCTGGAATATGCCTATCCGTATCTGCCGGATGAGTATAAATTTAGCATCCCGACCGATTGCTATACCCAAAATGGAGACCATATGCCTATCGTGCGGAAATACGTCCGGCAGGCGAGAAAATATGCTCCCATTGAGAAACGAATCCCGGCAGAGATGATCTCTATGAAAGAGATTACAATCTACCGGGCAGGTACTGAGCCTATGGACAAGGCAAAGTATCGCATATCCTGGACAACTTCCATCGAAAAGGCACAGTGGTTTTATGACAGGGCACTGCACTTCGGGAGCCCGGTATGCCATCTGTATCGTGGCGTCATTCGGCCGGAGCAGATTATCTGGTATACCGATGATCGGAACGAAAAAGAAGTAATGCAGTATGGTTCGGTCAGGGACATTGAAGAAATAGCAAGGTAAACCGCAACCACATGAAGAATACGGGTGCTGGCCATAACAGTTTTTGTTATGGCTGGCACCCGTAATTTTTTGGGCAAATGGGCCGTATCAGTCCTATTTGAAATGCGGTGGCGGACCCTGACCGAAAACGGCTCCCGCAGGAGCCGTAATCCCCCTCGGGAGAGCCCACGGCACTTTGCAGCCTCCAGCTGAAAGTGTCATAGTGGGTTATTACACTTCCGCAGAAGTGCATCTCCCGGGCCTCCCCGTATCTGCCGCCCAGTGGGCGAGAAAGGAGCGCTATGGCAAGAGGCGACGGTATCGACCGTACCAGCGCGAGGAATATGAGATTGACCGCACAGAAATTGAAAAATGCCCAGCAGCACAACGAGCGCGAGAAAGACTCCTACGTCAACCCGGATATTGTCCCAGAACGCTCCCACCTGAACGTCCATTTCAAGAAGCCGGATGGCAGCTATCTGGAGCAGTTTGAGCGAATGGAGGCAGCCGGCGTCATCTCCACCCGCGGCCTCAAGGAGGACGCCTTCCGGTATGGAGAGTTGGTCTTTGATGTGAACTCTGCTTACTTTTTCAACCGGGGCGGGTATGAGTTCGCAAAGGAATTCTATGAGGCCGCCTACCAGGCTGCCATCAAAATTGTGGGAGGGGAGCAGTATATCCTATCCGCAGTCATGCATGCCGATGAACGCAACCGGGCTATGTCAGATGCTCTGGGTCAGGATGTCTACCATTATCACCTTCATGTGGTCTATGTCCCAGTGGTAGAAAAGCAAATCCTTTGGACTAAACGCTGCAAGGACAAGTCTCTGGTGGGTAAGGTGAAGGAGACCATCATGCAGGTCAGTATGAGTAAGAAGTGGGCCTCCAAACCCATCCTGGACGAGACCACTGGTGAGCCATTGAGGACCGAGAAGGGAAAACCAATCCTCAAGAAATCCTACAGCGTCCTCCAGGATGACTTCTTTCGGTATATGCAGGAAGCGGGATATTCGGATATTGAACGCGGGGAGCGGGGCAGTTCGGAGGAGCATCTGACCGTAACTCAGTTTAAGGTTCAGAAGGAGCAAGAGAGGCTGGTAACGCTGACCGAACAGACTCATGAGAAAGCGCAGCAGGCTGCCTCTCTGGAAAAGAAGCTGGATAGGGTCAAGCGGCAGCAGGTAGAAATCCAGAAAGTGGAGCAGATCGAAGCCCGGCCCGTTCCGTTTTCTTCCAAGGTGATTCTGGAGCGCTCAGAATATGAAGCCCTTTCAGTCGCTGCCAAGAAGTACTGTGCCCAGGAGCATAAAGCGATTGGCTTCAAGAAAGCTTTGGATGCCGCCAATAAGCTGATTGGAGAATTGAAGACCAAAGTGGCTGCTTTGAATGCGGAATTACAGGAGTATAAATCTGTCCGGCGTCAGTTGAGCACGGCAGGCATGGAACAGGAAAATGCAATCCTGAAAAAGAAGCTCCAGAGCTACGAAACAGAGATTGAAAGGAACAAACTCTGGCACCTTTTTGAGCGCCCAAAAGCCAAGACCCAGAAGGAGAAAATCTAAAGAACAGCACCGTATGAAACGATAAACTGCCTGTATCCGTACAGCTTGTGTGCGGGTGCAGGCGGGCTGTATAAAGTACTTTCAGACGTACCTGTTTTGTGATACAATATCGTTATCAAGGGAAAAGAGAGGAAAAGTCATGAGCCTCAGTGCCAATGTAAGTGAAAAAGCTGCCCTGATCTGGGCGATTGCGGATAAATTGACCGGCGTCTACAAGCCCCACGAGTACGGCGAAGTAATCCTGCCGCTGACCGTGATCCGGCGGTTCGACTGCATCCTGGCCGACACCAAGGATGCAGTCCTGGAGAAGTTCGAGCAGGTGAAAACGCTCCCCATGCGGGATATCCTGCTGCGCAAGGCTTCGGGCAAAGCCTTTTACAACACCAGCAAGTTCACCTTTGAGCGGCTGCTGGATGACCCCGACAACATCGAGGCCAACTTCCGCGACTACCTGAACGGCTTCTCCGAGAATGTCCGGGATATCCTTGAAAACTTCAAGTTTGATGGTCAGATCACCACCATGGCCAATAAAGGCATCCTCTATATCGTCATCAAGGAATTTACCACCCCCAAGGCCAACCTGCACCCGGACGTGATCTCCAACCTGGAGATGGGGTACATCTTTGAGGAGATCATCCGCCGCTTTTCCGAGTCGCACAACGAGGACGCCGGGCAGCACTATACCCCGCGGGAAGTCATCCAGCTGATGGCCAATATCCTGTTCTACGACGACAACGACATCCTGTCCGGCGAAAATGTAGTCAAGACCATCTACGACCCTGCCTGCGGCACCGGCGGTATGCTGTCGGTGGCAGAGGAGTATCTGCACCGCCTGAACGCTTCCGCCGAGCTGGTGGCCTTCGGTCAGGAGCTGAACGACGAAACCTTCGCCATTTGCAAGGCGGATATGCTCATCAAGGGCAACAACGCCGACTTCATCAAGGACGGCAACACTCTCTCCAACGACCAGTTTGCCGGGCAGACCTTCGACTACATCCTCTCGAATCCTCCCTTCGGGCGGGAATGGAAGAACGAGAAGGCCGCCGTGGAAGCCGAGGCCAAGCGCGGCTTTGCCGGCCGGTTCGGGCCGGGGCTGCCTGCCGCCAGCGACGGGCAGATGCTGTTCCTGCTCACGGCCATTTCCAAGATGAAGGAGCCCAGGGACGGCGGCAGCCGCATCGCCATCATCCACAATGGCTCGCCCCTGTTTACCGGCGACGCCGGCAGCGGCCCCTCCGAGATCCGCCGCTATATCCTGGAAAACGACCTGCTGGAAGCCATCATCGCCCTGCCCAATGATATTTTCTACAATACCGGCATTGCCACCTATATCTGGGTCTTGTCCAATAAGAAAGCAGGCACCCGGCGGGAGGGGAAGGTCCAGCTTATCAACGCCAACGGCCTGTATGAGAAGCGCCGCAAGGCTCTGGGCAACAAGCGCAACGACATCCCCGAAAGCGCCATTGCCGAGATCACCCGGCTGTATGGCGACTTCGTCGAAAGCGAGATCAGCAAGATCTTCGACACCGCCGACTTCGGCTACACCAAGATCACGGTGGAGCGGCCGTTGAAGGACGAAAACGGCCAGCCCATCCTGAAACGCGGCAAGCCCCAGGCTGACCCAGCCCTCCGCGACACCGAAAACGTGCCCCTGAAGGAGGACATCCAAACCTATTTCGCCCGGGAGGTCCTGCCCTTTGCCCCGGACGCCTGGATCGACGAGAAAAAGTCCAAGGTGGGCTACGAGATCCCCTTCACCCGCTATTTCTACAAATATGAGGCCCCCAGGCCCTCCGAGGAGATCAAGCAGGAGATATTGGCCCTTGAAAAGGAACTGGACGGGGCGTTGGAGGAGGTGTTCAAATGAATACAGTTGAAATGATTACAGATGATAACGGTAATGTGTTGGAAAGCAATTTGTTAATTAAGGTGACAAAACGCAATTATGCGGAGGATATTCAAGCTGGAAGACTGTATATGAAGAGCCTTCGATATTTCCGAGAATTAGAGCAGCAAGGTGTGGGAGATGAAGAAGAAGGATTGATCAATACAGCCCCAAAAGGCGAAATATTTTGGAATGGACAAAAGATTGGAGATGTACGGAATATCAGAACATATTATGATTGCCCAGTGTTCTGCACAGCTACTGTCTCCTTAAAAAAACAAAAGAATGGGTCGATAAAATATACAATTCCATTAAAATTGCTTCGGGAATTTATGCTTGATAAGACGGCAGACTATGTTTTGATGATAATAAACAGAAATGAGTTTCAAAAGAGAATTGATGAAAAGATGCGTGAGAAAAAAATTCAAGGCTTTTTTGGAAATGTAAATTATACAGATGAGAAAGCTCATTTTTCGCATGAAGAAAGATATAAAGCTGCATTTCGAAAAAGAATGGAGTTTGCTCATCAGCATGAATGCAGGTTGGCCTTAAATCTTGCAATAGAAGATTTCTATGTACTTGAAATTGGAGATATTTCCGACATTACTACTTTTATTCCGATTTTTGATAATGAGCATGAGATGGCAATTGAGGTGCAGTATAATTGATGAGGCAAATGAAAGACAGCGGGGTTGAATGGATGGGGCAAATCCCGGAGAAGTGGAAAGTACAGCGTGCGAAAACTCTTTTTTTGCAGCGACTAACGAAAGGTAATCAGTATACAGTACTTCTGGCGGCTACACAGAAACATGGAATGCTTCCACAGTCGGAGGTAGAAGGTGTTGTGCAAGTAAAAGAGGATGCAGATTTGCAACAATTTCGCACAGTGCATAAAAATGATTTTGTGATTAGCCTCCGTAGCTTTCAGGGTGGATTTGAGTTTTCACAGTACGAGGGCGTTTGCTCTCCTGCTTATCAAGTGTTCTATAGTACAAAGCCGATATGCTACTCATATTATAGAATGTTATTTAAGTCAGATGGATTTATCAAGAAAATGAATTCACTGACTGTTGGAATTCGTGATGGAAAGAATATTCAATATGATGATTTTGCAAATAGTTTGGTGCCTGTGCCACCTTTGAAAGAACAGGAACATATCGCCGACTACCTCGACCGCAAATGTGCTGAAATCGACGCCATCATCGCTAAACAGCAGCAAATCATAGAAAAGCTGAAAGAATACAAGCTGTCCATCATCACCGAGGCCGTTACCAAGGGCCTTGACCCCAATGTGCCCATGAAAGACAGCGGGGTGAAGTGGATTGGGAAGATACCGGAGCATTGGAATATTTTAAAGTTACAAGCTCATACTCGGATGCTTACCCCGATGCGTGACAGACCTGAAAAACTGGATGGTGATATTCCTTGGGTACGAATAGAAGATTATGATGGAAAATATATTTCTACATCAAAAGAAGGATTGGGAGTATCTCTAGAAACTGTAAATGAAATGAATCTAAAAATTTATCCGGTGGGTTCTATCCTATGTACATCAAGTTGTGATTTGGGAAAGTGTGCAATAGTAACTAGAGAGCTTGTGTCCAATCAGAGATTTATAAATATTATTCCAGATTTGGATACCAATTCGGATTATTTGTATTATCTTATGCTCTCAAATGCAAAGAGATTAAATCATCTATCTACAGGAACGATTCAAGCCAATCTATCAAGAAAAGCATTTGAGCATTTGATGGTGCAATTTCCTCCGTTCGCAGAGCAAAAAGAAATTGCGGAGTATCTTGATAAAAAATGTGAAACTGTCGAACTTTCTATAAGAAAAAAGCAGGAACTTATTGATAGATTGAATCTCTATAAAAAGTCTCTCATTTATGAGACTGTAACTGGGAAGAAGGAAATATAATAAATGAATGACCTAAAGCAAAAAATTGAAGAATTGCTCCATCAAAGTGAAACTATAAGAAATGAAGAAACTCAATATAGCAGTATGGGGTTTGGAAGCATGGGGGTATCTGGGCCTCAATATGATGAATGGCTTAACGATATATTAATCATGTCGATGCAACTGCCTGATAATCATGTGATGAAAGAAGTGATACAAGATTTATATAAAAGAAAAAATAATCCGTCAACTTTTAAAAAAATGTGCGGAGTGCTAAAGTCCCTAAATAAGGATGAAAGTATAATGAATTCGAATGATAAAGAAAAGTATGAGCTGATGTTGCAAATATTGAAGTCTTTTTCCAATTCAATAAAAAGAATAACATCAGATAGATATAATAAAAGGGAAGGTATACATATTGAGGATGAATATGATGTACAAGACATTTTGTTTTGTCTGCTGAAAGGCGTTTATAAAGACTTACGGAGGGAAGACCCTTTGCCAAAGCAAGCGGGAATTTCGTCACGAATAGATTTGGATGTTCCTTCTGAAGGAATTATGATTGAGGTAAAGATGATAAAATCTACGGATAAAGATACAAATAAGTATATAAAACAATTAAAAGAAGATATTACGAACTATTCCAGCGTAGATTGGCTAAAATATCTGGTTCTATTTATATATGACCCTGGGAACAAAACAAAAGATGATAATGATTTTTATGAATTGAATCAAGTTCTAAAGAATGATAGACGTTTTGAAATAGAAGTTATATTAGCAAAGTAAAAAGAGGTGTAATCATGCCCGACTTCGACGTAAAAGAAAAGCGTTTTGAACAGGACATCGAGGAATATTTGACCACAGCGGGCGGCTATCAGAAGGGAAACCCCAAGACCTTTGACCGGGAGAAGGCCTTGGACGTTGGCACCTTTGTCTCCTTCATTCGTACCAGCCAGCCTAAAGCGTGGGAGCGGTTTGAGAAAATCTATGGTGCCGACAGTGAGCGGCAGATCGTAGAGCGCTTTTGCCGGGAAGTGAAGATGGCGGGCCTGCTGAAGGTGCTGCGGCAGGGTTTCACCGACCGGGGCATCAAGTTTCGGGCAGTGTTCTGGAAGCCGGAGACCTCCATCAACGAGACTACCCAGGCCCAGTATGCGGCCAATATTCTGCATTGCACCCGACAGCTGCACTATTCCCTCCACAACGAAAACAGCATTGATATGGTGTTGTTCGTCAATGGCATCCCGGTGGTGTCGATGGAGCTGAAATGCCAGTTCACCGGGCAGGATACGGCCAATGCCATCGAGCAGTATAAGCTGGACCGCGCCAGCAAAGACCCGATTTTCGCCTTTGGGCAGCGGGTTTTGGTCCACTTCGCAGTGGACCTGAGCAATGTTTTCATGACCACCCGGCTGGAAGGGGAGGACACCTATTTTCTGCCCTTCAACCAGGGCAGCAACGGCGCCGGAAAGGTGGGCGGCAAGGGCAACCCCATCAACCCCGACGGCTACGACACGGCCTACCTGTGGCAGACGGTGCTCTGCAAAGACCGCCTGCTGGAGATCCTGCACAAATATATGCACCTGCAGGTGGACCGGGACCCCAAGACCGGCGCGGTGAAGAGCGAGCGGATGATCTTCCCGCGGTACCATCAGCTGGACGTGGTGACAAAGCTGCTGGCCGACGTGCGGGCCCGCGGCGCGGGGCACAACTACCTGATCCAGCACAGCGCGGGCTCGGGCAAATCCAACTCCATCGCGTGGCTGGCCTACCGGCTGGCCAGCCTGCACAACGACCGGGACGAGAAAATTTTCCAGTCGGTCATCATTGTCACCGACCGCCGGGTGCTGGACAGCCAGCTGCAAAATACCGTGTACCAGTTCGACCATGTGGAAGGCGTGGTCCAGAAGATCGACAAGAACGCCGCCCAGCTGCGGGATGCCATCAACGACGGGGTGGGGATCATCATCACCACCCTGCAGAAGTTCCCGGTGATTTATAAGGAAGTGCGCTCGGAGAACAAGCGCTTTGCCATCATCGTAGACGAGGCCCATTCCTCCCAGACCGGCGATGCAGCCCGCAAGCTCAAGCGGGCGCTGGCGGATACCGATAAGGTCCTGGAAGAATACGCCGCCGAGGAAGCCGCCGCCGAAGCGGCCCGGAAGGATGACGAGGACAAGCTGCTGGACGAACTGGCCGCCCAGGGGGCCCAGGAGAACCTGTCCTTCTTTGCCTTCACGGCGACCCCCAAAGACAAGACGCTGCAGATGTTCGGCCAGCGGGATGCCAACGGCAAGTATCATCCCTTCCATATTTACTCGATGCGGCAGGCCATCGAGGAATATTTCATTCTGGATGTGCTGCAAAACTACATGACCTACCGGATGTACTACAAAATTGCCAAGTCCATCCCCGACGACCCGGAGCTGGATACGGCCGCCGGCGTCCGCGCCATCCGGCAGTTTGAGACCCTTCACCCGCACAATATTTCCCAGAAAACGACGGTCATGCTGGAGCATTTCCGCAATGTGACACGGCACAAAATCGGCGGCCGCGCCAAGGCTATGGTGGTGACCCCGTCCCGGCTCCATGCAGTGCGGTATCTGCTTGAGTTTAAGCGTCAAATCGAAGAAAAAGGCTACACTGACCTGGATGTCCTGGTGGCTTTTTCGGGGGAAGTAGAGGACAACGGCATCACCTATACCGAGGAGAAACTCAACACCACTAAAACGGGCAAAACCATCAAGGAGAAAGCGCTCCCCGCAGCCTTCCATACCGACGAATACGGGATGCTGATCGTGGCCGAAAAGTACCAGACCGGCTTTGACGAGCCGCTGCTGCACACCATGTTTGTGGACAAGAAGCTGTCGGGCGTCAAGGCAGTGCAGACCCTCTCCCGCCTGAACCGCACCATGCGGGGCAAGGTGGACACCTTTGTCCTGGACTTTGTCAACACAGCGGAGGACATCCGCAAGGCTTTTGAGCCCTACTATGAGGAAACGGTCCTGGAAGAGGAGACCGACCCCAACGTCATCTATGACCTGAAAAATACCCTGGACGAATTCCGTGTTTATCAGCAGATGGAGATCGACCGCTTTGCAGAGATTTTCTATGCTGATAAGGAGCAAGGGAAGGGGGATTTGGGTAAGCTGCAAGGGACGCTCCGTCCTGCGCTGGACCGGTTTGAAGCTCTGGAAGCTGAAAAGCAGGAATTGTTCAAGTCCACTTTGGCCCGCTTCAACCGCATTTATGCCTTTATCACCCAGGTATGCCGCCTGTTTGATAAAGAAATCCACAAATTTAGCGTATATGCGAAATTCCTTTATACCATGCTGCCCAAGGGCGGACAGGAGAAGGTGTATGTGGATGATAAGGTCCTTCTGGAGTATTACCGGCTGGAGAAAGATTACGAAGGAGGTATCACGCTGGAGAGCGCACCGGAAGGTTTCCGGCCCATCACCGGCGAGGCCGGCCGTAAGGAACAGCAGCGGGACCTGCTGACTGTCATCATTGATAAGATCAACGAGAAGTACGGTACAAACTTCACCGAAATGGATAAAGTTCTGCTCCAGATGGAAAACGACTATGCTGCCCAGGACAAGTGGCATAGCTACGCAAAAAATAATGACCAAAAAACTTTTATGCTGCTGTTTGAAAAGGACTTTCCCAACATGGCTGCTGCCCGCTATGAGCAGAATGACAGCTTCTTTGTAAAGCTCTTCTCTGATCCTGACATGATGCGGCAGGTGATGGAGACTGTTGGGACGGTGCTGTATGAGAGGTTAAGAGGACAAATTTGATAGTATTTCATTTGATGCATGGACTTGCTGGAGTTTTTCGGTATGTGGGCTATAATAAAAGTAAAGCTATGCAGTGCCGTATAGAGAAAAGCTTTAATTAAGACTGGCTGAACTGCCTGAATGATGTACCAACAGGAGTAGAATTCTACATATTATATGATATGAAAACCGCGAAAAAACACGCTTTGTCTGGAAAAACGACCAGATCTATGATATAATCTTTATAAGGCTATGAGCTGGCCTACTTTACTGATACTGCTTTGATACTAGAAATCCTGTGAAAGCTATAAAGGGCATCAAAATAGCAGAAAATCCAGCGGACAAAAGCTGAAACTTAAACAAATAAGTTTAGCAACTGAAACTGCTTGCCGAGATGGAGTGAGTCCAAGAGCGAAAATTAAACGTATTATTGTTTGATTTTCGCTAAAATCTCCGCCGTGGCAACGGTTTGGCAACACTTTTCATGATTCTAAAAAAGAGAGCTACCTGATCTGTATGGATGAACCGCTCCAGTAAAAGTAGACAATGAAAAAAGAAGGCCTCCTGTGGTAGAAT
>ERZ1090879.1497-NODE-1499-length-12673-cov-34.154224_pt1 | contig 12673 bp, 8 predicted proteins | sample MGYA00478472_ERZ1090879 | MGnify/ENA primary metagenome ERZ1090879 (study PRJEB33644, sample SAMEA5815723) | chicken gut metagenome | biome: Chicken; feature: Gastrointestinal Tract; material: Caecum | place: Ireland | collected 2019-01-01 | study: A study of...
AAGGAGGAACCATGCCTTTACAGAAGAATCAGATCATCACACTGTCCATCGAGCGCCTGTCCGGCGACGGCAGCGGCGTCGGCCACTGGGAGGGCGAAGCGGTCTTTGTGCCGGGGACGGCCCCCGGCGACGTGATCCGCACCCGTATCGTCAAGGACTGCAAGCGGTATGCCTTCGGCATCGCGGAGGCGGTGGAGACGGCCTCCCCCGACCGCATCCCCGCCGACTGCCCGGTGGCGGGGCCCTGCGGGGGGTGCAGCCTGCGGCATCTGCGCTACGAGGCCGAGCTGCAGGCCAAACAGGCCGCGGTGGCCGACGCCTTCCGCCGTATCGGGGGGCTGGACGTCCCGGTGGAGCCCATCCTCCCCTCCCCCGAAGTGGACCGCTACCGCAACAAGGTGCAGTACCCTGTGGGCCTGGACAAAGCCGGGCGGCCCTGCATCGGCTTTTACGCCGGACGCAGCCACCGGATCGTCCCCTGTGCCGACTGCAAACTGCAGCCCGCCATCCTGAACGAGATCGGCAGCGCCCTGTGCGGGCTGTTTGACCAGTACGGCATCCAGCCCTACGACGAGGCCAGCGGCGCCGGGCTGGTGCGCCACATCTTTCTGCGCCGGGGGGCCCACAGCGGCCAGATCATGGTATGCCTGGTCTGCACCCGTCCCCGCCTGCCCCATGCCGCCGAGCTGACCGCCGCCCTGTGCGCCCGCTTCCGCGACATCCGCACCGTCCTCCTCAACGTCAACCCCGACAAGACCAACGTCATCCTCGGCCGGGAAAACCGGGTCCTGTACGGCCCCGGCTTTATCGAGGACACCCTCTGCGGGGTGCCGGTGCGGCTGGGCCCCTTTTCGTTCTACCAGGTCAACACCCCCGGCGCCGAACAGCTTTACGGCGTGGCCGCCGCCTACGCCGACCCTTCCCCCGACGACCTGCTGCTGGACCTCTACTGCGGGATGGGCACCATCGGTCTGTCCATGGCCGGGCGCTGCCGCGCCCTGGTGGGCGTCGAAGTGGTCCCCGAGGCCATCGAGAGCGCCAAAGCCAACGCGGCCCGGATGGGCGACGCCATTGCGGCCAAAAGCCGCTTTTTCTGCGCCGATGCCGGCGAGGCCGCCCGCCGCCTGGCCGCCGGGGGCCTGGCCCCCGACATCGTCATCGTGGACCCGCCCCGCAAGGGCTGCGACGAGGCCACCCTGGCCGCCATCCTCGAGATGTCCCCCCGCCGCCTGGTCTACGTCAGCTGCAACCCCTCCACCGCCGCCCGCGACGCCGCCCGCCTGGCCCGCGAAGGCTACCGCGTGGAGAAAGTGCAGCCGGTGGATATGTTCCCACGGACGGGGCATGTTGAGACGGTAATTTCCCTTTCCCAACGAAACCCGGACGATCATATCGAGTTCAGCATCGAGCTGGACAATCTGGACACCACTCCGACGGAAACCAAGGCCACCTATCAGGCCATCAAAAACTACGTCAAGGAGCAGACCGGCCTGAACGTCACTCCCCTCTACATCGCCCAGGTCAAGCAGAAATGCGGGATCACCGAGCGGGAGTGCTACAACAAGCCCAAGTCGGAGAATTCCAAGCAGCCCCAGTGCCCGCCCGAAAAGGAGAAGGCCATCCGGGAGGCGCTGAAGCACTTTCAGATGATTTAATACCTCAAAGCAAAACACGGATGAATTGCCAATTGGCTGTCATCCGTGTTTTTGTTATGTGTATATCAACGTTTTATTTCAGCATTTCATAATAGCGGCAAATTTTCTGCGCCATCATATAGCGGCGCTTCTCTAGAAAGTCCTCAAACTGGGTGTAGTCCATATCAAAAATTTCTTTCGGAATACAGTTGGCTTCCAGATTTGCTTCCAGCTTTTCCATAGAGGCAATACCGCCATATACGGCGCTTCCGCTTGTACACTGCTCTTTGACCTGAGCCATATAAGCTTTTGGGGCTTGGTCTTTGATCTTTACATTGATTTCCGACTGTGTATATACATAGTTTGCAATCTGATTATAGCAGTTGCGCTCTTTGATCCCAGATTTCTGCAAATATTTTTTGGGGAAAATATGGTGGATGTCCCCTCTTTGCTCGATCAGAGATTTAACGTCGATCTGCTCCGATAAAAACCCATAATCTCCCATCTTGACTTGGGCCATCAGGAAAACATGGAACATCGGACTACTGGCCACAGAGGTGTTGAGCTTTGTTACCAGGATATTGTTCCAGAAAGCATCGGACAACTCGCCCTCTTCTGTATTTTTCAGGAGTTCCATGGGTTCATTGCTCTGGAACCGCTTGATATCATAATCAAAAGCAGATTCAGGTGATCCGGAATAGCGGCCAGTCAAAATACTGAGCACCATCCAGCGGCGAACTACTTTCTCGATGATTGCGGAATCCTCCCCTTTTGCCCGCAGCAACAGGTACAGCGCATATCCAAAGTTCAAGACGTTTTGAGAGCGGATCATGGAAGGAGAAATAATCCCAGTTGATCTTACAATCATCAGGTACCGCTGGAAATTGGTCTTATTAACAAACTCCAATACCCCTTCCCGTAATTTTGAAAAAGAATCTTCAGCAATGGCCTCTTGATAGTCACGGGAATTGAAATCACGACCCGACAACAAACTCACTAAATCTGCAAGCCGCCCACGCAGAAATTTAAAGGTAAATGCAACACGCAGAACATCGGTGTAGTCCGGCACATAAATGTCCTCATGTTCGTTGACAATCCATTTGATTTTTGAAAATTCCTCGCTGGATGCAAACTCTGTGTCATTTTGACAAATCGTCCCAAAGCCCTCCGGCTTTTGCATCAGATGACAAAAGTAATCCATTGTTTTCCGGATCTGATTGCCGCCATAACGGTCGTCCGAGGAAATTTTGGACATTGCAAAATCTGCCTGAGACAAAACCACCCCTTTGGAATTGATGCGGATAAAGATCTCCGTGACTTGTGTGATATCCAGTTGATGAGAAAGCTCAATCACACCAATGCTGTTATTTTGGATTTGCTGTAAACGGGTAAGTACATCATTAACTGCGCTTCTTTTGCTGTTATCCAGTTGATTCTTGATACAGTAGTCAATCACAAAATTAAAAGAATCAAAGCCCGGCTGATATAGCGGGGCAATATCTGGAATCCAGGCTGCATCCTTTTCAATGGCAGGGTTTGACACTTCAAAACGCTGCTCCACTGGATGGAATGCGATTTTTATACGCTTTTTGCGGTAATCGCTTCCAACGACCTTTTCTCCCACAATCGCTGCTTGTAATGCTGTAATCCGCTGCTGTCCATCGATCAGAATTTTTTTACCCGAAGAAATGGTACCATCTTTCAGGCGCACATCTGGATTTTTCCAGACAATGATATAACCTACTGGGAATCCCTCATACAGAGAGTCGATTAGATCACGTACCTTTGTGGAATCCCACACAAATGGACGCTGAATCTCAGGGATTGCAATATCTCCGTCACGAATCCAGTTGAGCAAAGACTGAATTGAGTTATTGTTCACATCATATTTTGCCATAATTTCTCCCCCATTCTACCATCCAAAGTCACGCCACTTCCGGATACCGGGTATAAACATACTCATAAATTTTCTGCCTATATCCCGAAATAGTAATTTCATCATAACATTCTGGCAACTCAGCCCAAAGCGTATCTCGGATTAGATTATCTACAGCGGCTTTGGTTTCCTGCTTATCAGTCCAGTGATCAAGCTCAGCAATTTTAGCTTTCACTTTACTCAAAAGGTCAACAGCTACCTTCTTAATCTTCTGGATATCCTGCTTGGACAAGTTGTTAGAAAACAGCATATCATAAAGGGATAGCTCCTCATCGCTGGAAAACCCTTCTCGAACATAGCGCTGTTCTTCCTGATCCATGCTGTTAGCCAGATCGGTTAAGTCCATAAAAGTTCTTTCAATGGTGGCACGGTTCTGCTCGCTATTGTATGCTTCAATAATCTGTTGGTATCTCTCATAGTAGTTAATCCGTTGTGGATTGGAAAACAGCATGACATCCAACCTCTTTTGAATTAACTCATCCAAACCCTTGAGTATAACATTTTTGGTTTTTGCTTTGGCAAATTCACGCTGAAGCAGATCAAAATTAATCTTGCTGATATCAAACTGGCGGGATGGTGTCACTTCATCTGATGGTGATTCGATCTGTACATATTCACTGATAATTCGGTCAATTTCTACCATCAGTTCCGTATTGTTGGCGCTCTTACGTTTCTTTTGCAGTTCGTGATAGACCGCAGCAATAGCCTCATATTCTTTCCGGTTTGTTTGTGCAAGGTCCTGCCGATCGGCATACTTCATCATACGGATCAATTCGGAAGCATAAGTCTGGAATTTTTTCCGTTCTTCTAGACTTCCACTCACCGCATTGGCTGCCTGGCGCAGCAGCGCCACTTTTTCAAAGTCTTTGGCATCCAGAAGTTCTTGCAGTTGGAAATCATGCTCCTTTAAAAATACTTTTGCAGAGTCAATCGTTTCCAGAATGCGGGCGATGAGCTGCTCTTTATCCACCGTTGGATCGGCCCCAATCTGACCGTTTACATTAGCTGTATAGTCTGCCAAAGCTTTCCGCAATGCCCTAACAATTCCAATATAATCTATTATCAGACCATTGCTTTTGCCTTCTGCCACCCGGTTCGCTCGAGCAATCGTCTGCATCAAGGTGTGGGCTTTCAGGGGCTTGTCCAGATAGAGACAGGAAAGGCATTTCACGTCAAATCCAGTGAGCCACATGGCACAAACAAACACCACCCGCAACGGATTAGAAGCATCTTTGAACTCTTTGTCCAGCTCCCGCTTTTCCATTTTTTGGCGATGAGTGCGAATGTCCAAACCCCATTTCTGAAAAGTCTGAATTTCATTTTGTTCCTGACTGATGACCACCGCCATCTCAGTTTCCTTCATCCAGGTAATTTTTCTACTTAGCTCCTGGGCTTCCTGCTGGGTAACACTCTTGACCTGCTGCTCCAACCTTTCAATCTCTTTAGCCCAATATTTTTGAACTAAGTCATACATCCGGACACAGGTTACTTTATTTAAGCAAACAAACATTGCCTTGCCGCTGGTCCAGAGATGCGAATAATGCCCCACAAAGTCTTTTGCAATAGATTCCAGGCGCTGTTGGGCTGTCAGGACATGAATTTCTTTCTCAAATTCCCGCTCCAACTTCTCCTGCTGGTTCACATCCAGGTCAGCCTGTTCGATGGCATCCAGAATGCGGTCGGTAATTTCCGGGTTGTGGAGGTCGGCAATTTTGTCTCCTCGGTTCTCATAATAAAGAGGAACCGTCGCGCCGTCCTCAACAGCCCGCTTGAAATCATATACGGATATGTATCCGCCAAAGGTGCGCTCGGTGACATTATCGCCAGAAAGCAGTGGCGTTCCAGTAAATCCAATGCGGGATGCAGTGGGCAATAGTCTCATCATATTGTCGGCAAAAATACCGTACTGGCTGCGGTGAGCTTCATCTGAAAGAATCAGAACATCGTGGTCAGGATAGATAGGATCTGCCCCGGGCTTATTAAACTTTTGAATCAGCGTGAAGATAAAGCTGGGGTTCCCGTGGAGTTTCTGCACCAAATCGTCTCCACTGGTGGCTATGAATTGGCTGGCCTTAGATTTTCCCAAGAGCCCGCAATTTTCAAAGGTATCGCTAATTTGTTTGTTCAGTTCATCCCGATCTGTCAGAATCACAATCGTGGGCGAACCTGCAAACTTTCGCCGGATTTTCTGGGCCAAAAATACCATGGAATAACTTTTGCCACTGCCCTGCGTGTGCCAGAAAATCCCCAGCTTACCTTCCTTCAACTTGCGGGCCTCATAGGCTTTGACTGCCTTATTGACCCCCAGGTACTGGTGGTTACGGGCGAGAATCTTAGTGATCCGTCCTCCCGAATGATCAAATAGAATGAAGTTTTCCAGCAGGTCGAGAAAATTCTCTTTTTTACAGATGCCCCGCAGCATGGTCTCCAGCGCGACGCTCCCCTGTTCTTTTTCTTCCAAACGCTTCCACTCGTGGAAGAACTCGTACTTGCTGCCCAGAGTTCCCACTTTGGCTTCCAGCCCATTGGAAAGAACCAAAAAGGCGTTGTAATAGAACAGATGGGGTATCGTATCCAGATAATCTGTATAGTTATCGGTGTAGGCATTCTGGACATCCACGTTGGTATTTTTCAGCTCAACAAAAAGCAACGGAATACCATTGACAAAACCTACAATATCAGTTCGGCGGCGGTAGAGATCCCCATGAATTTTCAGTTCCCGAATAGCCAGAAAGTGGTTCTGATCTGGGTGCAGGAAGTCAATCACCTGCGCACGCTTTTCCTCCGTTCGGCCTCCCGGACGTTTGATGGTGAGAGGAATTCCATCCCGGATAAGGCTATATTTTTCCTCGTTGATCTGCATCAGGGAGGCCGTGGAAAGATGGCTTTCCATCTTTTTCTGAGCTTCGTCCAGCTGGGCCGGCGTGAGCCACGGGTTCAGGCTTTTAAGAGCCTGCCGAAAATACCGGGTCAGCAGGATATCCTTGTAATCCTTCCGCCCAAAGGTTCCCTTTTCGCCCAGTTTCTCAGTATTATAGGCATAGGCCACCTCCCAGCCCAGCTCCTGCTCCAGCAGGTGCCCAGCGCTTTCCTGGACGAGGATATTTTCGGAGTAGTCGTAGCTCATATAATAAATCCTCCTCGATCCTGTTATTGTGCTTCGGCTTCAAAAAGACATGTATTATGATTGGAGCCTCTTAAACAAAACTCCTCATTTATTTTAATTATAATTATCGCCATAACCATAAGAAATCTCATATAATCTTCAAATTGTGCATGCTCATCTAATGAATGCGTAGAGTGAATATATTTATTCCTCAAATCCAATCCGTTTGAAAATTCGGACTTATTAAGAATGTAATTTAAGTATTTTTGCTCAGGCCTAGAAAACAACGAACTCTCCACTTTCAATTCGTTATTGTCAAGCATTGATTTTAATGGATCATCATCAGTTTTTTCGTAAGACAAACACAAATATTCCTTTTCATAAATTTGCCGTAGGATTGCAGCGCGATTCTGATCTAATCTCAAATAACCTTCCGTCGTAATTTTAATTAAACCTCTGTCCACCAGAAAATCCAGTTGACCGCGCTGTATTTCATTAAATTCACTTATATTTAAGTTTCTCACCATCAAAAGATCATAAATGCTTTCTACGATCTCATCCGTACTATCAATATAAATCAGGTATGATGCTCTCGAAAAAAGGTATTCAGCTTCCTGATTGAGAAATGTACTATCGCTATAAGCATATTTGCACGGAATCATACTTGGAACATCTTTAAATATAGTATGCTGAGAGGTAAATTCCAGATATTCTCTATCTATTATTCCATATGTGCAAAAAAGATCAAACTGTTTTAAGACATGATCAATTTGTGTTGCAATCAATTTGTTACGCTCACCAGTTGTTGTATTCGGAGAGGAAGCATCGTATACAAACCCTTCAGCTCCGAATTCTTTTAATAAGTACACCTCAAAAAACCATTTAAATATATTTTCAATTTCAATGCCACGAGAATGCAAAAAATTATAGTAGCTAGACATTTGGAGAAGTGCAAGATAATTTGCAGCTCGAAATCCTATGTCTGACGGATATTCTTTTCTGCCTTTTGTATTCATAAGCGATTCAACTAGGCTTGCTTGTGCACGCCGCCAAACAAAGTTACACCGCCCCCGGTTATCTACAAAATCAAACCAATAAAAATTATTTAGCAATGTGGGGTAATCCAAATTTTGATCAATCCAATCTTGATCGTATTGAAAAATCATATTTGACGGTGCTTCCTGTCTGTATATCGTATTTCCTTCCCCACCCATTGGACAAAACTCTACACTAAGGGTTGTAACCACTCCTTTTCTTTCTTTAAAAAACGCTTAGGTCAATTCCTTTTTCTTTTTGTATGCATCGAACTTTGTTTTTGAATCTAATTTGAGTTCATTCGGGTTATCTTCTTGTGCAATCAGTGACAAATAATTTGGATTTGGATCAGGCGAGTCAATATATGCTTTAATCAACTCTTGCTTGTTTTCCGTGGATAATTCTTTTGGAAAATATAGAGGTCCCCAATCTTCTTGATGCTTCTGTAAAAACTCCGTGACCAGAGTTTCTGCATGCATAGGATTGGACATAATATAATTTCTAACTGCAATCCCAAACTTTTCAATCAAATATTTTTTCTTTAAAAGCAAGCCTAAATTGACTTTACTGGCAAACAGAAACTCTTGGAATTCATCTTCGCTATACTTTAAATAAATTTTAGTTTTACAGAATATATCCCAAAAATCAGCTATATAGAGCACATCAATTTCATTATACACTGCTTTTAGCTGTTCCAAAGTCAATCCAGAAAAGAACTTACATATTATCCCACAGATTCGTTTTGACCGTTCCTTATTAAGAGCATACAGTTCATCTGTCCAAAGAACGGGCTTTTGACCGAGATTAATTAATTTATTCAAATTGTAAAGTTCGATGATTTGATTAGCATTGCTATATGTTTCCCAATTCTCAACGTCTTCAAATATTTTTTTGCAACGTTCTGATTTGTTCACACCACTCAAGTCAGGATGGCCATAGAATAGGAAACCTTCATATTTTCGCGGCATAGTAAGCCTCCCTGTCTTCACCGTTTGTGAATCAAAATAATACTCCTATTACTCCATAGGGATCTTCATAAAGTACCTATATAAATACTCCTGACAATTTGCTACTATCTTTCGCCTTTGTAGACAAAGATATTTTCGGAGTAGTCGTAGTTCATAATTACACTCGTTTACTGATTTACTATAGTCCACTTCTCAATCAAATAGTTTACAAAGGCTGAGCAAGAGATTAGCATATATTTTGCATCTTCTGCCGGCGCATTTGTAAAATCGATTCCTCCATGACGAATTCCATTTTCATCAGATGCGTAACCATACAGCGAAGAAAAAGCATTTTCCATGGCGGGATGAATATGTACTCCGCTTTCTTTCAACTTCTTGAGTGCTTTGCCTAATGTTGCCTGTGCCCCTGTCATTCCAGTAATAATGCAACACATAGCCTCAACAGCGCTTATAGATTCTTTGATGGAATTTTCATAATCAGGAATAGGTCGCTTTCCAAACAATTCTGTTGCTTTCTTAATATGTGTATTGACGCTTTCATAAGCAGTTTTCTGGGCAATTTCAATACACTGCAATTCAGCTTCACCAGTGATGGGGACTATATTAGTCCCAAGTACACGATAACCGGCATTTTCTTGCTGTAAAACAGCGTTAAAAGTAAATTTTGCATCGGATTGTTCACCTGGAGATAAAAATGCTAAATAAATTTCAATAAAGTTGTATACTTCATACCATTTGGCGGCATCATACCATTTTTTCAGATTCTTTAAATTGGACAAAATGTCTTTTTCATCATATACATTCTTATAGGAAAGTCCCAAACAATCCATGATTTCTTCTAAGTAATGCGAATCACACCCTACCACATCTGTACAGACCTCGCAGCTGTAGACATTCCAAATTCGATTTTTCAAAGCAGGAGAAATCGACTCAAATTGTATTGGTTTCTGCGTATAACCATATCGTTCTGAAAACAATGCCATAGTTTAACACTTCACCTCCATGCTCATCAATCTAGGTAGCAAGTGGTCACGAGATAGCGTTGCTCTTGATATCGTTATTGCATATATAACAGCTTGTTTATAGAGTGAAGAACTTATAGCATAGTACTTTTGTAGTATTCCTTGTTCTGGAATCAACACATATTTTTGCTCCAAAAAATCTTTCCAGCGATAATTAATAATACTACTTGCGCTCTTCTTTTCATACTCTTCTGTTTCTCCAACGGCTCGCCAATATTGTAGGCTATCATAAATATACTGTGCTATCTGTGGCTTATCAAATCGCATTAATTTGCAGAAGCTCGCACATATTACTGGATCTTTCCACATCTCCAGAAGAGATTTTGTAATCAATAATGTTTTTGCCACACCAGTATTTTTGCTACCGCCAGAGACTTCAAATATAATATCTCCATCTTGCAATTTTCGTGATGCAAAATTTCCTTGAGCATGAAATCTATACGGAATTGACAATAATTCACCTCGTTTAATTCCATCAATATCAGTTCCACGAATTACAAAACCAGGGCATTCACTTTTTCCAGTGATAACATCTTCTCCCCATCCACCACCAATTTCATAAGACACAACTTTCTTTAACGGAACATTATCCCACCCTTCTGGCACACCATCCACAATTTTGGTGTGTTCATAGCCGGGGAAGCGCAGGTCAACAAACCACTCTTTATATAGCCTCTGGGCTGCTTCTTCCAGCAGCTTGATTTGTTTTTGGTTATTCGCGATGAGATCATCATAGACAGAGAGAATATCGGCAATCCGGCGCTGGATTTCAATGGGAGGCAATTTTAATTCCAAAGTTTTTATACCAGCAATAGGGACAGCCTTTTGGGCAGTGCCTTTTGCAATAGCATTGATTTTACTTTGGCCTTCATAAGATAGAAACCAATAATATAAATATTGGGGAAATAGGGTGTCATGAAAATCTTTCATCCACGTAAGATTTCCGTCAGCAAAATAGAATTTATCAGATTTCTTATACAGATAAGGCACGCCAATCGTACCTCTCGTTGTTACCAACAAGTCATTCTCTTGTGGCACACCATATTTTTTAGCTACAGCCTCATAGAATTCTTCAGATATATAATCACAATTATCAATTTCTTCATTATTTACCTTTTGGATAATTTCTTTAGAGCAATAAAATGGAATGCCACTATTTGATCTATCTGACAGATGAAATCTTTTACTGGAAGTAACAGTACAATGTTCCCCAATAGTTGTTTTTTTCCAACTCACAGCCCAAGCTCCTCCCAGTTCTTCGAGATAGTCTCCATCAGCCGGTTGGACTCCGCCTGCAAAGAAAGCAGCTCTTTGTGAATCTCGTTCATACGCTCGTGAAAATCCACGCCATCATCCTCTGTAGGAGCTACGCCAACATAAGCGCCTGGGGTCAGAGAATACCCCTTCGCCTCGATCTCTGCCCGGGTGGCTACCTTGCACAGTCCGGGAATATCCGCATAGGTACCATCACCAAACTTTTCATGGAGCCAGACTGCCTCCTTGGCTGTTTGGATAGACTTGTCCAGTTCCTCAGTCTTTTGGGTATAGGATGCCTCGATGGCCTTTTTCTCCTTGCGGGGCGCGGCTCCGGCTGCTTCTTTTGCCTCGGCGGCCAGCTGGTTTTTTTGCTCTTCCAGCTGCGACAAAACGGCGGTGAAATCACGGCATCCCAATGTCTCTGCATATTCATCCATCAGAGCATGGTACTTGTCTGTGTTGCCGCGATAGAGCCAGACGATGGCATTCAAGTTTTTCAGCTGCCATTCGCTCCACTCATTAAGGGTGCGATCCACCACCGTATAATAATTGCGGGCGTCGATGAACAGGACTTTATCCAGCAGCTCTTCCCGCTTGCTCTTATCGAAGAACCAAAGGGAGCAAGGCAGGCTCTTGGTATAAAAGAAGTTGTTGCCGACGCTGACCATCACATCCACATGGCCGGTCTGTACCAGCTGCTGGCGGATGTCTTTATCTTTTCCCTGGCTGTCCGTGGCGGAGGACGCCATAACAAAGCCAGCCCGGCCATGCTCGTTCAGGTAAGAGTAAAAATAGGAGATCCAGAGATAGTTTGCATTGCTGACCTCTTTGTTCTTGTTGACAGCAGGCATTCCAAAAGGCAGCCGCCCGGCACTCTGGGCCGACTCTGCCTTTACCTTGTCCACGTTAAAGGGAGGGTTCGCCATCACAAAATCGCAGCAGCCGTTCAGGTTATGGGCATCGTGGTAGAAGGTGTTGGCCTCATCGCCGGACTTGATAACACCGGTTAAACCATGTACTGCCAGATTCATCAGACAGAGCTGTGCGTTGTACTCCACCTTCTCCTGGCCGTAGAAGGTCATAGTATTGTTGGCCAGCATGCCAGCTTGCTCGACGAAGTCGCCCGTTTGGACGAACATGCCGCCGCTGCCACAGGCAGGGTCCAGCAAGACACCCTGGGTAGGCTCCAGCACATTGACAATCATCTTGACCAGAGACTTGGGGGTGAAGAAAACGCCGTCGTCCTGGGCGATGTTCTTGGCAAACTTGTTGAGGAAGTATTCGTAGATACGGCCGATAATGTCGCCGCCCACCTCGTCCAAGGCACTGTTGTTAAAGATTCGCAGCAGCTCAGACAGCAGTTCATCTGAAAAGATAGTGTAGTTTTTGGGCAACACGCCCGAAAGCTGTTCACTTTGCTGTTCCACAAGCTCCATAGCATTGTTGACTACTTCGCCCAGGCTGTTGATGGGTTCGCCGGTGGCAGTCGTTAATCCAGCATCCGAGATATTCTCGGGCAAGGCAACCAAGTAGGCATATTGAGCCTCCTTAGGCAAAAACAGAGCACTGCGAGAAGCAAAGTCACTGGCCTCCACTGGCAGCACCCGGCCTCCGCGCATAGGGCGATTTTTGAGAATTTCAGCCTCTACCAGCTTATAGCGAGACTATCCCATAATTTGTGTAAACCTGCTGAGAGGTGTAGAATAGAAGCAGCA
>ERZ1090879.1504-NODE-1506-length-12636-cov-8.723392_pt1 | contig 12636 bp, 11 predicted proteins | sample MGYA00478472_ERZ1090879 | MGnify/ENA primary metagenome ERZ1090879 (study PRJEB33644, sample SAMEA5815723) | chicken gut metagenome | biome: Chicken; feature: Gastrointestinal Tract; material: Caecum | place: Ireland | collected 2019-01-01 | study: A study of...
GCGAGCACAAAGCGTAAGCGGCTGCGAGCCGGAAGGGGTTGAAGTTTGTTTTACGAAAGGGCACGATATAACGGTAAAGCTCGTACATTCATTCTGCCTCAACCCCTATCGCCCCATACGGGGCACTTCCCCCTGCCGCAGGGGGCAGCGGTTCGGACTCGCTTACGCTCGTAAACTTAAAAATATCTCCGCGCGACGTCATTTGGCGTGCGCGCCCTCTTTTCGCGGGATGGTGTGAAAGCAACATTTACAGAATTCGCAGAAAATGCGCCGTATTTTTGAGGAAGAATTATTGTTTCAAACCGCACAAGATGTTTTGCGGAATTCGCAGGAATACCGTCGGATTTTCGGATGATAAGACGCGGCTCTCGGAGCGAGCGAAGCGGAAGCGGTCGCGGTAAGGTGACCCTACCGCGACCCGAGAACGCGTCTTCGTGCCGAAAAGACGACGGATATTCCGTCAATACCGAAGCGCGGCGTCAGCAAAAGAGTGAAAGCATTTCTGCTTTCACTCTTTTGCGATGAAACGCCGCGCAAGGATAAGGTAGCGGTGCGCAAGGGGAAAGACAAATGGCTTTGCGATTTGCAAAGCCATTTGTCTGCTGCCGCCGAGCGATAGCACGGCGCGATCACATTCAGCCCTTCGTTTTGGCGTTCGTCTGCGATCTTGCGCCGGTGCGGCTCTTGGCGCCGCAGCCGCGGGCGGACGAGGCTTTCGTGCTCGCGCGGTTCTTGGCGCCGCAACCCGTCGCGGCTTTGGCGGACGTCTTTGCTTTGGACGCGGACGTCTTTGCCGAAGTCTTTCTGCCGGTAGTGGTAGTCGTCATTCGTTTTACCTCCTTTCGCTTGTATTATGAGCGGCGGGCGGCAAAAATAGACATGAGCCGCGGGGAGCGGACGCAAGTAAATATTTAACAGAAATAATGCGAAAACCGTTGCGGAATCCGCGGAAATGTGGTAAAATCAAAGTTGCGGGGAGTGAACTCGCCGCCAAAGCGTTAAGAGATATCATTACGGAGGATAGTATGCAGTTTTCCAAAGAAGTAGAAAGAATGGTCTGCGTCGCCAAGGGTCCCAAGCACGGTCCCGCTCCCATACCCGAGGAAGGCAAGTGGGTACAGGCGTATAAGATCGAGGACATCAACGGTTACACGCACGGCGTAGGCTGGTGCGCGCCGCAGCAGGGCGCCTGCAAGCTCAGTCTCAACGTCAAGAACGGCATCATCCGCGAGGCTCTCGTGGAGACGATCGGCTGCTCGGGCATGACGCATTCGGCGGCTATGGCGGGCGAGATACTCCCCGGCAAGACCATCCTCGAAGCGCTCAACACCGACCTCGTGTGCGACGCGATAAACACCGCCATGCGCGAGCTGTTCCTTCAGATCGCTTACGGCAGGACGCAGTCGGCGTTCTCGGACGACGGTCTCGTTATCGGCGCGGGTCTCGAGGATCTCGGCAAGGGCGAGCGTTCCATGACGGGTACGATCTACGGCACCGAAGCCAAGGGCGTGCGTTACCTCGAGCTTACCGAGGGTTACATCACGAAGATGGCTCTCGATAAGGACGACCAGGTCATCGGTTACGAATACATCAAGCTCGGCGTGATGCTCGACAAGATCAAGGCGGGCATGAGCGCGGACGAGGCTCTCAAGAGCGCGACCGGTCACTACGGCAGATTCACCAAAGAAGAGGGCGCATGCAAGTTCATCGACCCTCGTAAGGAATAAGGAGGTCAAGGGCAATGGCTGTAACTTTCGAAGGATATGAAAGAAGAGAGGCTAAGACCTCCGAGATAATGAAGAAATACGGCATCAAGGGCTTCGAGGACGCGCTGAAGATCTGCACGGACAAGGGCTTCAATCCGTACGAGATCACGCAGGGCATCCAGAACATCTGCTTCGAGAACGCCAAGTGGGCTTACACGCTCGGCTGCGCGATCGCTATAAAGAAGGGCTGCACGAGAGCCGCAGACGCCGCCCGCGCGATAGGCGAGGGTCTGCAGGCGTTCTGTATCCCCGGCTCCGTCGCCGAACAGCGTAAGGTCGGTCTCGGTCACGGCAACCTCGCCGCAATGCTCCTCGAAGAGGAGACCGAGTGCTTCTGCTTCCTTGCGGGTCACGAGTCTTTCGCCGCGGCAGAGGGCGCTATCGGTATCGCCAAGAGCGCGAACAAGGTGCGTAAAACGCCTCTCCGCGTTATCCTCAACGGTCTGGGCAAGGACGCCGCTATGATCATCTCGCGTATCAACGGCTTCACGTACGTGCAGACGAAGATGGACTACTTTAACGACAAAGTGGACATCGTCAAAGAGACTCCGTACTCCACCGGCGAGCGCGCCAAAGTGCGCTGCTACGGCGCGGACGACGTCCGCGAGGGCGTTAAGATCATGTGGCTGGAGAAGGTGGGCGTTTCCATCACGGGCAACTCCACCAACCCCACGCGTTTCCAGCACCCCGTTGCAGGCACCTATAAGAAGGAGTGCAACGAGGCGGGCGTCAAGTACTTCTCCGTCGCTTCGGGCGGCGGCACCGGACGTACGCTCCACCCCGACAACATGGCTGCGGGTCCCGCTTCCTACGGTATGACGGATACGATGGGCAGAATGCATTCGGACGCTCAGTTCGCAGGCTCCTCCTCCGTTCCCGCACACGTCGAAATGATGGGTCTCATCGGTATGGGCAACAACCCCATGGTAGGCGCATCCGTTTCCTGCGCGGTCGCCGTGGAAGAAGCGATGAAGAAATAAACGTAAACGCATGCAACAAAAAACGGCGGGTGACCGCCGTTTTTTCGTTGCCGTTCTGTTTATTGCCGCGCTTGACCGGCGCGGGTGCCGTTTGATTCTTATCTCGATGTCCTCGGGTATGTTCGCCGCGTTCGCGCTTCTGTCCGGCTTTGCACGCCGCGCTTAAAAGTTTTTTGCGATAAAGTCCGTGAACTCTTCCGCGGTGCCCGAGAAATCGGGTTTGACGCTCTCGTCGCGGTCGGAAGGGTGGAGTGAGACCGTCATCGATAGTTTCATGTAAAAAAGAAAAGTCGTGTAAGTTATTTTTCCTTATTCATCCTCTTCATAACAGTTATGCTCGGCTCGGGATGGTCGGGTGCGGATATTCTGGTCGCTTTTATTTTTGCGGATGAAGGCGCACAAAAAGTAAAAAACGATACCTGGTCGGTAAAAAGCATTGCCTCGTCGGGTGAATAGTGGTATAATCAAATATTGAGATACAGCTTTCGGGCGCGGCGGTTTCTGTGCCGCGGAAGGGCGGCCGTTCCGCTTCCCTGATATCGCGGTCATCGCTCGGCAGGTCGATGTCGCGGGCTGCGGGCGAACGGAGGCGTGGAAATCGAAGGAGGAGAAAATGATAAACGTGACGATCGTGGAAGACGAAAAGCATGAGGCGGACAAACTGCGCGGGTACCTCGAACGATACTGCGCGGCGCACGGCGTGGGGTTCGATACTAAGGTATTTTCTTCGGCAGAGGCGTTTCTCGCGTCATACAGGACGGATACGGATATCGTATTTATGGATATCGAGCTGGAGAGCATGAACGGCATGGATGCCGCTGTCCGTCTGCGCGCGATTGATGCGCTTGTCGTGATAATATTCGTGACCAACATGGCAGGGTATGCGATAAGAGGATATTCCGTGCAGGCGCTCGATTATCTGCTTAAACCGGTGGGTTGGTATGCGTTTTCTACCATGATGGACAAAGCGATGCGCTCGTGCGTCAAACAGCGGGAAGCTACCGTGAACGTGCGTACACAAGGGGGCTTGAGCTGCGTGTCGCTTGCGGATGTGAAATACGTAGAGGTAAGCAATCATCGCCTGCGTTATCATACCGACAAGGGATGCGTGGAGGCATGGGGCACGCTTAAAGAGACAGAAAAGTCGATCGGCGACGATTTCATGCGGTGCTGCTCGTCATATCTTGTCAATTTGCGGCGGGTCTCCGCCATAGATGGAGGCGATGTCGTGTTGTCCGACGGGACGCGCCTGCCGCTAAGCCGCAATTATAAAAAAGAGTTTATGGGCGCGTTGGCTCGGCTCATGAGGGGAGGTGAGAACGTTGAGCGTGAGTGAACTCTTTTTATCGTTCTCGTCACTGTTTTGGTATAAGCTGATATTCATGACGGAGCTTACCGTATCGGAGGCGATATTTACGCATAGGCTGCGCCTGAAACGGCGATACCCGCTCCGTTTATCGCTGTGTCTCGTCGCACTCTATGCAATCGCATTTTTCTTCCCGATCGCGGTGTACGATACGCTTTATTCGACATTCATATTCCTCAGCTTATATATTTGCTCTCTTGTTGCGCTGAAACTCATTTTTGACGAGCCGTGGAAGACGTTGTTGTTTTGTTCGATCGCGGCCTATACGATCCAGCATATGAGTTATGAGATCTTCAATCTCATCGTTATGATGACAGGGCTTACGGGCGGCGCGGGACTGGGGGTCTACGGCAGTGGTAGCGGGCTCGGCAACTTGTTCATCGGCGCAGCGGAAACGAACGCGATATATGACATATTTATCGTAATAATCTATGCCGCGGTGTATTTTATCGTATACTGGGCGGCTTTCGTCAGCCTCGGTAGTATGATCGACAAGAGAGTGGAGCTTATTAAAAACAATAAATACCTCATGCTCCTTTGCGGATTGCTACTGTTCGTGGACATACTTCTCGGGCTTGCCGCCACCTATCACGGAGAGAAAGACCACAGCGTCATATTCCTCGCCATTATCGGGACGTATAATATCATCTGCTGCCTGCTCATCCTTGCGTTCCAGTTCGGACTCGCGCGCATGGAGCGGCAGGACAGAGAGTACGACATGATACGCAAGCTCTGGCGGCGAGACAAGGAGCACTATGAGATCGCAAAAGAGAGCATAGGCGTCATCAATGTTAAGTGCCACGATCTTAAGCACTATATCGGCAGGCTACGTGACGGAGAGACGGATGACGGTACGCTCGTCGAAATAGAACGCGCCGTGGACGGATACGACGCTCTTGTGCATACGGGAAACGATACTTTGGATGTCGTGCTCACCGAAAAGATGGCGTTCTGCCGCGCTCATGGCGTGCAGCTCACGTGCATGGCGCGCGGGGAAGATCTTTCGTTTATGGGCGTCGGAGACATATATTCGTTGTTTGGGAACGCGCTCGACAACGCGATAGAATACGTGCGCACGCTGAACGAAGAGGACAAACGCATCGTGCGCCTTTCCGTGCATACGAAAGGGCGATTGCTCACCGTGCATGTGGAGAATTATTATGAAGGCCCCGAACTCATGATGAAAAACGGACTGCCCGTTACCACCAAAGAGGATAAGAGCGTACACGGTTACGGCATGCTTTCCATGAAGATGTTGGCAGAAAAATACGGCGGAGAACTGTTTGTCTCCGTCGAGGGGGATATGTTCGATCTGGATATCATATTCCCGCTACCCGGCGGCGATGATGTACGCAATAAGTAAGAATAACGACACGTTTCGAAAAAAGCATTGTAATTTATTGCATCATCCTTTATCATGTGTCTGCAAGCGGAAAATGCTTGCAACGAACATATAAAAGGAGGAAATATTTATGAAACAAAGATGGGGCATGAAGAAGATGTTGCTTCTGTGGGTGCCGATACTCGTCGTACTTCTCGCGCTCATCATCGCGGTGACAATCGTCGCTAATGTGTTCGCGGTCACACTCGACACATATGTAGGCAAGGGAAGCGCGGAACTCGTTATGCCGAAGGACGAAAACGGCGACCCGATCGAGATGGATGCGGATTTCTATGAGGTGAAATACGACGATATCTTCGAGGCGCGTACTGCATCCGAGAAAGTGGCGGAAGAAATAGCCGACGAGGGCATAGTGCTTCTTAAAAACAATGGCACGCTTCCGCTCGCGAAGAACTCCTATGTAACGGCGCTCGGCAGGGGATACGTAGATCCCATTTACGGCGGCGTGGGTTCCGGGCAGATGCCCACCGATGGCTGCGTTGCTCCGCATGACGGTCTCAAAACGGTATTCAATGTGAACGAAGGAGCGTTCGCCGCTCTCACCGAGAGCGTTTCGGATGTGATCCGCGGGGATAGCGATCCGACGGCTGTCGAGGACAAGAACACATATTGGATAGGCGAGTTTCAGAAAAAGACATACGAGGCGCTGGATTTTACCGGCTATACCGACGCTGTGATAGTTTTTATCAGCCGTAAGGGAGCCGAGGGCGGCGACCTTTCGATGAATTTGAAGGATGATATCGCGTGGCATGAAAGCTACAACGGTCCGTTCGCCGCCGAACACACCGAGACCGTCAATTATGCGGACGATCAGCATCAGCTCGAACTCAGCAAAGAGGAGCGTGATATGCTGGACGTGGCAAAGACCAATTTTGAAAACGTAATAGTGGTCATCTCCTCTTCCAATATCATGGAAGTAGGCGAGCTAGAGCTCGATGACGAGATAGACGGTATCGTATGGATGGGCGGTCCCGGTTCGCGCGGTAACGTATCCGTCGCCAAGATACTGTGCGGAGACGTCGTTCCTTCCGGGCATCTCGTTGACACGTGGAGCGCCGATTTTACGCGCGACCCGACGTTTGCAAATTACAGTCGCAACGGAGAGCGTGATTGGAACAACGTCACGGATGAGTCTGGCACGAAGATATCCTTTGTGGAATATGAAGAGGGCATATATGTAGGCTATAAGTATTTCGAGACGATGTACTCGGAGCTCGGCGAAGGCGGCGATGCGTGGTACGACGCATGGCGCACGGCGGACGGCACGGACGACACGGGCGTCGTATACCCCTTCGGCTACGGTCTGTCATATGCGTCTTTCGACCAGTCTTTCGTAGGCCAGCCTTCCGTAACGGATGGCAGAGTGGATATTACGGTGCGCGTGGAGAACACGCATGCTTCCCGCGCGGGCAAGGACGCCGTGCAGATCTATTTCGAGCCGCCGTATACGGAAACGGACAGAAGCATGTGCATTGAAAAAGCCACGAAAAATCTCGTTGCTTTCGCCAAGACGGCGGAGATAGCGGCGGGAAGCGATACGGAGATCGCGCTTTCTTTCGCGCTCGAGGATATGGCGTCCTATTGCACGACCGTGGAGAACTCCGACGGCACAAAGGGCGGCTATATGCTCGAGGCAGGCGAATACGTCATCCATCTCGGCGAAAATGCTCACGACTCCTATGCCACAGCGACGATCACCGTCCCCGAAACGATATGGTATACGGGAAACGATCTCAGAGAGACCGATCGCATCGCTCAGTCCTACATGAACGAAGACGGCACTTATCGGGATATTCCCAAAGCCGCGATGGGTGACAGCAGCGCGGGCTTCGTCGCCGCTCACAATCTTTTCCAGGATGTGACCGATTACATGCATTCGGAAGGCAAAACGCCACTTACTCGTGCGAACGGATTTACCGAATGGGTGCCTACCACGCCCGCCGGTGACGAGCTTACCGCTTCCGACTATGTGGTGGAAGAGTATAAGCTCAAGGATTATTCCGGCGGCGCGCTCGCGGATAGCTCTGTGACCGAAAAGCCCGCCCTCGGTGCAGATCACGGGTTGAAACTTTCCGATCTCAGAGGAAAGGATTATTATGATCCGCTTTGGGACGACCTGCTCGATCAGCTCACGCAGGAGGATTATAATAATGCCAGCCAGCTCATGGATTCTTACGCGTTCGCCGAGATAGAAAGCGTCGGTAAGCCATATAATAAGGATTCCGACGGACCTCAGGGATTAAAGGGACCGTTCACTCCGACAGGTGGCGCCGGTGCCGCTCCCGATAAGCATGGTAACGCGTGGCCGACCGAGCCTATCGTCGCGGCAACATTCAACGTCGACCTCGCACGCGGATACGGCGAGTGCGTGGGAGATGAGGCTATGCAGCTCGGATTCATGGGCTGGTACGGTCCCGGTCTCAATATCCATCGCAGCCCGTTTGCCGGGAGAAATTACGAGTATTACAGCGAGGACGGCTTCCTCTCCGGTCGCATGGGCGCAACGGTGATAGAAGCGGCAAGCTCCAAAGGCGTGATCTGCTATATCAAACACTATATGCTCAACGATCAGGAGTCCGATAGAAACGGCGGTGCTTCGTGGTGCGATGAACAGGCGATGAGGGAGATATACCTTAAGGCGTTCGAGCTTGCCGTAAAAGAACCCGTCACGACCGTGAAGTATACGAATGTCGAGACCGGCGAGCTCGGAGAGAAGCAGATGCGTTCGGCGTTCGGTCTGATGACCTCATACAACAGAGTGGGCGCTACATGGGTAGGAGGATGCGAAGCCGCGATAAACGGAGTGCTCCGCACAGAGTGGGGCTTCCGCGGGACGGTCATCACCGACTTCGGTGTAGCACTTAAGTACATGTCCTCAGATCAGGCCCACTATGCGGGCGGAGATCAGTATCTCGGCATCCCGGGATTTAGCGCCCCTCAGCAGGATACGACCTCTCCGTCGGCGATGTGGTCGCTCAGGAACAGCTATAAAAATTTCTTCTATGCGGCGGCTCACAGCAATATCATGAACGGCGTGCCTGCAGGCGCGGCATACGCATATTCGATGTCTCCGTGGGCGGTCTGGCTGCTCATTGCGAACATCGTGATCTACGGCTTCATCATAGGCATGACGACATATCTCGCGATACGCTTTGTGCGTAACAAAAAGTCGAACGTACAGGAAGCATAACGTAATGATTGAAAAACGCAGTTTTACGGGTAGACGTAAAACTGCGTTTTGTATTTCAAAGGGACGGCTTTTGCCGTCCCTTTGGATATCTCTTTTGCATGTTTTTTCACGATCTCATCGGGGAGGAAAGCGCACTCGATTACAGCGTCTTTGTGAACTCGAGGAACTCTTCCGCCGTGCCCGAGACGTCGGGTTCGACGCTCGCGTCGCCGCTCGGAATGGGAGAGTCGGTGAGGTAGTACGTTTTCATGCCGACGGCTTTGCCCGCGCAGACGTCTTCTGCGTAGTCGTTGCCGACGATGAGGGTCTCTTCCGGTACGAGCGTGAGCCGTTCGAGCACCTCCGCGTAATACTTGGGATTGGGCTTTGCGTAGCTGCTCGTTTCGTATGACGTGACGAAATCGAAATCCTTAGGATCGTGACCTCCGCTTTGCAGGCGGTACAGCAGCGCGGGCAGGGGAAACACCGGGTTGGTCGTGACTATGAGTTTCACCCCGCGTTTTTTGAGTTCCTTCACGGCTTTTACCATTATGGGCTTGGGGCTTATAACGGAAGAGACAGCACGGTATTCGTTGGCGTAGAAGTCCGTCATGACGCGCTCGAATTCGTCCATGGGCATGGGTATGATCGGCTTTGCGAACTCCATGAACGCTTCGCGGTTGGTACGCGAGCCGTCGTTGCGCACCATCACTTCCGAGCCGCCGATGGCGGTTTTGGCGATAAGAGAGCCGAGCTCTCCGCCGAATCTGTCCTTTATGGCTTTGACATAGACGGGGATGAAGTCGTGCGCGTTGCAGTCTATGAGCGTGCCGTCCATATCGAACATTATGTTTTTTATCATTTCGCGTAAATGCTCCTTGATGCAGTTTCGTCCATTATACTACATCTCTGCGTTCTCGGCTATCGTTTTGAGGCGGTATCCGAGGATTTTACGTGAAAACGTCCCGCAGGTCAGGGCTTGACAATGTGCCGCATATATGCTAATATGTACACATGGATAGCAAAGAGGAATTTCTTAAGATATTCGACGAAAATATAACGCGCCCGGGAGCGGACGGATTGCGCAAGTACCTGCTCGGCTCGGACTTTTTCACCGCGCCCGCGAGCGGCAGGTTCCATTGCTGCCACGAGGGCGGACTTTGCGAGCACAGCATAAACGTATATAAGCGCCTGCTCGCTATAGCGAAAGCCGAGTACGGCGACGAGTGGGAGAGCAGACTGCCGCACGAGAGCATCGCGATATGCGGTTTGCTTCACGACGTGTGTAAGATAGGCTACTACAAAGAGGATCTGCGCAACGTCAAGAACGAGAACGGCGAGTGGATCAAAGTGCCGTACTACACCCGCGCCGAGGAACTGCCTTACGGACACGGCGAAAAGTCGGTATATATCGTCAACGGCTTTATCCGCCTTACGCGCGCCGAAGCGCTCGCGATAAACTGGCACATGGGCGGGTTTGACGCCCGCAGCCGCGGCGGAGACTTCTCCATCAGCGAGGCGTACGCCAAATACCCGCTTTGCGTGCTCCTTCATGTGGCCGATCTCGAAGCCACTTATCTCGACGAAAAACGCGGCGAGTGAATGCCCGTTTGCCGCGGCGGCACTCGACATATATTTTTCCGTAACCTGCCGAAAATCGCTTGACTAATGTTTACGCATTTGATATATTATATAAGCTGTCGGCGTAAGCCGTTGCGACCCGTGGGGGTATAGCTCAGTTGGTAGAGCACCTGCCCTGCAAGCAGGGGGTCAAGAGTTCGAATCTCTTTACCTCCACCACTTTTTGAAGAGATATAGCTCAGTTGGTTAGAGCACCACCCTGATAAGGTGGGGGTCGGTGGTTCGAGTCCACTTATCTCTACCAAACCCGACATAAGGGCGCATCTCGCGCCCTTTCGTCATGTCTCGGACGGCGGTCACGTACGCTTTTGTACGCTCCCTTGTCCTCGCATTCGAAAGTGCACGATCTGCAACCCTTCTGTCGGGTTTTTTTGGGGGGGGGTGAGCGTGTATTTACGGTCTACGTCCGCAATAATGCGGACGTTTTTCATACCGAATCACACGAACCACCGACCCATATTTAATTATACCGGCGTGGGTCGGTATCTCTCGAAACAATTAAACATATAGAGATATAGTTAAGTCGGTCAGAGCAGCCACTGCTCAGCCGTCAAGCGGTCTGTTTTTCAAAAAATACGTGAAAAGTGCAAGATATCATTGTGACGATAAATTCATCCGTGCGAGGTTCCGGCGCATATTGACAGTATAGTCATTCTGTGTTATACTGAAAGCGAAATCGATACCGTTATATAAGGAGGATGTCCGGCATGAAAAAGTACGGGAAAATAGTAAAGCCGTTATGTGCGGTCGGTTCTGTTTTGGCTGCGATATCGTTTCTGTTCATGTTTGCGGGAGGCAGTTGTTTCGGAAGCGTACAAACGGGCGATCACGAGCCCGTGTTCCCGGACGACGCTTATGTCAGGGACATCCCCGTCGAAACGGAAGACAGGTATTCGTTCGTCGGTAGCAGCGGCGTCACGATAGACGGTGAATATCACAGTTACAGCGAAGCGGTAAGGGAGATCTCCGACGACGATATCGAGGACGGATACGATTATTGGACCTATGTCGGAGAGGATGAGACCATATTCCTGTACGAACTGCACAATTACGATACGGGCAGCGGCGTCGATGCCGCCGACGGTTTTTCGAACGGTCACACCTTTGATATCGGGCTTTACGGCATGGATCATAAAACGGGTGGATGCACGTTGTATAATTTGTACGAAAACGTGTATCCTTCTTACAGATACCGTTATACGCACGAGAATATCGTCGCGGCTGTCGACGATGAGGCTGATTTCGTCATACTCTTTTACAACGGAAAGCTCGAGGTGTACGACACGAAAATGCGGAGCACCGTATACAGCCGCCGGTTTTTTGCCGACGACGAATTCAAAGATCACTATAACGAGACCGCTTATAATTCGAGAGTGCATCCGTATGCGTTCACGAGCGGGCACGACCTGCTCATACACCGTGGAGACACGGTAGAACTATATCTTTACAACGACGCCGGAGGCTACTCCGCCCGCCCGCAGGTATTCGACTTCGACGGGGGATTCGACGGCGCAGAAAGCTTGGACGACATCGTATTCGTGTATTGTTACGGCGATACGTTGCATACGGACGGTAATTTCTATTCGGAGAACAGAGGCAGATTCGACAGAGCGACATACGGGCTGATATACGATACCGCAGCCGGCAGGCATATGAGTGCGGACGAGCTGATACCGCTGCTCGAAGCGGAAGCTGAAGAAATATACGCCGCGGGACAGAATATCGTTGCGGTCGGGGAAGAACGGTACGAATACGAAGAGACGCCGTACGAACATAAAGACAAATACGGCAACGGTAGCGCGCTTAAAGTGACGCGCTTGTCCGACGGAGCGGAGCTGACGATCACGATCGATCTTCTGGCGGAAAAGAGCCCGGCATATTCGGAGATCGTCTCAAAGTGGGATCCCCGCGGAGACGTGTACGTTTATCCCGATGAGTTATTTTCCGTAAACGGAAAACTTTTCGTGTGTTGCGGCGGCAGGACCCCGGGGATAATATTCGGGTATTGGGACACGCCCGCATATCTGTTCGAGGCGGATTTCGATACGGGCGATATGGATTACGTAGGTTTTTCGTCCGACTACAACTTTGTCAAATTGGTGCCGCTGCCCGCGTGACGGCGGAGAGCCGGGCATATGAATATCATATAAAAATTTTTGTAAAAAAATTTCGAAAAATACTTGACAGCGAGCGTATAATGTGGTAACATATACAAGCTGTCACCCCGAAAGGGTGCTGCCGCCGCAGAATGCGGCGAACATCGCACATTGACAACTACATAGAGTAAAGCAAATTATCTTAAAAGAAAGGTA
>ERZ1090879.1510-NODE-1512-length-12610-cov-25.191716_pt1 | contig 12610 bp, 8 predicted proteins | sample MGYA00478472_ERZ1090879 | MGnify/ENA primary metagenome ERZ1090879 (study PRJEB33644, sample SAMEA5815723) | chicken gut metagenome | biome: Chicken; feature: Gastrointestinal Tract; material: Caecum | place: Ireland | collected 2019-01-01 | study: A study of...
CCCCACCGAAAATACTTTCGGCGGGGATCCCAAAAAAGAGAACTTCGTTTTAATAACACGCGAGTCGTCTCGCGTGTTATGCCTTTTTTGCTCCGTCCCCAACATGGGAGAAACGCTTTCCGTCCTCTTGTTTGAGAAAAATATTTCTCTCCCAAGCCGTCTTACTTCTTCAGGCTCTCGGTGACGTCCACGAGGCGCGCTATCGCGCGTTCGGTCTTTTCCGCGTTGCCGAATGCGGTGAGGCGGAAGTACCCCTCCCCTTTCCTGCCGAAACCGACGCCGGGGGTGCCCACCACCATCGCCTTTTCAAGCAGCAGATCGAAGTATTCCCACGATGTCATACCCCTCGGGCACTGCATCCATATGTACGGGGAATTGACTCCGCCCGTATGCCATATTCCGGCGGACTTCAACGCGTCGTGCATGACGCGCGCGTTGTTCATGTAGTAGTCCACATTCTTGCGGTTTTCGTACTGCCCCTGTTTGCCGAGCGTCGCCGCCGCCGCGCGCTGAACGACATACGAAGCACCGTTGAACTTCGTGGTCTGGCGGCGCAGCCACATCTTGTTGAGCGCGCCGTCCGCAAGCTCGAACGGTACGACGGTATATCCGCAGCGCATGCCCGTGAATCCTGCCGTCTTGGAGAGCGAACAGAACTCTATCGCGCATTCTCTCGCGCCCTCGATCTGGAAGATCGACGTAGGAAGGTCGGCGTCGTGCACAAAGGTTTCGTACGCCGCGTCGAAGAAGATCACCGCTCCCGTCGCGCGGGCGTAATCCACCCATGCTTTCAGCTCGCCGCGGGTGTAGACCGCGCCCGTGGGGTTGTTGGGCGAGCAGATGTATATGATGTCGTACACCCCCTTCGCGGGCGGCATGGGCTTGAACCCGTTGCGCTTGTTGCCCGCGGCGAAACTTACATGGTTGCCCGCCATGACATTCACGTCGAAATACGCCGGATAGACGGGATCGGGCATGAGCACACGGCTCTTTGCGAAAAGTTCCACCATGTTGCCGAGGTCGCTCTTCGCGCCGTCGCCGACAAAGATCTCGTCCTCCTTCACCTCGACGCCCTTTTCGGCGTAATAGCGCACGATCGCGTCGCGCAGGAAGTGATAGCCCTGTTCGGGACCGTATCCGTGAAAACTCTCCTCGCGCGACATGTCGTAGGCGGCGGAGTGCATCTCGCATATGACCGCCGGAGTCAGCGGACGCGTGACGTCGCCTATGCCGAGACTTATGACGTCCGCACGCGGATTTGCCTCTTTGTAAGCGCGCACCTTGGCGGCAATGCCGGCAAACAGATAGCTTTCGTTCAGATGGGCGTAATCGGAATTAAGTTTCATATTCTCACATCTCCCTTAAAGTTTATTTCCGCGCCGCCCGTCATCTTAACGCCGTCGGCGCCGTACACGATCTTAAGAGTTCCGCCGCGAAGCTCCACGTCCACGGACGCGCCCTCTTTGCATATCCCGTTGGCAACCGCCGCCGCGACAGTCGCGCAGCTTCCCGTGCCGCACGCCATCGTTTCGCCGCTGCCGCGTTCCCACACGCGCATTTTCAGGCGGACGGGGGAAAGCACGTTCACAAATTCCACATTCACCTTGTCGGGAAACAGCGGGTGCGTTTCAAGCGGCTTGCCGCACGCTTCGAGATCCAGCGCGTCCACGTCCTCGTCCGTGAAAATGACGAAATGCGGATTGCCCATACTCACCGCCGTGCCCTTCCGCTCTTTGCCGCCGGACGATACGGGAATGTCATTCCACACCTTTCCGCACACCGTTTCCGCCGGCGCGTACCCGGCAGGCAGACGGCTTTCGTCCAAAGGTATCTCCTTTGCCGCAAACACCGCGCGCCCCATATCCACTTCCGCGCCCGTACACACTCCGCCGCTCAGCACGAGCGACAGCGTCTTTATGCCGCTCGCGGTTTCAACGGTCAGCCTCTCTTTCCGCGCATAACCGCTGTCGTAAGCATACTTCCCCACACAGCGGATGGCGTTGCCGCACATTTTTCCCTCGCTGCCGTCGAGGTTGAACATTCTCATCCTCACGTCCGCGACGGCGCTCGGCATGACGAACACCACGCCGTCGCCGCCCACGCCGAAGTGGCGGTCGCTGATGCGCGGTATCGCGCGGATCAGCTCTTCTTCACGCGCAAGCGCGTCCTCTTTCGTCAAGTCGAAGTAGACATAATCGTTGCCCGCTCCGTTCATTTTCACAAATTCCATATCAACTCCTTTATATACCGCTTGCACCGTAGTTGGAAAGTACGCGCGCGGAGGGATCGTTGACGCCGCGGAGGCCTTCCCATTCGCGGTTGGGCATCCAGAAGTCCGTTATGCTCGCCGCGGTGCGGGGATAGTATTTCTCGAAGAGTTCGCGGTAGAGCAAACTTTCCTTGGTGAAGGGACGGGCATGGGAGTAGAGATTCCTCTTCCGCTCGAACTCCGCGTCGGTGTAAAGGCTCTCCGCGTACTCTTTGAGTATGCCCACCATGGAGTGTCCCACCGCGTCCGAGAACGCCGCCTTTTCACGGTAGAGAATATCGTGCGGCAGCAGATCTCCTTCGAACGCCTTGCGCAGCAGATATTTGCCCTTGCCGTACACGTTCATCTTGAGGCGCGGATCTACGCTCATGACGTACTTCACGAAGTCCAGATCGCCGAAAGGCACGCGCGCCTCCATTCCGTGCACGGAAATGCATCTGTCCGCGCGGAGCACGTCGTACATGTAGAGTTCGCGCACGCGCTTCTGCGCTTCCTGCTGGAAGGCTTCGGGAGTCGGCGCGAAATCGGTGTACTTGTAGCCGAACAGCTCGTCCGAGATCTCCCCCGTCATCAGCACCTTGATGTCGGTGTTGGCGCGGATGTACTTGCACACGAGGTACATGCCCATGCTGGCGCGTACGGTGGTGATGTCGAAAGTGCCGAGCGCGGCGACCACCTCTTCGAGCGATGACAGCACGGTTTCACGGTTTATAACGACCTCGGTGTGATCCGCTCCGATGTAGTCCGCGACCTGCCTTGCGTATTTGAGGTCTATGGCGTCCGTGCTCATGCCGATTGCAAACGTGCGTATGGGCTTGCCGAGAAGTCTTGCGGACACCGCGCACACCAGACTGCTGTCCAGTCCGCCTGAGAGCAGGAAGCCGAGCGGCGCGTCCGCGTCAAGACGCTTTTCTATCCCCTTAACGAGTTTTTCTTTTATCTTCGCCGTCACCGCGTCCAAGCCGTCCGCGCTCACCTCGGCGACCGCGCCGGGATCTGCGTATCTGACAAACTCCCCGTCCGCATAATAGCATCCGGGAGGAAACGCCCTGACCTCATCGGCGATGTCCGTGAGGTTCTTCGCCTCGGAGGCAAAGACGATGCGCCCGCTCTCCGAATAGCCATAAAAAAGAGGACGGATGCCTATCGGATCGCGCGCGGCGACGAAACTCTTCCGCTCCGCGTCATATATCACCATGGCGAACTCCGCGTCGAGCTTTGCAAACATACCTACCCCGTATTCCTTATAAAGCGGAAGAATTATCTCGCAGTCGCTGTCGCTTGCGAAAGTATATTTCTTTTCGAGTTCACGCTTCACGGGGCGGAAACCGTACAGTTCGCCGTTGCACACCGCGCAGTTGCCGTCCAGAAAGAACGGCTGCATGCCCTCCTCTGTGAGCCCCATTATCGACAGCCGCTGAAAGCCCACTATCCCGCCGCCGAAACGGACTATGCGCTGCATATCCGGTCCGCGCGAAGCAGTCTTTTCAAACGCTTTGCCGAAAGTATCGTCGGACATGTCCTGTCCCGTATAAACCATTATCGTACACATTTTTATCTCCGAAACCGAGCCCCCGCGGATCTTCCGACCGGATCCGACAGAGCCTCTCAATGACCGAACCGCACATTGCGATCGGCGTCAGTCTGCGCCGAAACGAATTTCACAATGCGTTTTTGACTGTTTAACTGCCGTTTTCAGCAACTGCGGTTTCGGTCCTTTGCGCTGCGCGCTCTCTCCGAGGCTGCCTTTATAAACGCCGCGAACAGCGGGTGCGCCTTGTTGGGACGGGACTTGAACTCCGGGTGGTACTGCACTCCGACAAAGAATCTGCACCCGGGCACGCTCACCGCCTCCACCAGCCTGCCGTCCGGCGAAAGCCCCTCCAGGCGAAGCCCCTTGGACGTCAGGACGTCCCTGAAGGCGTTGTTGAACTCGTAGCGGTGGCGGTGGCGTTCCGCCACGCTTTCCGCTCCGTAAATACCTTTCAGCATGCCGCCGTCCGAGAGCCTGCACTCGTATGCGCCGAGGCGCATCGTGCCGCCCTTGGGGATATTGCCCTGCTGGTCGGGCATGAGGTCGATGACCTTGCTGCCCGCGTCGGAAAATTCGCCCGAACACGCGTCCGCAATGCCTGCCGCGTCCCTTGCGAACTCTATCACCGCAGTCTGCATTCCGAGGCATATTCCGAGATAGGGAACGTCGTGTTCGCGCGCATATTTCGCTGTAAGGATCTTGCCCTCCACGCCGCGTTCGCCGAAACCGCCGGGTACGAGAATGCCGTCCGCCCCCTTCAGCAGCTGCTCCGCGGTATCCTCCGTCACGTCCTCTGCCTCTATCCAATCTATCACCGTGCGCACTTCGTTGTCGAAACCGCCGTGACGCAGCGCTTCCGCCACCGAAAGATAAGCGTCGCGCATTCTGACGTATTTGCCGACGAGCGCGATCTTCACCGTACGGGAAGGTTCCGTCGCGCGGCGGAGCATTTCCTTCCACTCCGTGAGGTCCGCTTCCCGTGTTTCCAGTCCGAGTTCGCGGCACGCCACAGCGGAAAAATTGCTGCGCTCCAGCATGAGCGGAGCTTCGTATATGCAGGGGACGGTGAGGTTCTCTATTATGCAATCCGGTTTGACGTCGCAGAACAGCGCTATCTTGTGGCGCGCGCTCTCCTCGAGCGGCATCTCCTGCCTCGTCACGATGATGTCGGGAGATATGCCCATCTGCCTGAGTTCCTTGACGGAGTGCTGCGTGGGCTTGGTCTTCTGCTCGCCGGACGACGCGATATACGGCACGAGCGTGACATGGACGTACAGGCAATTCTCTCTCCCCGCCTCTCTTCCTATCTGCCTCACCGCTTCCAGAAAGGGCTGGCTCTCGATGTCGCCTATCGTGCCGCCTATCTCGGTCAGCACCACATCGGCGTCCGTCTTTTTCCCCACCGCGTAGATATAATCCTTTATGGCGCCCGTGATGTGCGGAATGATCTGCACCGTTTCGCCCAGGAACTCTCCTCTGCGCTCGCGGTTGAGCACGTCCCAATACACCTTGCCCGTGGTGAGGTTGGAATAGCGGTTGAGGTTCTCGTCGATGAATCTCTCGTAATGTCCGAGGTCGAGGTCGGTCTCCGCGCCGTCCTCGGTGACGAACACTTCGCCGTGCTGGTAGGGGCTCATCGTGCCGGGATCGACGTTGATGTAAGGGTCGAGTTTCTGCGCGGCGACTTTGAGTCCGCGCGCTTTCAGCAGCCTGCCCAGCGACGCCATAACGATGCCCTTTCCGAGCCCGGATACTACGCCTCCCGTTACAAACACATACTTTGTCATACTTCCTCCACTCTCTCTCCGCGTCGGAGCGCGGAGCTCGCAAAAAAACGAGAAGAGCACTTTATCCGCCTGTTTCAACGGATAAAGTGCCCCTTTGCACTTTTTTATGTCACTCAAAAGCGTTTCGACGCGCGCCGGGCAAATCCGCCCCCGCGCCGCGTCACCGCCCTCTTCCGGTCACTCCCACTCGATGGTCGCCGGAGGTTTGCCCGTCACGTCGTACACCACTCTGCCCGCGCCGCTTATCTCGTCCACTATGCGCTTGGACGCACGGTCGAGCACGGCGTACGGCACATGCACGTATTCGCACGTCATGAAGTCGGTCGTCCTCACCGCGCGCAGCGCTACCACATAACCGTAGGTGCGGAAGTCCCCCACCACGCCGACGCTGCGCATCGAGGTCAGCACCGCAAAATACTGGTCCGCCTTCACACCGCCTTTCGCCATTTCCTCGCGGAAGACCGCGTCCGCTTCGCGCAATATGCCGAGCTTCTCCTCCGTGATCTCGCCCACACAGCGCACCGCAAGTCCCGGTCCGGGGAAAGGCTGACGGTTTACGATGGTTTCCGGAAGTCCGAGTTTACGTCCCAGCGCGCGCACCTCGTCCTTGAAAAGTCCGCGCAGCGGCTCGATTATGCCGACGAATCTGCTTTCCTTCGGCAGTCCGCCCACGTTGTGGTGGCTCTTTATGTTCGCGCTGTTGTTCGCGCCGCTCTCTATGACGTCGGGATATATCGTCCCTTGCGCGAGGAAACAATCATCGTATTTCGCGCTCTCGCCCTCGAACACGCGGACGAACTCCTCGCCGATGATCTTTCGTTTCTGTTCCGGTTCGGTGACGCCGGCGAGCCTTGAAAGGAACCTGTCCTTAGCGTCCACGCACACGAGGTTCAGGGATTTGCCGCCGAACGCCGCCTCGATCTCCGCGCGCTCGTTCTTGCGCATCATGCCGTGGTCCACGAATATGCAGGTGAGCCGATCGGGCACAGCGCGTTCGATGAGCGCCGCCGCCACCGCGGAGTCCACGCCGCCGGACAGTCCCAGCACGATCTCGTGTTCTCCCGCCTGTTCGCGTATGCGCCGCACCTCGCTCTCGATGTAGGCGTCCATGGTATAGTCGCCCTTCGCGCCGCACACTCTGTACAGGAAATTGCGTATGATCCTCCTGCCGCCGCGCGTGCGTTCCACTTCGGGATGGAACTGAACGCCGTAAAGTCTCTTGCCGTCGCACGCGACAGCCGCCGCCGGACAGTTGTCCGTCACAGCCGCGATGCGGAATCCCTCCGGAACGCGGCTGACGTAATCCGTATGGCTCATGAGCGTCTGCATGGGCGTTTTTACGCCCTCGAACAGCACACATTCCTCCGTCACGCGCACTTCAGTCGTGCCGTATTCGGACACGGAGCACGGCGACACCTCTCCTCCGAGCGCCGCGGACATCATCTGCATGCCGTAACATATGCCGAGGACGGGTATGCCCAGCCCGAACAGCGCGGGATCCGCCTTGGGAGAGTCCTCCGCATACACGCTGAAAGGACCGCCCGTGAGGATGATGCCTATCGGGGCGAGCTTCGCCACTTCTTCCGCGGGAGTCGCTCCGGGGAGAATGACGGAATGCACCTTAAGGCTTCTGACCGTGCGCGCGATCAGCTCCTTGTACTGTCCGCCGAAATCAAGCACTAATACCGTTTGATGAACTTTTTCTTTCATAGCCCGTAATTATGTTTTCTGCCACGGCGTAACGGGTGAGCCTGTTGTCCATGGCGGTTTTTTCGATGAATCTGTGCGCGGATTGCTCGGTCATGTTGCGGCGTTCCACCAAAAGACATTTGGCCCTGCCCACCGCCTGAGCTTCGCTGACCTTGCGTTTCAGCCGCTCGTTTTCGCGGCGCAGCGCGTTGTACGCCGCGCGGAGTGCGACCATCTGTCCGAAAAATGCCGAAAACGCGCGCTCTTCGAGCGTTGCAAGCACGCATACGCCGCCGGACGTCAGCTTGTCGAACAGCACCTGCGGCAGCGCGTATCTCGCCACGAAAGCCACCGTCGCGTCCGAAACCGCCGCGCATTTCAGCGCGAATTCCGCGCCCCTGCCGTCGCCGTCCTGCACCACGACGACGAAGTCGGCGCCGTCCGCCGTCAAACGCTTCATGCACGCGTCCTGCGAAAGGGGGGCAAGAACCATTCCGACCTTCTCAAGCAGCCGGTTCAGACGTTCGTTATTCACGTCGGATACCAGAACGGTTCTGTACATATTGCGCCTTCCGCAAAAAAAATATGCCGCTATGTTAAAACTGCTTTCCCGTATTGTCAAGAAAAATTTTCGGATTTTCCTCAAAAAATCCACGACGTTTTCCGCCCGCCTATTTTTTTTACGAACAGCGGAAAAAACATTTGACGAATCGGGGAAAGATAATATAAACTTGTCCGTGTCACCTCCCCTCGGAGGTAAGTTTACGGCTGAACCGACAAGACGCGCCCGCCGGCGCGTCTTTCTTTCTGTATTACGCCCGTACGCGCCCGACGCGCACGCGCCTTCGCGCGTCACGAGCCCTTTCCGCCTTTGCGCCTTCCGCTAACCTACGCGCGTCACGCGCCGCCGGTGACGACCGCAGTTCTGCCTTCGAGTTTTCCCATAATGCACCTCCTGCGGTATTTTTCCGTCCGCCGCGCTTACGGCTGGTCGTCAAAGTCGATGTCGAGGGACAGATACGCCTTCGCCGCGTCCTTCAGCGACATGTTGTAGTAACGCTTGTTGCGGTCGAGCTTTGCGATGCTCTTCATCTCGTCCGCCGTGAGCGCGAAATCGAATATGCCGAAGTTGCTCGCGATATGCTCCGGATTTTTGGAGCCGGGGATGACGATATGCCCCATCTGCACGTGCCAACGCAGGATGATCTGCGCGTTGCTCTTGCCGTACTTCGCGGCGAGATCCGAAAACACTTTCTGCCCGATGAGCGATCTGTCGCCGACACGGATATTCGGCACGGGATTTATCGCTCGGCAAGGCCGCGCATTTTACATTTTATCCCGATCTTGTCCCCTGCAAAGACTTTGCGGGGGATAAGGAAAAGACGCGGAATGTTCCGCGTCTTTTCCCACTGCTGAGAAATGGGAGTAATCCCCCGGCGATGCCGGGAAAGGTTGATTCAAGTCATTCAAACGTTCCTCTTCCAATAGTAATTGCTGTAAGTATCCCTCAACCACGTCGCCGCCGTGGACGGAGTGGAAAGGCTGCTACTCGAAAGCGACGTGCCGCTCGTCGCCCCGTTGTTTGATGTCCGATACCATCCGGTCGTATTCTCAAACATCACGGACTTCAAGCTGCTGCAACCTGAGAAGGCATACACCTCTATGCTCGTCACGCTATCAGGGATGGTCACAGACTTCAAGCTGCTGCAACCTAAGAAGGCATACACCCCTATGCTCGTCACGCCATCAGGGATGGTGATGGATGTCAAGCCGCTGCAATCCGAGAAGGCAGAACTCCCTATGCTCGTCACGCTATCAGGGATGGTGATGGACGTCAGGTCGGTGCAACCCGCGAAGGCAAGAGCATATATTACTTTTGTTTGTTCGCTTATGACGCAAGAGGTGATCGACGTGTCTTTCGCTTTCATCAAAACGAGATACGGGTTTGTTTCGTTCCCGAGATAATATGCATTGTCGTATTCATTGTATTCCAAATTATTGCAACCCTCGAAGGCTTGATACCCTATGCTCGTCACGCTGTCAGGGATGGTCACGGACTTCAAGCTGCTGCAACCATAGAAAGCAAGATCACCTACGCTTGTCACACCGTTCCCTATGGTCACGGACGTCAAGCCACTGCAACCATCGAAAGCACCATAACCTATGCTCGTCACGCTGTCCGGGATGGTGATGGACGTCAAGCCGGTACAACCTGAGAAGGTATAATCCCCTATGCTCGTCACGCTATCCGGGATGATGATGGATGTCAAACCAACGCAACCGGAGAAGGCAGAACTCCCTATGCTCGTCACGCTGTCCGGGATGGTCACGGACTTCAAGCTGCTGCAACCATAGAAAGCAAGATCACCTACGCTTGTCACACCGTTCTCTATGGTCACGGACTTCAAGCCGGTGCAACCATAGAAAGCAAGATCACCTACGCTCGTCACGCCGTTCCCTATGGTCACGGACGTCAAGCCGGTGCAACCATAGAAAGCATAATCGCCTATGCTCGTCACACCGTTTCCTATGGTCACGGACGTCAAGCCGCCGCAATTATAGAAGGCAAAATCCCCTATGCCCGTCACGCCGTCCGGAATGGTGATATCCCCTGCGATAGCATCGGGGATATGTATAAATTTAGTCTTAGCTTTGTTGTACAAAATCCCGTCCACACTTGCGTAAGCCATACTATCTTCATCCACCTCGATCGACGTCAAATTGCTGCAACCATCGAAGGCAGAATCACTTATGCTCGTCACGCCGTTCCCTATGGTCACGGACGTCAAGCTGGTGCAATCCTCGAAGGCATAGTCCCCTATCCACGTCACACCGTTTCCTATGGTCACAGACGTCAAGCCGCTGCAATTATAGAAGGCATACCACCCTATGCTCGTCACGCCGTTCCCTATGGTCACAGACGTCAAGCCGCTGCAACCATAGAAGGCATCACTCCCTATGCTCGTCCCTCCCGTGATGATCACCTCTTTCAACGAAGCGGGGACGTAAATGTCATTATGATAATAGTACGAAGCACCGAATATATATCCGAAGTGCGTGCTGCCCGTCCCGTCCTTTGTCGCACCGACAAATGGTATGGTTATGCTTTCAAGCGAGCTGCAGCCCGAGAAGGCAGAACCCCCTATGTGGGTAACATATTCGGGAATCATAATCTCCGTCACCGAAGCGTCCCGGACTCCTGTTATAGTCAACGAAGATGGGTCGGAAGAGAAGATGAACGGCTGCATATCATCGTTGAGCTCCCACCTCGCTGTATACGTCGCGTTCTCGGCTGGCATCTTAAACGTATGCGTCAGCGTATCGGACACCTTTTCCCCGCCTTTGTACCAACCGATGAAAGTATAGCCGAGATTTGTTGTGGCGGTGACGGTGACTTTGTTGCCGGGGAAATATGTGCCCGTAAGCGGCGTAACCGTGCCTTTGTCCGTATCTTCGCTTTGCGCAATGACTTTTATCCATCGCGCAGTAAGTGTCATACTTTCGGACGGCATTGCAAATGTGTACGTCAGCGTATCGGACACCTTTTCCCCGTCTTTGTACCAGCCCAGCCAACTGCTAGCAGCGTAGGTAGGGATTTCAGCGTTTATATTAACTCTCTCGCCTGCCTTATACCATCCTTCCCCGCTCACATCTCCCGCGTCCGACGACAGCGTCAGTGAATATTTGCGGATAAGTTCGTTCTCCGCGGCGTCGAGCGAGATGAGATAATCCGTGCCGCTGTCGAACGCCGCAACGGTGACCGTCAGCTCGTTCAAATCCTGCCATAAGCCGTCATTGCCGCACGACACCGTAAAAGAAAGCTCGTCGGTGCGGAACTCCTCTTCGCCTATCGTCACGATGTACGTGTCGGCGTTGACGACGGCATTCCACGTCAGCAGATAACCGTCGTAAGTATCGGCGACCGTCACCTCCGGCGCTTTGAGGCGCGCTTTCATGATGTCCGCACCCGCGCTTGTCGAGATCCAGCCGCTGCTTTTTGCGGTGATCCGCACCCTGTATTCTCCGGCGTCGTATCCGGACATATCGTAGTGCGGCACAGACACGGTGGCTTTCAGTTCGCCGTTAACGTATATCTCGTAGTCTGACGCATTCATAACGCCGTTCCACGTCAGGACGGAAGTGGTGTCGTTGATCTCTATCCTTGTCGGAGCGGCAAGGATCTTGTGCGCATACTGTTTGCTCGTCCATGCCGAGTTTCTGGTGGACGTACCGTCGCCGCGGGCGCGTATGCGGACGGTATAATCGCCCGCGCTGTTATTGTACGGAAAATCGAAGTACGTGTCCGTGACCGTTACGACGGACTCCTCCGGCGTCGTGTTGACCGAAACTTCATATCCGGTGGCTCCTTCGATCTCCTGCCACGAGAACCTGCTGCCATCTATGCTGACGGACGGCGCGGAAAGCTGGGAGGCGTACTCTTTCTCTTCCACCCACTCCGCATAGAGCGTCACGCCGTCTTCCGTAATGACGTCCTCCATATCGTGGCGCCGGGTGAGGATATACCCTCCGTCCGTGTGTCCTCCGCTGTACCACCAGCCGTTGAACACATATCCCTCGCGTTCGGGCACGAAGTCGATGAGTCCGTTCTCCGTCATCACCGTCACGTCCTCCGCACCCGAATAGTTGAGCACAAACGTCACTTCCCTTTCAATGAAAGTGTAGACCGCATTCACGGTGACGGACGAAGTTATGCCGGAGAGATCGACCGTGTCCCACACTCCCGTATAGCCTTCCTTTTCGGGCACCGCCGGGATGTCTTCCGGCGCGACAGAGCCGCCGTAGTCGAGCTCTATTTCCTTGACGGCGATCGCGTCCGCCACAAAACGCACGGTTATTTTGCGCGCCTGCCAATGCGCCGTAAGAGTGATGTCCTGATTCACGCGGGAACCGAAGTCGTACTTGCCGTCGCCCAGATACCACCCCGCAAAGATATACCCGGGGCGGTCGGGATCTTCAGGCTGTTCCAATACGCCGCCGCGGCGCACCTGCACCGGGTCCACCGCACTTCCGCCCTGCGTGTCAAAAGTGACAGTAAAGAAAGCACCCCTGTTCGTCGTGCTCCCTCCGTCGTTGCAGGCGGCGAAGAGGCAGACCGCGAGCACGAGGCACGCCAGCAAGGCAATGATGACCGTCACTCTCTTTTTCATATGTTTCCTCCCATTATACGTGTATCCCTCGGACGCCGCCTTCGCGCAAGCGCGCGCAGAGCGCAAACGCAGGCGCGGAGAGCGCCGCTGCCGCCGGGGAAACCACCCTTTTTCTCAATCGTAAAGACCGAACCGTGCATTAAGTGTGTGTTTTGGCGGCTTT
>ERZ1090879.1511-NODE-1513-length-12610-cov-3.873676_pt1 | contig 12610 bp, 12 predicted proteins | sample MGYA00478472_ERZ1090879 | MGnify/ENA primary metagenome ERZ1090879 (study PRJEB33644, sample SAMEA5815723) | chicken gut metagenome | biome: Chicken; feature: Gastrointestinal Tract; material: Caecum | place: Ireland | collected 2019-01-01 | study: A study of...
TGATATAGCCGAATATTATATTATTTACTTATTAAACGACCAGTACTTTTGTGGCAGTATGCGTCTCTATCACTATGAAGAAGGCTGGAAAATTGGCTCATTGACCAGCATATTAGCTGGTATGGGAATTGGCGAAGCAGCCCCGATATCCAGGCAAGAATATCTTGACCTTGTGCAGACCCACAAATTAGAGAAATAATGAATAATATATGAACTGTCAAACGACTGGAGGAAAATATGGCGAAATTTTGCGGAAAATGCGGTGCAAAGCTGGACGAGACTACAGGGCTGTGCCCTAATTGCGATGCGGAAAAAATCAAGGAGCAGGAAACCAATGCGTCTGGCGCATCGGAAGATCTAAGTCGTATTCAAAATCAAGAAGACACCCACCCACTACTTAATGAGAAAGAACAGAAAAAAGAAGCCAAAAAGGCGAAGAAAGCCCAGAAGAAGGCAGCCAAAAAGGAGAAACGTGTGCAATGGTCCACTGGCAAGAAAATCCGAAAGTTTTTCTTGAAATTAATTTTAACTGTTCTGCTTTTGTCTATACTTGTAACAGCTATATCCGGAGTACTTGTGTATTTTGAAGTGATGGATATTCCATTTATATCGTCGATAATTGGTAAACTCAAAGAAGAAAATCAAGATTCAAGCATTGTTTTTGATAACGGAGATTATGTTTTTACACCCGCAGAGGAACATATCGCTTATGATGTAGAAAGCAACATGATTTATTTCAACAATCAACTGATTGTATACACTTTCTCTGAGCTAAGCGAGGATGATGCTGTTAAATTGGCCGGTCTTGTAAAAGGGAAAATTGTTGGGCATTTAAGTGGTGGCATTAATGCGCTACAAATCCAGGTAAAAGCATCTACGTTAGATGAGCTTGAATCAATGGCAAACAAACTTATGGAATCTGAGAATGTTTTGTATGCTGGATATGATTATCCTATGCAACCATCACCCATAGCAGCAGATTCCAATCCGTGGAGTGCAGCCGACGATAATCCTGAACCAGACCGCAGTAATGAAAGTGCTCCAAGTGGGAATGATTGGTGGGCAGAAGCTATTGGAGCATATACTGCGTGGGATTATAGCAATCAATGTCAGCAAATAAAAGTTGGTATTTTAGATAGCGGATTTGATACCGACCATGAGGATCTAAATGGCAGTATGACATTTCTCTCCGATTATGCAACTAATTCTGAAGCGGATCATGGCACACATGTTGCAGGTATTATTGGTGCTAATAACAATACAGTTGGCATTCGAGGTATTGCTGATTCCGCAGAGTTGATTTGTGTGGATTGGTCTCCTACAGATTCTATTAATTACTTATCCACAGGAGAATACATAGAAATTATTAAACAGCTTGTGGAAAACGATACAAAAGTTATCAATAATTCTTGGGGCAATTATTTTTTATCAAAAGATGGATATACACAGAATGTATATGGTGATGATAATGGTCTAAAGTATTTGTTAGAATATTTGTCGATCCATACAACGGGTGCGTATGATAGTTATGTGGAGTACTGCGAAGCCGTGTCTGATCGTACTGGCTTAGAATGTGCTATAATAATGATTCAACTTATGCTAAATGGTTACGATGACTTTTTAATTGTTCAAGCAGCAGGCAATGGTAAAGATAATAGTGGTCCTGGTGTAGATACACATTATAGCTCTTTTTTCTGTGCAATAAATGCTGAAATCTACAATATTTTGAGTGAATCGGTAAGGAATAAGATATCACAAAAGGGCATAGATTACAATGCTATTGATGAGCGAATCCTTGTTGTTGGTGCGGTTGAAAACAACTGTGATGCTCGAGGTTATCGAATGAGTCAATATTCCAACTTTGGTTCAAATGTTGACATTTGCGCTCCTGGAGGCAAGGGTGGAAATAATTCTGGAGAAAATATTTTTAGCACACTGGTAGACAACAATTATGGTGAATCGTCTGGGACTTCAATGGCGGCACCTATGGTTACGGGCAGTGCAGCATTCATCTGGTCTTTGAATCCAGAATTATCCGCTCCAGAAGTTCGAAATATTTTATTGACCAATACCAATGTACAAGCTTATGGCGTTGGCGATGGAGCATCATTTACATATCCAATGTTAAATGTAGGAGCCGCAGCAGAAGCGGTAGCATCAAATATGATAAGCAATTTTGATGAAGACGACATTTCAGCTGAGGCTGTTGAATTCAATGGCCACTACTACTACGCTTACCCGGCCAATACCGCAGCGAACTGGGAACTTGCCGCACAGTTTTGCGAGGAACAGGGTGGTTATCTTGCTACGATCACATCGCAAGAGGAAAATGACTTCCTACTCTCCTATATCCATCAAAAGGGTTTTACCGAAGCGTATTTCGGTCTTTCTAAATCAGAAAATGAGGATAAATGGGAATGGATCACCCAGGAGCAGCTGGACTACACAAACTGGGGCGACGGGCAGGACGGCAGATATGCGCGGCTGTTCGGCGAGCGTACACAGGCTGGTATAAATCATATTGAAGCGTCTTCCGAACTGAACGAAGGAACGTCAAGCTATGCTGCCAGTCTAATCGAGGATGGAGATCTGCGTACTGCGTGGGTAGAAGGAACTGACGGACAAGGCGTTGGAGAATCCATCTCACTGACGTTTGACCAGGCCTATCAGATTAGCGGAATGGAAATATATGCGGGATACCAGAAAAGCGAAGACTTGTATTACAAGAATTCCCGGCCGGAAACGATTACAGTTGGATTCTCGGATGGAACCAGCGCACAATATACCCTGCAGGATGTTAACGAAAAGCAGACCGTCAGGTTCCCAACCGCAGTCGAGACCGACCGTCTGACGGTCCGAATTGATTCGGTCTACGCAGGCAGCAAGTATACCGATACGGCCATATCGGAGCTGGTGCCAATCGCTTATGAGCAGGATGGCGGTGCCTGGGAACCGGGGAATTACGCTGGTGCTGCGGCAGAAAGCACAACTGCATTTATCTGCGAATGGGGTGAATATCAATCCACGCTAAATGCTCAGCCACAGGACCCTGTCAGAACCACTTCCGATGAACGAGATATTGTCTTAGTTCTCGATGCCTCTGGCAGTATGTCTGGAACCCCGATGGAAGAAACCAAGAACGCAGCAACTAAATTTATCGATACCGTACTTGAAGAAGATGCCAGTATTGGTATTGTTACTTACGAGGATAGCGCTGAGCAACTCTCCGATTTTTCCATTGACAAAAATCACTTGACAGAAACAGTGGCTGATATTTCCGCTGGAGGGGGGACAAACATCGAGTCCGGTTTGGCAGAGGCAAAATCCATGTTGGATAGTAGCAATGCCAAGAAAAAAATTATTGTACTGATGAGCGACGGCGAACCAAACAGAGGCAAAGAGGGCGAAGAACTCATTGCATATTCCGATGGCATCAAGAGTGACGATATCCTAATCTATACGTTGGGATTCTTTGAGGACTTGGGTGGGAGTAAATCGTCAGCACAGTATTTAATGGAGCATCTGGCCAGCGATGGTTGCCACTATGAAGTTGCCAGTGCGGACGATCTGGTTTTCTTCTTTGAGGATATGGCAGATCAAATCAATGGACAAAAATACATCTACATTCGTATCGCCTGTCCTGTTGATGTTACCGTCACTTATAATGGGGAAACTCTGTGCTCTGCTGAGGATGACCTCAATGTCCGAACCGACTTTGGCACGTTGTCCTTCGAAGATAGTGAAAATGTAACAGATGCTAATGAGGATGACCGTATCAAAGTGCTCCGGCTCAAGGAGGGGGCAGACTATAATGTGCAGATTGTTGGAACTGGCCGTGGCATAATGGACTATACTGTCGGTTTTATGGACGAAAATGGAGATTATAGTGATTTCCGCCGATTTGAGAACGTCAAAATCACAAAGGAAACTGTGATTGATACCGTCGCGGCTGTTTCTGATGAAAGTGTACTCAACATTGATGAAGATGGTGATGGAAAGTACGATCTGAAGTTGCGTGCAGAAGAAAACGGATACGGTGAGGAAGTCAAAACATCTGTCTGGATTTATGTGAGCATTTGTGGCGGAGCAGCACTTCTTATCATCTTAGCTCTCATTATAGTGAAAATTCGTAGAGGAAAGAAAAAAGGTAAGGTGAATTCGTAATATGGCGAAATTTTGTGGAAATTGCGGAGCCCAGATAGACGATAATGCTAAAGTTTGTGGCCAGTGCGGAACCCCAGTAGATAGCAGCACTAAAATGTCTCCGGTGAAGATTATTGACTCGGAAAGAAAGAAAAAGCATAAGAAAATTTTCAAACTGGTTATTGTGCTGATCCTAATAGTGGCAGTAGCCGCAGCCGCAATCAACGTGGCATCCAAGTTCACGGGGTATAATGGTCTGCTTCGTAAAGTTATGTCAGCATATGAAGGATACGATATTGACACATTAGTATCTTTGTCCAGTGATATTTATTATTATGGTGAAGATGACTATGTTGAAAACTATTTTGAAAATATAGTAGGTACAACTCTTGATTCCTTTGAATCTTCTGTTGGACATAGCTACCAGCTATCTTATGCAGTAAACGAAACTTACACAATGTCTGAGCGCAATGCAGACGTGACGCTTAAAGAAATTGAGAATGCCTATCCTGATTTTGATGTCAGTATTATTAGTGAAATTGCTGTTTCAGATATAACTGTAACTGCAAAGCAGGGCAACGAGTCGGTAGAAAAAGACTTACATATTACTATGTCAAAAGAAGATGGCGCATGGAAACTGCTTTATATAGAGTAAAGCATATCCTAAAGAAAGTAGTACCGGTAGTTTGCATAAGTGTAATAATTTAAGAAGCGACATCTCAGGCAATATGTCTGAGATGTCGCTTCTTTGCTGCTATTCTATAACTGCTAATAGCTGAAAAATCTGATTCAAAATGGCTTTTACCGCTTCGAACTGCTCAGGTGGCAGGCGTGCCAATTTGTCTGCAATGTATTCAACATCATTGTTTTCACGGTCTCCAAAGATGATGAGATCACTGGAAATAGACAGTTTTTCACAAATCCGTTTGAGCGTTGAAACTGTAATACCGGCTACACCACGTTCAATATCTGAAACATTTTTGGTCCCTAAAGAAACAAGCTCGCCAAACTGTTCCTGCGTTAATCCAGCTCGTTCTCGCGCATTTCGTATCTCATTTCCTATGTGGATATTGATTTCCTTTTTATCCCGCATTGTATCATCTGCCTTCAAAGTTGTGCTTTCGCTTACTCCATGTATTGCTACCATTTCAAGTAATAGTTCAATTGACATAAACCCTGCCACACCATTATAATTATAGGTAGCAAAAACAGGAGTTATGAGTGGGTACAAAACTTCGAAAAACATTTTCAGCTATGTTCGTTTAAAAGAGTTTCATCAAACGAGGTGGTACGATGGCAAATCTGATTGATTGTAAACGACGGTGTGCCTTTACAGGGCATCGCCCAGAAAAGCTGAAACAGGCAGAAGAATACATTATTTCTGCTTTATATGCCGAAATACAGTATGCTATAGCAGACGGTTTCGATACTTTTATCTCGGGTATGGCACGTGGGGTCGATATATGGGCAGCAGAGATTGTATTGAGGCTTCGCAATGAAGGAGCTTCAATACAGCTGATTTGTGCCTGTCCGTATAAAGGGTTTGAAGATCGATGGTCTGCCACATGGAAAAGCCGATATAGGTCGATATTACAGGCATCAAACCAAATAGTTTATATCAGTCCGAAATATTCTCCCGATTGCTTTCAAAAGCGAAATATTTGGATGGTGGATCACAGTTCTCGGGTAATAGCTGTTTATAATGGTCTGCCAGGTGGAACACGCAATACAATAAAGTATGCACAAAAACAGGGTATTGATTGTCACAACATAATTAAGGGGATTTAAAGATGAAATTTCTAAGATTATATCGTCTAAAATTTCATATTAACATTGCATTACAGAATTTTCAGGTAAAAGCCGGGCTTTATAAAGACAAGGCTGGTGTCAAAGAATATTTTCAACAACATCCTGAAGAAGAAAAAGAGATCTCCAAGAGGGTTGAACAGTTGTTCAGAGATGATGGGCAGGAACAGCCAGTTCTTATCCCAAGAGAGACAATGTGCTTTCGTGACAACGGACATGTATTGGGGTGCAATTTCCTCAATGCGCGATTCTTGCGGAAGGAAATTGTAAGAACCGTCAGATGGGCATCAGAGCATGGATTTACAACAATTTTGATCCATTATGCTGCGCCTTTTGGCGTGTTAGCATTGGAAACATTGAACATTCTCCGTGATGACGGAGCAGAATTCAAACTCTACACCTACAAAGGAAATTATCGGCCACGGCGCAAGAGTTATCGCCTAATCCCGGAGACGGAAATCGAATTGCTTGCGGAAGTTCTAAAGGCTGACTACAATTATCATGTGTATCGAGACGAAGCTCTAAAGCTGGGAACAAAAGCCTGCATCCTATGCCATGAGCATGGACTATATATGTCACAAATTTATCCTGCGCCAGATTTGGAAATATTCCAAAAGAGTGAAAAGTACGTGAAATACAAACATTTAGACTCCTATCCAGTTTGAAACCATTTAACACTTAACTGCGGAGAATAACCACATCAACTGAAAGTGATAACAAAATAATGAGCGTCAACCATTTTAAACAGTAAGAATATGCAACAGCGGCATCTTAAACGCAAACGTTTAGATGCCGCTGAAATCATATATTGGGCTAAGTAGCAAGGGAAGCAAAGAGCCATCCTGCTTTTCCGCTTTTAAACCGTAACGTAATTTGTCGTAACTGTATAGGTTGCGCCGCTTCCGTTGCTGTTAAGTGCACAAAGAACAACAGTAGCATAATAGCGATGGCCACTTACTCCCGCGCCTAAAATTTTACGACCGTCATTTTCCTTTCCCGATACGGTCAGACCGCTAAAATTCTTGGTTGTCCCGCTTGTAACATCATGCAGAGTAATAGAACTAACGCCAATTTTAGCAACGGAGATGTTGGACACTACAGAGAAGTTAACAGCCAGCTGATTATTGGATGAAGCCAACGATGCCTCTTTATGTGTAAGATAAATGCTTGCATAGGGTTGGATATCTGTATCCACAGCAAATGCGGAATATGATAGCGCAAATGTTGCTAAAAGCATCATAGAAAGAATTCGCTTGAGTTTCTTGTACATTATTCTACTCCTTCATATACAGAATCAATGATTTGTTTCATTTCATCGATTGATACGTCGCCCCAGAAAAGTATTTCACGATTGCCAAGCATAGCAACAGCGTTTACACGGGATAAATTATGCATGATATACCAGTCTATACCATGGACAGTATATATTTCGACTGGTCGTTCATCTTTTTCAGTAGTTCCGCCATCCTCACCTTCTACTAACGTGAAGGATTTGACCGCGAATTCTCGTGTACCGTCCTCGTGCAGATAATTTGCTGTAAAATCTATCTGGTTATAGAAATAGTCGCGTGTTACCTTAACATAATCCTGTGTAAAACCATTTGGTACCCAAGTTGGGAACAGTTTTTCGTTGATGCCATAGGCTTTGACTGCATCCACGATGTCCATATTCAGAACATAGAAAGTTTCTATTGAACCAGATTCGTCCCACTCGGATTCAGACTTTTCAATTCCCATTGCAGAGGTGTCCGATTCCTGATAACTGTAAAATGCGCTGTCGTCTCCAGTAACAGAAACGGTGCCTTTATAGTCGTCCGATTCAGCATCACCATCACTACGATCTTCGTAAATGATACCGCCAATATCGTCATTTTCAAAATCAGAGCGAAAACTGAATGTTTCATCGCCCCATTGGGCAATCATGGAAAACATATTGGAGCCGAATGCGACAATACAAGTGGCATTTGCGACCATAACTGCTGCGGCTGCAACTACAAGCCCTCTCATCAGTTTCCGTTTAGAAAAATGCCTTACTTTTGTATTGGCTTTCGCACTCTCGTCGCTGGGGTAAAGTGTATCTATTAAAACAGCATGTTTTTGTTTGAAATTGGATAAAGATTGTTCGACATCAATCGGCCTGCTCGGAGCGCTTTCCTCTGCTGTCGCTTCCAAATATTCATCCAGCACGCTCTCGTCAAAATTGAATTCGTCCATCTGCTCTAATTTTGACTGCAGATCATTTATATACGCTCGGTCAGGCTTATTGGGGGTCTGACGCCCATTCTCCATTCCTAAGCACCTCCTCTATATTGATAACACACGGAAAAAGCGAATTGTTACAAAAACTTTTTTAAATTCCACGTTTTTTTCGCTCCTGTTCCATGAGTTGAGCACAGTGCTTTTTGGCTCTATGTAAACGGGTTCGGCTCAGTTCGTGACTTATACCAAGATGATGTGCGATCTCGGTGCAGCTCAACTGGTCTTGATACTTGAGTTTAAGGATGTTCTTTTCCTCTGATTTCAGACCGTTTGGAAGTGCATCGTTGAAAGATACCATACTTTGTTCTTCGCCAATCTCCGACACATCATCCAGAGGGATTTCTCCATGCCGCTGCTGCTTACGTAATTCGTTAAGTGCTAGGTTTGTCAAAACCTTGTGCAGCCAGCCCAATGGATTGGGGTGCGAGCGGATTTTATTGATTTGCGTGAGTAAAATCACATATGTTTCATCTACTAACTCTTCCGCAACTGCATCACTTTTGACTATACCCTTGGCAAGTCGAAATAACTTCTCGTAATACTTGCGGTATAGATCTTCAAAAAAGGTTACACTATCTTTTTCCAAAGTCACTCCCCCTATTGGGACGTCAGCCATCTTGCTTGTATGCTTTTTGCCATTCAATGATCCATTGCATCAGTTCTACAGACCGTTCTAAGTCAGCTGTATTGATTTCGGATAAATGGCGTAAAAGCTTTTCATCTCGCGCCAACTGCATCGCATACGGTATATTGGAACCTATTATGCTATTAGCATCGACATGAAGTTCTCTGCTGATGTCAATCAGTGTGGATAGGCTGACAGGCGCACCATTTTCAATATTACTGAGATGTGTTGTAGAGATGCCCACATCCTCCGCAAATTTCGCCTGCAGCAAACCGGCCCCTTCACGGAATTTACGAATGTTCCGACCAATTACAGAAAAATCAATCTTTGAACCCATAGATTGCCCATCCTTTCGAGTGTCGAAAACATTGTAAAATGCTTTTTCTCGAAGTGGAACAATCTATTACAATATCAGTTTTGTAATAGTTTAATTTTAGGCTAATTTTGGAAAAAATGCAAAAGTTTTTTTGGTATCTCAAAATGTCAGAACCATCCATAAAATATAACACCTGAGCAATGCAATCTGTGACAAAAAAATTTATGTTTTCGCAAAAAAAATTTTCGCGAATATTTGATTCCATTTTTTTGTAACACTTGCAATTGCTCAGGTGTTAATGCTTATAGAGGGGCAAAAAATGTCGGTCCATCCTTCGAGTGTCAATTAGGCATGTTGCTGACATTGCCCCTCAATCCTATAGAAACCGGGTGATAGAAATGCAGTAAGAAGTTCGTAGAGTGTACCACATATGTTGAACTGCTTAACATGGAGGTGAAAAGCAGCATGGATGTTAAAAAGATTCTTGCAGGTGGCCTTTCTTCAGTGATGATGCTTTCGGCGCTCAGCGTCGGCGCATTAGCTTTAGATCAGGCAGTACCCGATGACGCGGCAATCGATCAGATGAAAAATGCCGCACAGGATAAGATCGAGGCTTTCTTTACAGAAAGTGACAAGGATCTCTATACTATCGTCGGCTTTGACTTCGATGACAGCGATGTTGTCCAGTCTGGCGATGCCATCCAGTATGAGACGACGGTAACTGTCAGCGAAAAACTGAAAGCGCAGAGTGTTGAGGATATGCCGTATGTCGCAGGCTATTTGGATGAACTCGGCGTAACCTCGTATTCCACGATGGCAGAGTCTGATAAAGCCGCTCTGGCAAAGGATACTTTCGGCCTCGATCAGGACGCGATACTTACGGATACTCAGCAGGATGTAGTCGATGCGTTCATCAATTCGATGGATGCGACCGTGGAAATGTTCGACGAGTATATCGGCGAAACCAGCGATTTTACTTACCGCATCAAAGTATCCGTACCTGCTGATGCTCTAGGCAGCATCTCCTCCAAAGATATTACGCTGACCGGTATCGACGAGTTTGATAACGATGTCAATATTGAAGAATATGAGCTGCGATCCTATGATGAAATCTATAACGACGGCGCAGAAGATGCACAAGTAACCGTACAGAACATGATGATTTCTCCGGCTTGGATCGCAACGCATATCAACAACTATAACAATTACGACCGCATCGCTGCCCGCGACTATGCCTATAAATACTGGTCGTCGTATAATCCGGCTTACACCAGCTATAAGGGCAATGGCGGCGACTGCGCAAATTTTGTTTCCCAGTGCATCCATGCTGGTGGTATCCCGACTGATTCCACTTGGAAAGCGGACTCCGTTTCGTGGATTCGCGCGTCTGCGGTACCCACCTACATGATGAATAAGGGTTATGCAACCAAGACCAGTTATACTAACGCCACTGCCGGCAGCTTTGCATATACTACGGCTGGCGCAGGTCATATTGTTCTTGTAACGATCAATGACGGCGCGAAGATCGCATACACGGCGCATACTACGGACCGCAAGGATGCTGCATTCTCGTCGTCTGATCTGAACGGAAACTACAGCTTCTATGTTATCAAGAACTACTGATTCCACAGCGGCGAATACCACAGCTGCGGAGATATGGGAGATGATTGCATATGAATAAGAAGCGTCTGCGTATTCCGATTATCGGACTTGTTTGCTGTATGCTGTTATGTACGGCCGCCTTTGCCGTCAGCAACCGCACGATTACCGTATCCTACGGTGGCATTTCAATCTATCTCAACGGCGAAAAACAGGTGGCAAAGGACGTCAACGGCAAGGTTGTAGAGCCGCTGATCTACGAAGGCACTACCTATGTGCCGGTTCGGGCCGTCAGCGAATGGCTTGGCAAAACCGTTACTTGGCAAGGCAACACAAACTCCGTATTCATCAACGATTCAGTATTTTCTGATACAGAGGTTTCCGCCGCCGAGGATGTCATTGAAAACTTCTTTGACCTTTTCAGCGCTGGGCAGTATCAGGAAATGAAAGCGTTATGTACCGGCGATGCTGCAGGCTTTGATTATTCTTCCGGCGTTTTCGGAATGAAGGAAGCTAAGCTGCTGTCATGCACATATAACGGGGATTACTCTGCAAGATCTGATAAGCTGGTGTTTGAGTGCACCTTTGAAATGAAGCCGGCCGAGAACTCGGTTTATGATCCGGCGCAGACAAAAACCTCATGCCTGATCTATGTAGAAAAGGTCGGCAGCCAATTCCTGATCAGTGAGTTTGCAAGCGGTTTCTGAAAATTGTTGTCACACTTTGAAACTGTCAGGTGTTAACAGTTATAGAGGGGCGGATAAAATTCACGCTCATCCTTGTCGAGTGTTGTTAAAGGTTTGCCTGAATGCCGCTCCTCCCTATCACAGCAACATAAAGTTTTCTGATAGCTTTATGCAATATCACACTGAATGAGGTGAAGCCGGTGCAGTGAAATAAGCGCGTAGGAACAAAACATACGGTATATCAAATTGGAGGTAAAAAACATGACAAAGATGAAGAAAATGCTCAGTGTTGGTCTGGCTGGCTGCATGGCGGCTTCGGCAATGATGATGGGTGCTGGGGCTGCTTATGAGGGAGATCCACGCGTAAGAGAAATCATGACAAGCCCAGAAACGTACTATTCTGAGGTTCAAATGATTAACACCTTTGATGCGGATTCGGATACGGCTCATGCCTATGTGTATAAAGTATCTTCCTCTCAGGCTACAGGTATATATACGATGCAGCCTAAGAGCTATTCTTCTCGTGCCATCCACGTTTCGTATACATCTGAAAGCGTGAATTCTGTCAATATCGGCATCTCGCGCTCAGCAAATAAGACGAGCCTTGGCTTCCGTGAATATCTGAAGCACGATCAGCCGGCATACTTCAATAAGGATAAGGCGGCTGGAGATCCGTATAATGAGGCACTTGATGTTCGCGCAAGCTCGAACGACAAAGAAGGCAACTGTTTCTTTGATATCTGGTGGGATGATGCTGAGACCAAGCCTTCCGGTGAATACGAAATGATTTATACCTAAATCATTTGATATATCGGACTTGTGGGATTCTCCTGCAAGTCCGATTATCCTATTTCAGTTAATGAGGTGTAAAAATGAAAAAAGTATTATTATCGTTTCTCTCGTTGGTTTTAGTCGTTTCTTCACTTGCAACATTTTCTTTAGCAGCAAACCTTCCTTTAAAAGTACAGGCAGATGGGAAAACACTTGTTGAAGCGCCAGAGTGCTTCACTGATAATGGAATTACGTATGCTCCTGTAAGAAGTCTAGCAGAGGGTCTAGGTGGCATTGTTGGATATACTGAAATGTCTGGTAATTCGTTTATTATTTCGATCTTGATGCCTAATGGTGTCTGTCTCTTATACACATCTGACGCTGCCGACGAAGCTAGAAGTGTAG
>ERZ1090879.1513-NODE-1515-length-12593-cov-7.823736_pt1 | contig 12593 bp, 7 predicted proteins | sample MGYA00478472_ERZ1090879 | MGnify/ENA primary metagenome ERZ1090879 (study PRJEB33644, sample SAMEA5815723) | chicken gut metagenome | biome: Chicken; feature: Gastrointestinal Tract; material: Caecum | place: Ireland | collected 2019-01-01 | study: A study of the...
CGGGCGTAGCGTTAGCGGTCGCCGCAGGGTGACCCCGCGGCGACTCCGAAACGTGGTCCTCGCGGACGGCAACCGACCGACTTCCGACGGAAAACGCTTGCTTCGTACCGCAACAGCTCGGTCAGCCGCGGTGCTAACCGCCCGAAAAGCCGCGCTTTTCGCGTCTGACCGAAGCGCACGCGAAGCGAGCGATAGCGGTGCGCAAGTTAAAAGCTATGCGCCTTCCCCACTCACATCATAAGGAAGAGGAAGGCTCAAGCCTTCCTCTTTCTCGTGACGTAACCTATAAACTTTGAAAGTTCTACTATGGGAATGATCGCAAACCCTATCGCCATACACACGAAATACAGCCCTGCGGAGAGCGGCGTGAGCCCGAAAGCGTAATTGACGCCCGGGATGTAGATGATCGCCGTGGTGAGCAGGAAGGACGCGAGGGACGCGATGACGAGCATTTTGTTCTGATCCTTGGGGTCGAAGGCGGAGCGGCGGGAGGAGCGCACGTTGAAGGCGTGGAAGAGCTTTATCATACAGAAGGTGAAGAACGCGGCGGTGATGCCCGCGTTGTTTTCGTCATCCACGATCGCAACGCCCGTGGTCATGAGGTTGCCGACGAAGTACGCGAGAAGAGTAAGCCCCGCGATGATCACGCCCTGAACGAGCAGGTTTGCCCCCAGCCCCTCGGCGAACAGACCCTGTTTCGCGGGGCGGGGCGGACGCTCCATGATGTTCTTTTCCGCTTTCTCCACGCCCATCGCAAGCGCGGGGAAGGTATCCCCTATCATGTTTATCCACAGCAGGTGCGTAGCTCCCAGCAGCGTAAAGCCCATGAGCGAGGCGATGAACACCGCGATGACTTCCGCGAGATTGCTGGAAAGCAGGTACAGTATCGCTTTGCGGATGTTGTCGTATATCCGCCTGCCCTCGCCAACCGCGACGACTATCGTGGCGAAGTTGTCGTCCGCGAGCACCATGTCCGCGACGTTCTTGGTGACGTCCGTGCCCGTTATGCCCATACCGACGCCGATGTCCGCGGCTTTTATCGAGGGCGCATCGTTGACGCCGTCCCCCGTCATCGCGGTCACTTTGCCGCGCGCGCGCCAGGCATTGACTATGCGCGTTTTATGCTCGGGCTGCACGCGGGCGTAGACGGAATATTCCGTCACCTTTTTCGCGAACTCCTCGTCGGACAGCTCATCCAGCTCCGCGCCCGTTATAGCCTCTTTGCGGCTCTTTATGATGCCGAGCTCGAGCGCTATCGCCACGGCGGTATCCACATGGTCGCCCGTTATCATGACGGGGCGTATGCCCGCCTTGCGGCACTCGGCGACCGCGGCTTTGACCTCGGGACGGACGGGATCCGTCATGCACTCCATGCCGACGAACGTCATGTCGCGTTCGGCGGCGCGGGCGTCGTCGGTGGGGCGGACGTCCTCGCCCGTGCGCATGGCGGCGGCGAGCACGCGAAGCGCGCGGTCGGCATACGACTTGTTCGCAGCCTTTATGTTTTCGCGGTCGGCGTCCGTCATTTCGCGCACGACGCCGCCTTTATCCAATATCTTCGTGCAGCGGCGGACGACCTCGTCGGGCGCACCCTTGGTGTACTGCACGTAATCGTCGCCGTCGCGGAAGAACACCGTCATCATTTTGCGGACGCTGTCGAAAGGCGCTTCGGCGACGCGGGGGTTCTCCTTCTCCGCCGCCGTCTTGTCGAAGCCGCCGCCGAGGGCGTAGGACACGAGCGCGTTCTCCGTAGGCTCGCCTATCACCTGACCGTCCACCACTTTGGAGTCCGAGCACAGGCTCATCGCCCGCGCGAGCAGATCGATATCCTCGCCGTACGTTTCCACGACGGTCATTTTGTTCTGCGTGAGCGTGCCCGTCTTGTCCGAACATATCACTTCCGCGCAGCCGAGGGTCTCCACCGCCGTCAGCTTGCGCAGCACCGCGCCGCGGGCGGACATCTTGGTCACGCCCATGGAAAGCACTATCGTCACCACGGTGGTCAGCCCCTCGGGTATCGCGGCGACTGCGAGGCTGACCGCCATCACGAGGCTCGTGAGCACCTGCGACGCGCCGAGCGCGTCCGCACGGATGAGATTGACTACGAACACCACCGCGCACACCGCGACGACCACGACCGTGAGCAGCTTGCTCAGCGACGACAGTTTTTTCTGAAGCGGCGTTTTGCCGTCCTTGGCGGCGTCGAGCACGCCCGCGATCTTGCCCATCTCGGTATCCATGCCCGTGTCCGTCACTATCGCCCTGCCGCGCCCGTAGGAGACGTCCGTGCCCGAATATACCATATTCTTCCTGTCGCCGAGGGGGATATTCTCGCCGAGGAGCTTCTCCGTCGTTTTATCCGTCGGGACGCTCTCGCCCGTGAGCGCGGATTCTTCGCATTTGAGCGAGGCGCTCATCGTGATACGCGCGTCGGCGGGCACGCTGTCCCCCGCTTCGAGCACGATGAGGTCTCCCGGAACGAGCTTGCTGCTCTTTACGATATGCAGTTTGCCGCCGCGTATGACCTTGCTCTCGGCGGCGGTCATTTCTTTGAGAGCATCTATCGCGTTCTCCGCTTTGGATTCCTGCACCACGCCGAGCACTCCGTTGAGGAGCACCACCGCCACGATGATCACCACCTCCGCAATGCCGCTTATATCCGGCGACCCCGCCGCCGTGCTGTTTATTATCGTCAGCACGAGGCTTATGACCGCCGCGACCACAAGGATGATTATCATGGGGTCCGCGAGCTGTTTGAAAAATCTCGCTATGAGCGGGGTCTTTTTCTTTTCGCGCAGCTTGTTCTCTCCGTAAGCGGCAAGGCGGAGCTCCGCCTCCTCTTCGCTCAGCCCCAGGCGCATGTCCGTATCCAGCGCGCCCGCCACCGTTTCCGCCGATTCGAGATAGTCCTTCATCGTTCCGATCTCCTTTCCGTCGTTCCTCTTCTATTATCCCCGTTACTTTCCCTTCGTTATCATATCCGCTTAAAAAACATGACCCGCGTACCTTGAAAACAGGTACGCGAGTCTCATTATTGAAAACGGTCCCAGACGGCAAACGCCGTCGGCTGTTGGGATACGTTACGCCTTGCGGCGCAAATTACTCCCTCGCATTCGTATGTTTATTTTGTATGTTTATTATAACCGCCTCCGCACGGTTTGTCAACCGTTTGCCGTAAAGATTTTCACGCCGCGCGGGTCGACGTCACGCTTTTTACGCGCTTACTCCGTCCTGAGGGCGACGACGGGATCCTGCTTTGCGGCTTTGGACGCCGGGATGAGCCCCGAAACGAGAGTGAGCAGCACGGAGAGCGCTATCATTACGAGCGCCTGCCAGGGCGGCAGCGCGGCTATCGTGTAAATGCCCGTGAAACCGCCGATGATGAGGTTGGCTATAAGGCTGAGGATATACGTCACGATTATGCCTATGACGCCCGAGAGCAGCCCGATGATGACCGTTTCGGCGGTGAAGAGGTTCTTGACGTCGCGCTTCCTGCCGCCCATCGCGCGGATGACGCCTATCTCCTTTATGCGCTCTACGACGGACACGAACGTGATTATGCCTATCATGACGGTGGAGACCACGAGGGATATGGACGTGAACACGATGAGCGCCACGGTTATCATGGTGATGAGCATACCCACCATCTCCATGATGACGCCCACGGTATCCGTGTACTGCACCTGATCGAGTTCTTCCCTGTTCTCGTTCCACCCGTCGAGGTATTCGGTGACGAGATCCTTGTTCGCGAAGTCGGAGATGTAGAACGTTATCCTCGACGGCAGCTCGCAGCCGCCCAGCTCGCTGAGGTACACCACCCTGTCCGACGTGCCGTATATCGCCGCGACGAGCATGGCTTTTATACCCTCGTATTTGGCTTGGTAATCGTCGCCGAGCGGAGCGAGTGCGTCGTCTATCATCTGCACGAACTCCTCTTTGGAATACATGGAGGATATCATGCCCAGCCCCGAACTCGCCGCGCCCGAATTGCCGTATGTGCCGAAACCTTCGGTAACGTCCTCCCGCACGTTGCGGATTATATCTCCCGTTTCCTCGTCCTTATCGTCGTAATAGAAGTAATAAGAATATGTGACGTTGGTTATATACTGCTCGGATTCTTTAAGAGGGTCGCCGTCGGCATTCGTGAGTTTACGGGCGTTCCTGACTACCGTAGACATGGTCTCCTCATTCGTTTCGCGCTCGTGGACGTACGAGGAAAGCGCCTTGGTGTAATACATGCCCGAAGACAGCGAGCCGTACATGACGTCGTCTTTGGGTTTGAGTATGCAGGCGACGTTCAGCTCCATGCCTTCGGCAAGCTCTTCCGCCGTGAAACCGTCGGCATACGCATTGTACGTATAGCTGTCCGGAATGGCTTCGCTAATGCTCGGAGAATAGTCGTACACCACGTCGTTGGGATACCAATAAAATTTGTGCGCGTCTTCGCCGATGAAATCCGAATAGTCGAAAGGCTCGTCTTTGCTCATGTGCGGCAGATCGGGGTCGAAATACTCGTTGTAACCGCCGAGGTCGTCCTCTCCCGCCAGGCTGAACGCGTAGTTGGCGAACTCGCGGGAAGACACATAGCCGAACTGCGCGAGCATGAGGTCGGTCACCTCGTCGTCCGCATTGAGAACGAGCACGAGCGAGCTCTTATCCGACTGCTCGGGATACTCGCCCGCGACGAGATCGTACTGCGAAAGGATGTACTCTTCACTGTCGGGCAGCTCGGAGAACGTGCCTATGCTGCTTATCATGCTGCTGTAAGAGGCGTATTCCTCTATGTGGCTGAGCACTCCCGCATAAATGGCGCGTATGCCGGATATGGATATACGAGCGTTTTCCACTTCGTTGCCGTTGCTGTCCTTTTCGCCCGCTTCCGCATACTCGTAATCGGTATAGATATTATGCGCGAAGTCCGTACCGTAGTTATAACGCACCGCCTTGTAATACTCTTCGGGCATATCCTCGACGTACTTCACGTACTCTTCGGTTATATTGTTCGTTATCTGCGCGCCGCCGAGCTCGGTGAGCGTTTCCACTACGCTGTTGACGTAGACCTTATTATCCTCGTGCCACGATTTGTCCTCGTCTTCGAGCAGGCTCGTCGTAAGGCTGAGCAGCGAGGAGTAGTCTATCGCGTTCTCCGACACATACAGCGGATACCCGGACAGCATGTCGTTCTGCATGCTGTTTATGTACCCCGTGATACCCGAGGAGAACGCCAGCACTATCGCCACGCCGATGATGCCTATCGAGCCCGCTATGCCCACCATGATCGTCCTGCCCTTTTTGGCGATGAGGTTGCGCCCGGACAGCGCGAACGCCGCGCCCAGACCCATCTTGGCGCGTTCTTTGGCGTTCGCATTTCCCTCGCTCTCCGCGCCCGCTTCGGCGCCGTCCGCCGCGGGCTGCCCGACGCCTTTTTCCGCGCTTTCGTCGTAAGGGTCTGAGTCGCTGACTACCATGCCGTCGTGGAGTTTTATGATACGCGTGGAGTATTTTTCCGCAAGCTCGGGGTTGTGCGTGACCATGATGACGAGACGCTCGCCCGCGATCTCCTTCATAAGGTCCATTATCTGCACGCTGGTCACCGAGTCGAGAGCGCCCGTGGGTTCGTCGGCAAGGAGTATCTCGGGATCGTTGACGAGAGCGCGCGCGATAGCCACTCTCTGACACTGTCCGCCCGAGAGCTGATTGGGCTTTTTATCCAGCTGGTCGCCCAGCCCCACTTTCGCGAGCGCTTCGGCTGCCCTGCGGCGGCGCTCCGCCTTGCTCACGCCCGCTATCGTGAGAGCGAGCTCGACGTTGCCGAGCACCGTCTGGTGCGGGATAAGGTTGTAGCTCTGGAACACGAAGCCCACGCGGTGATTGCGGTACACGTCCCAATCGCGGTCGGAGAACGAACGGGTGCTCCTGCCGTTGATGACAAGGTCGCCCGAGGTGTATTTATCCAGCCCTCCGATGATGTTGAGCAGCGTCGTCTTGCCGCAGCCGCTCGCGCCGAGGATGGAGACGAACTCGCTGCGCCTGAACTCCACGCTCACGCCGCGAAGCGCGTGGACGGTGTTCCCCGCCGCCGAATAATCCTTCACTATGTCTACAAGTCGTAACATTCGAGTTTCTCCGTCGAACAAAATACTATATGATAATATAACGCTTTTATATTAGAATAACATTAGAAAAACGTTAAAAAAAACGCAAAGCCTCTCCGCGGCGACGCCGACGGAGAGGCGGGATGACTTATGCCGTTAATTTACGGACGCGAACGTATACGCCGCCGAAAGCAGAGCCGCGATCGCGCCGACAATGAGAAGCGCGTCGACGACCGTCATGCCGAAGCCGACTATGACCACGGGGAACGCCACGACCGCGCCGAGCACGACGAGCGCTATCGGGGACGCCCAGCCCCACGCGCCGCGGGCGAGGATGAACGCGACGGTCTGCGCGACGTACTGCACCGCCACGAGAGCGAGCAGGATGACGCCGGCGATCGTCCAGCCGTATACCGTACACACTATGAGCATCACGAGCGCCGCGACGTCCGCCGCCGCGAGCAAACATTTGAGAGTCGTTTTCATATATCGTTATCTCCGTGCAGGCGTCAAAGCACCGCTTTGTTGTACTTTTTCTTGAGCGCGCGCAGAGCGTCGGTGCTTACGCTGTAAAGCAGAGTGAGCAGCACCGCTCCTATCTGCACCGAAGCGAGCACTATCTCGATAACGCGGTAAGGCGTCGCGAAAGGCGTGGACATATCGCCGTTCCACACCGCGCCGTTCGCCGCGGTGAAGATGATGACGAGCACGAGCATGAGGACGGACGCGATAAAGGACGCCGCACCGAACACGCGGCGGCGGGTCGCTTCCCAATCCATGTTCTTGGACTTCATCACGAGATACGTCGGGATCGAGACGAGGTTGACCGCGCAGCAGACGTACATCAGAATGACGACGACGAAGCGCAGCATGAAATAAGGGGCGTAGTCCGTAGTGATCTCGTAAGCGAGACACCCGGGCGTACTGCCCGCCATGAGCAGGATATAGAGCACCGTCATGTATACGGTGATGACGAAAGCTATTCCGCTTCCCAGCAGATTGAGCTTTCCCGATCTTCTTTGCGTTTCCATACCTAAGAATTATACGATAAACCGCCCCTTTTGTCAACGAAAAGAAGCGGTCTCAGCATAATTTAATGTATCGGGCGCCTTCGGCGCGCCTTATTCCCGCCCCGTTCCCCCTCCTCCCGCGGCAAAAAAGCGAAACGGCAACGAGCGGAACGGTCTTATTTTATCTCAGTTTGGGAGAATTACGGTCGCGGACGAATTCCATGTACGACCCGCGGACCTCTTTGGCTTTGCGGCGGGAGACGGGCAGGACGGTGCCGTCGGTAAGCGTCAGGTCCTGCTGCCCTATCACGCGGATATAGCGGCAGCTGACGATATACCCTTTATGTATGCGCACGAAGCCGCTCGGGGAAAGCTCCTCTTCGAGCTTCTCCATGGAGCGGGATATCACGACGGGGCGTTCGGTGTTCTCCATGTGCACGAGCTGGTCCTTGCGGTCGCCCTCTATATACATTATCTTAGCCACGGAGAGCGCCATCATGCCTTCCTTGGAGTTCACGAGGATGGAGTGGACGTTCCTGTCCGCGTCGTACTTTTCTATATACGCCTCGATGACCGCGGAGATATCCCTGACGAAGGTATTTTTACGCACGAATCCGAAGGGGTGGACTTCAAAAGTCTCGAACACCCTGTCTTCACGCCCCGAGATGAATATGATATCTCCCGACATGCCCCGCTCGCGCAGAGCGCGCCCGAGAGCTATGCCGTCGGTGCCCGGCATTTCGATATCCAGCAATATGAGGTCGAACACATGGTTCTTCATGCCCTCGACGAGAGCGCGCGCAGACGAATACGTAAACATACGCGCTTCCGTGCCGTGCATGAGGAATATATTCTCCACCGAGCCGTGGATTATGTTCGCAGAGGTCTTGTCGTCGTCGCATATCGCTATGTTGATCATCTATCTTACCCCCCCCGTCGGGACCTGAAGCATGACGTCTGCCGTAAATCTGCCGCAGGACGCGTCGTACTTGACCGCGCCGCAATATCTGTTCGCTATCTTCCCCACTATCTTCGTGCCGTAGCCGTGCATTTCCGCGTCCTTGGTGGTACGCAGCGAGAGCACTTCGCTCTCCGTGCGCGAATCGTCGTAAACGTTGCGCACGCGCACGAGGAGCGCCGTTCCCACGCTCTTTATCTCCAGCTCGACGGGCTTCCTCGCCTCCGCCGCGCAAGCCGCCGTCGCTTCCACCGCGTTGTCCAGCAGGTTGGAGAGCAGGCTGCATATATCGTTCTCGGGGAACGGCAGCTCGCGGGGCACGGCTATGCGCGCGTCTATCGTCACGCCCGCGTCCGCCGCCTTGCGCATCTCCGCGTTCACGACGGCGCTGACTATCGCGTTGCCGCAATCGGTAAGAGCGAGCGCGCCGCTGCCCATAAGATCGCGCTCCATGCTGCCGAACAGCCGCAGAGCCTCGTCGTACTTCTTCTCTTCGAGCAGCACGCGCAGCGCGGAAAGCAGATTTTTGATGTCGTGGCGTATCTCACGTATACGCCGCACGTTCTCTTCGGATACGCGCATGAGCCGGAGATCGTTCTCCGCCGCGCGCTTTTCCACGAGAAGCGCCGTGTTGACGTTCTGCGAATGGATGATGAGATACATCATGTAATACGAGAACAGCACTATCGCCCACAGCGAGAAATTGACGAATATGATGAACCCGCCGTACTCCGCGCTCGGGATGTTGAACATCTGCACGCCTATGCTGAGCACGGATACCGCGGCTATCGTGGCGGCGCTCACGCCGCGCACCTTCTTCTCGTCGTTGAGGCTGAACACGTTGACTATCACGATATCCGCAAGAGCCATGAACGCGAGCAGCCCGAGCGACACCCCGTAAAGGTCGCTGCCCGTGGCGTTCCTTATCACGATGCCTATCGCCTCGCCCAGACGGACGTGCACGGCGAACGTACACGCGCCGATGCAGGAGTTTATCACGCGCACGAGCGGACGCCTGTCCGAAGCGACCACCGAATACGCCGCGAGCAGCACGGGATACACCACATACACATGGTACGCCATGCCGCTCATACCGAATATCATGTACCACAGCGAGGACAGCAAAACGAGCGCCAGCCATACGCAGGGCACCGAAACGAGCACGCGCAGCGCATACCTCCGCGACCGCTCGAACCCGACGAGCAGGAATGGTATGCAGAGGCTCTGGATCGCCCCCGTGAGAGGAAAAGACAATCCGAACGCCAGATCGATATAAAACGTCTTGAAAAATTCCAACATCACACCGCCTCGTCTTTCTGCCTATGATTTTACTACATATTTACCGTTTAGTCAATATTTGCGGTACAAACGGTCGTTTTCCGGAACGAGCGGTAAAAAGCGTCCCGCTCCCGGCATTGCCGAAAGCGGGACGTATGCGTAACGGTGTATGAGGGGTCGCGTTTACATCGGACCGGGTCCGCCGCCGGGACCGCCGGGGCCTCCCGGGCCTCCCGGACCGCCCGGACCGCCCGGACCGCCGGAGCCGCCCGTCGATATGCTGCCCTCGCCCGCCGCGGGAGTAACGGTCACTATATCGGCGACTTCTGAGTCGTTGAATATCACGCCGTCGCCTTTGACGTACACTTTGACATAATACGTCGTGCCCGCGACGAGTTTGACTTCCGCCGTCGCTTCCTCCGCGACCTCGAACCCGACCTTGTTGTTGATCGTGTCGCTCTCCCATGGCATAGCCGCGGGGATGACGGAAAGCTCGAACTTATCCGAAGCGACGAGCGTCTTGCAGGCCTCGTCCGAATACACTTCCACGGTGAATTCGGTGCCGTCGTAGTAGTCCTCGTAATTGGTGACTTCCACGACGAGACCGCTCGTGCCGTCCGCCTTCACGACGGGTTTGGCGACGTCCACGTCGCCCCACAGCATCGCGCCGGACGTATACGTTTCGCCGTCGAGATATGTCTCGCCGTCGCCGAGAGCGGTGATGTCCGCCACGTAATAACCGGGCTTGAGATCGCCGAAGTTGGTGGAATCCATCATATACGTTATGGCGGTATCGTCCGAGCCCGGCACGCTCATGTTGGTAGCGGGCTCCTCGCCCGTCTTTTTGCCCGTGCTGTCCGCTTCATAGAGATACACCGAATATCTCACCGCGCCCGCAACGCCCTTGAAGGATATCGTGGGATACACCGCGGAAGAAGCGTCCGCTTTCGAGAAGTCCATCGACACGTCGGACACTTTGCCGAGCGTGGTCGTCGTCCGCTGCTCGACGGTATACTTTATCGCCGCCGAGCCGTTGGAATTGCCGTAAGTGATCGCGTCGCCGACGGCGATGACGGAGATGTTGTACTCGCCCGCGTCGAGCGGCGCGGCAAGCTCGATCGTCGTGCCCGTTCCCTGGGTGACTTTCGCCGTTTCGTCGCCGTCGCGGTAGACGTACACGTTGTAAAGCGTGGCGTTCTCCACTCCGGTGAACGTTACGGTATCGTCCGAGCTGTCCGCGGGATCGTCGCCGTAATTGACGACCACGTTCGTGGGCGCCGCAAGCGGCGTGAGCGTCCTGTCCTGATCGATATCGTCTCCGCACGCCGCGAATGCGAGCGCGCCTCCCGCCACGGCGACGCAGAGCGCGAGCGCCATGACCGTTTTCTTTATTTTCATGATTTGCCTCCTTGTGAAATTTAGAGCCGGTCGGTATCAGTACACGAAACCGAATATAAGGCTCAGGAGCATCACTCCCGTGAGCACCCAGTTCCCGACCGTGATCGAGCGGATGTCGCGTGAGAGCGCTCTCATCAAAGTATCGGATACGACTCCTATCGCGATCGCCGCGGCGAAGTCGAGCGAGACCGCCGCCGTGACCACCGTTGCCAGGAAAGGCAGCGCCTTGCCGAAGCTCGTGAAGTCGCAATTTTTGAATGCCGTGAGCAGCGTGAGCCCCACATAGAACAGTATGCCGTAGACGACCATACCGTTTATGAACAGCCCCGAAAGAGCTATCGTGAACAGCGCCGCGATGAACAGCAGTCCCGCCACTACCGCGGTAAGACCCGTCCTGCCGCCTTCGCTCGTCCCCGTAAGGCTCTCCGGTCTCGCCACTACGGGACCCGCGCCCATTATGCAGCCGAACACGCTCGAAAGGGCGTTGACCGCATACACGTTCGCGAACGGCGCGGCTTTGCGCAGGAACGCGTTCTGCGTATGCAGCGCGCGCCCGCGTTCGTCCGCGGTGCCCGAAGCGAACGCATGGCCCGCGACGGTCGCTCCCGTTTCGGATACGCCGAGAATGAGGAAGGACAGCGCCGCCGTGACGAAGATCATGAAGATCCGACCGCCGGCATTGACGCTTACCTCCTCCACAGCCACGCCGAGAGCGTCCGCCTGCGTCTGCGCAAGCGCGTCGGCATACCCGCCGAAGTCGAAGCCCTGAGTGAAAGCCGCTCCGAAGAAGTTGCCTCTGAGCACCCTGAGTATCTTGTTCACTCCGTCGTAGAAGTACATGCCGCCGTACGCGGGCGTGACGAACGCGAAGAAGTAGTAGTCGGTGAAGTTCCTGCGTATGAGCCACATGACCACATACAGTACGAGCGAGCCGCCGAACGCGATTATCGTCGCGTGCTTTACGTTAAAGTGTTTGAGCACGAGCAGCGCCACGAACGCTATCACGCTCGTTATCACGGGCATGAACGTATACCAGTCGGCGTCCGCTCCGATGTCCAGGCTGAACGAAACGTAGTTGAGCGTGAACGTCGTTATCGGAGTGCCCGCCGAAGCCATGCTCGCGAGATCGTCCGCAAAGTTCATCGTGTTTATCCGAAGTAAGTTGAGCTGTACGAGCACATACACGATGATGAACGCGCCGAGCGCCGCGGGCAACGCCTTTCTCACGCTGTCGGGTACGGCGTTGAACAGGAAAGCGCGCGCGGGAGGGATCACCATGACGATAAAGTACACTACGTTCGCGACGAGCGCTATCGCCATTACGTTTGCGTATGTGAGTCCCGCGTTCTGCCCCACGAGCGTTACTATGAGCACGGTCATGCCCAAGCTCGCGGACTGCACGAACGGTACGTTGCACAGCATACCCACGAGCACGGACGTGATCGCCGTTACGAGGACGGACGCAAAGTACACCGCATGATAGCTCGACATGTCGGTCGACGAAGCGAGGAGCTCCGCGTTCACCATCATGAAAGCTATGACTTCGAAGAATACGAGCAGTCCCGCGAATATCTCCTTTTTGATGTTGGAGCCGCGCCCGTATATGTCGAAGTACGCGTTGAGTCCCCTTGCGATCGGGTTCCTCTTCTTTTCTTTTTTCACCTCTTCGGCGTTCGTTTCCGCGACCGCCTCCGAGGTCTCCGGTACGTTGTTATCCATGATGAGATCCTCCGTCGGCGCCTTCCCCGTCCGCCCCCCGCGGGGGGGGGGGCCGGGCGGGGCCGGCGCCAAATTACCGGGGTTAGTATTTTTTGCCGCCCCGCGGGGCGCGGGCCCCCGGCCGCCCGCCCCGGC
>ERZ1090879.1515-NODE-1517-length-12591-cov-4.258376_pt1 | contig 12591 bp, 7 predicted proteins | sample MGYA00478472_ERZ1090879 | MGnify/ENA primary metagenome ERZ1090879 (study PRJEB33644, sample SAMEA5815723) | chicken gut metagenome | biome: Chicken; feature: Gastrointestinal Tract; material: Caecum | place: Ireland | collected 2019-01-01 | study: A study of the...
ACACTTCTAGCTTCGTCGGCAGCGTCAGATGTGTATAAGAGACAGCTTCAGAACCAGATGGCACAGCCCAGGAAGGCGCCTCAGAAGAAAAAGGCGGAGGAGAAAAAGCCTGCGCTGGATCTGAAGAAGATACCGGCTCCCCATAAGATCAAGGCGTCTCTGGACGAATATGTGATAGGCCAGGAATACGCCAAGAAAGTCATGTCTGTGGCAGTATACAATCACTATAAACGCGTTGCCACAGATACCATGGACGAGATTGAGATCGAGAAGTCCAATATGCTGATGATAGGGCCCACAGGATGCGGCAAGACATATCTTGTCAGGACTCTTGCCAGGCTTCTGGATGTTCCGCTGGCGATCGCGGACGCAACGTCTCTGACCGAGGCGGGATATATCGGCGACGATATCGAAAGCGTGGTGTCGAAACTTCTGGCCGCCGCGGACAACGATATAGAGAAAGCGGAACACGGAATCATTTTTATTGACGAAATTGACAAGATCGCGAAGAAGAAAAACACCAATCAGAGGGACGTAAGCGGCGAAGCGGTCCAGCAGGGGCTTTTGAAGCTCCTGGAGGGAAGCGAAGTGGAGGTTCCCGTCGGAGCCGGAAGCAAGAACGCCATGGTCCCCCTGGTTACAGTAAATACAAGGAATATTCTGTTTATCTGCGGCGGCGCATTCCCGGATCTGGAGAATATCATCAAGGAGCGTCTGAATAAGCAGGCGTCTATCGGATTTTACGCTGATCTGAAAGATAAATACGATAATGACCCGCATCTCCTGGAGAAGGTGACGGTAGACGATCTGAGATCTTTCGGCATGATCCCCGAATTCCTCGGACGTCTGCCAATTGTCTTCACGTTGGAGGGCCTGACGGAAGACGCGCTGGTTCAGATCCTGCGCGAACCAAAAAACGCGATCCTGAAACAGTACCAGAAGCTTCTTGCGCTGGATGAGGTGAAGCTGGAATTTGACGACGGCGCTCTTCACGCCATCGCGGCGAAAGCCATGGAAAAGAAGACCGGCGCCCGTGCCCTGAGAGCGATCCTGGAGGAATATATGCTGGATATCATGTATGAGATCCCCAAGGACGACAGCATCGGGCAGGTGATCATCACAAGAGAATATATCGATGGGACCGGAGGACCGAAGATCCTTCTGAGGGGACAGGAAACGCTCCTTCTGGAGACGGCCCGGGGTTGAGATTGAACAGAAATGACAGGGAGGTAGTTTTATGGGAAAAGATTTTTTTGACGGACTGGGAACAGCGATCAGCAGAACCGCGAGAGAACTGGGAGGGAAGGCGGAAAACCTTTATGAATCCCAGAAAATGAAGAACAGGATCGCCGGCGAAGAGCGGCAGATCCAGAAGATCATGGCGGAAATAGGCCGGATCATTTATAAGCGTTATCTTGACGGAGCTCCGCTTGAGGACGCCCAGAAGATCCTCTGCGAGCAGATCGATCAGCGGATGGACAAAATCGCCGATTACAAAGAAGGGCTTGCGGGAGTCAGAGGTCGCAAAATCTGTCCTTCCTGCGGAAGCAGCGTGGAAGGAAACGCCTCCTTCTGTCCTCACTGCGGGGCGGCCTGTACGGTCCGCGAAGCGGAAGAGGATGCGGGCGACGTTGTAGAGGACGTCACTGAGGAAGCGGAGCATACAGAAGAGACAGAACAGCCTGAGGATGCAGGGCATACAGAAGGCGAAGACGGATCTGAAGAGAGAGAAGAACAGGCCGAAGCCGCAGAAGACGCAGGTTCCTGTGAAGAAGAGACTGTGAAGTAACAGATTCCATGAAAGTAAAATTGCCGGTTTTAAGAAAAAATAAACGTTCCGTTTTCGGGGCCGCTGTGGGACTGAACCTCCTGTCAATGGCTGTTATAGTCCTCGTTATGAGGCCTTCTTTTGAGACGAACGACGATATTGTTTTTGCGGAATTCGGCAGCGGCCTCAGGGGAGTGAAAGACGCGCATCTGGTTTTTCAGAATTATATCCTGGGGCTGATCTACCGTTTTCTGTATCAGGCGACGGGAAGACTGCCGTGGTATACCATATTTCAGTACGCGGTTCTTGTGGCGGCGTTCAGCGCGGTTTCCTATGTACTGATCAACAGAATGGAAGGGTGGATCGGACTGTGGCTTTCCCTGGCTCTGCTGTGCTGTTTCGGATATGAGACCTATATCCATATACAGTTTACCAAGACGGGCGGTATTGCGGCGGCTGCGGCTGTGTTTCTTCTGTTTCATGTGATCGTACAGGAGAAATTCCATATATGGGAATTTCTCTGGGGTATCGGGCTGGGACTTCTGGGCTTTATGTACCGGGAAGACCAGTTCTGGGCCAGCAGCGCCCTGATGGCGGGGATTGGGATATATTTTCTCCTTACACTGCGAAAACGGTTCAGAAATTATGCGATCCGGAAGATCGGTGTCTGCGCGGGAGTTTTTGCCGTTCTGCTGATATCTGCGGGAACGGCGGGAACGGTGGATTCCTTTATGTACAGAAGCGCCGGGTGGCAGGAATATCAGGAGTTTAACAGCCTCCGGTCCAAGCTTCTGGATTACGGATTCCCGGGCTATGACAGCACGGAAATATACCAGGAACTTGGAATTACCCGGGAAGCCTATGAACTGTACAGGACGTGGAATTTTAACGATCCGGACAGATTCACTTCTGAAGTGATGGAACAGCTGGTTCAGGAAAAAAGCGGATATACGATCCGGCCTGAACAGGCGTTGAATTTTACCAAAAGAATCCCCCGGGATCTTTCGAAACTGGCTCCCGTTTATTACTGCGGGGCGTTTCTGGCATACTGGCTGATCTTCGGAAAGAAGACAAGGGCTGCGGTGCTTTCTCTTCTTGGAGAAACGGTGTTGTTGTGGGCTGTCTATTTTTATCTGTACTGCCAGGCGAGATATATGGTGAACCGCGTAGACGTGGGACTGTGGTTCAGCGTATGCCTTGTGGTGCTCTGGCTGATATCAGATTCGGGGGACCGGCAACCGCATATGGACGCGGTTGCCGGCAGGACAGCTCCGGTCCTGTTCGTTGCGGTCCTCATTGCCAGCCAGCTTCTGTGGATAAAGGACTGGCGTATAAACACTTCCTCGATTCCCGAGGCAAGAGTCAGCCAGAGGGCGGTGCTGGAAACGATCGGAACAGATAAAGACCATGTATATCTTGCCAAAAGCGGCATGGTCTCGGAGATTGTCTGCTACGGCCCCTTTGACCGGATGCCGGAGAACCTTCTGGATAATATTTACTGGTTTGGCGGATGGGAATGCCGCACTCCGGGTATTGTGGACAAGATGCGGGAACACGGGATCGAAAACCCGTACAGGGATATGATCAATAATGAGAGCGTATATCTGATCGACGATCAGATCGATCTTACCATGGCCTATATTCATGAATATTATGACGAGAATGCAGAAGCTGTTTTTATAAAAACTCTCGGAAATGTGGATCTGTACCAGATCAGGAGCGAAAGCCGCGCGTAATGCGCGGCTTTCCGGTTTTACTGCCGGAGTATATACTGAGAATGTACAAAACCATAGTATTTTCCGGCGATACGTATATAGTACCAGACGCTTCCGTCGGAAGCAGTCTGCGTATAGTTCATGACGTCCACCAGATTTCCTCTGGCAAGGACCGGATAGGATTTTATCCGGGGATATTCTGTTCCCGCCCAGGTGCGGACATTCAGCTCGGTGGCGGTTACCATGCCCACAAAAAGCCTTTCCTTTTTATTCTGTTCTCCGGCCCCGGTGTTTTCGTCTGTGTAATCTTTGTAGAACACATCCCGGTCTACATATCCGGAAATGCCGGGGATTTTCGCCTTGCTGGAGTACTGCCAGCCCACGCCGAAATCCGGACGGAGTTTCTCATGAAGTGTACCGTCGTCATTGGCAGGATAACGGGCGATCCAGAAATCATTTTTCTTCAGTGAAGAACTGATCATGGTCTGATACCAGTCCACATTACAGTAGATTCCAAAACGGTATCCGGCCGCGGTGATGACTTTTTCAAACGCTTCGGCGATTTTCTCAACGCCGGAGGCTCCCAGGACTCTCTGATTGTTCCATTCCAGATCCAGGAAAACCGGGAACCGGAGTTCCCGCCCGTTCAGGACCTGAACCACCTTTTCGGCCTCCCGTACAGATTCCTGCGGAGTCATCGCGTAACTGTATTTGTATACTCCTGTGGGGATCTGATACCTGGAGCATCCCTCATAATTGGCCTCAAAAGTACTGTCTATTACATTACCCGCCTCTGTAATTCTCAGAATGGCGAAACCCATGCCGTAGTCCGCGACTGTTTTCCAGTTGATCGTTCCCTGCCACGCAGAAACGTCGATACCTTTTATTTCCATAAAACCCCTCATATCATTTTAACTGTTTCCGGCCGCCTGAATATTCCAATATGTACAGATCCCGGCAGCAGGAAGATTCTCTGGGTTATTATATGCGGGGGAACAACTGTGTGACAGAAATCATTACTTTTCCGGCATAAAAAAATACGGGAATCCTCTGTAAGATCAAGGCTTCCCGTAAATAAAAAATAATGCAGGAGATGGGACTTGAACCCACACGATCTTGCGACCACAGGCACCTGAAGCCTGCGCGTCTGCCAATTCCGCCACTCCTGCATTTCTTATGAATCAGCCGCTCTCTCGCGACTGCTTGATTATAATAACGCATACCCGTATAAATGGCAAGGGCGAATTTGAAAAAAATTCCGGAAAAATTGAAAAAAGAAATATTTTAAGTAAAACAGAATAATTTTTAGCCTTGGATTTTGTTGAAAAAGACTATTTGTTGTGATACAAGCTTGAAAGTTTAGGATAATACTAGAAACTAAAGAAAGGGAGATTGTATGAAAGCATTTCTGATATTAGAAGACGGTCATGTTTTTAGCGGAACCAGTATCGGCTCATCCAGGGAAGTGATCAGTGAGATCGTATTTAATACTTCCATGACCGGATACCTGGAAGTGATGACGGATCCCTCCTATGCGGGACAGGCTGTCTGCATGACCTATCCGCTGATAGGAAACTACGGAATCTGTTATGAGGATCAGGAGTCGAGGAAACCGTGGGTAGACGGTTTTATTGTCCGTGAATTATCCCGTGTCCCCAGTAATTTCAGAAGCGTGGACACGATCCAGCATTTTCTTGAAAAACATGATATCCCAGGGATCGCCGGTATCGATACCAGAGCCCTGACGAAGATTCTCCGTGAAAAAGGTACCATGAACGGTATGATCACAGTCAACGAAAATTACGATTTAGATGCAATTATCCCCCGTTTAAAAGCATATACAACAGGAAAAGTAGTAGAAAAAGTTACCTGCAGGGAAAAAGAGGTCCTGAAAGGAAAAGGGCCGAAGGTAGCTCTTATGGATTTTGGAGCCAAGAGAAACATCGCCCGCTCTCTGAATCAGAGGGGCTGTCAGGTAACGGTTTATCCCGCGCTCACGCCCGCCGAGGAGATCCTTAAGGATGCGCCGGACGGGATCATGCTGAGCAACGGACCGGGAGACCCTAAGGAATGTACTTCCATAATAAAGGAAATCCGCAAATTATACGAATCAGATATTCCAATCTTCGCCATCTGCCTGGGCCATCAGCTTATGGCGCTGGCTACAGGCGGCGATACCTATAAGATGAAATACGGCCACAGAGGAGGCAATCATCCGGTGAAGGATCTTGCCACCGGAAGAGTTTATATTTCTTCCCAGAACCACGGCTATGTGGTGGACGCCGACGAACTGGAGAAGAAACATATCGCGAAACCGGCCTTTGTCAATGTAAACGACGGTACCAATGAAGGAATGATCTATGAGGGCAAAAATATTTTCACCGTGCAGTTCCATCCGGAAGCCTGCCCGGGGCCCCAGGATTCAGGATACCTGTTTGACCGTTTTATGGAAATGATGGGAGGGAAGAACAATGCCGAGAAATAAAGATATCCATAAAGTTCTTGTGATCGGTTCCGGCCCGATCGTCATCGGCCAGGCGGCGGAATTCGACTATGCGGGAACCCAGGCCTGCCGTTCTCTGAAAGAGGAGGGCATCGAGGTTGTTCTTCTGAACTCCAATCCGGCTACGATCATGACGGACAAAGATATTGCCGACAGAGTTTATATCGAACCCCTTACCGTTGAGGTGGTAGAGCAGCTGATCATGAAGGAGAAACCCGACAGCGTGCTTCCTACCCTCGGAGGACAGGCGGGACTTAATCTTGCCATGGAGCTGGAGGAAAAAGGCTTCCTGAAAGAGCATAATGTGCGCCTTATCGGTACGACGGCGGAGACGATCCGCAAAGCCGAGGACCGTCAGGAATTCAAAGATACCATGGAGAAGATCGGCGAGCCTGTTGCGGCTTCCAAAGTAGTGACTACCGTGGAGGACGGTCTCGCTTTCACAAATACCATCGGCTATCCGGTGGTACTCCGTCCGGCTTATACGCTGGGAGGCAGCGGCGGCGGAATCGCCAACAACGAGTATGAGCTGAGAGAAATCCTGGAGAACGGCCTCAGACTTTCCCGTGTGGGAGAAGTTCTGGTGGAACGCTGCATTGCCGGATGGAAAGAGATTGAATATGAAGTAATGCGCGACAGCGCGGGCAACTGTATCACTGTCTGCAATATGGAGAATATTGACCCGGTAGGCGTACACACAGGAGACTCCATCGTGGTAGCGCCTTCCCAGACTCTTGGAGACAAGGAATACCAGATGCTCCGTACGTCCGCTCTGAATATCATCACAGAGCTGGGGATCACCGGCGGATGTAACGTTCAGTACGCCCTTCATCCCGACAGCTTTGAGTACTGTGTCATCGAAGTAAATCCCCGTGTAAGCCGTTCTTCCGCGCTGGCAAGTAAGGCTACCGGATATCCCATCGCCAAGGTTGCGGCGAAGATCGCCCTGGGATACACACTGGACGAGATCCCCAACGCGATTACGGGCAAGACCTACGCAAGTTTCGAACCCATGCTGGACTACTGCGTGGTGAAGATTCCCCGTTTGCCTTTTGACAAGTTTATCACAGCCAAGAGAACGCTCACCACTCAGATGAAAGCTACCGGCGAGGTAATGAGCATCTGCAGCAACTTTGAGGGAGCTCTGATGAAAGCGATCCGCTCTCTGGAACAGCATGTGGACAGCCTGATGTCCTATGATTTCACAGGACTGGACGAGGACGAACTGATCGAAGAGCTGGCCGTGGTGGACGACCGCCGTATCTGGAAGATCGCGGAAGCGATCCGCAGAGATATCTCCAGAGAATATATCCACCGTATCACGAAAATCGACCGGTGGTTTATCGATAAGATCGCGGTGCTGGTAGAAATGGAGCAGGCTCTGAAGGCACAGCCTCTGACAGGTGACCTTCTTCTGGAAGCGAAACGTCTGGAATTCCCGGACCATGTGATCGCTCAGCTATGCGGACGTACAGAGGAAGAGATCAAGGCGCTGAGAGCAGGATACAAGATTCAGGCCGCCTATAAGATGGTCGACACCTGCGCCGCCGAGTTTGCCGCAGCCACACCGTATTATTACTCTGTTTACGGAGGACCGGATACAGAGAATGAAGCGGCAGGCACAAAGGACAGGAAGAAAGTCCTCGTGCTTGGTTCCGGCCCCATCCGTATCGGCCAGGGTATTGAGTTTGACTTCTGCTCCGTACACTGTACCTGGGCTTTCGCCAAAGAAGGCTATGAAACGATCATTATCAACAATAACCCGGAGACGGTAAGTACGGACTTCGACATAGCGGATAAGCTGTACTTCGAGCCGCTTACTCCGGAAGATGTGGAGAATATCGTCAATATCGAAAAACCGGACGGCGCTGTGGTGCAGTTCGGAGGACAGACCGCCATTAAGCTGACAGAAGCCCTTATGAAGATGGGCGTTAAGATCATGGGAACATCCGCTGAGAACGTGGACGCGGCAGAGGACAGAGAGCTTTTCGACGGCATCCTTGAACAGTGTGAGATCCCCAGACCCAAGGGACACACAGTATTTACTGCCGAGGAGGCGAAGAAGGCGGCCAATGATCTGGGATACCCTGTCCTGGTACGTCCTTCCTACGTGCTCGGCGGCCAGGGAATGCGGATCGCGGTGAGCGATGAGGATGTGGATGAATATATCGGTATTATCAACCAGATCGCCCAGGAGCATCCGATCCTTGTGGACAAATACCTTATGGGAAAAGAGATCGAGGTGGACGCTGTCTGCGACGGAGAAGATATCCTGATCCCCGGAATCATGGAGCACATCGAGCGTGCGGGAATCCATTCCGGAGACAGTATTTCCGTATATCCGGCCAGGACCATCAGCGACAAGGCAAAAGAGACGATAGCAGAGTACACCCGCCGCCTTGCGAAAGCCCTTCATGTGATCGGAATGATCAACATTCAGTTTATCGTCTGCGGCGAAGAGGTTTATGTGATCGAGGTAAATCCGCGGTCCAGCCGTACAGTTCCCTATATCAGCAAAGTGACGGGAATCCCCATCGTGCCCATGGCGACGAAGGTGATCCTGGGCTACAAACTGAAAGATATGGGATATGAGCCGGGACTTCAGCCGGAAGCGAAATATATTGCCATCAAGATGCCGGTATTCTCCTTCGAGAAGATCAGAGGCGCGGATATCAGTCTCGGACCGGAGATGAAATCAACAGGAGAATGTCTGGGAATCGCGGAGACCTTTAACGAGGCTCTTTATAAAGCCTTCCTGGGAGCCGGGATCCGTCTCCCGAAACACCGCAATATGATCATTACGGTAAAAGACGAGGATCAGCAGGAAGTGGTTCCTATTGCCAGAAGATTTGAGTCTCTGGGATACCGTATCTACGCTACCAGGGGAACAGCCCGCGTCCTTAAGGAAAACGGCATCAGGGCGATCCGTACCAATAAGCTGGAACAGCCGGCGCCCAACCTTATGGACCTGATCCTGGGCCATAAGATCGACGTTGTCATCGATACGCCTCCGCAGGGAATCGAGCATCAGAAGGACGGATTCGTGATCCGGAGAAACGCTATCGAGACAGGCGTCAACGTGCTTACCAGCCTTGATACGGCGGAAGCTCTGGTGACAAGCCTTGAGAATACGGATCTGAACCATCTGACCCTGATCGACATTGCCACGATCGCGGACAGATAAGGGAACCCGTACAGAATCAGAAACTGTCTGATCAGACAGTGAGCATAATAAAGGACCGGAGGGATGACATAATCCCTCCGGTTCTTCGTTTTCGAGAAATAAGGTTTACGGAACGGGAAATCTGTAATATACTTGTAGAAAGATACCGGATCTGCGGATATCTGATATTAATATAAAATAGAAAGGATATAAAACATGGATATTGTGGAATTCATAAAAACTGTGTTCCTCGGGATCGTAGAGGGGATCACAGAATGGCTTCCTATCAGCAGCACAGGACATATGATCCTGGTGGATGAATTTATCAAACTGAATGTTTCACAGGATTTCAAAGACTTTTTTCTGGTAGTGATCCAGCTGGGAGCCATCCTGGCGGTGGTAGTCCTGTACTGGAACAAACTGTGGCCGTTTTACATAAGAGAGATCCCGAAGAAAACTAAGGCGGCGATCGCGGCCCGTCCGGCGCCTGCGGGATGGATCATGACGTTTGTGGAGCGGTTCTGCGATAAGGATAAATGGATCCTGTGGTTTAAGATCATCGTTATCGCGCTGCCTTTTAACGATCTCATCGAAGAAAAATTCAATAATTATGTGGTGGTTGCCGTTGCGCTCATCGTTTACGGCGTGATTTTCATCATAGTAGAAAATTACAACAAAAAACGCCGCCCCGTCTGTACCTCTCTTGAGGAGATGAGTTTTAAGACTGCGTTCCTGATCGGCGTTTTCCAGGTGCTGTCGGTGATCCCCGGAACCTCCCGGTCCGGTTCTACCATTATCGGGGGTATTCTTGTGGGTACATCCAGGACGGTCGCCGCGGAGTTTACCTTTTTCCTGGCGATACCGGTAATGTTCGGGGCCAGCCTTCTGAAGCTTTTGAAATTCGGTTTTACATTTACTTCAGGCGAGATCCTTATACTGGTTACAGGAGTTGTGGTGGCTTTTGTGGTATCCATTCTGGCGATCAAATTCCTTATGGGATATATCAAGAAGCATGATTTCAAGGCTTTCGGCTGGTACAGGATCGTGCTTGGCGTACTGGTGCTGGGATATTTCGTGGGGAAAAATATTCTTGCCGCATAAAAGATCCTGATTTAAACGGATGTATCCGAGAAAAGATAAAGGAAGGTACATATTATGGGAAAGTATATCATGGCATTGGATCAGGGTACCACAAGTTCCCGCTGCATCCTCTTTGACAAAGAGGGAAATATCTGCAGCCTTGCGCAGAAAGAATTCGCCCAGTATTATCCTCATCCCGGTTGGGTGGAGCACGATCCTCACGAGATCTGGTCTTCCCAGATGGCGGTGGCCATAGAAGCCATGAGCAAGATCGGGGCGGATGCCGGCGATATCACGGCTATTGGGATCACGAATCAGAGAGAGACGACGATTGTATGGGATAAGCGGACCGGCAATCCCATATATCCCGCCATTGTGTGGCAGTGCCGCCGGACCGCGGATATGATCGAAGAACTGGACCGGGACGGTTTCGGTGAAAAGATTAAGGAAAAAACCGGCCTGATCCCGGACGCATATTTTTCCGCAACGAAGATAAAATGGATCCTGGATTATGTGCACGGAGCCAGAGAAGCGGCGGAGCGGGGCGAACTTCTTTTTGGCACGGTGGATACCTGGCTGATCTGGAAGCTTACCAAGGGGCAGGTCCATGTGACCGACTATACTAACGCCTCCCGTACAATGCTGTTTGACATTTATAAAAAGCAGTGGGATAATGAGATCCTGGAAAGATTTCAGATTCCTGCCTGCATGCTTCCGGAGGTGAAGCCCAGCAGCTGTATTTACGGATATACCAATGAGAATCTGATCGGAGGAAGAATCCCGATAGCGGGAGCGGCGGGAGACCAGCAGGCGGCGTTATTCGGACAGTGCTGCTTTGAAGCCGGAGATGTGAAGAATACATATGGAACAGGATGCTTCCTTCTGATGCATACAGGAGACCGTCCAGTGCGCTCCGGGCAGGGGCTTCTGACCACCCTGGCAGTAAATCCGGACGGAACTCCGGGATACGCTCTGGAGGGAAGCGTGTTTGTGGCGGGGGCTGCGATCCAGTGGCTTCGCGATGAACTTGAGATTCTTCAGAACGCTCCGGAATCAGAAAAATATTGTCTGTCTGTGCCGGACACCAACGGGGTTTACGTGGTGCCTGCATTCACAGGACTGGGAGCTCCCTACTGGGATCCGTACGCCAGGGGGGCTGTCCTGGGACTTACCCGCGGCGCCGGAAAAGCGCATCTGATCCGCGCCACAGTAGAATCTCTGGCCTATCAGGTGTCTGATGTGATCCGCGCAATGGAGAAAGATTCGCGTATTCATCTGAATGCCCTGCGTGTAGACGGCGGAGCCAGCGCCAACAATTTTCTGATGCAGTTCCAGGCGGATCTTCTGGATACGAAAGTAGTACGTCCGAACTGCATTGAGACCACGGCCCTTGGGGCGGCGTATCTGGCAGGACTTGCCGCAGGATTCTGGAAAGACGCAGGGGAACTCAGAAGGAACTGGAAAACCGAAAAGGAATTTATCTCCGGAATTACAAAAGAGCACAGAAACAAACTTCTGAAAGGCTGGAAAAAAGCGGTAAGATGCACTTTTGAATGGGCAAAAGAAGACTGACATAATCATAGAAAAAATCTCAACGGAGAAGAAACGTTCAGAAAGGAAGGAACAGTAACATGAAAAATTCACGAAAACTGGCGATTGTATTCGGCGCGGTATTTATGCTTGCCTTTGCCGGATGTGGAGATGAGAAAGCGGTAGTGGAAATAACTCCCACACCGGTACCTACGGCGACGCCCACTGCCGTTCCGCCTACGGTGACACCGGCGCCCACGGCAACTCCGGCGCCCAGAGTGATCGGTGTGAAGACTTCACAGTCAAAGTTTATTTATCTGACAAACAGTCTCGGAACAGATCTGAGAGAAATCCATCTCAGAGCATCCGGTACAGAAGAGTGGGGAAATAATCTGATCCCGATAGAATCTATCGTCAAGAGCGGGGAGCAGGTTCAGATGTATTATACATCCGAAGGATCCTCCACGGATACATCAGCAGATACATCTGCAAACAGTTCTCTGTATGATGTAAAAGTTGTGACGGAAGAGGGAAACGCCTATGAAATTTACAGCGTGGACACAGAGGATATGGAACAGGCGACTCTCACTATGGATCAGGAGAACGGGGTCGCATATCTTCGCTATATGAGTCTGTCTACGAACAGCGAAGCAGATACGAGAGATAATTCCCAGCAGACCGGTTACGGAAGCGATACATCTGACGACAGTTCTGACAGTTATTATGACGACAGTTCTGACGACTATTATGACGACAGTTCTGACGGCTACTATGACGACAGTTCCGAAGCCTACTATGAAGACAGCTCCGATGACTACTATGAAGACAGTTA
>ERZ1090879.1516-NODE-1518-length-12585-cov-7.747646_pt1 | contig 12585 bp, 8 predicted proteins | sample MGYA00478472_ERZ1090879 | MGnify/ENA primary metagenome ERZ1090879 (study PRJEB33644, sample SAMEA5815723) | chicken gut metagenome | biome: Chicken; feature: Gastrointestinal Tract; material: Caecum | place: Ireland | collected 2019-01-01 | study: A study of the...
GTTAATATCCTATATTATTTGAAAAATTCGCGGTAGATTGCGCGTATACATTTTTCGCAATCCTCGTTTTTGACGCCCACAATGATGTTGAGCTCTGACGAGCCCTGGTCAATCATTTTAACGTTTATTTCAGCATCGGCCATTGCTTTGAACAGTCTTGCCGAAGTACCTACCGAGGAAGACATACCGTGTCCGACGGTGGCAATGAGCGCAATATTTTCAGTCACCCTTAAAGTATCGGGTGCGACGGCATCCTTTATACCCTGAAGTATTACCTCGAGCTTGCCGTCCTTCAAGGCTGCACTCTCTATTACGACAGACATTGTATCAATGCCTGAAGGTATGTGCTCGACGGGAACACCCGCCCTCTCGAGCACGGACAGCACCTTGCGCACAAAGCCTATCTGGTAGTTCATGAGCGACTTTTCAATGAAAATTACAGTAAAATCTTTTTTGCCTGCAATGCCCGTCACTATGTTGCCGCTGGGCGTATAGTAAACGCTGGGCTGAATTAAAGTGCCCTCGTCCTGCGGGCAGAAAGTATTTTTAATATGAATGGGAATGTTTGCCTTACGCACGGGGAAAATTGATTCTGAATGAAGCACGTTTGCACCCATATAAGAGAGTTCGCGCAGCTCCTTATAGGAGAGCGCCTTGATGCGCCTGGGGCTGTCGACTATGCGCGGGTCGCAGGCAAGAAAGCCGCTGACGTCCGTCCAGTTTTCGTATACGGTAGCGTTTACGGCGCGCGCAACTATTGCGCCGGAGATATCAGACCCTCCGCGCGAAAAAGTTTTTACCTTGCCGTCTGTTCCTTTGCCGTAAAAACCGGGGAATACGGCGCGTTCCGCGCCGCGCAGAGCTTCGCTTATAGCTTTATCCGACTTTTCAGCATTGTATGTACCGTCCTCGTCAAAAAAAATCACGTCTGCGGCATCTATAAATTTAGCGTCGAGCACTTCAGCCATTACGCGCGCCGAAAGATATTCCCCGCGCGAAGCGGTGAAGTCCTCGCTCTTCTCTTCGTCAATGCGCCTTTCAGTTTCGTCAAGAATAGAGTTTATATCAAAATCAAGTCCGAGTTCCCTGACAATACTGTTGAAACGCGAACGGATTATAGAGAAAGCAGCGCTGCAAGAACCGCTTGCAACAACTTCTTTGTAGCACTCATAGAGCGCGTCTGTAATTTTTATGTCGCCCGAATAGCGCTTGCCGGGCGCGGAAACAACTATATATCTGCGGTCTTTATCGCTGAATATTATCTTCCTTACCTGAGCCATAACGGTGCCGTCCGCCATGGACGTGCCGCCGAATTTACATACCTTTACAGCCATTTTTGCGTGTTCCTTGATTATTTAATCTTTTTTGCTTCGACATAGTAACGCTTTTCGCAGCCCTCTCCGAGCGAAAATGTCTTTTTGGGCAGATTGCCGCCCGTCTTTATAAGATTGAAAAAGTCAGCCTTTTCAATGGCGGGAAGAAGCAGTCCCGCACCGTGCGCCGTGAGCAAAGTGAGCTCCTCGTCGCCGTGTATATAGTCCACCTCGCCGCCATTCTTTGTAATGAACGAGGCGATATATTCGTCCGCAAGGCGTATGCCTTCGGGTACGTTTTCAGGGAAGGGAACGGCAGTCTTTACGCCGCCTATAACGACGTATGCCCTGCCACTACCATTTATATTCCAACCGCTCAAAAATTTTTCCGCGGCGTCAGTTTTTATGAACCTGTGTATGGGGTGAAAATTGAGCGCAGGGTCGTATATGTTCACAGCCTCGCAGAGGGCGTACCTCGCAGGGTGAGTTTTTAACTGCTCCTTGGAAAGGTGCGGCTTTATCGCCTCCCAGCAGCTCTTTGCAGCGGCGAGAGAGTGGTTTCCGTCGCCAACGGCAAACAGCATACCGCCATTGCCGTAGCAACTGCTCAACCCGTAAAAGGCGTTTATCACATCATCGGGATTTTTTATAAAAGTGCCCTTTATATGTCCGCCGCCCATATTCAGCTCAAAGTCATACAACACATCGCCGCGCTGCGCCGCACCTAGTACAGAAAACGTCGGGTCGTCGTACAGAAGCATAATGTGCGGAAGCTCTAGAGCGGCGTCGCAACGGATTTTTATGCGCGGGGGAAGGCGGTCAAGGACGGTCTCCTCCGTGGAACGTATTAAAGCGCAGTCGCCCTTTTTATAGGAATATTGCTCAAGGTCGACGCAAATCACAAGCCCCGTGCGCATACCGCTCTGCGCAGTAGTGCGTTCAACGAGCACAAAGCCGCCCTCGACAGTCTTGAATACTCCTGAAGAGAGATATTCGCGCATGGTGGAATTTATCTTTGCAATGCGCTCATCTGCGCCGTCTTTTAAGTAAATTTCAGGAAAAATAAGGTGATATGTGCTTGATTTTCCGCGCGTAAGCTCTTCAACCTGCGCCCAGTATGCGGGGTCGGAAGTGAACTGGTCGCACGCGTTTACCGCCCATACAGTCATATCCGCATCAGCGGGCAACAGAATTTGCGGCACATATACAGTATTTTCAGGGATAGTTTTATCTTTTGCGAATGACATGTTGCCCCTCAGTTGAGATTTATGAGCAGAACGGTGAGCGCCGCAAGTACGAGCGCAAGTATCTTTATGGGAATAAACTTTGTGAACAAATCCTTGAAAAATTCGCTTAACTTTTTCATTCCTTAGCCTCCGCCGTAAGATCTGACCAGTAGTAATCGCTGAGAGCGTTCCTTAAATCGGCCGCGTCTGCGTACTTCTTTTTGACTGCACCGTTTTTGACGATGGATATTATGCCCGTCTCTTCAGACACAACAAGAGCCGTTACGCTTGCAACCGAGGTGACGCCGAGCGCCGCGCGGTGACGGCTGCCCATATCCTTAGGGAGATTATCGCTCTGCGAGATTGGCAAAAAGCAGCCTGCGGCATATATTCTGTTACCCTCCACTATCATTGCACCGTCGTGCAGGGGAGCTTTGGGATAGAACACCGCCTCTATCATCTGCGAAGATATATCAGCGTTGACTATCGTGCCGCTTTCGATTATATTTTCGGGCAGATTTTCGTTTGATAAAACTATGAGCGCGCCTATATTGTTTTTAGACATATTCTGTATGGCGCGTATCATTTCGTCTATTATTACGTCTACGCCGCTGGCGCTTACCTTAGGTCTGTCGTTCTTGCCCTTGCCCATATTGTCGAGCAATACCCTCTTGATTTCTGTGTTATACATGGTAAAGATAAGTATTGCAAGCATTACTATAACTATGAGCAGGAACTGCGTATCTATATTCTGCGAGAACGCAAACGAAAGTCCGCACCACACTATTGCGATTGCGAATGCGGCTATAAACTTATAATTTTTGTTGGTCTGAAGAACCTTGAAAACATAGAAGAACAATACGGAAAAGAAAATAAATTCCATCACGTATGCAAGAGCATTGTTTCCGAATTCGCCAAAAAATTTATTTATGGCATCAACAAAAGCCTGCCAGTTCACCTTTGAGCTCCTCCGGCCGCGCATATTTACGGCCTTTAAAGTAAAGTATTATGCAAAAACTGTTTGTAATATTATATATGTTTGTATAAAAAAAATAAAGCGTTTACACACTTATATTTGCATCAACCGAAAAAAATCTGCGAGCAAACAAGCCGAAAGGCGCTGTCCTGCGTGATTTCGCCGCATTTTACGCCTGAAATTGCACTATATAAGTTTATGCAGAGCTGCTTTGTTCTGTCAGCTCCCAGCCTTGCCGCCTGCTCGCGCGAGCGCTTTACGCCGTACTCCTTCATTCCGAGAATTTTTGCAAGCTCGGCGTCCGATTTCCTGCTTGCAGAAATTGTGACGAGGTTGCGGAGATATGAAAGCAGGCTGTTGAGTACCGCCATACCGTCCATTCCCTTATCGCACAGTTCGTCTGCTATCTCGTAAAAGCGCGAATAATTTTTTGCCGCCACCGCGCCCGTCATTTCGTATATGCGGTAGTCGGCGTCCTTATAGACGAGCTCGTCCGCCTCTTCCTGCGTGAGCGTGCCGCCGTTGCCCTTATATTCTATTATCTTCTGCGTTTCCAGTGCCACGCGCGACATATTGCAAAGACAGTAGCGCGCTATGTTGTTGCACACTTCCGCGCTTGCAGAAATCCCGGCGCGCTTGAGCATTATATATATCCAGCGGCTGACTTCCTCTTCGTCCGCCTTGCCGCAGTCGACGTATGCAATGCCCACCTTGCGCCTTAAATCGGCAGCGCCGTTCTTGGACTGTGAATTGACGATTATGAGCACGGACGTTACAGGAAAGTCGGCAAAAAACGGTTTGAGAAATTTTTCGTAGTCAGCCTCGGAGGGGTAAAAACCGCTCACCTTTACCACGCGCTTTTCAGCCATAAACGGGAACGCCGAGAGCGCATCTGTAAGCTTTTTTATGTTTGCACCCTTAAGGTCGTCGCCGTCGAAAGAGGAAAAGTTAAGCTCGGGAAACTGTACGTACGCCTTTTTTAACATCTCTTCCGCCCTGGAAAGAAAGTAGGCGTCCTCCCCCTGCAAAAGGTATATTCCGCTGCCGCCCTGGCTTATAAAATTTTTTAGTTCGGTAAACTTCATAAAACTACCAGAAAATTAAATAGTTGAGGCATATATGCGGGGCAATTTAAAAATATGGCATATAAATTGCCTGCACAATAATCCTGAAAAAAGCCGATTAGACGGGCGCATTATAAAGGCTTATATGAGCGCGCCCTTTTTTGTAATGCTCCCCGCAGAAAATATTTTACCATCTTTCAGCACAAATTGCAAGTCGCCGCAGTCGTAAACATTGACGGAAGAATTTACCTGTTCAAAGTAGAACTTGTTTGGCGAATTGCAGTCCGTATCTTCCTCAACGGCAAAGAGGACGTCGCAACTTTCAAACGGTACGCTGTATCCCATGCATATGCCGACATCTGTCGTTCCGAAGTCGGCCATTACGCTGTATCCGTCTGTAAACTCAAAATTTATGCCATTAAGCGTAAACTGCTTTTCATAATGGAAAGTTACACCCTGCACGGGCTGAAGGTGTATGTTGGTGTAGTTGACATACACGTCGCCGCACTCCGCACCCGCCATAAAATAGGCAAAGGCGCTCTCCTCTCCGCCGCAGATTATTATTGCGGAGATATCCTCGGCGGCGTTTTCGCCGAGCAGAGAAGATATATCGTAGGAGGAAGGATTTTCTGAAATTATGAGTATGTTGCCCTCCTCCGCCTTTATCAGCACGCATTGACTGCCGCCGTAGTACGCCGAGGCGATAATTCTGTACTGTCCGCCAGGCACAAAATTTTTAAGGAACACGCACGCCGCGAGAATTACTGCAAGCACTACCGCCGTTGCCGCCCTGACTGAAAATCTGAGGTTAATCTTATCTGACAGCAGAACGAGCGCACAAAAATAAACCGGAGCAAACGCGCCGAAATCAAAACCGCTTATGAGCGCGTTCTCTGCGTGGATTGCAACGAGAACGGAGGTTATGGCGTCGAGCGGAACGCACGGAACGAGCAATACAAACCCTGCAATCGGCCTTATGATAAGGCTTAATATTGTTGCGGGGAAAAGTAGCAGAAAGTCGGCGGATATGAGCGGCACAAAGACAAGGTTAAGCCCGAGCGACGCCCAGCTTACATAGCCGAATGAAGAGAGCAGTATAGGAAATGTGGCAAGCTGAGCCGAGAGCGCTATCGAAGCCGAAGAAGATATTTTCTGCGGTATTTTTATGCGGCGGAGCGCGCCGTTAATCTTTGAATTGAAGAGCGCAATGCCTGCCACGGCCGCAACAGAGAGCTGAAATCCCACAGAGATTATATTGAGAGGATTTATAAGCATTATTGCGGTAAAGGACAGCGCCAGGGAGGACAGCATATCGTACTTGCCGCAGGAAATCTTTACCACCTCCGCCACGGCGCACATTATCGCCGCGCGCACGGCAGAAAGCGTAAATCCGCACATTCCCGTGTAGAAGAACACGGCAAATATGCTAAGCAGCGCGGCAGGAACCGAACCTGTGCGCAGCCTTTTGAGAATAAAGGAAACCACGCCGTACACAAGCACTATGTGCATACCCGAAACGGCGAACACGTGCGCCGTTCCGCCGTAGCGGAAGCTATCCATTGTGCCCGTTTCGATAAAGTCGGTGTTTCCCGTAAACATTGCATATGCAAGCGACGCCGAATCGTATGGCAGGTTATCGAAAAAGAGCGAACGGACGGCCGAATTTATGCTGCCGAAGAGTGAAAAGCCGTACTCGGATGTCAGCTGGCCATGCGGATATGCCGTGTAGCGCACATCGCCCAAAAGTCTTTCCGAATACACATTGCCATAGGCAAAAGCTGATGCGACGTTTACCTGCGCCTCGAACTCCACTGTGTAGCCCACGTCGCAAAACTGCCCGTAATCTTCGGCGAGGTAAACCGCCATATTGCCTTGCGCCTCTTTTCCGTCGACAGTTATATCTTTGAGTTTTATGTACTCGCCGTTTTCGGTAAACGACTTTTCATATACCGTTCCGCTTATCGAGTATACAGAACCTGAAACAAGCGAGGGCGTGTTGTATGCCGAGAGCCTGTGGTACACGCCGCCCGCGCCGACAACGAAAAGTACTGCACTTATGACGAAGAATATAAGGGCGCGGTACTTTGCACTCACTATACATATGATTACAAGGGCGGCGGTAAGCGGCACGAGCGCTATCATCCACCAGTACGGAAAGCTGTAAAAGGCGGACAGATATGAAAAGCCTGCGCCCAGCCCGACGGCAAAAGCTAGCAACACCGCATACCTTGCGTTGATTAGTCTTTTCATAATTTTATGGTACACAATTATATCTGACCGCGGTGCAATAAAATTGCGCCGCGGTCAGTCACTTTACAGGATAAAGTTATATCAGACGAGAGATATTTTATCGGATATGCTGCGGACAAATATGCCCTTTGACGCGCCGTAGTCTATGCAGGAATTTACATACTGCGCAAACTTATCTGAAAGTCTGGGCAGCTTGAATTCGCGCTGAACGGCAACGATAAGCTCGTCGGAATACATACTCACCTTGTTTAAAAGTATGCTCTTTACAAGCGAGATTACATCGTAGGGCGAATAATCCGTTTCCGAAGTCCTCAGCTGCGTACCCTCCTCCACGCGGTACCTTTCAAAGCCGGAATATTTGTTGGCACGGAAGTAGTAGCGCGTGCCGAGCAGCTCTTCAGACTGGAAACCGCATCCTTCTATGAGCGAATACATCTTGTTTTCAAGCTTTACGCCGTATCTGTATATGCCGTAGGAAAAGAGCACTCTCTTTAAAATAAACTGCGCAGAAATGGGCTCTTCTGCGGCAACTACCGCCTTTATTGACTTTATGAGCTCGGCGTCGTGCTCGCCCGAAAGAATGTACTGCGCGTCGGCCGTTCTGTCTTCGAGCTTGGCCGCCTTGTAGGGTCTTCTGAACCCGCTTGCAACCGTCTTCCCGCCGGAGCAGAGCTTATCGAGATATTCCTTTATCTTTTTAATCTCCCTCTTGGGATTGTTGAAGAAGTTTATTGAGTAAAGCCTTATTACGTTCCAGTTGTTGCGCTTTAAGGTCTGAACCTGCATAACGGCGCGGTCCTTTACCGAGAAACGGCTTTCGCCGTCGCACAGAATGGCCAGAATAAAGTTATGCTTGTTCTTGGGGTCTACCACGGCAACGTCTATCTTGAAGTCGGAGACGCCCACGTCGCAGCGGCAGTCGTAACCGTAGTTAGAGAGCTCTGCGGCAACATACTTGCCTATGCCCGACTTGTTGATTATCATTTCGTCGCTCTTTACGGCTATGCTGGTGCGTCCCTTTTCTGCAAATTCGAGGAAGGCCTTAAGCCCCGCAACGCCGCGCGAATTGGTGCGCGAGAGGTCTATCATTGAGTAGCGCATGGACGAGAAGATAAGCATTTCCTCCCTTGCACGCGATACTGCAACGTTCAGCCTGCGCCAACCGCCGTACTGATTGAGCGGACCGAAGTTGAGCGAAATTTTGCCCATTCTGTCGGGGCCGTAGCATACCGAGAAGATTATGACGTCCCTCTCGTCGCCCTGTACGCTTTCGAGATTTTTTACAAACAGCGGTTCTTCGCGCTCGTATGCCGCCTCCTCAAGCCCCTGGTCGATTATGGCTTTGGAAAGCATCCTCTCTATATACGCCTGCTGTGGCGTGGAGAACGTAACTATACCTATGCTCGAGCGGCGGAGTTTTTCGTCCTTGAGCCTCTTTATGACCTCGGCAACCAGCGCCTCCGCCTCCTGCTTGTTGCACTTGGTGAAGCCCCTGTCGTACACGCCGTCGGGAATATACACAAGTTTTACCTTGCTGTCCAACGCGTCGGGCGAGGGGAATGTGCAGAGCTTGGACGAATAGTACATTATGTTGGAGAATGCAATAAGACTTTCGTGCTTGCTTCTGTAGTGCCAGCTTAAGTGCTTCTGAGGTATGCCGAGGGTAAGGCAGTCGTCGAGCACGCTGTCCAGATCCTCCGCCTCCATCTCCTCCTCGTCCTGGCCGAGCGCCATGAAGAAGGTCGTGGGAGAAAGCTGTTTGGGGTCGCCGACTATTACGGCGCTCTTTGCTCTGCCGAGCGAAGGCACTGCCTCACAGGTGGGCATCTGCGACGCCTCGTCGAAGATAACCATATCGAAGTATTCGGTATCTGCGGGCAGGTACTGCGAAACGGTGAACGGGCTCATCATCATGCAGGGCGCAACAGCCTTTAAAAGCTGAGGTATCTCCGCAAACAGCGAACGAAGATTGAGGCGGTTTACATTGCCCGCAGTCTGGCGTCTGAATGTCATAAGCTCGAGGGCGAGCGGTCCGTCCGTTTCTGCTGAAGGAAGACGGGAAATGAGGTCGTGACGGATTTTTTCCCTGCTGACTTTGGCAAAGTCCTCTATGAGCATGGCGAACTTTGTGGCGTTTTCGTCGAGCAGGCTGGCAGAGAACGTAGATAAGTCTTCGTCGGCGGGAATGTTGGTCTGTACAAAGTTGCGGTAGACGTTTTTGCGGAAGGAAGAAAGCATCTGCTCGCCGCTTATTCTGCCGCTCTCCATTGCGTCGGTTATAAAGGTAAGACCCATTGCGTTCAGCTCTTTTGCCGTGTTCTTGTATGCGCACCAGCTGGAGAGCATATCGATATTGTCTATCAGCGCACCGCACTTTGAGGTGTAGTAGTCAAATATGTCCTCGTCTGAGTAGAAAGTTTTATCGGCCTTTGTTATTTTGGTAAAGTATTCACGCGCAGAGATAAACGAACGCGCCGCGGAAATTACGCCCGATATAAGCGGCTTTGCATAGCCGTTTACGGTGTGTATGCATACGCTGTTGAAGGCGTCGGCGTTGTAGTCCATGAATACCTGAGCGCACAGCGAATGCAGCTCGTACAGCGGACGGAGGAATGCCTCCCTCTTTTTATCGTTTATGCCGCCGCCAAGGCCGGTAAAGTTCTGCGCAAGGTTGGTATTTTTAAGTATTCTGTTCTCCGCCTGCCACAGCTCGTACGCACGCTTTACCCACTCCAGCTCCTCCTTTTCGGGTATGCGCTCTTTGGCGCATCTGTTGAGCTTTTTTATAACGGCAAGCACTATGCGCGAGGAACGGTAATTCTCGCCCCAGTTTTCCAGCTCGCTCTCAAGCTCGGGTGCAAACTTGTCTATATCGGGCAGAGCGTTGAACTTGGTGAACCACAGACGGGAGACATTGTCGTAAAGAACGTTTGCGTTGTAGAAGGTATAGAACTGAGCCTCGTCACAGCTGAAAAATTCCTTCAACGCGCCGTCGCGGAGGATTGTTGCTATTTTTATAAAGTTTTCCAGTTTGCGCGCCGTGAACGTGCTCGTCTTCTGGTTGAAGGTATCAAGGAATAATCCGAGGTAATTTTTGAGGTGTTTGAGCTCGGCAAGCACAACTTCGGCCGAGCACTGCACGGCGTTTTTGACCTCGTCGTCGCACTCGGTTAGATTTACGTTTTCAAAGGGCGAACGGTACACGCCGCCGCACTCCTTTGCGGCTATCTGCGCCTCTATAAGCCTCTTTTCGCAGGATTCAAGTTTCTCCTTGGTCAGACTGTCGTAAAAGGTGCTCTCTATATTTACAAGCTCGGGCGCATTCTTGTTCTGAAGATAATAGAGTATTCCTTCGTAGATGGATACGCCCAGCCTGCGCTTTTTGTGCAGAGCGTTGTAGGGGCGGGCAAGTGAGGAGCGCGTCTCTACAATCTCTTCCCCTTCGCTTATAAATTTCGCGGGTGTGTAGTCATCCTTCAGACCTAAAGTAGTCTCTATTCCCCTTATGATTTCCGCCTTGTCCGCCGATTTGCCACCAGAAAGCTCCATGCAGAAATCGCCTATGCCTATATCGCTAAGGCGCTTTTTTACCACCGAGAGCGCGGCCTGCTTTTCAGCTACGAAGAGAACGCGCTTGCCCTGCGAAAGGGCGTTGGCTATCATGTTGGTAATGGTCTGGCTCTTGCCCGTTCCGGGAGGGCCGTGAAGAACGAATGTCGTGCCCTTGGCAGATTCGGCCACCGCCTCGAACTGGGAACTGTCGCACGGGAGCGGAGTTAAAATGTCGCAGGGGTTGGCGTCGTCTTCATTTACGCCCGCAAGTTTATTGTCCTGCAATTTATTGGAATTGGTGAGCAGGCTGGCAATGAGCGCATTCTTTTTATAGCGCGCGATATTGTTTTTGACGTCGCTCCACATTGCGTAGCGGGCAAAAGTAAACTGGGCGATGTAGACATCTTCAGTTACGTCCCAGCCCTTGAGGTTTGCCGTCTTTGCGCGGAAGAGAGCAATCATTTCATTGACGGAGAGATTGCTGTCCTCCATGCCGCGTATATCTATGCCGAATTCCTGCTTTAAAAATTCGAGCAGAGTGGTGTTTACCGAAATATCCTCGCCCTTGGTGAGGGCTATGCCCTGCTGTTTGTTCTTTTTGAGCGTAACGGGAAGTACGGCTATGGGTGCATACTTGAAGTCGCTTTCGTCGTCGTGCTTCCACTTAAGGAAACCTAACGCCATGCACAGCGTGTTTGCGCCCACCTCCTCTTCAGCGGAGCGCGCCTTGCGTATAAGCGAGGAAGAATTTTCGTTGAGGGCGGAAGAACCTTCGTAGGTGTGAATGATGCCTGACGACATCTCTATATCTATAAGCTCCTTAAGCGCCCTTACCCCTGCGCTGCCTCCGAAGTATGCCGCGTCGTTTATGGGCGAGGCGTTTGGCTGGAGCATAAATTTATCGCTGCCCTCGAACGCATGTAAAAACGAGGGAAGGTCTGCCGTTACAAGGTGCAGACAATCGTGCCTGTACCTGAAATTTAGAAGGTTGTTTTTGAGTGACAAGTCGAGCAGGCGGCGCTGCCAGGTACGTTCTTTGGAAGCGCCCTTTTCAAGCGCGTACTTGCCCGCGTCTATTATTTCGCCCGGCTTTTCGTCATAAGAAAACTGCGCCTCTCCCAAGAGCTCGTACTTGCCGCCAGTGCGCACCTTTATGGGGATAGGGTACACCCCGCCTATGCGGCTGCGCTTTACGTCTATGCATATCTCGTAATCGCCGTGCCTGAGCTGCGAGGCAAAGTGCGACTCGCTGGTTGTGAAACTGGCGTTTTTATGAGAGAACAGGTCGAGCACGTCGAACACAGCAAGGTTGTTTATGCCGTCCTGAATGTACTTTTCTATTACGGACATATCGTCCTGTGTGGAAATGGTAAAGCAACTCTCGTACAGCCAAACGCCCACCGCAACGCTGCTTTTACCGAGCACAATGACGGGATTAAGCTTTGCCGCCTCGAGGCAGGAGGCGTACAAAAGGGCCATCTCGAGCGGGGTTGCCGACTTGGAGGATATTACTTTGGTTATGCCGCCCGCGCTGACCGGTTCTGTGAGCGGTGGCTGGGCAACGGCCTCTACATTCTGGTTGCGAAGAGCCGAATAGATTGCCGCGGCGGCGCTGCGCACTGCCGTTCGGTTGTTGCCTGAATAGCCGCTCCACTCTGAAGAATATCCCCAGGTTTTAAGCTGAAGCCCTGCCTCGGCAAGCACTTTCTGGCAGTCGGCTATGCGGGGACGGACGAGGGAGGCAAGCATTTCGACATTGCCCGAAAGCCCGCCCCAATAATCTATTGGCAGGCACTCGACATCGGCCGAAAGTTCGCATACTTTCACCTTGCCGCACGTAACCGATATGTTTACCGTGCAGACTTCGGGCTGTTCAAGCTCGGCAAGATATTTGGGGTTGAGGACTTTATCGACTGAAACCTCTATACTGCTCTCCGCAGGTATTTCCGCAACGCCTAAAGTGCGCGGCAGAATAAGCTCGGTTGTACCGCTGACAGAAACGCTCAACTCCTCGACTGCGGCCGAACCGCGGTTATACAGCCTGAAGGCAGTAAACAACGGCATACGGCAATAGTACGTCGCATAGCTCACCGCGTTTAAAAGTTCGCCCTCAAGCTCTATATCTTCTGCAAGTTGTTTTGCTTTTTTATTGGTTGCCATAATTCCCCTTTAATGTATAAATTTACCCTTATATTATACAACAT
>ERZ1090879.1518-NODE-1520-length-12575-cov-9.646166_pt1 | contig 12575 bp, 10 predicted proteins | sample MGYA00478472_ERZ1090879 | MGnify/ENA primary metagenome ERZ1090879 (study PRJEB33644, sample SAMEA5815723) | chicken gut metagenome | biome: Chicken; feature: Gastrointestinal Tract; material: Caecum | place: Ireland | collected 2019-01-01 | study: A study of...
ATTGTAACATTGGTACCATCGGACACGTTGACCATGGTAAAACAACTTTAACAGCTGCTATCACAAAAGTACTTTCTCACAGAGTTGCTGGTAACACAGCTACAGATTTCGAGAACATTGATAAAGCTCCAGAAGAAAGAGAACGTGGTATCACAATCTCTACAGCACACGTTGAGTATGAAACAGAAAAACGTCACTATGCACACGTTGACTGCCCAGGACATGCTGACTACGTTAAGAACATGATCACAGGTGCAGCTCAGATGGATGGAGCTATCTTAGTAGTAGCTGCTACAGACGGTGTTATGGCTCAGACAAAAGAGCACATCCTGCTGTCTCGTCAGGTAGGCGTTCCTTACATCGTTGTATTCATGAACAAATGTGATATGGTTGACGACGAAGAGCTTCTTGAGCTGGTAGATATGGAAATCCGTGAACTGCTGAACGAGTACGAGTTCCCAGGCGATGACACACCAATCATCCAGGGTTCTGCTCTGAAAGCTCTGGAAGATCCAGACAGCGAGTGGGGTGACAAAGTTATGGAACTGATGGATGCTGTTGACAGCTATATCCCAGATCCACAGCGTGACACAGACAAACCATTCATCATGCCTGTAGAGGACGTATTCTCCATCACAGGACGTGGTACAGTTGCTACTGGTAGAGTAGAAGCTGGTACACTGCATGTATCTGAAGAAGTTGAAATCGTTGGTCTGAAAGAAGAAACACGTAAAGTTGTTGTAACTGGAATCGAAATGTTCCGTAAGCTGTTAGACGAGGCTCAGGCTGGTGATAACATCGGTGCTCTGCTTCGTGGTGTTCAGAGAAACGAAATCGAAAGAGGACAGGTTCTGGCTAAACCAGGAACAATTACCTGCCATACAAAATTTACAGCTCAGGTTTACGTTCTGACAAAAGACGAAGGTGGCCGTCATACACCATTCTTCAACAACTACCGTCCACAGTTCTACTTCAGAACAACAGACGTAACAGGTGTTTGCTTACTGCCAGAAGGTACAGAAATGTGCATGCCTGGTGATAACGTAGAAATGACAATCGAACTGATCCACCCAATCGCTATGAGCCAGGGTCTTACATTCGCTATCCGTGAAGGCGGACGTACAGTTGGATCAGGCCGTGTTGCTTCTATCATCGAGTAATCACTGATTAACAGATAAATTATATATAGTGTTATCGTAAGATAGCTTTGTGTCCAAACGTAAGATTACCCGTAGAACTTCGGTTCTACGGGTTTTTCTGATACGTGAAAGTACAAAATAAAGTGGAAAATAACAACGAACAGCAGAGAAAAGCGGTTGCCAGGAGAATATCCTGACAACCGTTTGTGATAACAGAATGATAACAAAAATTCCGAATTATATTAAGCCTAATAAAGAACTATCATGAATTAAGGCGCTAGGATTATATTTTTCTATAAGGGAATTTACGATTAAACGGTATCCAGCACTTATTTTGGGGCTTAGAGTAATTTCCATTTCGGAAAAAGCAACATCGTCTAATTGTAAATCATAAAATGGGAATGGTTGTTTTTCCAGTCCATGTAAAATCTTATTTGCCATTACTTGGACAGAAATTGGAAGTACATTAGGATTTTGATTAATATTTACAGGATAAAATTGTAAAATATATCTCCATTCATGTTGAAATTCCCAATGTATATTTTTATGAATTCCCAGGGCTCCTAGGAAAATAGAAAATTTATCACCCTCATAAGTAACTAATCTTGGATATAATTTACTTGGATCCGAAGTGTATTCGACTTTATGTAAAATGTTATCACTCATTGCTGCAGGACAGATGTAGCCTTTTTTCATCATGTCAGCTATAGGAATTATAGATTTAAGATAAACACCATTGGATTCATCAGTTACAGGAAGGACACTAACCTCTTTTATTGATTCAGGAGTATTTTCAAATAACTTAAAAGGATTTGTTTTTAATTTTATTCTAACACCGGAATCAAGTGAACTATACATTTTCCACATCGGAATACTTTCAGTTTCATCGTCAGTCCATGAACTGATATAACAAAATTGTCCGATGTTCTTTATATCAGAAGCTTCTTTTTCTTGTAAATCGTCCATCTGATCAAGAGAATTTAATCTGATTGTTTGATTGCTAAGAATCAAGGCCAAAGTTTCAATACTTGTATAATGGTACAAAAAATCAGTACATTGATTCATTAGTTTTAACACCTCCTTATGTAAGGTCATATGTCTTGATAATATTATTTTCAGTTCCCTTTTTACTACATTATGACCGCTAATGGTAGTTCCCATAGCACACAATTTCCATTCTTCCTGGGGAGCATTCAGCTTATTCAGTTCTTCCTGTTTTCTATCATCATCTGCAACAGCTAGTATTTCATTTTAAGTGGGCATTAGCGGTAGAATCATAAATATATTTTGATAATAGTGATTATACTACTGATACAAAGATGAATAAAGCAAAATTTCATTTTCACACTACCAACCTCAACTCCCGATTCATAATAAAATATTCAGTGAAGGGAGAACGTGAAATGGATGATACACAACAGTATGATAATTTCATTCGCTCTCGGATTATAGAATTACGAATGTCCAAAGCTGTTTCAGAGCATCGCATGAGCCTGGATTTGGGAAAAAAGCGGTTCATATATCTGCAGATTTCTTCGCTCCGTTAGAAGAGGACGAATCTCTTTACCTCAAACTCTGCGAACAGTTGAGAAGTTTAAGTGACGACGATCTGAAGAAGGTTGCCACTTTCATAGAATGGATTAGAAAATAGTTTGGAATGTAATTAACCTGGATGGCTTCGGCTGTTCAGGTTTTTTCTTTTTCATTATATCCAATGTGATATTTATGCTCTGCATACAGGTTATGAAATGGTCAGAATGACCGTGCAGCCGACATCGAAGATGGCGTTCAAAGGGGATTGGGGACGCTGCCCCAACAAGCAAATTTGCGAAGAATGACCTGGAGGGAAATTCGAGAAAATGAGTGAACCTGTACAGGTTTACACTGCTTGCCAATTTGTTCGTATAAGAATTGTGACCCGTAAATTCAGAAGCATTGGCAAAATATATATAATAGCAGGTATATATTTGCTACAAGAGCTAAAAATACAGCTATAACTATATTTTTTGTTGAATTTGTAAGGGGATATGCTATAATTCATAATGGAATGATTTTGAACGAAGACATTTTGAAAAATATAAAGATTGATGAAAGGATTGGTGAAGCAATGGCTGTCAGCTATAAAAGACTATGGAAATTATTGATTGATCGTGATATGAAAAAAAAGGATTTAGCTGAAAAGGCTAATCTGAGCAGTTATACAATCAATAAAATGAATCGAGGCGATAATGTGACAACGGATACGCTCGTAAAAATATGTACCGTTCTCAACTGCACCTTTGATGATATTATGGAAATGGTTCCTGATGAAAAATCATGATGCCTGTTTTTGTTGGACAGCGCCTTTGACACATTACTGATTAAAGGATTATGGGGAGATTAGTAAATGGAGTTAATTAACAATACAATGGAGGAATGTAATTGCGTGTATATAAAAAGCTAACCTTAATAACTACTTTGCTTGCAGGTTTTGCATTTGCGATGGCAACAATTCTACATTATTGTTTTTCTTGTGCAGAGGCAGATTTTTGGGTGAATGTTTGTCTTGGTATATTTGGAAGCGCAATATTGACAGCGCTTACATCGGTTGTATCTTACCATCACGAAAAGAGAAAAACATTAGAGGGTTTTGTCTATCACACACGCCAGATTATTTCTCATTTGAACAAATATCAGGAGAGCATGACACTGGAAGAAAAGTTGCGTTTTTTCTTGGATTACAAGGATTTGGATAAATCTGCTTGGGATATGGATTTTGGAGATATGGATTTCTTCCTTGAATGTCATCATCATAATCGAAAATATATCTATGAGAAAATCTATAAACCTATTTCAGATTTTAATGAAGTGGTAAATAATCATGTATGGCATTTTCGGTGGCATCTTGACGGCAGCGGAAAGAATGATGTAGTCATGCAAACTTTTATAAAGGAATTAGAATCCTATCTACTGGAAAAGCATGAACAGAATATTCCTACAGAATATGATGAAAATGGGACACCTATATCTTTTTTTCACTGCTCAGGAACCAGTTCAAAACTTGTAACTAACATTATAGAGGAGCTTGGCGGTCATTATTATGAAGTGATGTATGGGAAGAAAATCGCAAATAGAGAGATGAAATCTCAGGAGGAAGAAACAAATGGATAAATTGAAGATGCACACCCCTAATAGGGCTGATGAAAATTTTAAAAACCTAGTAGCATTGTTCCCGAACGCTGTTACAGAAACAATCAATGAAAACGGTGAAGTAGTCCGTGCGATTGATAAGGATGTGCTAATGCAGGAAATCAACACCCATGTGGTGGACGGCAAAGAAGAACGCTATCAGTTCACGTGGCCGGATAAGAAGAAATCAGTTCTTCTGGCAAATGCGCCGATTTCCAAAACCCTGCGTCCGTGCCGTGAAGAAAGCGTGGGTAAGGATGGCACTCCGGGTGGATTTGATTCCGAAAATCTCTATATTGAGGGTGACAACCTGGAAGTGCTCAAGATCCTGCAAGAAATTTATCTCGGTAAAATTAAAATGATTTATATCGATCCTCCTTACAATACAGGAAATGATTTTGTGTACGAAGATGACTTTGCACAGAGTATAGGTGAATACATGGCAAACAGTGGACAGTTTGATGAGGAAGGCAATCGACTTGTGCCAAATACGGAAAGTAATGGTCGTTTCCATACGGACTGGCTCAATATGATTCATCCTAGACTGAGATTTGCAAAGGATTTATTGTCGGATGATGGAGTAATCTTTATTAGTATCGATGATAATGAGGTTTCCAATATGCTTAATGTGTGCAATGAGGTTTTTGGCGAAAATCATTTCATGGCTTGCTTCCCTCGTGTAACCAAAAAGGCTGGAAAAACAACTGAAGCTATTGCAAAAAACCATGATTATATACTTGCATATAGCAAATCAGATTCGCCTCGTCTATATTTGCCTTCGCATACCGACTCGGGATTCAAATTCAGTGATGAATATGAAGCGAAGCGTGGCAAATACAAGCTTAATCAAACTTTAGATTATGATAGTTTGCAGTATAGTGCTAGTTTGGATTATCCGATTACTATTGATGGAGAAACAATTTATCCTGGACAATCTTATGAAAAGTATCTCGAAAGAAAACGTGGGAAACATTCACGAGCAGATTGGGCATGGAGATGGAGCAAAGAACTATTTGATTTTGGATATGCAAATGGTTTTATCGTAGTCAAGAAATATGAGAATTACTCACGTATTTATACAAAAACGTATCAGAATGCTCGTATCGTAAAAAATGGAACGAAGTTCTCGATTGAGTACATGAATAGAACAAAAGCAATTTCAACTCTTGAATTTGTTGAAAATGAGTTTTCAAATGATAACTCGAAGAAGCATCTTACGCAGCTTTTTGACAGCAATGTGTTTGATTATTCAAAGCCAACATCTTTATTGAAAGTGTTAGCGCAATATTCCACAAAAGAGGGCGATACTATCTTGGATTTCTTCTCAGGTTCCGCTACTACCGCCCATGCTGTTATGCAGTTAAATGCTGAAGATGGAGGCAATCGCAAATTTATTATGGTACAGATCCCAGAAAAAACTGATGAAAAAAGTGAAGCCTACAAAGCTGGTTACAAAAATATTTGTGAAATCGGCAAAGAACGTATCCGCCGTGCTGGTAAGAAAATTAAAGAGGATAGTCCTTTGACAACGCAAGATCTCGACATCGGTTTTCGTGTGCTCAAATGCGATACCTCCAATATGAAAGATGTTTACTACAGCCCTGCCGATTATGAAGCAGACTTGTTTGACCTTATGACCGACAACATCAAAGAGGACAGAACTCCTGAAGATCTGCTATTCCAGGTGATGCTTGATTTGGGTATCGAACTTTCCAGTAAAATTGAAGAAACGGAGATTGCTGGCAAGAAAGTATTTGATGTTGCCGATGGGTTCCTGATTGCCTGCTTCGATGCCGATGTAACTGATGAAACGATCAAGGCGATCGCTCAGAAGGAACCTTATTACTTCGTGATGCGTGACAGCTCCCTGGCAAATGACAGTGTCGCTGCGAACTTTGAGCAGATTTTTGCTGCATACAGTCCAGATACAGTAAGGAAGGTGCTGTAATATGGCGGACAAAAAGAAGAAAGAATTGGCGATCCGTAGCTCGGCGGCGGAATATCTGACCTTTGTGGCTTCCACCGGGGAGAGCGATACCAGCTTTGAAATGCGCTATGAAGACGAAAATATCTGGTTGACGCAGAAAATGATGGCGGCGCTGTATGATGTGACCAAGCAGACGATTTCTCAGCATATAAATCGGATTTATGCAGACGGCGAGCTGACGCCGGAGGCAACTGTCAAGAAATACCTGACAGTTCAAACCGAGGGGAATCGTCAGGTCAGCCGCACTCAGGACCACTACAATCTTCAGATGATTATTGCCGTTGGGTTCAAAGTGAATAACCAGCGGGCGGTACAGTTCCGCAAGTGGGCGGGGCAAATCGTGAAAGACCACACCATCCAAGGCTGGACGATGGATGTGGAACGCCTGAAAAAAGGTCATATGTTTACGGATGAGTATTTCGAACGTCAGTTACAGCAGATTCGTGAAATCCGTCTGTCGGAGCGCAAATTTTATCAGAAAGTAACAGATTTGTACGCTACGGCGTTTGATTATGACAAAAATGCAAAAACCACCCGTCTGTTTTTCCAGACGGTTCAGAATAAGATGCACTTTGCTGTCCACCGTCACACTGCGGCGGAGCTGATCGTGGAGCGTGCTGACGCAAATAAGGAACACATGGGGCTGACTACATGGGAGAACGCCCCGGACGGGAAAATTCTGAAAGCCGATGTAACGATTGCAAAAAACTATCTGAGCAAAGAAGAAATGAACTATTTGGAGCGTATTGTGTCGCTTTATCTGGATTATGCAGAGTTGCAGGCAGAGCGCAAAATTCCTATGAGCATGGAAGATTGGGCGAAGCGGCTGGACGGTTTTCTGGAATTTAACGGAAATGAATTGCTGATCGGTCCCGGCAAAATCAGTGCAGAACAGGCGAAACTCCATGCGGAAACGGAATATGAAAAGTACCGTGTTATTCAAGACCGATTGTATGAGAGCGATTTTGACCGTTTCCTTATGCTGGAACAGGAGGTGAACCGCAAGGATGAAGTTTAATTTTAAGATACAGCAATATCAGACGGACGCTGTTGAGGCTGTAGTTAAGGCGTTTCAAGGACAGGGATACTACGACAGGATCAGTTACATTCGAGATGTGGGCAAAAGACAGACGAATCAGCAGATGCGGTTAAACATCGAGATGAATCAGCAACACTCCTTGGATACTGGTGAGGATCGTCAGCTGAACATCTATGATTTAGATGACGACGATACAGGCTACAAGAACGAAGTGGTAGAACTGACGGACGATCAGCTGCTGATGAATATTCAGAAGATACAAAGCCAGAACAACATCAAACAGTCTCAAAATCTTGTGAAAGATTTAGGTAGGTGCAGCCTCGATATTGAAATGGAGACAGGTACCGGTAAGACCTATGTTTATATCAAGACCATGTTTGAGCTGAATAAAAAATATGGCTGGAGTAAGTTCATTGTTGTTGTTCCGTCCATTGCTATCCGTGAGGGCGTGAAAAAGACCTTTGAAATTACCGCCGACCACTTCATGGAGTATTACGGAAAGAAAGCTCGTTTCTTCATCTACAATAGCTCAAACCTGAATCAGCTGGATAACTTTTCATCCAGCTCCGGTATCAATGTAATGATTATCAATACGCAGGCTTTTGCTTCTTCTCTGAAAGAGGACGGCAGGAGTAAGGAAGCCCGTATCATTTATTCCAAGCGTGATGAGTTTGGTTCCCGCCGTCCGATTGATGTTATCAAGGCGAACAGACCCATTATCATTTTGGACGAACCGCAGAAGATGGGCGGCGCTGTTACCCAGAAGGCGTTGAAGAATTTCAATCCTCTGTTTACACTGAATTATTCTGCAACTCATGCCGTTAAGCATAATACGGTTTATGTTCTGGATGCTCTGGATGCGTTCAACAAACGTTTGGTTAAGAAGATTGAGGTGAAGGGCTTTGAAGTGAAAAACTTCCGGGGCACGGATAGTTATATGTTCCTGGAGCAGATTGTTCTCTCTTCCAAGAAACCGCCGATGGCTCGTATCGAGCTGGAAATCGGTTATAATAAGTCCATTAACCGGGAAACTCGTGTTTTGGGCGTCGGAGATGACCTGTATTATGTATCTCAGGAGATGGAACAGTATAAGGGATATACGATTTCTGATATTGATCCTTTCCGTGGCACGGTGACCTTTACTAACGGCGAAGTAATCAAAACCGGTGAAGTTTCCGGCGATGTGTCTGAGTCTGATATGCGCAGGATTCAGATTCGTGAAACTATCCTTTCTCACTTTGAGAAGGAAGAAAAGTTGTTTAATATGGGAATCAAATCCCTTTCTCTTTTCTTCATTGACGAAGTCTCCAAATATCGTCAGTACGATGCGGATGGCAACGAAGTCCTGGGCGAATATGGGAGGATATTCGAGGAGGAATACCTGAATGTACTCAACGACTACATTACTGTTTTCGATACTCCTTACCAGAAATATTTGAAATCTATGTGCAGTGATGTAAGTGCGGTTCACAAAGGATATTTCAGTATTGACAAAAAGACCGGCAGAAGTATCGACAGTCAGCTGAAGCGTGGCAGTGAGTTTTCTGACGATATTTCCGCTTACGATTTGATTTTGAAGAACAAAGAACGTCTGCTGTCCTTTGACGAGCCGACACGCTTTATCTTTTCCCACTCGGCTTTGCGAGAAGGGTGGGATAACCCAAATGTATTTCAGATTTGTACGCTGAAGCATTCGGACAGTCAGACAGCGAAACGCCAGGAAGTGGGTCGTGGTCTGCGCCTCTGTGTAAACCAGCATGGTACCCGAATGGATGCAGAAAGCTGCGGTGACAGTGTTCATGACATCAATATGCTTACAGTGATTGCCAGCGAAAGCTATAAGGGCTTCGTGGCTGATCTTCAGAGCGATATTAAGACTGTTCTGTATGAAAGACCGACGATTGCCACCAGCGAATACTTCAAGGGCAAATACGTCAAAGTGGATGGAACACCTACTCTTATTGACAGCAATACTGCCGATGCCATTGAATTCTATCTTATCAGCAATGGCTATGTCGATATGAAGCGGAAGGTTACGGATAAGTACCGCACGGATGTGAAGATGGGAACCATTGCTCCGCTTCCTGAAGAAATTCAATCTATGGCAGAAGGTATCCATACCCTGATTCAGTCTGTTTATGATGACAGTGTTCTCAAGGATATGTTCTCTGATGGTCATGAGACGAAGGTTAAAGAGAATCCGCTGAATGAGAATTTTGCAAAGGCTGAGTTTCAGGCACTATGGAAGCAGATCAATCACAAATATGCTTATACCGTTGAGTTTGACAGCGATGAACTTATTCGTAAGTCGATTGCGCATATCAACGAAAAATTATTTGTTTCAGAACTTCAATATACAACAACGATTGGCAGACAAAAGTCTCAAATGAATGAATATGAGATAAGCCGTGGAGATTCGTTTGTAAGGGAAAGCTCTGGTACTTATACATTAACTCATGCTCAGACAAGCCAGATAAAATACGATTTAATTGGTAAAGTTGCTGAGGGAACTGTTCTGACCCGTAAAACGGCAGCGGCTATTTTGAAAGGCTTAAGAGCGGATAAGCTTTATATGTTCAAAAACAATCCGGAAGAGTTTATCTCTAAGGTCATTAGACTGATTAAAGAACAAAAAGCAACCATGATTGTTGAGCATATTTCCTACAATCAAATTGAAGGCGGCTATGATAGTGCTATCTTTACCGCAGAAAAGAGCGCACAGACCTTTGATAAAGCCTTTCGTGCGAATAAAGCAATTCAGGATTATGTATTTACGGACGGTTCTGCAGAAAAGGGCATTGAGCGCCGTTTTGTGGAAGACCTGGATGCGGCACAGGAAGTCTGCGTATACGCAAAACTGCCGAAGGGATTCCACATTCCTACCCCTGTGGGGAATTACTCACCTGACTGGGCGATAGCTTTTTATGAAGGAACTGTAAAACATATTTTCTTTGTGGCGGAAACCAAGGGTACTATGGAGAGTCTGAATCTTAGACCGATTGAGCAGGCAAAGATTTCCTGTGCTAAGAAGCTGTTCAACGAAATGTCTACAAGTAATGTGAGATATCACGATGTGGACAGCTACCAGAATTTATTGAATGTAATGAAAGCGTTGTAAATCGTTGATCTATATAATGTAGAACCTAAATGGAAAAAGTCCAACAGAAATGTTGAACCGCCGTATGCCGAACAGCATGTGCGGTGGTGTAAGAGGGGAGAGAAAATCTCCCCTACTCGATTTACAGAATTTCTAATAAAACATCCACCATACCGCCGCAGACCATGCCTTCGTCCTCAGCGTCTTTTCCGGTCATATCAGCGTGATGAAGCACAAGAGGGAGGTTTTCCTGGGACATAAGACGGAGAGATCTCTGAAGGATATCTGCTTCCAGGCACCCCCCGCCGATGGTTCCCACAGTCCGGCCATCCTGGTAAACCAGCATTTTTGTTCCGGCTTCTCTGGGAGAGGAGCCTTTTTTGGTTACAATAGTGGCCAGAACCTTTTTCATGTCTTTCTCCTCTTCATCAAGGATTGCCCTGAGGATTTCTTTTGTAAAACCCCCCCGCTTCCGGCTGCGGTTTTTTTCCTGTATTATTTCAGCTATGATAGAAACGCCGATTTCTTCCGGAGTTTCCCCTCCGATAGGCAGACCGATGGGGGTATGTACAGATTCCAGCACCTGGGGATCTGCTCCCTGTTCAAGCAGAGCCTGCTTTACTTTCACAGTCCGGGCCCGGCTTCCCATCATGCCGATATAGGCGTGCTCTTTTTTCATGATCTTTTCCAGACACATCTGATCGTAACGGTGGCCTCTGGTCACGATGACAAAATAGGTATCTGTATCCCCGGGTATTTTTTTCAGCCCTTCTTCAAAGGGCTCACAGAGTACAGTATCTGCACCGGCTCTTCTGGCGTTATCGGCAAATCTGGGGCGGTCCTCCAGCACTGTGACCGTACAGCCGATCATACGGCCGATCCGGATCACCGGAATGGATACATGGCCGGCACCGCAGATCACCAGCTTTTGCTCATGAGCCGGAAATTCACAGAAGATCCGGGTATTGCTCTCGGTGATAATACCGGGAGCAGAAATATCCGGAAGCTTCCTGGCAAAATGAGAGAAGAATCCGTTTTCTCTGGATTCCCATTGAAGAGAACCATCTGCAAAAAAAGCCTTTTCACCTGCTGCTGTTCCATCCAGAGCTGTGAGGATAAGGCTCTGGCGATTGGGATTACAGGAGGCGATGAGATTATATAATTCTGACATAATCTGAACTCCTTTCCTGGCGGCAGGATCTGAGACTGCCGTTTTTAAACATATTTTTAGCTTGCGTTTAGGAGTCTTCCGACTGCTTGACAAGTAAAGCGCTTCCATGGAGATCTGGCAGCGGCAGAGGGGTAAGCCGGTGTTCCCTGCAGAACTCTTTTACTGCCTGTCCGGCTCCGGGAAACTGAAGACTGCGGTAATCATGGACAAAAATGACACCGCCGCACACCAGAAGTGGCCAGAAAATCCGGAGCCCCTGGGCAACAGACTCGTATAAGTCCGGATCCAGATGTACAAAAGCAAAACGGGGAGGCGCAGAGGGCAGAGAATCCGGAAAGTATCCGGCACAGATTACTGCCTGCTCCGGATAAGGAAGCTGTTCCAATACCTGAGAAACAGAGGTATCCTGAAAAGCATCTTTCCATCGGACCGATGGATTTCTTTCAGCTTCTGCAGCAAGGGCTTTTTCCGGAAAGCCCTGAAAAGTATCAAAAAGATAAAGCTTTCTTTCCGGGAACAGCCGGTTCAGTTCCCGGGCGGAAGCGCCCTGGTGTACCCCAAGCTCGGCAATTTCCCCGGGCAGACAGCGCTGCCGGATCTCTTTCGCCAGAAGCCGGATCGTGGCAAGCCGGAAGTCTATCTGATCCAGAAGGGCAGACAGATTCTGCACAGGACCGGTGTATCCCAGATCCTGAAGCTGTGAAAGTACAGAGGAGGCGGCCACTGGATTTTTGATAGCGATCCAGACCAGGTCGGGATCCATTTGAGGAATCTGTGCAGGGGATATTACAGGGATTCCTTCATATTCTTTTCCCCAGGTCTGGGGATTATTGTCGGCAAACGCCAGAAGGCGGACAGAGGCGGACAGCAGATTACCCAGGGTTTGGCCTCCCTGGCCGCAGCCAAATATGATGATCTTCATGAAAAATTCCCCCTTTGAGAATGAGAATTATATTATTCTCAAAATAGAATAA
>ERZ1090879.1520-NODE-1522-length-12565-cov-10.073301_pt1 | contig 12565 bp, 11 predicted proteins | sample MGYA00478472_ERZ1090879 | MGnify/ENA primary metagenome ERZ1090879 (study PRJEB33644, sample SAMEA5815723) | chicken gut metagenome | biome: Chicken; feature: Gastrointestinal Tract; material: Caecum | place: Ireland | collected 2019-01-01 | study: A study of...
TCAGGATATTCAAGAAATATACCATGAATTATTTGATGAGGCACTTGAAAGGTATTTAACGAGTGTGGCAGGGTAAAAGTTCTGCCGCACAAAATTAAGAAATTTTACGTGCCTGCGCCAAAGAATATAGCGAATGAAATTGAAAATTACATATATCTGCAAGTCTTCAGTTTATTTCTCGCACTAGAGAGGAAATAAACAATGGAAATATCAAAAAGGGATTGGAAACTTTTTAGAGAAAAATTAGCAATTTGGCAGGAAAATTATATGGCCTGCCTGATCAGGGAGTATATTGCGCTGTTAAGCGATGAGGATAAAATAGCTTCTGACAAATTCTGGGAGCTTGACAGCAAAATCAAGACCGACAGACGTCATCCGGGAGTGATCCTGAATGTAAGAAAATCTGAAGCCATATATGATATTGTTCGGCTTATCAGACTTGGAGTGATTACCTATGATGACCTGGCTGATTTCAGCGAAGACTTACAACAGGCAGTAAAACTGATTCTGGACAGATAATGGGAAAACTGAAATAGTATAAATGAATGATCCAGAATATTAATTGTAGGATATTACAAGGAAATCATTCCTCGGTAAATTATCCTACGGGCAACGAGCCAAGTGGGCATGCTTGTATGCCCACTTGACGACTGTCGCAGCTGTCGATGTATGTATCAATAGATTTGATTTAAGACAGAAGATTAGGTTGACACGAAAAACCATAGATGATACATTAATTTCAACGGAGGAGCATTTATATGGGAAATATTTCAGGAAAGCAGGTCAGGGAGGTAATAAGACTTTATTCCTCTAACAACTCGATTTTGGAGACAGCCAGAGCTGCTAGTTTGTCAACGGTCAAGGTCCGGAAGATTCTAATTACCGAAGGATTATGGGAAAGTGACACAAGTATAAAAATTGGAACCTTGTTGGAACAGGGACTGACTACAGAAGAGATAGCTGAAACTTTATGCATGTCTGTGAAAAATGTTCAGGCCTATATGCCCTATGAGCGGGGAATATATGGGGGAGAGGAATTGTCCCCGGAGGCGGTCAGGTCTGACAGATATAGACATAGAATGAAAAAGGCCGCTTCCATGCAGGTAGTGAAAAGGATAAAAGGCAGAGATAAGCCGGAAAGGTTGGAAGAAATGGCAGATAAGAAAATAGCAGGACTCCAAGACGGTCATGGGGACAGGCCGGATGTATTACGCCTTCATCTGGAATTGGATCTGCAATATGTAGATGAAGAAGAGATCCGGATATTAAAAGAGTACGGTTCTATGGAAAAGGAGATTTCCAGGGATATTCTTGTTCCGGCAGACATTACTCTACATGCACTGCATTATGCAATTCTCAGAATGTTTGGATGGCAGAACGGACATCTGCATAGCTTTCTCCTGCCTGAAAATACATTCAGAGAATTAACAGAGGATAAATTTTGTATATGGACACAAATGGCAGGGGTATATTTCCGGTTTCCAACGGAAAATTATGAAGATATATATTGGGATGATGACTATAGAGAAGGGGAAAGCATTAAGTCATGGATGAAGAAAAAATATACAGGGCCATATAGATATAAGGGATATGGGGAGCATTATGTGATGAACCAGATAGAAGTGGAAAGCATGCTTGCTATGAGGGAGGAAATAACCGTCCGTGAATTTGCTTTTGACGTTGAAAAAAAGCCGGAGCCTTATAAAGTAAAGCTGAAGGAAGCAACGGTAGACCAGGTTATGCATGCATTTGCAGACTTGACTTGCTATGAATTACTGGAAAGGCTGCCTCTTGTAGAAATTCTCAGGGTAAAGGGGCAAAATAAGATAGAGCTGAAGAAAATCAGAGAATATTTAGACAGAGAATTATCAAAGCTGAATATAAAGGAAATTATTAAAGAGTATAGAAATACCAGATTTAGAAGTGGGAAGAAAGAGCAGGAATTTTTAGAAAAATATGATCTTCCTGTAATGCCGGTCACAGATCAGATGATCTACCGCTATGATTATGGTGACGGCTGGAAAATTCTGATCAGCTGTGAAAATGCATACAAGGGGGATGAAACAGGCCTGTGGAAGAACATGAATGGGGAAATGCCGGATGTGTCTGTAGATAAAATAGAGGAGACTGTGACTAAGCACCGTCCAATCTGTATCCAAAAGGATGGAACTGAACTTGTAGATGATGTAGGGGGCATAAGTGGCTTTTGTGAAATGCTGAAAACCATATACGAATGTGATATGAATAATAAAGAGGAGTTGGAAGAAAGAGAAAATATTCTGGAATGGGCCTATATGATGGGATGGACAGGAAGGAATATCAGCCCTAAACAGACACTATAAAAATTTTGGAAAGAAAGGCATAACATATAAGGAAACAAGAATGAAAGACGAAAATACGCGCTGTCATAAGTAACTGCAACGCTAAACAAAATTGATTAGTGATTGTCGGGCTCAATAGTAAACTAAGAGCCGGGAAGCCGCATAAACATCGACTTCCCGGCTCTTCTGTTCTATTCCTGATCACATTATAGCGTCAACATATACGTCTTTTTCTTCTTTGCTAAAAGGTACTTTATTTCCCGGACACACTTTTCCATTGATTTTCAGAACTGAAATGCCCTTTTCTTTATGATGAGGATTCTGTATGGTTATATGATATTGGATGCCACGGAATATCCTTGTTACTTCATATCTTTCCAGTGTGTCAGGAACGCACGGATCAATAATAAGTCCGTCGTAATCTGGACGAATGCCGAGTATGTACTGGGATATATTTAAAAAGGTCCATGCGGCGGTCCCGGTCAGCCAGCTGTTTTTGGCTTCACCAAAATGAGGCGCGTCTTTTCCGGCGATCATCTGCGAATATACATACGGTTCTGTGCGGTGGATATCGCTGATATCTTCAATATAAGCCGGACATGTGCGGGTATAGACATTCCATGCACGATTACCTCTGCCCACGACGGTCTCGGCGATAGAAATCCATGGATTGTTGTGGCAGAAGATACCTGCGTTTTCCTTGTATCCCGGCGGATAGGACGAAATCTCTCCCAGCTCGGTGTGATAACGGAGATATGGCGGCTGAAGGAGTACGATCCCATATTTTGTATCCAGATATTTTTCAACCGATTCCAGAGCTTTCAAGCAGTATCCGTCTGAAAGTCCGATGCCGGCCATAGAACAGAATCCCTGAGGCTCAATGAATATTTTCCCTTCCGTACATTCATGGGAACCTACTTTATTCATAAAATGATCATATGCTCTTAGATACCATTCTCCGTCCCATCCTGCATCCAGCACGGTCTGTTCCATTTTTTCTACAGCCTTTTCTGCGAAGGCGGCTTCTTCTTCCATGCCCTGATGGCGGCAGATAGAAGAATAGTCTTTTCCGTAAAGGACAAACATCCCGGCAATAAAAACAGATTCTGCGTTTGGACCTTCGGACGGTCCGAAGGTCTGGAAAGATTCTCCGGGTTCTGTAGAAAAGCAGTTCAGGTTTAGGCAGTCATTCCAGTCTGCACGTCCGATCAGCGGTAAGCCATGAGGACCGAGGTGATCCACCGTATAATGGAAGGAGCGGCGCAGATGTTCCATAAACGGTACAGTGTTAGAGCTGTCGCTGTCAAACGGAGTCGGCTCGTCCAGGATCGTATAATCTCCGGTTTCTTTGAGGTATGCGGCTGTTCCGGCGATAAGCCACAGAGGGTCATCATTGAAGCCGCTTCCGATATCTGAGTTGCCTTTTTTTGTGAGCGGTTGGTACTGGTGGTATGCACTGCCGTCCTCAAACTGTGTGGAAGCAATATCGATCAGTCGTTGCCTTGCCCTGTCAGGGATCAGATGGACGAATCCCAGCAGATCTTGACAGGAATCCCGGAATCCCATGCCGCGTCCGATTCCAGATTCGAAGTAGGAAGCGGAACGGCTCATGTTGAAGGTTACCATACACTGATACTGATGCCATACATTGACCATGCGGTCCAGCTTTTCTTCACCAGAGGATACGGTGAAACGGCTCAGCAGATTTGTCCAATAGTCTTTCAGTTTTTTTAATGCCAGATCCGCTTTTTGGTCAGAGTCAAATTTCGATATCATTTCGTTTGCGCGTTTCCGATTGATCCTGCCGCCTTCCGGAGGCCCGTCCCATTTTTCTCCTTCGGGATTTTCTATATACCCCAGTAGGAACACATAAGTTCTGGACTCGCCGGGAGCTAAAGATATTTTGATATGATGGGAGCCTATCGGTGCCCATCCGCTGGCGATTGAGTTTTTTGACTCGTCTTTTAATACACATTCGGGAGCGGAATTCTCTCCATAAGCGCCAAGAAACGAATCCCGATCCGTATCAAACCCATCGATAGCTGTGTTTACCGCATAGACAGCATAATGATTCCTGCGTTCTCTGTATTCCGTTTTATGAAAGATGGCCGGGCCATGAACTTCCACTTCACCGGTTGAGTAATTACGCTGGAAGTTGGTCATGTCATCCATGGCATTCCAAAGACAGAATTCTACATAAGAAAAAATAGATAACTCTTTTGCAGCGGTACTTTCGTTTGTAAGTGTCAGCTTATTGATCTCGCAGTTTTCGCCTACCGGGACAAAAGCCGTCAGTTTTGCTGAAACAGAATTCTTTTTGCTTTCAAAGACGGAATATCCCAGACCATGACGGCATTTGTAGGAGTCCAGACAGGTCTTTGACGGCATCCATCCTGGATTCCAGATGGTATCCCCGTCTTTTATATAGTAATAATGCCCATTGCTGTCAAGGGGTACATTGTTGTATCGATATCTCGTCAGACGTAGAAGCTTGGCATCTTTATAGAAGCTGTAGCCTCCGCAGGTATTGGAGATAAGAGAAAAGAAGCTCTCTGATCCCAAGTAATTGATCCAGGGAAGGGGAGTCTGAGGAACAGTGACCACATACTCTTTCCTTTCATCGTCAAAATATCCGTATTTCATACCGAACCTCCGTTTCCTAAAATATGGGACAAATAGGATTACGAATACGTTTGAGTAACGTATTTTCAAGGAGAAGTATATATTATATTAGTTGAAAAATCAATGAAAATTTGAAAACGAATAAGGAAAAGTTAAAAATTACAAGAATAATTTTTTGAAAAAATAATATTATTATAAGAGATGCATAAAAATATACTGTAAAAATTGGATATAATAACAAAAATGTAAAATAGTATTGCAAAAATCAAAAAATGAGTTTATAGTTAAATTACGAAAACGATTAAGGAATTGAGGCGGAAGCCTACTTGATCAGAATATGCGCATATAGAAAGGAGAAAAAATATGGTATCGATGAAGATGATAGCGGAACGGTGCAAAGTATCAGTTGCCACAGTAAGTAAAGCATTGAGTAACCGCGAAGATATCGGAGAAGATACCAAAAACCGGATCAGGCAGATGGCAAAGGAACTGGGATATGTTCCTAATGTAGCTGCCAGAGCACTAAAAACAAAGCATTCTTATAATATCGGTGTCCTTTTTGAAGAACAGGCCGGCAGCGGTCTGACTCACGAGTACTTTTCAGGAGTGCTCAATGGGTTAAAACTCCAGATAGAACAGCAGCATTATGATCTTACCTTTATTAATACATCTTTTGAAAATAGTGAAATGTCTTATCTGGATCACGCCAGATATCGAAACTTTGATGGGATTGCTGTTATCTGCTGTGATGATTATGAATCAACGCAGGTTCAGGAATTACTGAAAAGCGACATACCAACAGTAACAGTAGACTATGTACATCAAAACTGTACGGCTGTACTTTCTAATAATATCAAAGGCATGGAAGACCTGGTGAAATACATTTACAGCCAGGGGCATCGAAGGATCGCTTATATATATGGACAGGTCAGTTCTTATGTTACAAAAGACCGTCTTGCGGCGTTTTACAGGGCGGCAGAAGAACTGAAGCTTGATATTCCAGGGGAATATGTAAGAGAAGCCCAGTATATGGAAACGAAGGAATCAGCAGAAGCAACAAAAGCTCTTCTTGATCTGAAGAATCCGCCTACCTGCATCATTTATCCGGATGATATGGCGTTGATAGGGGGAAGAAACGTGATTACGGAGAGAGGAATGACAATACCGGACGATATATCGATCGCCGGGTATGACGGGATCAGGATGTCACAGCTGCTCCATCCGAAGCTGACAACGATCAGACAGGATACAGAGCGGATCGGACGGGAAGCCGGCCGCAGACTGATCCAGTCTATTGAAACACCGAAAACGGCTCTTGTGGAGAGAGTTGTTATAGAAGGGAAACTGTTGACAGGACAGTCTGTCGGGAGGATATCCCCGGAAACAAATAACTAAATCTAAAGGAGGTCCATCTATGAAAGGGAAACTGGTAAGCGCTTTATTATGTACGGCAATGGTTGCAACCATGATCGCGGGCTGCGGAAACACTGGAGATAACAACAGTAATAGTAATAGCGAAACGAAAACGGACAGCACGACGGAAGCAAACAGCGAAGAAACAGGTTCGGAAGAGCAAGGTAAAGTATTTAATATCTATTGCTGGAATGAAGAGTTCAAGACAAGGATCACAGATCACTATGCGGACTATGAAGAAGTAGACGCTACTACTGGAAAAATCGGGGATGTTACTGTGAAATGGAATATCACACCGAGCGATGATAACGCATACCAGAATAATCTGGATGCCACGCTTCTTAAACAGGCTGACGCGGCTGCCGATGATAAGATCGATATGTTCCTGGTTGAGGCGGATTACGCACTGAAATATGTAGACAGCGATTATACAATGCCTATTAAGGATCTGGGAATTACAGACGCTGATCTGTCAAAACAGTATCAGTATACGAAAGATGTGGTTACAGATTCTGATGGCGTCCTGAAAGGTCTTTCATGGCAGGGATGTCCGGGAGTCCTTTTCTATAACAGAGAGGCTGCAAAAGAAGTATTTGGAACAGATGATCCGGCCGAAGTACAGGAATATGTAAAAGACTGGGATACATTTAATGATACGGCAGCTACACTGAAGCAGGCAGGTTACAGCATTATGTCCACGGTAAATGATTCTTATCGTGTATATTCCAACAATGTATCTTCACCGTGGGTAGTAGACGGCAAGATCAATATTGATGATAATATCATGAAATGGGTAGATGATTCGAAAGAACTGGTAGATGCAGGCGAGACAAATACATATGAACTCTGGAGCGACGACTGGAGTAAAGGTTTCTATCCGGACGGAAAAGTATTCTGCTACTTCGGACCTGCATGGCTTGTAAACTTCTCTATGGCAGCCGATACAGAAGGTAGTATCGGATACCAGGGCGGCTGGGGAGCCACTGAAGGACCGCAGGGCTTCTTCTGGGGCGGTACATGGATCTGCGCGGCAGAAGGAACAGATAATGCGGATCTGATCAAAGATATTATGCTGACCATGACAACAGACGATACCGTAATGAAAGAAATCGTAGTAGATGATGACGACTTTGTAAACAACCAGGATGTTATGAATGCAATGGCTGAAGATACCAGTTATTCAAGCAAGATCCTCGGCGGACAGAACCCGATCGGTATCTACTGCGCAGGTGTTGAAAATCTTGATCTGAGCAACCTTTCCGCATATGATCAGGGATGTAACGAAGAATTCCAGAACGCTATGAAGAATTACTTCGAGGGCAGCGCATCCAAGGATGAAGCGCTTGATCTGTTCTATAAAGCGGTAGTAGAGAAATATCCAGAACTTACGTATTGATCAGGAATAGGAACAGGTAGATTTGGAAATCGCACACGGATGAAAATTGGGTGCGACAGCAGGTAATTCGGGCTGCGCCTGCCGTGCCGCAAGGCAGGCAGGCGCAGCTTTCATATTTTCTGAAACGGAGGACGGATCAGATGAAGAAAAAAAGAAGCAGAGTGTCCGGCTATAATAAGTGGGGATATATTTTCCTGATACCATTTATGCTGGCATATGTAATATTCCAGCTCATACCGCTGGTAAGTACCATCTATAATAGTTTTTTTGAAAATTATATGTCCGGACTGACGCAGATCGGTCCGACGTTTGTAGGGCTTGACAATTATGTACGGCTTTTTGAGGGTGGAGATATCTGGATATACGCAAAAAACACAATGGTACTGTGGATCATGTGTTTTATCCCGCAGATCATCTTGTCCCTGCTGTTGGGAGCGTGGTTTTCAGATACGCGGCTTAAACTGAGAGGATCCAGATTTTTCAAGACCGTGATCTATCTGCCCAACCTGATCATGGCGTCAGCTTTTGCTATGTTGTTTTTTACGCTGTTTTCGGATGGAGGACCGATCAATTCGCTGCTCATGCAGATCGGATTTATCGATGCGCCGTATAAATTCCTCTCTAATACAGGAAGTGCAAGGGGCCTTATTGCTCTCATGAACTGCCTGATGTGGTTCGGGAATACCACGATCCTCCTGATGGCCGGCATGATGGGAATTGACACAAATCTTTTTGAAGCGGCCGAAGTAGATGGGGCCACATCTACCCAGGTATTCTACAAGATTACCCTTCCCCTCCTGCGGCCTATCCTCGTATATGTGATCATTACTTCTTTGATAGGCGGTTTACAGTTGTTTGATGTGCCGCAGATCCTGACTAACGGAACCGGAGATCCGATGCGTTCTACCATGACGCTGATCATGTTCCTTAACAAGCACCTGTTCAGTAAGAATTATGGCATGGCCGGCGCTCTTTCAGTTGTATTGTTCATCATGACTGGTATCCTGAGCCTTATCGTGTTCAAGGTGACAGGAAACGATAAGAGAAAGGGGTAGGATTTATGGGCGGAAAAAAGAAGGAAGGTTTAAAGAAAGGATTGGGAATTAAGGCAAGAAGAGGACTGGCATATGTCGTACTCATTGTTATAAGTTTCTTCTGCCTGTTCTGGTTTTATATACTGTTTATTAATGCTACAAGATCCAACGGAGAGCTGCAGGCCGGATTTACACTCCTGCCAAGCACTCATGCATTTGACAACTGGAACAATCTGCTCCATGGAACACTGCCTATCGTGCGAGGCATGTTGAACAGTCTGATCATTGCAGGGGCGAGCGCGGTGCTGAGCGTATATTTTTCTACGATGACAGCATATTCCATCCATGCATATGATTTCAGGCTGAAGAAATATATCTATCCTTTCATCCTGATGATCATGATGATCCCTACTCAGGTGACAGCGCTTGGATTTGTACAGCTTGTTTCTGCTATGGGGCTTGAAGATTCATTTATACCGCTTATATGTACAACGATCGCGGCTCCGGTTACATTTTTCTATATGAAACAATATATGGAAAGTACACTTCCGCTTGCCCTGATCGAGGCGGCGAGAATTGACGGGTCAGGTGAGTTCCGGACATTTAACCATATTGTGATTCCTCTTATGAAACCGGCCATTGCGGTACAAGCAATCTTTACGTTTGTGAGCAGTTGGAATAATTATTTTACGCCGGCGCTGATCCTGCATGAAGACAATAAAAAGACGCTGCCTATTCTGATCGCTCAGCTGCGTGCCGCGGACTGGCTGAAGTTTGATATGGGGCAGGTATACATGGCGATTGCGTTCTCCATTTTCCCGGTGATCATCGTGTATCTGGTGTTATCCAGACAGATTGTTCAGGGAGTTGCGGTAGGAAGCGTGAAGGAGTAAAGCTGTTATATGAGGATAAACGAAATGAGGTGATTATCAGTATATGCAGATATGAAAAAATCATATTGACTGTTCAGCCTAATGGTGATATTTTTAATATATATTTGGAGAAAAAACAAAAGAAAAGAGTTGCGAAGAAATGACATACACAAAGGAAGTATTGCTTGATTTAGGGAATCATATATCGGCAATACTTCTTTTGCATATTTTGGAGGTAGGAATGAAGGACGAAAAGCTGCAGGGAAATGAAAAGATCGAGAAAGCTGTTGAAGGGCTTAAAAAAGAGCCTACTCAGGAGATGCTGGCCCACACGCTGACAGTGATCCGCCGCCGGATGAAAGAAGAAGGGGAACTGATCGTTGCCGTAGAGCCCGGGGCGGGAGATTCCCAGCTTAAAGTTCATGGGATCCGTTTAGAGGACGGCTCCATATGGTGGATGGCATTTACCAGCTTTGAGGAAGAGATGAAAGGGGCGGATAAGGTTATGTCTGCCTTTATGGGAAATATGGGGCAGCTTTTTGAAGCAGTCTTAAAGGCAGAAGGAGTAAAGGGGATCATCCTGAATCCCTGGAACCGGACGATCATGCTGGATAAAAAGCTGATAGGGATCATTCTGGGAAAGACTGCATAAAAATCGGAGAAAAGTTTAGAAAAATGGATAATTTTGAAATTGAGATCAAGATCCCAATAGAAGATCCTGAGAAGATAAGGAAGGACCTGCTGACTATGGGATTTCAGAAATATCAAAAGGTCACGGAAGAAGATATGTATTATAATAGTGAATATCATGATGTAAGAAAATATGATGAAGCCCTGCGTATCAGAAAAACCAGGGATCTTCTTACTGGAAAGACCAGGGCGCAGATCAATTTTAAAGGCAAAAAGATCGATCAGATCTCTATGTCCCGGCAGGAGTATGAAACAGGCATAGAAGACCCGGAACGTATGGAGAAAATCCTGGGAGCCATTGGGTTTGCACGGGTGGCAGGAGTAAGGAAAATCCGGGATTATCTTTATAATGGAGAAATGACCGCATGTCTGGATCAGGTAGAAAATCTGGGAGATTTCCTGGAACTGGAAGTCCTTGTAAGAAACGAAAAGCTCAGAGAGGGATGTCTGTCCCAGATGGATGAGATTTTGCAGAAACTGGGACTTTCTATGGATAATACAGTCAGGACTTCTTATCTTAGTATGCTTATGAGTAAAGAAAAAATAAAATAGGAGAGAAATGATCATGGAGAAAAAAATAGCGGTGATATTTCCGGGAGTAGGTTATCATGTAGATAAACCTCTATTATACTACAGCAGAAAACTGGCAGACCAGTATGGGTATGAGATTGTCTGTGCAGACTACGGAAACCTGCCAACTGGTATTAAGAGGGATATGAAGAAGATGTATGCTGCGTATGAACAGGCCCTTGCCAATGTAAGGAGAGAACTTTCAGATCTGGATCTCGATTCTTATGATCGTGTTCTGTTCATTTCTAAAAGTATCGGAACAGCGGTAGCAGCTTCTTATGACGCTGAACATGAAATTGGCGCGGGCCATATTTATTATACTCCGGTAGAAGCTTCCTTCCAGGCGAGCGGTACACAGGGAATCGTGTTTCACGGGACTGGAGATGACTGGGCCAAGACCGAAATTATTTCCGCTGAGTGTGAGAAAAGAGGATTGCCCCTGTATCTGACAGAGCATGCTAACCATTCAATGGAGACGGGAAACGCGCTCCGGGATCTGGAAATTTTAAAAACTATTATGGAGAAGGCTGACCAGTATATCAGAGAATTTTCCAGCCGGTAAGTATCCTCTCTTGGCAGGATAGATATATAGTTCTGTATAGAAGAATAGAGGAATATCTTTGATGGAGATGATAAGACTATGGAAGGAGGAGTAAAGAAAATGAATGACAAAAAGAGATGCCTGCAGGCGGCGGAAGAACTGCACCAGCGGTTTGAGTTCCGGTATATCCGTCCGGAGGAAGGAGATCAGGCGGCACAAATCGAACAGGTCTGCTTTCCTCCAAATGAAGCATGTACGGAGAAAATGATGAAAGACCGTGCGGCTGCGGCTCCGGAGATGTTTCTGGTGGTGGCTGACCGGAAGCAGGGTGTCCTCGCAGGATTTTTATGTGGGCTGGCGACAGATGAATCCAGATTTCGGGATGAATTTTTTTATGACAATACTTTGTATCAGCCAGAAGGAAAAAATGTGATACTTTTGGGCCTGGACGTACTTCCGGAATACCGGGGACAGGGCCTGGCAAGAGAACTGATGCATGTCTATCTTCAAAAAGAAAAAGAAAGGGGAAGAAAGGTAGCGGTCCTTACCTGCCTGGCAGATAAAATCCCCATGTATGAAAAAATGGGATTTACCGGCCATGGCCTTTCCAAGTCTACCTGGGGCGGGGTTCCCTGGTATGAGATGAGCTATGTGCTGAATGATTGAGGGCTATGGATTTCAGAGGGCGTAAAATTTTCTGTGTCTATGGGGAAAATTTTCTTTGATAAGAACCAGATATGTATAATTGTATTGTCCAAATTTCTGGTTTTCTGCTGTCGAATTATTTATCTGATAATAGTATTGCCCATTCGACTCAGGTTATACATGAATTTTAAAATTTTTTGCAGCACAAATAGCGGCATCAGCAATCCCTTTTCGTGGGCTCTGCCCACACCCGGCCTCAGGAATAAGCTGGGATTTTCTGGGAATACTATAAATGCCGAAGGAATAAGGGGAAGACAGGAGCTGGATGTGTTTACATCCACTCCTGTTTTCTGTTTACAGGTATGCTGTCAGTCTTTCATCGTATAAAATGATCAGTTGGTTCAATACCTGATCCCAGTTCCGATAACGCTGAGTCCACTTCTTTGTTACATTTCTACTTG
>ERZ1090879.1523-NODE-1525-length-12550-cov-9.846259_pt1 | contig 12550 bp, 10 predicted proteins | sample MGYA00478472_ERZ1090879 | MGnify/ENA primary metagenome ERZ1090879 (study PRJEB33644, sample SAMEA5815723) | chicken gut metagenome | biome: Chicken; feature: Gastrointestinal Tract; material: Caecum | place: Ireland | collected 2019-01-01 | study: A study of...
ACCATGCCCTTACAGGGCTAGTGCAAACTACGCGTTGAACGCGTAGTTATGATTTGACAGCCACATATGCCGCGAACAATGATATTTTACAGATTTTTAAACTGATATTCGTACAGCCCCTTATATATGCCGTTCAACGCCATAAGCTGCTCGTGCGTGCCGCGCTCGGCTATGCCTGCGGGGGTCACAACTATTATCTCGTCGGCGTTCTTTACGGTCGAAAGCCTGTGCGCGACGACTATCGTCGTCCTGCCTTCCGAAAGCTCGTTCAACGATTCCTGAATGAGCATTTCGGTGGCGTTGTCGAGCGCGCTCGTCGCCTCGTCTAAAATGAGAATGGGCGGATTTTTCAAAAAGGCGCGTGCGATAGAAATTCTCTGCTTCTGTCCGCCCGAAAGTTTAACGCCCCTTTCGCCAACGGCGGTGTCGTAACCGTCGGGCAGTGTCATCACGTAATCGTGTATGTTGGCGCGCTTGGCAGCCTCTACAATCTGCTCGTCGCTCGCGTTGAAGTCGCCATAGGCTATGTTCTCTTTGACGGTGCCGTTGAACAGAAAAACATCCTGCTGAACTATGCCTATATTCTCGCGCAGCGATTTTTTCGTCACGCTCTTTATGTCCTTGCCGTCGATCGAAATGCTGCCTTCGTCTATTTCGTAAAAGCGGGGAATAAGGTGGCACAAAGTCGTCTTGCCCCCGCCAGAAGGGCCTACGAGGGCGACCGTCTTGCCCGCGCCTATCCTGCACGTAAAGCCTGAAATGACCTTCTTCGCGCTGTCGTCGTTCTTGTAGCTGAAACTTACGTTGTCAAAGCATATGTCGCCGTTAAGCCTGCCGCAGTCGGTCGCGCCTGCATCCTCGGGCTCGGTCGGCTGGTCCATTATGTTGCAAAAACGGTTGAACCCCGTCAGCCCCTGCTGTATCTGTTCGTAAATGGTCGTCAGAGTCCATATGGGATTGGAAAAAGTCGTAACGTACATGATGAACGCCGTATAAACGCCCGGTTCTATGCGCCCGTTGAAAAAGAATACGCCGCCTATGAGTATTACGGCAAAGTTCATGAAGTCTAAAAGAAAGCGCATCGAGGCATAGTATTGCCCCATAACCTTGTATTGCTTGCCCTTGCACTTTGCAAACGCGTCGTTCCCGTGCTCGAACTTAATCTTTTCGTGCTCCTCGGCGGTGTAGGCGCGCGCAACGCGAATGCCCGAAACGGCGCTCTCCACGTCGGCGTTTATTTCGCCCTGAACTACGCGCATCTCGTCGTAGACGTCGACAAACCGCTTGCGCATGAAAATGGTGTAGATGAGTATGAGGGGGACGAGCGCAAGCAGTATCAGCGCCAGCCACACGTCGTAGGTGAACATTATGGCTATCGCGCCGACGAGGGTGACTACCGACAGCAACACGTCCTCGGGACCGTGGTGCGCAAGCTCTGAAATTTCAAACAGGTCGTTTGTCAGCCTGCTCATGATAACGCCCGTCTTGTTTTCGTCAAAGAAGGAGAGGGGCATCTTTTCAAGGTGGTCAAACAGCTCGCTGCGCAAAGTTTTCTGAATGCGCACGCCCACTATGTGACCCCAGTACTGCAAAAAGTAATTGAGGCCCGCCTTTATGATATAAAATATCAGCAGGGCGAACGCGCTTATAAGCAGCCAGTTCATCAGCCCGTTGGGCACGTAGTTGTCGATAATCTCGCCCGTTATATAGGGATAGATGAGGTTGAAAGCCGAAATAAGCGCGGCGCAGATTATGTCGGTCACAAAAAGTTTAAGGTGCGTGCGGTAATAGGGCACAAACCTGCGTATAAGCCCCTTCTGCAATTTTTCTCTCTCATTGTTTTTCATACGCCGAATTATAACATTACCGCCGCCAAAAATCAACCCGTTGGCGCCCATTTGCGCCGCTCGCTGCAAATTTGATTGGTTTCCCTGCAAAATATGCGCGCGGCGACATAAAAAAATGGGGGCGGCGCGGTTTATATAAACCGCGCCGCAAAAAAATACACAAACAGATGAAAGAGTATAAACAAACATTATCCGCCCGAAATGGCTTTTAAAATTATGCCGAAAATGAATGTGGCGAGCGCGCCGATAAAGGCGAGGGCTATTTTATAAAACACGTCGCGCACGCGCTGTTTCCTGGCGCGGCGGAAGTTCATGCCGCTCTCTTTAAGCGTAATTACGTACATTTTTTCGCCCGCGCGGCTCGAAGATATTAAATCAAAATATCCGTCGGCGTGCAGGTTGCTCAAAGCTTTGTCAATTCCGTCCGCGCTGAATTTTTTGCCTTCGGGAAGAACAGAAAGTATTTCCGCCGCCGAAACGAGGCAGCCGTCGGTGCCGTCGCACAGGCTGTAAACGGCGTTCATGATGTGGCTTTCGTATTTAGACAGCATAAAATATCAACCCGCAGATTACGCTCCCCAGCGCCCCGCCCGCAAACGCCGCGGCAAACACGCCCGCAAAAAGTCTTTTGTACGGCGATTTTTTTACCTCGGGCGAAGGCGGCGGAAGGGGTTCGGGTTCCTCGTAATTTTTAATCCCCCTTATGCAAAAGGCGTTGCCCTTTGCATATTTGACCTCGATATATCCCCCGTTAACCAACTGTTTGAGCGCGGCTTCCAGCGCCTCGCGGGTGCGGTTGTCCTCGGGCAGAATGTCCGAAAGTTCGTCCTCGTAAAAAATGCCGTAGCCCTCGCGGGTGGAGGAATAAATTTTATTGCAAATCAGCCTGCACAGTTCTTCCACAATATAATTATTGTATAAATGAATACAAAATTATACCGCCCGCGCCTTTAAAAGGCGCGGGCGGCAAAGATTGCACGGTACATATGTCACAGCGAATATTCTCTGTAAGGGTTTGGCGAAACTATTATGTTGCTGTAATCGGTATAAGTCACGAAGCCCGAGTTGGCTTTGGGCGGTTTTTTAACGAATTTTCTCTGCGCATAGTCAACCGTCACCTTGTCGCGCCCGCGCGCCTCCGAATAGTACGCGCATATGGCGGCGGCTTTGGCTATCGTTTCGTCGGGCACCTTTTCTCCGCCCGTTATTATGCCCACGTGCGAGGAGTGGTACCTGTTGGTATGCAGCCATATGTCATCGGGCGAAAGCGTTTTCAGCAGTCTGTCGTTCTGCACGTTGTTCCTGCCCGCCAGCACCTTAAAGCCGTCAATTTCGTACTGCCTGAACGGCGCAGTCTCGGGCGCCTTCTTTTTCTTTGTGTTTTTCTCGGCGGGCGCTTTTATAAGTCCGTCGGCTACAAGTTCGCCCTGTATCTCTTTAAGGTCGTCGGTGCATTCGGCGGCACATATGTGCGCCTCAATCGAGTTAAGATAGTCAAGTCTCTCCTCGGTTTCGCTCTTCTGCACCGATAAAACCTGCACCGTCCTCTTCATTTTGGCGTACCTTTTATAGTACTTCTGCGCGTTCTGCGAAGGTGTCAGTTGCCTGTCGAGCACAATTTTAATTTTGCGCGGCTGTTCGCTGTAATAATCGTCGGCTTCAAAGCTCGCCATTCCGCGTTCAATACGGTATATGTTCGCGGTAATGAGTTCGCCTTTGAGTTTGATTTCGTCCGCCGACTCACATTCCAAAAGTTTGGCGTTGATCTGCGCCAGCCTCTTTTCGGTCTTTTTGACGGCGGCGTGCAGGGCGGATTCCAGCCTGCGCTGTGCATTTTCAAATGTGGTTTTTACGTAAACGTAGTCGTAGTAGTCGCGCTGTGCCGAGAGTATGTCGGGGTAGCGCTTTGCATTTTTAATGACGGTGCGCGCCTTGAAGTCGGTCGGCTCGCCCTTTTCGCCGTATACCACGCAGGGGGCGATATCGTCGGAGTTGACGTATTCATATACGCGTTCGGCGGTGACGTCGCCGCCGTAATATGCGCACATCTCGGCGGCGGTGGAGTAGGCTATGCCCTCTACGTTGTCGCAAATAAATTTTTCTCCGCGCGCGGTGGTGCCAAAAACTTCTTGCAATGCGTCCAGGCTCAAAGGGCTCGCCTTGCCCTGCGTGGGAGGCAGGGTGTATTTCGCCCCCGAAAAGAGCACGCGCTTTGCGTTCTCCTCCAAGGTCGTCTGTTTGAGTGCGCCCAGAATTATGTCCTTTTCAACGAGCACCATGTTTGAATATTTGCCCATTATTTCGCAGTACAGCGTCATATGCGTCTGCGAAAATTCCGAAAAGCAGTTCAGCTCTATCGCTACAATCCTTTCAAAATCGATCTGATGCACGCGCTCGATCTGTGCGTTTTGCAAGTGTTTTCTAAGCAGCATGCAAAAGTTGGGTGCAACGGCGGGGTTGGGTTTTTCCGACGAACCAATACTTATTCTGCAATTTTTTGCCGAAGTGCATATTTCAAGTTTAACCGAGCCCGAATGAGTGTATATAATTAAAGACAGCTCGTCTTTTTCGGGCATATTTATTTTTGAAATTTTTCCGCCGGCGAGCATTTTGTTCAGCCCGTCCGCGATATATCGCAAAGTATAGGCGTCCTGCGGCATTGATTTATTCCTTTCAAATATAAAAATTAATTAACGGTGCAAGCGAAACCGCGCTTTCGCGCAGCACAACCCAATTTGCGCATACCTGCGGCTCACCGTGGTGAATTGTTGCGATTATCTAATGGAGTGCCCTTATAAATCGCAACAAGAGGTCGAACAACGCTGTTCTTCAAACAGTGGTTATCCACTGTTTGAGCGTTGTGAGATGAGTGAGCACCTTCTACCGTGCGAACGGTGACCGAAAACGGCGTTATCCTTACGCCGTTTGAGAAGGACTCCTCAAAATCACGAAAAGTCGCAGGCGGCGCCAGCCAAGACTTTTGTGAGCCTATTATAAAGCAAAAATTTTTAATTGTAAATTAAATAAAGCGTCGTCAAAACGCTTTTCAAAATAATTTACATGTGATAAAATGTTAAAGTTGAAAAATCTATTACCATAATTTAGGAGAATAAAAATGAAGTACACAACTGCGGCGGGCGAAAAGAGCACCGTTAAACTTACCATCGACTTTTCAAAGGAGGAGTGGGAAGGCGCCCTCGCCGAAGCATACAAAAGAACGCACGGCAAATACACCGTGCCCGGTTTCAGAAAGGGCAAAGCGCCCAGATCCGTCGTTGAAAATTATTACGGCAAAGCAGCTTTCTTCGACGAAGCTTTCAACGTACTTTATTCCAAGCATTATCCCGAAATTTTAGCCAAAGAAAGGGAAAACTTTACCGCCGTGGGCGACCCTTCTCTTTCGGTCGACGACCTCTCGGACGAAAAAGTAACCCTCTCCGCCGTCGTTCCCGTAAAACCCGACGTCAAAATCGGTTCCTATAAGGGTCTCGACATCAAAAAGCACGAATACACCGTCTCCGACGAAGAGGTCGAAAAGGAAGTAAAAAAGATTCTCGACAGGGAAGCTAAAACCGTCGAAGTTACCGACCGCCCCTGCGCCGACGGCGACACCGTAAACATCAATTTTTCGGGCTCTGTCGACGGCGAAAAATTCCCCGGCGGCACGGCAGACGAATACGACCTCGTACTTGGCTCCGGCTCGTTCATTCCCGGGTTTGAGGCTCAGGTTGAAGGCATGAAGATAGGCGAGGATAAGGATATCACCGTCAAATTCCCCGAGGACTACCAGGCAGAAAATCTGCGCGGCAAGGACGCTGTTTTCGCTATTCACCTCAACTCGATAAAGGGCAAGGAGCTCCCCGAGCTCACCGACGAATACGTCAAAAAGCACACCGGCAGCGAAACCGTCACCGACTACACCGCAAAGGTAAAAGACCGCCTTACAAAGCAGGCTGAAAACCGCGGCAGGGACGAAACCGAATATGCCATAGTCGAAGCCATCTGCGCCACGGCGGAGTGCGAAATTCCCCAGGCTATGATAGAGAGCGAAATCGACAGAATGGTTCAGGATTTCTCTTACCGCCTCATGTATCAGGGTTTGAAGCTCGAAGACTACATCAAGTACATGGGTCAGACCATGCAGACTTTCAGGGCGCAGTTTACCGATCAGGCTAAAAAACGCGTACTCTCGCAGCTTGTCATCGAAAAGATAGTTAGGGAAGAAAAAATTTCCGCCACCACCAAAGAAATTGACGCGAAGATTGCCGAGCAGGCTGCCTCGGTCGGCAAGACGGTCGAAGAATACAAAAAGAACATCGACCCCCGCCAGCAGGAGTATATCACCAACGATATCGTAATCACAAAACTCTTCTCGTTCCTCGAAGAGAACAACAATATGATCAAAGAGTAAGCGCACCGCGCTTTGATGCGGAGCACAATCTTTTTCAGCGGCTCTGCGCATAATTTTAATATTGTTCTCTTGCACCTTATTAATTTTGTATGATTAAATAAAAAGCCATCTTTGGCTTACGCGGGGCGGCTTACACGATAAGTCCGCCCCGTTTGCATTAAAAAGACATTTTTAGTCTTTAACTTTGCGCATATTTTTGCGCGTACGGTTAATAAAACCTTTAAAGGAGGATAAAATATAATTATGCTCAACGAAAAATCCGCGCTCGTGCCCTATATCGTCGAACAGACTTCCCGCGGCGAGCGTTCTTACGACATCTATTCCCGCCTGTTGGAGGACAGAATTATTTTCCTCAGCGGCGAAATCGACGACGCAACGGCAAACACCGTCGTCGCACAGCTCATTTACCTCGAAGCAAAGGATCCTTCAAAGGACATTTCGCTCTATATCAACAGCCCCGGCGGCTCGGTTTCGGCAGGCCTCGCCATCTACGACACCATGAATTACGTCAAGTGCGACGTTTCGACCATCTGCATAGGCATGGCTGCGTCCATGGGCGCGTTCCTTTTGTCGAGCGGCGCAAAGGGTAAAAGGTTTGCCCTCCCCAACAGCGAAATCATGATTCACCAGCCCCTCGGCGGCGCCCAGGGGCAGGCGAGCGACATCAAGATCGCAGCGGAGCACATTTTAAAGACTAAGGATAAGCTAAACAAAATACTCGCCGAAAATTCCGGCAAGCCCGTCGAAGTAATCGAAAGGGACACCGACAGGGACAATTTCCTCTCCGCAGAAGAGGCGCTCAGCTACGGACTTATCGATAAAGTGTTTTATAAAAGGTAAATAAGGGTAAAATATAATAAAGGGTTATCGCCCCTAAGGCGGTCACCGCAAACTTTACGGGTCGAATTGACCCCCACGGAGTTAAAATGAAAGATCAGACAAGATATTGCTCGTTCTGCGGAAAGCCCGAAGACATGGTAAAAAGGCTGATATCGGGACAGAACGGCGCGTATATCTGCAACGAGTGCGTTGAGATATGCGAAGACATGATAAAGGACACCGAAGAGCAGGACACCGCTCCCGTGCCCCTTAAAAAGCCCGCCGAAATCAAAGCGGAGCTCGATAAATACATCGTCGGTCAGGACGAAGCCAAAAAGGTGCTGTCCGTCGCGGTGTACAACCACTACAAACGCATCAACAACCTCGGCAAGAAGGAGGAGAGCGAGCTTTCGGACGTAGAGATCGAAAAGAGCAACATTCTTCTCTTAGGCCCCACGGGCTGCGGCAAGACTTTGCTCGCCAGAACGCTCGCAAAAATTCTGAACGTCCCCTTCGCAACAACCGACGCGACCACCCTCACCGAGGCTGGCTATGTCGGCGAGGACGTAGAAAACATCCTCTTAAAGCTCATACAGAATGCCGACTACGACATTGCCAAAGCCCAGCGCGGCATAATCTATATCGATGAAATCGATAAAATCGCCAGAAAGGGTGAAAACGTATCCATCACCCGCGACGTATCGGGCGAGGGCGTGCAGCAGGCGCTTTTAAAGATAATCGAAAGCACGGTCGCCAACGTCCCTCCGCAGGGCGGCAGGAAGCACCCCCAGCAGGAGTGCCTGAGAATAGACACTACCAATATCCTGTTCATCTGCGGCGGTGCGTTCGTCGGGCTCGATAAAATTGTCCGCGCGCGCAGGGACACAACAACTTTGGGTTTCGGCGGCGACGTCAAGAGCGATGACGGCGAAGGCGTTTACGAAATGTTGGCCGACGTCAAGCCCCAGGATCTCACAAAATTTGGTCTCATTCCCGAGTTTGTCGGCAGGGTGCCCATCGTCGTTGCCCTTCATCCCCTCGACGAAGACGCGCTCGTCAACATTCTCACCAAACCCAAAAACGCCATCATCAAACAATATCAGAAGCTCCTTTCGCTCGACGGCGTGAAACTGACCGTCGAGGACGGCGCCGTGCGTGAAATCGCCAACACTGCGATAAAGCTCAAAACGGGCGCAAGGGGTCTAAGGACGATAATCGAAAGTTTCATGACTTCGGTCATGTATAAAATTCCCTCCGAACACGACGTGGAGGAGGTAATCGTCACGCGCGACTGCATAGCGGGCAAGGCGGAGCCCGTAATAGTATATAAAAAATCGGCGTGATGCATTCCGCAAAACTAAATAGGTGCCGCAATATGCGGCAGTCAATGCAAAAATAGGGGGAAGGCGCATAAAAAGCTTTTCCCCTGCTTTTTTGAATTTTTGCCGCCCGCTTTTCGGCGCGGCAGTCAAAGGTAATTATTATGGCAAATGAAAGACTTCAACTGCCCCTCGTCGCCCTGCGCGACAGGGTGGTTTTCCCCAACATATCCTCGGGCTTTGACGCAGGCAGAACGGCTACGCTCTACGCCATCAAATGGGCTACCGAAAACGACAGAACTGTTTTTATCTGCGCCCAGCTCGACGGAACCAAGACCGACGTCACCGCCGAGGACTTGTACGACATAGGCACCGTCGCCCGCATCGAGCGGGTGGCGCCTATCTCGGGCGACAGGCTGCGCATAACCTGCCGCGGTCTGTACCGCGCCCGCACGCTGTCGGTGTACGAACAGGACGGCAGCCTTTGGGCTACAATCGAAAAGATGCCGGTCGAACATACCGATCCCGTTTTCGAGGAGGCATATTTCCGCACGGCAAAGAGCATTCTTCGCGACATCTCGCAGTCGGACGCCCGCTTTTCAAAGGAGGCGGCGCAGCGGCTGGACGGATGTTCGGATCCCGAGCAGTTCATTTACCTCGCTCTCGACGGTCTGCAACTCAAATACGACGTCCAGCAGTCTATATATTCCCGTCTGCGCCTCGTCGACATGTTCTCCGACCTCGACAAGCAGCTCAATTCCGAGCTTGAAATAGCCCGCCTTCAACACAAAATCCAGAGCGCCGTCAGGCAGAATATCGAAAAGAACCAAAAGGAGTATTACCTTCGCGAACAACTCAAAGCCATTCATTCGGAACTCGGCGACGACGAGGACGAAAAGACTGCGCTCGAAGAGAAGATAAAGGCAAAGCACATGCTGCCCGAGGTAGAGGAAAAGGCGCTCAAAGAGCTGTCGCGCATGTCGCGCATGCAGACCTCCTCGCCCGACTATAACGTTTTGAGGACGTATATCGACTGGCTTTTAGACCTCGAATGGGAAAAATCCACCGAGGACACCCCCAACCTCGCCGATGCCGTAAAAATTCTCGAAGAGGACCACTACGGCTTGCAAAAAATAAAGGAGAGGATAACCGAGTACCTCGCCGTGCTCAAACTTACAAACTCGCTCAACGCGCCAGTTTTGTGCTTCGTCGGCCCTCCGGGCGTCGGCAAGACGTCGATAGCCACGTCCATAGCCCGCGCGCTCGGGCGCAAGTTCGTGCGCATGTCGCTGGGCGGCGTAAAGGATGAGTCCGAAATACGCGGCCATCGCAAAACTTACGTCGGCGCAATGCCGGGGCGCATAATCAACGCCTTGAAGAACGCGGGTTCGGTAAATCCCGTGTTTCTGCTCGACGAAATAGACAAGCTTTCATCCGATCCTTTCCGCGGCGACCCGTCAAGCGCCCTTTTGGAGGTTTTGGATCCTGCGCAGAATTCCACCTTCCGCGACAGGTATTTGGAGGTGCCTTACGACCTTTCAAAGGTGCTTTTCATAACCACTGCCAACAGCGTCGACACCATCCCTCAGCCTCTTCTCGACAGAATGGAACTCATTCGCCTTGAAGGTTATACGCAGGAAGAGAAGCGTGAGATTGCCAAGCGCTATTTAATTCCCAAGCGTGTAGCCGCCAACGGATTGAGTGAGGGCGACGTCATATTCGACGACGGCGGCATAGACGAAATTATCGACGGGTACACTAGGGAGGCGGGCGTGCGCGATTTGGAGCGCAGAATCGACGCCGTCTGCCGCAAGGCGGCGGTTGCCAAGGCGGGCGGCAGAAAGCGCAAGACGCGAGTCTATAAAGATACGGTAAAAGACTTTCTCGGTTCGCGCCGCTACGGGCGGGATGAAATGCTTGATACCGACCAGATAGGCGCGGCTACGGGTCTCGCGTGGACGGCTGTCGGCGGAACTACGCTTACCATCGAAGTATCGGCCATGCACGGCAAGGGCGATGTGTTATTAACAGGCAAACTGGGCGACGTCATGAAGGAGAGCGCCCGCGCAGCCATAAGTTATATCCGCTCCAATTCCGACGAATACGGCATTTCTCCCGAAACGTTTGAAAATACCGACATCCACATTCACGTCCCCGAAGGCGCAACGCCCAAGGACGGGCCGAGCGCGGGCATTACAATGGCGACCGCCATACTTTCGGCGTTCACGCACAAGCCCGTAAAACGCTCCATAGCCATGACGGGTGAAATTACTTTGCGCGGCAAGGTTCTGCCCATAGGCGGGTTAAAGGAAAAGGCGCTCGCCGCCTATCGCATAGGCATTCACGACGTAATAATCCCCAAGGACAACCAAAAAGACCTCGAAGAGATTCCGCAGGCGGTAAAGGACAGCATAAACTTTATTCCCGTGTCCGACGTGGACGCCGTGTTTAAAACGGCGATAGTAAACTTATGAAAATAACAAAAGCCGAGTTCATAACCAGCGCGGCGGGCAAGAACCAATTTCTCGCCGCCGAAAAACCGATAATCGCCGTATGCGGGCGTTCAAACGTCGGCAAAAGCAGTTTTATAAACATGCTCGCCGGGCGCAAAAAGCTCGCCCGCGTCTCCCAGCAGCCGGGCAGAACGCGGCTTGTAAATTATTTCGATTTCGGCGCGTTCATCCTCGCCGATCTCCCGGGCTACGGCTATGCGCGCGTCAGCAAGCAGGAAAAGGCTAAGTGGGCTAAAATGCTCGACGACTTTTTTGCCGACAAGGGCAACATAGCGCACGTCTTTTCGCTTTGCGATATCCGCCACGAGCCCACCGCCGACGACAAAACCATGGTCGGATATCTCTACTACAACCTCATTCCGTTTACGATAGTTGCCACAAAGGCAGACAAGCTTTCGCGCGCGCAGACCGATAAATCTCTTGCATCAATCGCCGCCGCATACAAGTGCGGCAAGGGCGACATAATCGCTTCGTCCTCCGTCACCCGCAAGGGGCTCGATGAGGTTTTATCCGTCATAGAAAGGGTGATAAACCCGCCTTTGATTGAAGAAGGGGGAGAAGAGAAGCCCGTCGACGAAGGCGAAAACTAAACATCCGCACTTGTTGACCGTTGGGGCGAAAAGTGTGTTCAACGGCACATATGTGCGGGTGTACTGATATTTAAGAGGGGATTATATGCTGTTTCGTCAAATGAAATATTTTGTTGCAGTGGTTGAGTGCGGCAGTTTTACTTCGGCCGCCGAACGCTGTTACATATCGCAGTCAGCCATCTCCCAGCAGGTGGGCGCGCTTGAAGATGAATTCGGCGTTTCGCTTTTAAGCCGCGACGGGCGCAAAATTTCGGTTACTCCCGCAGGCGAATATTTTTACCGCCGAAGCAAGGCGATACTCGCCGATGCCGAAGAAGCCCGCGCCGAAACCATACGCATAGGTTCGGACGGCGAATTGCGCCTGAGCATAGGATATCTTTCGGGTTACGACGGACACGAGTTGCAGAGCGCGATAGTCGAGTTTTCCCGCGTCTATCCCGAGGTCATAATCAGTGTTTTCAGGGGTGCGCACGAAGAATTGTTCGACGCGCTTTTAAACGGCAAGGCTGACCTCACCCTCAGCGACCAGCGCCGCGCTTTTTCTCCCGAGGCTGAAAATCTCGTGCTCTCGCGGTCGCCCGCTTATATCGACATTGCCGAGTCCAGTCCCGCAGCCGCGCACGGCGACTCCGTCACGGTTGAAGAAATTCAGGATATTCCCTGCATACTTATCGCCACCAAGGGCAATGAGCACGTTGAACGCGACTACTACGGCAAATATCTGCGCATAGGCAAGCAGTTTCTGTTCGCCGCAAGCCTGGACGAAGCGCGCCTCATGGCGATGAGCGGAAGGGGTTTTATCGCCGTAGAAAGCGCCGACTCATCTTCGCAGCCGCCCTTGAAGCGGCTCGAAGTGCATCGTTCCGACGGCAGCGTAATCGAGCGCACGTATTGCGCATTCTGGTATAAAAAACACACAAATTATTACATAGAAGAATTTGCATCTACTCTGCGCAGGCAGTACGCCCCGCGCGGATAATTTAAGCCGCCGCGGCGCCCCCCGCGAAAAAAAAGGGGGGGGGGGGGGGCCCCAGGCGCGGGGGGAAAACAC
>ERZ1090879.1525-NODE-1527-length-12539-cov-7.033563_pt1 | contig 12539 bp, 7 predicted proteins | sample MGYA00478472_ERZ1090879 | MGnify/ENA primary metagenome ERZ1090879 (study PRJEB33644, sample SAMEA5815723) | chicken gut metagenome | biome: Chicken; feature: Gastrointestinal Tract; material: Caecum | place: Ireland | collected 2019-01-01 | study: A study of the...
GAGCTACGGTGTCAACTATCTCAACCCACGGCGTCTGACCATTGGTAAAATAGTATGTGTTAATATTCAACGAATTGTTAATATCGGAATAGTAGCCATAACTGTCTGCCTTCTTGTAATAGTACTTAATTTTAGGAGGATTATTAAGTCCTAATTCATCCGCTACAACATGAGCCAACCTTTCGATAGCAGTCTTTTTCTCTGTCATCGACATCTTCCCCCATTCGGACGGATTAAAATGCTTTAATGCCTCTTCGCGCAGATTGACATTGCTATACACCTTTCCAAGGCTAACCTTTGCATAAAGTCCGCTGAAGTTGTACTTCATATCTAGAGCGGTCAATCCCTTATAAGTTACAAAACCCGTAAGCAATGCACCAGCAAATCCCACGAGTTGTCCAACAGCTTCAGAGCCTGTAATGCCAACAGCCACCTTGGATAAGCCTATCGAAGCAAGATACGATACACCAACAGTTAGCGCCATCTTTACAATCTCAGTTCCCACAACTCTACCGACTAACAATATAGTCTGTCCAGCGCTTGCCCCAATACTGTTAGCCAAATTAAGCCCGGCATTGAACGGCAGAATCAGACTTTGTATTATAGATGAAGAAATCCCTATGGCATGATAGATAGTATTAGCTGTCTGTTCATCCCCAATAGCATCTGCAAGTAGATCCTTTACAGGGTTAACAGCACTACTTGTTATATCGCCGTTCAATCCATAATAGACATTCGATATACCCTCTGCAATATTGCTCAACGCATATGTAGTTGACACCGTGCCCGCTACGATGCATATACCTGCAACCAATGGTGTTGCCGTACCACAAGTCACTATACAAATTACAACGCCTCCAACCGCAAGTAAAGCATTTCCAATAATCTGTATAGGCCCCATTGCCGCACGTGAGTCCGCAGCCGCTTTCAGTTCTTCCTCTGTAGGAATAGTTAAGATCTGAATGCCCGAACCTGCAGTTACCATCACAATCTGATTATCTTCCAGCTCTATGCCATTTATTGCTTCAAGGTCGTAGTAGCCGAACTCCTCCGTTCCTATTGTACCATTCTGTTCTGAGAGGGCGATGGACTCCAGCAAGGAGGTTTCTATAACCACTAGTGAATAACGGGCACTTTTATAGGCATTCGAATTCTGTATGGCAGCAATCTGCTTCATAGCTTCAACTGCGGCGTTGTATGCCTCCTCTTCTTCTACGGTGTACAACGAACTTGCTTCAAAACTCATTATGGGGGCGACATCGGCAAGCCACATCGTCCTGCCGTCATCGTAGTTTATACAATTGATCTGCCTGTCCATTTCAGCGTCAGAGGCAGTCCGAATGCTTATCTGTGCGGCATAGTTAGTTATCTGTCTGTTTACAAAGTAATAACCGTTCCAAATTCCGCTGGATGCATCCAACGTTACAAACCTATCAACAACAAAGCCCCTATTAAACGATTGAAAGTCAGCAACACAGACAAGGCCATTCTCCGCCAACTCATCCGTTATGACGGGCACGCCGCCATCTGCTACCAATTCAAGAAAACCACATGTCTGGTTACCAGCCTCATCATACTCATACAAGGTGTATACCAGGCCGAACGTGAGCGCCTCGCCATTATATACAGCTGAACCACGATACACATCATAGCCCATCGCACTGATGTTGTAGGCTATTTCATATATTGCAAACGAGAAGGCATCCGCATACTCTGTCTCGTTCTTGTCTTCGTAAGGTTCTTTGTCAAGAAATATCCCGCCGTCGACAATATCGTCTTCATGAGGCGTTTCCGTATTAACGGAGACGTTCTCTTCGGGAAGCATCGCCATGTTGCAAGAAGGAGGATCATTGACAGCAGAATGCTCCTCTACCAAATCTTCGTCCGCCGGAATCTCCATATGTATTGTCTGATTATGTATCTCAACGGCATCTTCGCATGTTGCTAAATGATTGGAGGCAATTGTACTTGTACAACCTGTAAATGCGAACACTGCGCAAGAAACAATTGCTACAATGGAAGTTAAAATTTTTCTCTTCATATTTACCCTCCTGGTTTATTAATAAAAACGCTTTCTGAGTATTCTGATTACTACTATGACTGCTGCAACAAGCGCAACTACGCCGAAAGTTATACATAAATAGATGAATATCTCAGATTTATCATTATGCATTCGTGCTGTTATCATCGGCAAATTCATATATTTTAGAGTTGAATTCAACCGACATTTCGGTTGCAGTGCTTGAATCGGCTGAAACAACCTTTGCTTCCGAGAACATGACTATTATTCCCGCTGTCGTAAAAACAATCATCAGAAACAACAGCCATATTATATTTATTTTACGTTTAGTATCTTTCATAATTATCTCCTTAAAGTTTTATTTTTCCTGCTTATTACAAGGTAGCAGATTCCACACTAAAGACTTGAATTTCTTTTTATGCCTACGCTGACACTACCAATTAAGGTAATCCAATTTACTTGTGTTTGGTGTAGCTTTTACTTGTTTATATCATACCATCAGTTTTTTTGATGTCTAGACGTAAAAAAAGTTGAGGCCTCTCATATGAGAAGTCTCAACTTTTTTTCTAGACAGTGAATTAAACTATTTAGTACCCTTACACCGCGCAGAAGAAGAGCGACCTGCGCAACAGCTACCAACACAGAGGCGTGTTCTGGAATAAAGAAGTATTGGACTACATAGATGAAAACTTGCCCTTTCCTGGTCGCCAAAGCAAACAGCAAACACACCTGGTGAACTGAATTTGCCTCGTGTCAACCATATATTTGTATCTTATTAATATAAGCCAGGAGCCGTCTGCTCTCGCCAGAAAAATCACGAAACCAGTCTATCGCCCAGATGTGGTATAAATTCCAGCCGTGCTTTTGCAACATCTCGTCCCTCAGCCTTGCGTACTCCCTAAGGGAATTTGCTCTGTTCATAGTCGCCTCTAAAATTATTCCAGCCAAGTACTCGCCGCTTTTGCTACCGCAAACGGCAATGTCTATTTTGCAGTCAGAGTCGCCCACCTTACGCACATATGTAATGCCGTTGCTGTCAAGCAACTCACAGATTTTTTCTTCAAGCCCATTTGGCGTGGGCTGGGGAGCATGTGTTGCCCCCTCGCCCGAAAAGGACTCTACATACTTTAAAAATGCACTCAGCGACCTTGCTCCGTCAATGTGCTGTCCCCTGCTGGATGAGAGCAAGCTTTCGAGCTGTGCGTGGCGCATGGATGTTATAACAACCATGCGATGACGGGAACGAGTTATTGCGACATTCAGCCTGTTTTTACCACCGTCATTCATCAAAGGACCAAGCGTGAGCAGATTGAACTTGCCGTCCTTGTCCTTACCGTAGCAGGTACTGATGAAGATTGTGTCCCGCTCGTCGCCCTGAATGGAGTCAAGGTTGCAGATTATGAGCTGTTCGTCACTGTGTTTTATGTTCCACTCTCTAATAAGTTCCATATCCTCACTTGTTGCACAATAATCCAGCCATAGTTTTTCGATAAGCTCCGCCTGCGCAGCACTGAATGCAACAATGCCAATTGAATTTTCGGGATAGGCGACGATTTCACTTTTGACCATCTGGACAATGCATTGTGCCTCGTTCATGTTTATGTGTTTGCCCTTGCCCGATTCGTAACAGCCATTTACATCGTATTGTATATATTTACCGAAGATGCCGTCCGCTTCGTACTTGGCAGCGTTGGGAAACGTAAACAGGCTATTGTTGTAGAAGTTACGGTTGGAGAATGTTATAAGACTTTCGTCATAACTTCTGTAGTGCCACCTCAAGGCATAGCTCTTTTCGAGCATCTTCTGCGCCTCGCTAAGCAACGAATAAGAGACATTGGCAAAGTTGACATTATCTTCTTCCTCATCTTGTCCTCTCTGAACGCCCGCCCTGAAAAAGTTGACAGGAGGCAGCTGCTGCAAGTCGCCCGCAATGACCACCTGCTTACCTCTGAATATGGCAGCAAGCGCGTCCTCGACAAATATTTGCGAGGACTCGTCAAAGACGACAAGATCGAAGGAAATTGATGGGTCTATGTACTGCGCGACCATAAGTGGAGAGAGCATGAAACAGGGCTTTACATGGGAGAATACCTGCCAGTTGTCTGCAATCATTTCCCTGATTGATGAGGTATCTCGCTGCTTTAAAAGTTTTGCACCGCCGCCTATTGAAATGTTCTGCTCTTCAAGCGCGCCCGTCTTTCTGTCCTGCAAATTTGAATATACCCACTCTGCAGCCCTCTTTATCTGTGCCCTATCTATCTGAGTGTACTTGCTTAAGGTACGTTCGAACATAGTCCCTGAAAAGGAGTTAAGCGTCTTAAACCTTGGTTGGGAGAGTACCTCGTTAAGATATTTCATCCAATAGTTGCGAAGCAGTGCGCCCTTTGCCTCTTCGCCGTCGGAAACATCATTTTCTATGAGTGCATCCAGTACATTCATCAATCGACCATTGTCCGAAACATCGTCAAGAAAGACGGTAAACCTAATCCACTGCGACAGTAAGTTTTTATTATTTAGTACCCGGCAAAACTCCTCTTCAACCCCTTTAAAGGTAGTTTTATTGAAATCAAACATACCCTTATCGAACTTAGGTTGAAGAGTTGCAAACAGTTCATTAAGGTATATACACACGTCATTTGCCCTGTTTGACAACTCAGATAGTTTTTGCACGGTCTGCGCGTGTTGCTCCTGGATGAGAAGTGTATAAAAGCTGCTATCAAAGAGCCTTGCATTTGCTGTTGCGCAGTAGTTTACAATTGCTCCCAGGCGATCACTGAGCGACTGCCAGTTGAAGTCCTTCATGTCGTCAAAGGGACGGGGATAGCACTCCTTTACGTCCCGTTTAAACTTTTCAACGAGATGAAGGTAATCCTGATACCTCTCTACCAGAGTGAGTACTTCGCACGCCTGCTTGTAGCCAAACTTTGAAAATGTTCTCTCGTCGCACTGTGCAATTTCCCTTAAGCCCTCTCTGTATGCACTACCCATGCGAAAAAGAAAAAACTTTTTCTTGTCTAGCAAAGTACGATATCTGGCGACGTCCAATGTATGCGCCCTGTAGGTAAGTCCGTAGCAGCGAATTTCGTTTCTAAAAGTACGCAGCTCGCCTGCACGTTCCTGCAAATTTCTTGTCTTTATAAGCAGATTTTCTGCCCACTTTCCCATATCCTTTATCGATGCCCACTCACTATCGTAGACTGGAAGACTTGCGGCAAGCGCAAGTTCATTCGACAATTTAGACAGTTCTGTAATGTTTTGCGGGCATGAAAAATAATCCGAATTTAACCTTAACTGCACACATTCGGAATATATTTCCTTTACCTCATTGAAGGCAGCAACCGCCTCCTCAATGAATTTAAGCGACGGAGCAGAATAGTCCTGCTCCCTGTAGCCGTATAGAGGATGAACTCTATAATTGAGATAACCTTGGGGCACAAGCAAACAGAACTTTTCCGCCTGCTCGCAGAAGTAGTCTATATCCAGCTGTTCCACAGGCTCTGAACCAAGGAGGTCGTATTCCGGCTGAGTGGCGTATCGCATGAAGACATCTATAAGCTGCATAATGGATACCCTTACACCGCCAACTTCGACGAAGTACTCCTGCCCTATTGCGAACAGTTGATTTCGCACATTCTCTATCTCCCTTTCGTTCACTTCGTTGTTGGCGGCGGTGAAATATGGTATACACTGCACCTTGGCAAAGACTTCGTTAATGTGTTCTCTGAATGCCTTTTTAGTTATACCCCTTGTGGCATTGAAGATTGTGTCGAAGTTGAGACAGTAGTCCACAAGCGAACAGCCGTCAATACTATGCTCTTTTAAATTGTTGTAGATTATAGAGCGAGCTGTTGACTTTTGCGTGACAAATAGCACCGTCTTGCCCCGTGCAATGAACTCCGCAATGAGGTTAGTTATCGTTTGGCTCTTGCCGCTGCCAGGAGGTCCCTGCAACACAAAGGACTGCCCGCAGAGTGCCCTGTCTATTACATACTGCTGGCTTGCGTCAGCATCGCATATGCAAAAGCAACCAGAAGACAAATTACCGCCTCCCTCATAAAGGAGACTGTTGCCACCACACAATCTATCGATAAAAGGGTTTTTAATGTACTCCTCGTAATGCCCCTTTATCTCCTCCTCCAGCATACTCTTTTGGTGGTCGAACATTCCAAGCGCCACACCATCTTCTATACTCCAATCAAGGTCAAACTTTTCAATCTCACTCTTCACCTTGCGCAGATATGCGGCTACACCCTGCGACCCATCGTATACGGGGAGGGTTAACACCAAGTCCCTGCTATAGTGTGCGAGTATGTATTTAAGCGTACTATTTATACTTATTGCCTCTGACACATCGCCGTCTGCGGCAATGCAGTAGTGTTTGTTGGCATCTTGAAAAAGCCGCACTCTTACAAGCAACAGCGGGGAGCGATATTCCTTTGCGTTTATATCTACCCAGTTGAGAAAGCCGAACGCCATGTACAAGGAATGTAGCCCAAAATTTTTCCGCAAGTTTCTGTCGCGGGAAATGAGCTTGCGCGCCACATCTGCCGCCCTGCCATTATCACAAAACACGCTGTTGTCCGTTATAACCTTTTTGTCCTTAAGTTCGTCAACTGGCACATAAGGATAAGACTGCAACAGCGAGGTACCGCAGTCGGGGCAGTTAAAGTTTGCCGAATCTAAAGTTCTCTTGCCAAAATCCAGCGACACCTGCTTGCCGCACTTGGGACAAATGAAATCCACTCTCTTGCCGCTGTAGAATATCGGCTTTTCAGACAGGGGCTGCATACTCTTTGTTCTGCCGCCCAATTTATCACACGCTGGACAATAATCGGACAGGTTGCATGTCTTTGCCGAATACTTACGGAACATGACATTTTGACACGTTCTGCAATGTAGCACCTGCATTAAGTTTGCTCTTTCCCAGTTGACTATGTTTAGAGTTTCACCCTGCATCAGCGTCTTGAAAATCTGGCGTGAGGAAGGATAGCAAAAGTTGAGTACAATGTTCCTCTGTTTTCCGAAATTTACAAGTCTGTTGTTGCGGGAAAGGCTTTTAAGCCTGTTCTGATATTCCGACAGCGCATTCCAACGTTTGTCCCCACCCTTCGTCGCGGGAGTGTCGAATATCATGACAGATTGCTCTATCACTTCCTCATCAATGTCCTCAGCCCTTATCCCGCCATTTGGAAAACCGAAGTAGTCCATATACAGTAAGGTGATAAATTCTGCCGCACTGTACGTAAACTTTATTGCACCGTTACCGTCCATATGCTCGACAATGCTGTCAACGACGCTACCGAATACCTCGCTTGCCTGCTGTTCAGTTTTGGAGATATCCACCCCATCAAGGCAAGCTACGGCATCGTTGCTGAGATTTTTCATGACGATTGCAAAGGCGTCCCTATCCTGCGGAAAGATATCAGCTATCCATGCATTAGGATGTTTTTCCCAGCAAGGTCGCTCAGCTTTGAGCCTGTGCAACATATCAAGATATTTTTTATATTGCTCTATTTTCACTGTAGCATATTAGCGATGAGTGCAAACTCGTTGCACTCATTCACATTCTCCTTTGTACTCTTATTCCCTGCCTACACTTATATATATTTTGCTGTTGTTGGAAAGGCATATACGCATACCCTTTTCAAGCACAATTTTGTCAATACATGTACCAAGGTAACGATCGTTTTTTATAGCATCTACACCCCATATACTTGTCCTGACAAACACAAAGTCGTCGCCACATTTTTGCACCTTACCAAACTCCCCCTTGCACTTGCCATCCACAAAGTCCTGCGTGATAACAGTCTCACCCTCGGTGAGGTATAGCCTGTCACCCGACGGGTTAAATACATACATCGCGCCCTGAGCTGCGGGTGCAAACTGGGGCTTAGACTGGGACTTCGGTGACTTATCAACATTCAAAACACATTTATCGTTATCCTTTTGCTGTGCGCAGTCTCCAAGCGCCTTGTTAAGCTGTGTTGCCCACGTGCCAGGCAGCGGTCGCCGTGTGTAACTGTCCTTATTGAGGGGATCTGAAAACGCCCGATAGAACAGCTCCTTTAAATTTTCCGGTATTTTCTTCCAATTATTTACTATGTTGCCGAGGTGGTTTATAAGTCTTACGTTAGATTCGTCCTTGAATTTTCCGCAATTTTCCCTATAGAAACTTTCTAAGCTGTTGACCTTATTTTTAGGGTCGAAGGCGAATGTCAAGAAGTCTTCAAGCAGATCGTCTTCCTCTGCATTTTCGCATGCAGCATCCATTGCGTCGGTACACCTCAAGCCATAGTTTTCGTACAGTACTTTGCCGTGATAAGGTGAATTAGTTGAACAGGTGAGTATGCAGTAATAAAGCGCTGCCATGGCGTAGTAATCCGACGATTTGGAGGCATATTTGACGATGTCCGCACCAACTTCTGGCGCCATGTAGAATTCCTTGCCTGTGACAAATGCCGCCTGCCCGTTTTCAACAAGATTGGCGTCAGTGGTGTTTTCAGTGTCAATAACCGTAACCTTTTTGGTCTTTACGTCGTAGAAGATGTTTTCGGCATTTATGTCCTGATAGCACAAGTTATCCCTGCTTAAAAACCAAAAAGCTTCGTTGATGTTGACTATCACCTCTAACCTCTCCTTAAGAGTTAACTTGTCAAAGGTGCCGTCACTAATCAGCGTGTATATGTCCTTGCCGCTTGCCCAGTCCATCAGATATGCCAACTGTCCGTCAATCTCCGCCAACTCTATTGGGAAGGTGAAAGCAAATCTGCCGTCCTCGGCTATTCGCCTATCGAGTTCGAACTTGCGCTTGAGTAAGGAGTTTATATTTATTCTCTTCTGGTTGTCCTTTAAACTGTCAGTTGAAAACAGAATTTTAAAGCCATAGGGCTTACCATCTATCTCTGTGCGGTAGACTGTACCCTGACCGCCTTCCTGCCCAACCCGTTTTATTAATTTTATGCTGCCATGCGTAAGTTTTACGATTTTGCCTGAATAGTCCTTCATAGCCGCCTCCTGCGTGTAATTTAAGCCCTCCTCTTAATTACCTTTTGCTCCTAAGGTACACCAAAGAGCAGTCGTCGCCACTACCACCGCCAGTCACGTTCACGCGTGAAAAACGGTAGGCACAGTACTTTAAAACACCAGCAACGTTTCTCTCTCCGCCATGCAAGGGTAATGCTGACAGCACATTCAAAAGCTTTGTTGCATTTATCCCCTGCATATCAAAAACTGGCCCCGACTGTACAGGAAGACTCTGTGCCATCTTACCCTCCGCTCCTGCGCTGTACAGAAGATAATCCGCCCCATCCGAGCCCATCAGAACACTTTCCACATTCTTTGCGTGGAAGAAATATATCTTTAAAAGTTTGGGGCATTCACCAAGCAATGTGACATTGTATGGAGCACCGCTCTCCTTTACCGAGGAATAGCCATCCGTCAACCTGAGAAGACGACCTTCCGCCGTCTTTACCAAAAACATACCGTCGCCCAGTATACCACAAGCAAGCATATTCTTTATTCTGACTGTAAACAGCAGCGTAGTGCCAAAGTCCTGTAGGTTGACGGAGGTTCCAAACTTTTCATTCAGTATGCGCTTCCAACGGGCAAAAATGTCCCTTGCAAGGAGCAGAGAAAAGTCCTGACTGCCCTTTTTTATCTGAAGGCAGGTAGAGCGCCATGCATGCCAGTTTGACATTCGTTTGCGCTGCACAGTTGCAGCTTCCACCATCGCCTGAGCGATAGCCTCAGAACCAAAGCGAGAGTTTGTACATGCGCTTACTCCATCTGCGCACACTGCGACAAATGCTCTGCCCCTACCGTCCGATATGTCCACGACTGCGCTATAGTCGTCACAGGTAGTGTGATCGGCACCCATAACAGAGACGCAGCCACCCTCCCATTTGCCAAAGCGGACAATAGTCTGTGTACGAGGTATACAGCAAAGCCCCTCCCACTCGGCGACAAGCACCTTTTCCCAAAGCGTCGGCTTAAAAATTGTCTGTCCACAGGCAAGGACACGCACAAGCATCTCCGCAATTCGGAAGTTTTCAAATGCCGCCACGGCCAGAAGGCTTTGCACCCTATCCTTCGTTTTCTGGCTGTGTTCATCAAACTTTTCATACTCTGACACTGAAAAGTCAATGTCCGGCCAAACATCCCAAGCATATTTGCCTCTTGTGAAAATGAGTACAAGAAGGTGCGCCAGAAAGACGTTATTGTACGCAACAACATTGTTATTGCTTTGCAACACCCCCTTGCTTATTACCCTGTCTATTGCCTCCACGTCAAAACCATCCATGTTCTTTAGCGTAGCGAACAGCACTTCATCTTTAAGACATGTCTGGCATTTACCGACCGCCCTTGTAATTTCCACCATCAGCTCCAAAAGCACTGTATCTGTCAGGGGAAAATCTTGTGATTTAAGCACCTGCTGTATACCTTCCTGTGTCATTGTTGAGGTTTCTTCCTGCATATTATTGTTCCTCTTTACAAAACGGGGAAAAGGTATTAAAAGTACACCTTTCCCCGTTGTTTTAAAGGCATATCGACTTTGTCATGATACTTAAGACCAACCCTTTTACATAGATGTCATCTTGGTAACACTCTTAATAATCTCGATAAGCTTATCGTCATACTTGTCACTGTGGTCATAGTAGGGTTCTAGGCCCTTATCTGCCATCTTTTTAGACACCTTACCAAACCTCTTTAATTGCTCCTTGCACTCGGTGGTGACATCTATACCTATTGCAACCCTTACAGAGTGACGGAAAGGTTCGCTATAATTTATATTGTCTTTGTTCTCGTAGTCTAAAACCTCTTCGTAGCTGGGATCCCCTGTATTTGCATCACCGTCAGAGATTAGAATAATTGCAGGTGCTGCCGCGTTTAAGTCTGTTTCGCCGTTGGTGGCATGCTTGCAGTCGTTTATGACGGCAAGGAGCCCTTGTCCCGTAGGAGTGCCGCCGTAGAAGTCGTCATCTGGCATATCCGTCCACTTTACATTGCTGTTGGCTATATCCTCCATAAGCGTCTTTGGCAATATCCACTTTACGCCGTCGTTAAACCTGTCAGAAAACAACAGTATTGCAAGGAACAGCTCCACCTTGTTATCCTGCGCAGCTATAATTTCAGGGATGACGTTTTCGAACACCCCCCTCATTGCTGTATTGATGATACCTGACCTCTTGCCTTGCATGGAACCAGATGCGTCTATCACGAAATACACTGTCTTCTTTTTTTTCTCTTCAGCCATAAAATATTCTCCTTTGTTTTAATTTTTTATGTATTGAACACGAATGTGTATACATTCTGTAGTTCCACCTCGCTTACAGAGCATTCAAGCTTTTTTCCGCTTTCACCCACCACCACATTCATAGCTTTTTTTACATTTTCCATTACAATGTTCTCAGTGATATTGGAAGACACCTTGAACACAAGTGTATTCTGCGACTGGTTTAGTATAAATGTGCGCAAAAAGCTTAATGTCTTGATGTATATCTCAAAAGTCTGCATGAAATATCTATCATACATATTGAAATAATTGTGTTTCACACTACGACATGCAAGCCCGTAAAGTTTTTCGGGATGCTCAAAGTCGTGGTCGTGCAATATCTCATCATCAGTGAGATTAAAGTAATTGTATCTTATATGGCTTTTATCTGATGTAAGACAAATATCATGTGAAACATCAAGGTGGTAATAACCACCATCCAAATAAACTATCACCCACGCATGTCCGCCAGGTTCATCTTCCGCAAACGAACGGCTTGTACCGCTGACATATATCGCCTTCAGTCCTGCAGACAGAAGAAGCAACTGAGTCAATCTGGCTATTCCTTCGCAAACGGATTTCCCTTGTTTTAAAGCCCCCTCAACAGTGTGGTTAACGATAGAAAAGGAATTATTTGTTATTTCATCGTGATCAAAGTCTACATGCTGAACGATATAATCGTGTATAAACTTTTCTTTGCCATATTCTGTATTCTGCGTACTTATCTGCCTTTGTATTGTCTCCAACTGAGATCTGTACTTACGCATTTTATACACATTAACAAACGGCATTTTAAATTCAAGTTTACTATCACTATAGGTTACCGACCAATGACAAAACGCAAACTCAGGATGGTCATCCCTTACAGCGTTAACAATTTCCGACAGCTTTTCTTTCGTTATCCCTTGAAGTGATGTATGCACAACAAGACTTTCATTTTGAAATGCTCTACAAATATCGTCATATACTTGCCGATCTTTACTGTTCAACAGCGTATAATAGTATTGAAACATACAAATCTTAATTTAATCTTTACGCGTTACGGTTATAATTGTCCCATCCATCAAGGTAACAACTTCTATGCCGTCATAGTGATAAACTTTACGCCACTCATTGTCTCTAGTAGTTATTTTTGGCTTAGAATTTTTTAAACAGTTATCCACACACATGGCGGGTATAGAACTACCATCCACCTTTCTTCCTGTCTCTTATACACATCTCCGAGCCCACGAGACTCGACGTCATCTC
>ERZ1090879.1528-NODE-1530-length-12520-cov-18.703891_pt1 | contig 12520 bp, 10 predicted proteins | sample MGYA00478472_ERZ1090879 | MGnify/ENA primary metagenome ERZ1090879 (study PRJEB33644, sample SAMEA5815723) | chicken gut metagenome | biome: Chicken; feature: Gastrointestinal Tract; material: Caecum | place: Ireland | collected 2019-01-01 | study: A study of...
GCGGTCTAAAAAGCATATAAAACCTATCAAATCACTAGGTTTTAAGCGGTCAATAATATTTTTGTACAAAATATTGCAATATTTTGTACAAAATTGCCAAGTTTAACAAAAATTTAAAATTGACCAATCAAAATGACTACATTATGACGGCACCTAGATTTCAAAGGTTTTTAAACTTGCTAAAATGAATTTGTAGACTAGAGAATGGCGATTTGTTAGAGAGGAGATGAGGTTTAAACTCAAAACACACTCAATCGGACACTCCGCCAAGTCCCTGGGCTTGTAAAATAAAAAATGCCATAGAAATACCACTTTACATAAATAAATTTTACAAAAATAACCAAAATAAACAAAAAGGAGAAAAGATTATGTCACTAAAAATGAAATTAGTTTCAGCACTTGCAATAATGTTCTTGATGGTTGGTGTGCTTATCGTTGGGGTGTTGGGAGCGACCCAGCAGACACTGACTATGACAGGTAGTGTAAACTTTAATATAGCCGATAAAAGTCTATATGTAAAGCAGGTTAGGATAAAGCAAGACAACAATTCTGACCCACAAATTGTCACTGACTTTATGCCAGGGTACATAAATGGTGAGTTTGATATGAATATAGGTGATTTTACAGGAGCAAACAGCAACACCCTCGGCTCCTTTGCTTTGTATTTTGATATAATCAATGCGACTGATATTCAGTGGGCAATAACAGGTGTAACTTTTAGTGAGCAGTTGCAAGCCGAGAATGTATCAGCAAGTTATAGTGGAGTGATAGATGTGAATGATTTAACTGATACCGATTCTGACGGATTTAAAAACTTTGACCCGTCGACTACTGAGATAGATGGAACACTTATCCTTGTAATCTCCACCACAAACTCAGAAAGTATAGATTTAAGTGGAATAACAATTACAATAGGCGAATACGTACCACCAGTAACAGTCCGAGTCACGTTAGTGTCTTCAAGTGGTGCAACAAATAATACTTACAACGATTTAACAGGCGAATACGTAGATAGTTCACTTGATTTGTCAGGCATAGAATTTGCCACAGGTGAGACAACCCTTACAGTATCCATGACTTCACTCAGTGCAAATTATATCAAGAACAAGGTATCATGGGAAAATACAAGTGGAATTACAATCACTTCAACAAGTCTATATCTACCAAAGAACCCAAGTGAACAACTTACAAGTGGAGAAAGCAAAGACCTTACAATCACAGTGAACAACACAGGTTCAGCCACCACAATCTCAGGCTTAGAAGTAGAGTTTGAGGACATGGGAGAAAATTTACTCCAAGTGACAGACGAAGGTGAGGTCAGTGATTACACAGACGAAGGCTATTGGTACGTTGAAATGGGGACATATTCAACCACCACAGACAACAGTGAAGGCAAACGAGAGAGTGAGTATCTAAGATGGAGATATTTCTCAGACACCACATCACACTATGAATTTGATAGAAACACCCGTCCAACAGGGAAAGGATATTTTATCTTAGAAACATATATTAGTAGTTTCAATGTCTTGCCAAGCACAACAGGAGGTGGATTAAGAGTGTCATGGAACAATGATTATCTAAACTCATCACCATACAAACATCAATTAAATGGCTGGACAAATATAGATGCCAACGACTATTCAACAAGCAATATTAGACAATATATGAATAGTGAAGACCTTGTGCATAAGTCATATTCACTATCAAATTCAGTATACTCACCATCAGGGACACAATCAAATATGTTTACCGACCTACACATAGACCCAGGAAATGATATAGTATACGAAAGGATAATAGGTAGAACACTAGGAGACTTATATACAGATATGTCAAATTCAGGAACAAACCCAGCGGATGTAGACTTTCCAAAAGGTTCACCAAATGATTGGACAGGAGCGACAATAACCTATAACAGAGAAGACACAGACAAATTTTGGCTTTTATCATATTATGAGGCATACAACTTCTTAGGTAACGGCACCTCAGGTAGAGATACAGATAGGTCATGGGGATGCAGTTATTGTCTTCGCTCTCCGGACTCGTCTTGTGCTTTTTATGCGTCCTATGCTACTGTTGTCGGCTATCTCATCAACAATGGCTATGTCAACCCCGGCAATTTCACCGCCCGTGCTGCTTTCAAATTTTCAGTAGATGAGGCTTGACATTAAAAAAAAGTTGAAGAAAATTTGAAATCGTATATTGAAATAAAAATGTCTTGTAAAATATAGATATAAATCGCAGTCTGTTTTTCGAAAACAACATACTTAAAAATGTGCTAAGAGTGATTAGGTATGTTTTTAAGTTAAGATAAAATAGGATAATTTGGAGTTAAAATTTCAGTTTGAAAGATAATTTTCAGTTGTCCTATTTTTTTATTCTCAATATCATTTGCAAAAGGTGGGCGAAGATGCTAAAATAGGGCTATGAAAATTGGCAATATTGATTTTGGAAAAGGTTTGGTGCTGGCTCCGATGGCGGGGGTTAGTGATGTGGGCTTTAGAGAGGTGTGTTCGGTGCTTGGTGCAGATGCGACCTATAGCGAAATGTTATCGTGCCGGGCAATGTTACACAATCCTAAAAAGACTATGTTGATGACGATTACTTCGCCATACGAGAAGATAAAAATTGCACAGATATTTGGGCATGAAAGTGATGTTATGGCAAAGGCGGTGCAAAACCCGATACTTGAAAATTATGACATCATTGATATCAATATGGGCTGTCCTGCTCCGAAGATAGTCAAGAACGGCGAGGGCAGTGCACTTATGAAGGATATGGTTAAGGCGAGTGAGATTATCTCATCTTGTGTCAAGAGTGCGAGGGTGCCTGTGTCGGTCAAGTTTAGGCTGGGCTATAGTAGTGATATCAGCACCGAGTTTGGGCGAATGTGTGAGGAGAGCGGAGCGAGTTTTATCACCCTTCATGGCAGGACGAGTGAACAGGGGTATAGTGGCAAGGCAGACCTTGAGGCGATTGCAAGGCTTAAGGCGAGTGTTAAAATACCTGTCATCGGCAACGGAGACGTGGTGGACGAGGAGAGTTATCAAAGGATGCTTGAGACTGGAGTTGACGGGGTTATGATAGGCAGAGGGGCTCAAGGCAGACCATGGATATTCACCGAACTTCAGGGCAAAGAGTTCGACGAGGATAAGTTTGAGATAATCAAAAGGCATGTGGAGGTCTTGCAAAGGTTTTATGATGAGGCTTGGCTGACATTATACCTAAGAAAGCACTTTTTATGGTATGCAAGTGGGGTGGAAGGTGCATCCAAGGTAAGGCTGGAACTTGCGACAAGCGACTCGGTGGAGAAAAGTTTGGATATTTTGAAAGAATTATTGAGCAAATAGTTTTGAATAATCTTTAAAAAGTTGTAAAATAAAAATATAGGAGAGAGTATGAAGAGAACTATCAAAGACCTTGTAAATTTAAAGGGCAAAGTGGTTTTGCTTAGAGTGGACTTCAATGTTCCGCTTGACGAGGGTGGAAAAATCCTCGATGCGACAAGGATAAAAAATGAACTGCCGACCATTCGTTTTTTGACAAGCAAGGGGGCGAGGGTGGTTATTTTATCACACCTTGGCAGACCTGATGGGTATGACGTAAGAAAAAGTCTGTGGCCGATATCCATTTATCTATCAAAAAACTTGAAGTGTGGTGTATCTTTTTCACCTACTGTGCTTGGTGAGGAGACGCGTGAGAGAATAAAACTTCTAAAAGATGGGAATGTTCTTCTGCTTGAGAATGTGAGGTTCTACAAAGAAGAGGAAGAGTGTGACATGAAGTTTGCAAGAGAGATTGCATCAATGGGGGACATTTTTGTCAACGATGCTTTTGGTACTGCTCACCGAAAGCATGCGACCACTTATGGTCTTGCAAGGCTTTTGCCTAATGCGATAGGGTTCTTGATGGAGAAAGAACTTACCAATCTTGACACAATACTCAACAATCCAAAAAGGCCATTCGTGGTTGTGCTTGGAGGTTCAAAAGTAGGGACAAAGGTTAAAATTCTTGAGAGGTTTGTCGAAAAAGCGGATACTATCTTGATAGGTGGGGCAATGGCTTATACCTTTTTGAAGGCAAAAGGGTTTGATGTGGGTGCATCAAAGGTTGATGATGAGAACATTGAGGTTGCGACAAATGTTTTAAACAAGGCAAGCGAACTCGGCAAAAAGATTTTACTTCCTATAGACCATGTTTGCATAAAAGGAAAGGACCCTCACCCTATTGTTGTGACAAATCTTCGTGGTAATATGGTGGGGTATGATATAGGTCCTAGAACGGTCAAATATTATGCAAAAGAGATTGACGGCGCGGGAGAAATCTTCTGGAATGGTCCCGTAGGTATGTACGAAAATTCCAACTTTAGAAATGGTACACGAAGTATTGCCGAGGCTATAGCAAACTCAAAAGCACACTCTTCGGCTGGCGGTGGCGATACTGTCGCTATGATAAACCTATTTAACCTCGGGAAGAAGTTTAACTATCTGTCAACTGGTGGCGGTGCGACCTTGGAGTATCTTGAAGAGGGGACTTTGCCTGCTATTGAAGTTATACAAGAGAAAATACAATAATTATATACTAAAAAATGATTTTTAAAATATAAGGAGTTAAAATGAAAACACTTATAGCCAATTTTAAAATGAACATGACACCAACGCAAACAAAAGACTATTTAATCACCTTTCTTTCGCGTGTGGATAGTGAAAAGTTGGATTTGACACTCTGTCTGCCTTATACTTCACTTTTTATTGGTGATTTTTGGTGTGCTGACAAGAATATTCGACTTGGTGCACAGAACTTGAGTGACGAGGAAGAGGGAAGAAACACTGGTGAGATTAGCGGAGCGATGCTTAAAGATAGCGGAGTTGACTATGTAATTGTTGGGCATAGTGAGAGACGTAAGAGATTCAAAGAGGACGGAAAGTCTATCAACAGAAAGATTAAAATTGGGTTGAAAAATGGGCTTGGGCTTATCCTCTGTGTCGGGGAAAGTTTGGCAGAGAGAAACACATTAAAGACTTATGAAGTCTTGAAAGAACAGATTGAATCTGCCCTAAAAGGACTTTATGAAAATGAACTTGAGCGAATTATAATTGCATATGAACCAGTTTGGGCAGTTGGCTCTGGCAAAACACCTTCGCCTAAAGAAATTGAAGAGGCGGTCAAAGAGATAAGAAAAGTTGTATGCGATGATTTTTCTTTAGGGGCATCTGAAAGTATTAGGATTGTCTATGGTGGCAGTGTCGACTCAAAGAATATCAAGCAGTTAAACAGTTGCAAGAATATCAACGGCTTTCTTATAGGCCAGGCATGCCTCGACCCTAATGAATTTTTAAAAATTTGCTCTTTGGTAAGATAAAAAACAAGTTTTTAAATTTGTTGTCTAAAGTTGACAAAGAGGCATATATATTAGAAAAGGAGAAAAATATGGCAAAATTTATAAAGGCAATGGATGACCTTCCTCTGATACTTAAGATAATTTTGGCTCTACCTATGTTGGACATTGTTTGGAGTGTCTATAGAATTGTACGTTCTGTAAATAATAACTCCATATTTGGCATTGTTTTAGGGGTGATTATTTTGATTATAGGCATACCGTTTTTATGGCTTATTGATATTATAACACTTATATTAATGAATAAAGTGTTGTGGGTAGATTGAAAAACATCAAAAATAATTGATGTTTTTTATTTTTTTTGATAGAATATATACGATAAAAGATCCCTAGAATTTATTTTATATTCTTGGGAATACTAAAGAAAAGGAGAGAATTATGTATCCTGGTGATTACGATGATGAAGAAGAGTTTGATGAGGGTGGTATGTCAGATACAGGTGAAGGAGTCGAAGAAGAGCCTGCATGGAATGGGCACTATGGCGGTGGCACTGGTGAAGAAGATACCGAGCCAGAAGAAAATGGCGAGCAGGACGATAGTGGTGAGGGTGACGGCTACGGCAAAGATATAGATGATGGCTACGGAGAAGACCAAAATCCTGACGGAGGAGAAAATCCAGAAGAAGAGGGACAAGAAGAAAACAATCAAAAGAAAAATCAAGATGAGCAAGATGTAGAGGTGGAGGGCTCGTTTAAGAAAAATTGGCAAAAGCGACAGACACGTGCTTTAATTAGAAGAAATGCGCACAAGTATGCTACAGTGATGGGAATATTGCCTATTGGCTGTAAACCTGAGAGTATTCCTTGTCCTGGGTGCGGAGAAAAATCTATATATAGAAGCAAGACATTGACAGATATGTTTATATTTAGAGTAGTGGCACCTATTGGTAATGTATATATGTGTATGAATTCAGGAAAAAATTGTAAGTGTAGTTTTGAACGTGGTAAGTGCTGGATGACAAATGGTCCATTTTCACCATTATTGCAACAAGTGCCATATCCATTAAAACTGCTTAGATTTCAAAAATAAATGCATTGAGGAATTTCTTAATGCTGTTTTTTTATTTATATTTTCTAATTTATTTGATTTTATAATTCATATAAATTATTGTTTAAAAATACAGGTTCACATGTTATATTTATGCCGAGTTTTTTGAGAGACTGCTCTTCTGCCGTTGAAAGAATGTAGGTGCAGTGTGCCTCCAAGCCATTAAGTTCTGACAATTTTTTTATTGCCTTTTTGGCTTTAGGGTTTGAGTGTGAGGATATTGCAAGAGCGATTAAAATGTCATCAAGTTTTAGCACTCCGCACTTTGAGTGAAGATAGTTTGTCCTTAAATTGACTATTGGCATAAGTATATCATCAGAGATTATATCAAAATCATCGTCTAAACCAGAGAGAAGTCGCAGTGCATTGAGTACGACCGCTCCGCTTGCAGAGACAATCTTTTTGTTTTTCCCTGAGACTATCGTGCCATTTGGAAGTTCGAGTGCGACACAAGGATAGCCACTTGCTTTGCTGATTTCTTTGGATGCTCCGACAACATGGAGGTAGTCTGGCGAGAGCGAAAGTTCTGACATAAGATATCTTGTTCGCTCAACGGTATCAGAGGTCGCTTGACCTTTTTTGTAGTCACATTCAGCCTTGATATAACGTCTAACAATCTCCTTTTTTGCACTTTCTTCAACAAGTTTTTCATCTGTTATGGCACTTGCGACCATATTTACACCCATGTCAGTTGGTGATTTATAAACGTCTTTGCCGGTTATCTTTTTGAGAATATTTTTAAGGATAGGGAACACCTCAATATCACGATTGTAGTTGACTGAGAGTACTCCATATGCATTGAAGTGATATGGGTCAATTTGATTTGTGTCCTTTAGGTCTGCAGTTGCCGATTCGTAGGCTATATTTACTGGGTGTTTAAGCGGAAGATTCCAAACAGGAAAGGTCTCAAACTTGGCATATCCCGCCTTTATTCCATGTTTGTAATCATGATACAATTGACTAAGGCAGGTTGCAAGTTTTCCACTTGATGGGCCAGGTGCAGTGACAACCACGAGCGGTCTTGTTGTCTCAATGTAGGGATTTGCTCCATAGCCCTCATCGGAGACTATAACATCGACGTCATTTGGATAGCCTTTTGTGTAACGATGAAAATATACTTTTTCGCCGTGTTGTTCAAGTTTTTGAGCAAACTTTGTGGCACTTGACTGACCCTTGTAAAGGGTTATAATTATTGAAGAGACGTAAAGTCCGAGTTGGCGAAGATTGTCAATAATTCTAAGCATTTCATTGTCATAACTTAGTCCGAGGTCTGCCCTTATTTTATTCTTTTCAATATCGTTTGCTGATATACAAAAGATAATCTCTGCCTTGTCTTTAAGTTTTACAAGCAGTTTGGTCTTGATGTTTGGGTCAAACCCTGGTAGTACTCTGCTGGCATGGAGGTCATCAAACAGTTTGCCACCAAATTCAAGATAGAGCTTATTGTTAAATATCTTGATACGTTCTAAGATTTTTTCGCTTTGTAATTTGATATAAAGTTCGTTGTCAAATCCGATTTGTTTCATTTTTATTCTCCTTTAACTTTGAACCATTTATAGTTATTATAATAAAAAAGGATAAAATTTCATAATAAATTTGTAGATTTTTGAAGATTTATTCTTGCTGACAAAAATTTATAAAATATATTGTTTACATTTTATAAGTTTTATGTTAAAATAAAATGAATTTACATTGTTGAGAGTCAAACTTGCTTGCAAAAGGCTTGCAATTCGAAATCTTAACCATCAATTGAAAGGAATACCATGAAAAAAATATTAATTCTTACTGTTACTGCAGGTAATGGACATAATGCTTGTGCTAAAAGTGTGAAGGCAAGACTTGAAAAAGAGAGTGACGTAGAGGTAAAAATCGTTGACCTATTAAAAAGTTTTTCTTCGCCTATCAATATTTGGACTGCTGATAAGGGATATAGTTTTGCAGTGAGCAAAGCACTATGGATTTATAATATAATCTTTGACATCTTGAAGGAAAGCAAACCTAAAAATAGGTATAAGTGTCCTGCTCAAGCCTGTGCGGTTTCGACAGTTGCGGGATTGCTACAAGAGATTGTGGATTTTCAGCCTGACGTTATATACTGCACACACTTCTATGCGGGGATTGCCCTCACTGATATAAGGCTTGTATATAAACTTCCTTGCAAGATAATCATTTCAAGTTTAGATTATGAGTATTCACCGTTTTGGGAGGCTTCTATTGGAGTTGATTATTTTACTGTACCAAATGAAGACTTCGTTGATGAATGTCTAAAACTTGGATTTAAAAGAGAACAAATATTGCCTTATGGACTGCCTGTAGATGAAAGGGCATCTATTAAGATAGACAAGTTGGAGGCAAGAAAAGTTTTAGGTATAGATGAAAAAGCCTTTACTATAATGGTTATGTTTGGTGGCGGATATTGGTCTGGTGGATATGAAATATTTAAAAAACTTTTAAAGGCGCTCAAACATAAAAATGCACAAATAATTATGATAAATGGCAAAAATAAGCGAAGTTACAACAAGATTGAGAAGATGGATATCCCATCGAATTTGAAGGTTGTAAACGTAGGCTTTACCGACAAAGTGGCTTTATATATGTCGGCAAGTGATATAATTATCAATAAGGCTGGCGGTCCATCATTGACTGAGATGATAAATCAAGAACTTCCTATGATTATCACCGAGAAGATACCAGCACAGGAGTTGTATAATCTTGAATATATGAAGTCTAAAGGCACGACCTTGTCATTTAAAAATGCAAAAGAACTAAAAGAAAATGTCATCTCTCTTATGGAAGACGAGGATAAACGAGAGAAAATGTCGAAAAATGCAAGGCAGTTAAAATCAAACGGCATTGAGAAAGTGGTAAAACTTATTATGTCTATGCCGAATGCCGATTATAGTGAACTATTAAGCGAAGATATAGATTTTAGGAAGGTAAAACACAAAATAAAACAGGCTTTAAATATATTCAATAGAAAAGAATTGAAAATTGCCAGAGAAAAAGAAAAACAAGAAAAAAATGGGCAGAAAATTGTAGATCTTTTATGATATATTTTAAATACTTTTGTCACATTTTGGTATGGTTGTTAGATTTTTTTTGTTTTTTTAATGGTATTATGTTAAAATACAATTTATGTTTGAATAAATATAACTTTTAAAGGAGACTTTTATGAGCAAAATAGCAATTGTAACAGACAGTAATGCGGGTATCACACAAATAGAGGCAGAGAAACTAAAGAATGTTTTTGTGATTCCTATGCCTTTTACTATTGACGGAGAGGAGTATTTCGAAGATATCAACCTTACTCAAGAGGAGTTTTATCAAAAGTTGACAGATGATGCTGATATTTCAACCTCTCAACCATCTATTGGATATATCACAGAACTTTGGGATAAACTCTTAAAAGAATATGATTATGTGCTTCACATTCCTATGTCAAGTGCACTTAGTATGTCATGTGAAACTGCAAAAAACTTTGCAAATGGCTACGATGGGAAGGTGTTAGTTATAGATAATAAAAGAATCTCGGTCACACAAAAACAATCAGTATATGATGCGCAGGCTTTGATTAGTCAAGGCAAAACCGCTCAAGAGATTAAAGAAATTTTAGAAGAGACCGCCCTTGACAGTAGCATCTATATTATGGTGGACACATTGAAATATCTAAAAAAAGGTGGCAGAATAACTCCTGCTGCCGCTGCTATCGGCACCCTTTTAAGAATAAAACCAGTACTTCAAATTCAAGGCGGAAAACTTGATAGATTTGCAAAAGCCGTCAACGACAAGGTCGCTGTAACAAGGATGATTGATGCTATTAAAAAAGATTTAGATACTAGATTTAAAGACTTGAAAGAGAGAGGCGAAATGGAATTTTTTGTCGCTTATACCAACTGCCTTGATAAAGCACAAGCCTTTGCAAAGAAAATTCAGGAAGAGATACCAGACGTTAAACTTACACATATGGACCCTCTTTCACTTAGTGTGTCATGCCATATAGGCAGTGGCTCGCTCGCTGTGGCTTGCTGTCGAATTATTAAATAAAATAGTCATTTTGCTTGCTTAAAACCTTTTATCCATGCTAAAATGGGATAAGAGAAGGCAAAATATGAAGAATAAACTTTTAGGCAAAGTTGCGGTTATAACAGGAGCAAGCAGTGGCATTGGTTATGCTATTGCAAAAAGATTGAATGAGCAAGGTGTAAAGTGCTATGATATTTCACGGACAGTTAGACCACATGACGAGATAAAAAAGGCATTTTCGTGTGACGTCAACGACACAGAAAAGGTCGATGAAATTTTGCAAGAAATTTATAATAAAGAAGGTCATATTGATATCTTTATAAATAATGCTGGATTTGGCATTGCGGGTGCAGTGGAGTTTGCAAAAGAAGAAAATATATATTCTCTTGTTAATACCAATTTATCAGCCGTCATTGCACTTAGCGGAAGGGCAATAAAATATCTTAAAAAGACTTGCGGAAACATAATCAACATATCTTCTGTGGGTGGTGTCATTCCACTCCCTGTGCAGGCGACTTATAGTGCTACCAAAGCGGGAGTTGAAATTTTTTCAAAGGCACTTGCAAATGAAGTAAGACCTTACAAAATTAAAGTCACTGCAATCTTGCCAGGTGATACAAGTACAGGCTTTACAAACTCAAGAATTATTGACAATGAGACAGATGATGAAAAGTTGAAAGGTCAAATTGATAGGTCTATAAGGAAAGTTGAAAAGGATGAAAGACAGGGAAAAAGTCCTGATTCTGTTGCAAAAGTAGTGGTGAAGGTACTTAAAAAGAAAAGGCCACCACTTAGAAAAACTGTTGGTTTTTTCTATAAATGTGCAGTCTTTTTACCTAGAATACTATCTTGCAAATTTGTTAATTTTATAGTTAGAAAAATATATCTATAAAAAACATTTTAAAAATAAAAGAGCAATTAAATATTATTTTTAATTGCCTTTTTTATTTAATTATCATTTTTTTTATTAAACTACTATTTTTTATTTAATTATCTAATTTTAGGGTTTTATTTTGCAGATATTTTTTCTTAAATTTTACTTTATTTTTTCTTAATATTTTTTTAGAATATTTAAGGCGATTATATCTATTTGGTGATTTGACTTGATTATTTGCAAGGATAATTTTATTTTTAAAGATAGATTGTTCTTTCATAAAGTCACCATCACCTAAGGTCTCTGTTACCGCCGATGAAAATACAAAGGCATTTTCATCAACCTCTCTTACCAATTTTTTCATTTCATGGGCTTGCCCCTTTGGAATAAGTGAGAGTAGCATTGTCTTTTCTTTATGAGAGAACATTCCTTGTGCATCAATCTTTGTTACACCACGTTTAAAACGTGCTAAAATGGTATTGGCAATCTCTTCAGGCTTGTCGCAAATTATATAGAAGGCGACAACACGTTTGGAATCGTCTAGGACAAGATTGGTTGCCATAGATGAAATGATGGTGGAGACGAGGGCATATAACCCCATCATAAGACTTCCACTTGTCACTATGCTTAAAACTATAACAACTGCATTTATGCCGAGGAGACAATATCCTGTTTTAATGTATGGGAAGAATTTGTTTATTAAGGCTCCAATTATGTCGCTTCCACCAGTTGAACCACCATATCTTAGAGCAATACCTATAGTCAGCCCCATAAAAAGTCCGCCTACAATTGCATACAGAAGAAGGTCAGACGACATTGGGTCGTCAAGCACCAAGAAAGTTGATAGGTCAATAAACTGCATGGCTATAGTATAAAACCCGATTCCAATGCCAGAGAGCAATAAAAATTTCCAGCCAAAGACCTTTAAAGCAATCAAAAACACGATCGAGTTTATGATAAGATAAATTACAGATGTAGGCAAGTTTACATTAGCACTAGATAAAAGATTGTGTACAATGAGAGAAAAACCCGACACCCCAGTTGGTATGATACCTGCAGATTCGAAGAAGGTTTTAAAAGCACAACCGCCGACAAGCCCTGCGATAGCAATGGCAAGTGCTTGCAAAACAAATTTGCCAATATCCTTTCTAATTTTTATTTTTTCACTATTCATATAT
>ERZ1090879.1529-NODE-1531-length-12516-cov-9.643207_pt1 | contig 12516 bp, 7 predicted proteins | sample MGYA00478472_ERZ1090879 | MGnify/ENA primary metagenome ERZ1090879 (study PRJEB33644, sample SAMEA5815723) | chicken gut metagenome | biome: Chicken; feature: Gastrointestinal Tract; material: Caecum | place: Ireland | collected 2019-01-01 | study: A study of the...
AAATAAGGCAAAGAAAAAATAAACATATACAACAATCTCAAAATAAAAAAACCGATATCAAATCGGCTTTTTGTTTCTTAAAACTTTGAATTTCTAGGCAACAGCATTGACATCATTGGATGTCAAACTCTCTTTTGTTACCAAGTTATATTTCACAGTTGAGTTAGTTTTGATTGTCATAGTTCCCGAAACGGAAGAAGTTCCTCTGACATTCAAAGGATTTTTTGTTTCTCCTTCAACAAGTCCATGACTTACACTGATTTTGTCATCAGCAAGTCTTGTTGTTCCTTCCAAATCGTTGACCCACGCATTTGATGTGAAATTTCCAACACTTGTGACATTGACAACAATGTCCCCTTTGTCAGTTTCAATTGTTGTGCTGTTTGCCACATTTCCCAAGAAACTTACTGTGACATCTCCATTGGCATTGATAATTCTTTTGGTTGAACTGTTATTTTCCCCAATTGTAACATCAACATTCAAGTTGTTTTCACTGCTTATGTCAACAACCCCATTTGCTTCACCTATGATAACTTTTCCCTTATCAGCAAGAATAGTTATTGTTCCATCAATTTTCTTAATGTCGATTCCAGGTTCAGCATCTGCATTTCCTGTTGTTGTCAAAGTAAAGTCCCCAGAGATATAATTCGCAACAACATTTGGCGCAATGATGGAATCTTCAGAGTTTGTATAATTCAAACTTCCATAAATGTCACCGAATTTGTAATTTCCTTGCACACAAGAAACATCAACTTTTGATGCACTGATATAATCAGCAGCAACGCTTCCTTTTTTGCAAGAAATTGCAAGATTGTGAGTTCCAACATTGATTGCATCATAAGCAATGGCACCTTTGTTTGTCCCAAGAGAAGTGTCGCAATTTACTGTAATTCCCTTCAAGGTTCCATTTGGAACATTAATATCTTTTGTTGAAACAAGTTTTCCTGATTCTGTATACAAATCAAGGTCAGTCAAAGTGGAAGTATTAAACATACTTGTGACATAGATTGTTCCGCTTCCAGTTGAAACATTGAGAGAATTTAATCTAATTTCCTCCGCTGCTTTTGCAGATGTGCCACCAATTTCAACTTGACCACTTGTGGTGTTGACTTTCAAATTCAAATTTGAAAAGTTCAAAGAAGACTTCTCAGAAGCATGCAAAATGATTTTGATATCTTTAGAAAAATACATAAAACCAGTTGGTTCTGTCATGTCAATTTTGAGAGTGGTTCCCTCATAATAGACATTATAATCAAAAGGAATGGCATTTGCAGCAACAGCAAATCCCTTTGCTTTATTAACAATATAAACTCCATCAAGGGTGTATTCATTATTCTTCTGAACAATAACATTTGCATATGAGCAATTAATTTCCAAATTTGTCACTTGTGACCAATCAATGTCACGAGTTCCATCAGTTGTTTTTGTGACACGTTCTTGATCGTTTGCCGTGAAATATTGCATCCACAGAACAGTTTTTCCTGGATTAAACATCATAATAACCAAGCAAACAAGAAAAATTGCAATCAAGAGCAATACAAACAAACCAAAATAGAAGAAAAAACCTTTTCTAATCTGTCCTTGTGGCATATCCTTCTCCTTTTAAATTTTTATAAATGAATTATATCACAAAATAAGCATAAAGTCAATATTGCAAAAACTTAGTCCAAAATTGCTTTAATTCTTCTGATTCCACTTGAAGAACTTTCTTCCTTGATGACTTTAAAGTGATGCAAATCTTTGGTGTTTTTAGCGTGTGGTCCACCACAAATTTCTTTTGAAACATCACCTATTGAGTAAACTTTGACAATTTCGCCATATTTACTTTCAAAAACACCCACTGCGCCACTTTTCTTTGCATCAGCAACTGACATCTCATTATATTCAACTGGTATTTCTTTTTTGATTGCATCATTAACAAAATTTTCAAGTTCAGAAATTTCTTCTGGTGTCATTTTGTGGTCAAGATTGAAGTCAATTCTGAGACGCTCTGGTGTAATATTAGAGCCTTTTTGCATAACTTGTGAACCAAACATTTTGCGAAGTCCAGCCATAAGCAAATGTGTTGCTGTGTGCAATTTTGCACTTTCATATGAACTGTCTGCAAGTCCACCCTTAAAAGTCCCAGCAGAGGCAGTTCTGCTTTTTTCTTGGTGTTCTTCAAAGGCTTTTTTGTATCCTTCTTCGTCAACATCATAGCCTCTTTCTTTTGCAAGTTCTCTTGTAAGTTCAAAAGGAAAACCAAAAGTGTCATACAACCTAAAGCATGCCTTTCCAGAGATTACATCAGGCACAATCTCACCCTTAGATTTTGCAAACTCTTTATGTTTTTCTATTCCTGCAATAACCTTATCAAATTCTTTGTGTCCTTCTTCCAAGGCTTTTGAAAATTTCTCTACTTCTTTTGAAAGTTCATCTTTAATCTTTTGTCTGTTGGCTTTGATGTCGCTGTAATCTTCTCCATGCTTGTCAACATAGATGTCAATTATGTCATTGAAATACTTTGTATCAAATCCAATGTTTCTTGCACAGTTAACAGCACGACGAATGAATCTACGCAAGATATAACCCTGTCCAACATTTGAAGGAACGACTCCTCTTGCATCACCCAAGATGAACATTGAAGAACGCAAATGGTCAGTTATAATTCTGTATGAACGTTTTGATTGTTCTGATTCAAGATAAGAGATTTTTGCCTTTGTGCCAATAAAATCAATGACTGTCTTAAAAATGCCTGCATCATAGACGCTTTTAAGTCCATTCAAAACAACGACAGTTCTTTCAAGTCCCATTCCAGTGTCAATGTTTGGTCTTTCAAGAAGTTTTGCCTTCTCGCCTTCTTTCTCAACCTTGTATTGCATGAAAACATCATTCCAAATCTCAAGATATTTTCCACAGTCGCAAGCAGGAGAACAATTTTCAGAGCATTTTGGCTTTCCAGTGTCATAAAACATTTCTGTGTCAGGACCACATGGACCAACGCCAGCACCTAATGCCCACCAGTTGTTTTCTTTGCCAAGATAAAAAACATTTTCAATCCCACATTCTTTCCAAGTTTTGTAAGCAAGTTCATCTCTCGGAGCAGTCTCATCACCTGCAAAAACAGTTGTAGCCAATCTCTCTTTTGGAATACCCAAATATTTTGGACTTGTCAAAAATTCGTATGAATAACGAATCATTTGTTCTTTGTCACAACTGCCCAAAAACCAGTTTCCAAGCATTTCAAAAGAAGTCAAGTGACTTTCGTCACCAACAGAATCAATGTCATTTGTTCTCAAACATCTTTGCAAATCGCAAATTTTGTTTCCTGCAGGATGTTTTTCTCCAAGAAGATAAGGAACCAAAGGATGCATACCAGCAGTGGTAAAAAGAATTGTTGGGTCATTTTCTGGAATAATGGAATACCCCTCAATTTTTTTAAATCCGTGGTCTTCAAAAAATTCAAACCATTTTTTCTTTAAATCAACGTCAGTAATCATAATAAATAAACTCCTAAATAAACGATATTATCATAGCAAAAAACACATAAAAAAACAAGCAATACACAAAAAAAATGCAAAAGTCAAAACTCTTGCATTTCTCTTTTTGTCTGTTTATGCCAAAATTTAACTTCCAACAGTCATTGTCATTGCAAAACGAACTCCATTTTGCCTATTAAGCCAATTTGACTTAACAGTTCCTGCACTTGTAACAACCTGCCCATTGTCCAAACTAGAGCCCAGATTTCTTGTCCAATAGTTCACTGTATTGTTTGAGTTTTTCCCAAGCAAAAAGCATACCATGTCACTCGCTTTTGCTCTCTTGTCCACCAAATATGACATCTCTTCTATTGATGCCACTCTCATACCTTCACTGTATGCTTTTGCCGTCAACACCTTATCTTGTTGTCCTGCATATCCAAATATGTCCATATCTACATATGTCCCTACTGAATTATTGAATGAACTTTTAAATGTTTCATATGCCTGACTGATGTTTTGGGAAAGTTCACTCGCCTCATTGTTGGACACCACTTCCACTTGGAAATTCTTGATTATTATTGTGTTTCCATAATCATTATCAATTCTGATTTTGTATACACCTGTTGTTGGTGCAGTAAACTCTTTCCATGTCCCATCTCCAAATCTTCTTGAATTTGTTTCGTTGTAACTTCCATTAACGGCATAGAACACTTGAACTTTGTTCGCTCCAACAACCGCTCCAGATGTGTTTGTCACAACCATATACATTCGATATTTCACACCTTTTGTCAAACTTATTGTTTGATTTATTGTTGCATATGGATCACTAGAACTTTTGTTTGTTAATGTGTATGATTGTTCACTGGCTTTATATGATATTGTTAAATTGTTCCCTGTCACACTGTAATCACTTGAATAACTGGACACCAAATTCCCTGATTTCATATATGTCCAGCCTTCTTTAACTGCGCTTAAATCATCAACAACCGCTCCAATCGTCAAAACTTTGTCACTCACTGCAGCAAAATTTGTCATAACTCCGTTATTTGCCACAACACTTGTTTCAGAAATTGAAAATCTCTCACCATATGTATACTTTGTCCATTTTGAAATATCTTTCTCTATTTTCACTGATTTGTCTGATATTCTCAAATATCCAAATTCAAATGTATAATTTGTTCCATCGTTTACATATCCAAAATTTAATATCACATATAATTGTGTGTTATTTCCTGAATTAAATGAAATCGTTGCAGTTCCTTTTGAATTTGGCTTCATTTGATATTTATCAATCATGATTGATGCACAATCAGAATCTATTGGAGAACTTGTCAAAACCATCAAAGCAAGCCCAAGATATCCTGAAAGTGGTGTGAAACCTGGAGTTGAATAGTTCAATTCAATGGTATATTCTGTGTTTGCCCTGACATTGATTGTCTGTCCAATAGTTTCCCAACCACCATCTCCTCTTATATCTAAATCAATTGCAAAATCTGCCACTCTCCATCTGATTGGCTCAACCTTAAACCATCTGTTATTCACTTGAACAAATTTTGTTCCTGCTGGTGCGTCTGCAATCTGAGTGTTTACGCTATATACTGGTATCTTTTGATCATTATTTATCGGATTTGGCATTGTTCCAACATTTGATAAACTCCAATTAGGTAGCAAATTGTCATAACATATATATACCCTTATTTGATAATTATCAAATGTTACCGTTGTTTCTGTGTTTAGCCATATCCAAAACTTAAAACCATCTGCTTCATTCTGTGATGCCGAATTAATCGTCAAATTTGAAGAACCATGAGAATCAACGCCTGCATCATTATTATTCCTTGTTGATGGTCCATTATCACTATTTCTCACTATAGTGTCAATAACAAATGACGTTCCTGTATTGTTTTGAATTGATACATTTCCACCTATATATTCTCTCCAAATTGTGTATACTTGCCCAGATATAAATGAAATTCCACGAGTTCGCAATATCGTCCCTGTTCCACTTGTCATGGTTCCATCTAATGTCAAAATATTTGAAGTTTTGTTATATGTTATTCTTGCTCCTCCATATACTCCATCTCCACTATATTCATCCCATTCGACTGCTGCATAACTTTGTGGATACTCGCCATCTTCAATATAGTAATATCCCTCATCTTCATCATAGAAAAGATATGTCATTTGAATGGTTATCAGTGCTCCTGTTCCGTTCGCTTCATTTCCAAAATTACATGTGTATGTGTAACTTCCATCTCCATTGTCAGTCAATGTCCCTTTGTTACATGTCACACTTTTAAGATTATATCCTTCAGCTGGTTTTATGTCTGAAATGACAATCGTCCCACCATGTCTCAGTTTCTTTGATGTTCCATCAACAACATTTTCATTGTTTACATCATTTGCCGTCACTCCATCCGAATATCTCAAATCCATCGTTCCGCTTGCACTATCTTCCACACCACTTGGACTTAATATATTGATATTTATCGGAAACTCTTTCCATGCCATTTGAATGACTATAGTGTCGTCCCAAGACCCACTTGGTGTCCCCGTCATTGTCGCAGTGTATGTATATGTCCCGTTGCTTGAACTCAAAGTTCCACTTGTGTAAGTGACACTTGAAACATAGTATCCTGTCACTGGATTGATGTTTGATATCGTTATCGTTCCTTGATAATCTACTTGTTGGTCTTCTAGTTGGTCAGTCATTCCTGTGAATGAATTTCCTGAATAACTATATCTGATGTCCATCGTTCCACTTTTGTTGTCTTGTTCACCAGAAGGACTCAAAATGTTGATATCCACCTTGTATACATTCTTTGTCCAATGTGCATAAAGTGTGTGATTCCCTGCTGTTGTCACAGTTGTCGACGATGTCACTTGGCTTCCACCACTTGAAGAAGTCCACCAACCAGCAAAAGAATAACCTCCCCTTGATGCGGTTGGCAGATCGCCATAAGTCGAATTATATGTCACACTCTTGCTTGACAACGAACTGCTCCCACCATTTCCATTGAATGAAACTGTGTAACTATTCGCTTTCCCCCATGCATAGAATGTGTTTGATGTCCCAACTGTGAAAGTGTATGATGTGCTTGTGCTTACCGCTGTTCCTGAACTACTATTCGTTTTTGTCCATCTGTTGAATGTGTAATTAGATTGAACTGTCACTGCAATTGTGTATGATGAACCATAATTTGCCGTAACTTCTTTATATCTTCCTATGCTGTTTGAATACCATGATGTTGCTGGTTGTGTTATATCTGATATTCCAGTCATTGCGTATATCCTAATTGAATATGCGTTTAAAATAAATAATGCACCAACATATTCTGGATATCTATTAGATGTAGATCCATAGACTGTTTTCGTATAAGTTGTTGAAGTTGAAACTCGGTTCCAATTCTCTTCTCCACCATCTGCACCATCAGGATTGTAGCTTCCTATATACCATCCATAAAATGAATAACCAGTAGAGATATTGGTCACTCTGAAAGTCACAGAAATTTTACTTCCTGCTGCTGTCCTTAATTCGTAAGAATTCCCAGAAAAAGATTGATTACTTACAGTTATTCCATTATAAGTGAACGTTACTGTCCCCGCGTTTTTGTCATTCGCGTAGAAATATTGTGTCCCTCCACCTGTGGAGCTATAATATGTATCTGGCGTCTGATCAGTTGTTGTTTCAGCACCATAAAAATCAAAATAATAAAGTTCCGTTGCTATGAAAAGAGCTCCAACATATTCTGGATAATTATAAGATGTAGATCCATAGAATGTTTTCGTATAAGTTGTTGAAGTTGAAACTCGGTTCCAATTCTCTTCTCCACCATCTGCACCATCAGGATTGTAATTTCCTGTGTACCATCCAAAAAACTTGAAGCCTGCATTTGTGCTTGTAACTCTGAAAGTCACAGAAATTGAACTACTAGTTGTTCTCGTAACTCTATAATAATTTCCGGAAAAAGATTGATTGCTGATTGTTGTTCCACTGTATGTCATTGTGACTGTGCCAGGTGTTTTGTCATTCGCGTAGAAATATTGTGTCCCTCCACCTGTGGAACTATAATATGTATCCGGCGTCTGATCAGTTGTTGTTTCAGCACCATAAAAATCAAAATAATAATACGTTGCATCATTATCCATATCGTCTGAGGATTCATCATCAAAATTTATTCCTTCGCCTTCATCGACGTCTTCTGTTTCTTCGTTTTCATTTTGCGGAGGCGCAAAATCCCCCCCCCGCCATTCTCAGTTTGAGAAGTTGAACAACCCGATAATAAAAACGCACCACATGTCGTGAGCGAGATTCCCAAAATCACAAATAAAAAAGCAAAAAGCAATTTCTTCATGTATTTATTATATCAAAAAATATGCTTTTTGCCAAATATTTTATTAATTTTTATCTTGTCTTTTTGTTTCTTCTTCAAATTGATTAATTATTCCGACAATGTGATTATGTCTTTGCCTTCTTCTCAATTTTTGAGTAAACTTTGGAAATTTCTCTTTTGCGTCATACTTATCAATTGTGCTTGACATGGAATCCACAATAAGTTTCCCTGTTTTTCGATTGTCAACTTGTTTTGCAACAATGTCAGTTGTCTTTGAGTTTTGAACGGCATATATGCATTGTTTCACACCCTTTCGTTTTTCTCTTTTCAAATAGATGTAGGTCACGAGAAAAATGATAAGAAAAACAACAGCGAAACCGACATAGAACAAATTAAATCCCGAAACAATAATGAAAAGCAACAAAAGGCAAGCAACAAAAAGCAAAGAAAACCAAGCATAACGAATGTCATTTTTGGCTTCCTGCACAATGTTTTTGCCCTCATAAAACATCAAATGATATTTTCCTTCAACATTTTCAATATTGTTGATATTAAGTCTTGCCATTGCCCCCTCAATTAATTATTTTATATGATATCATAAAAATTTTATGCTGTCAAACAATAGTTAAAAGTTTTTAACTATCTCTATTTCCTCAAAATATCTCCATTTTTTAATGGTAATGCACATGGGATTTTGACTTTTTCTTGAACGACTTTTGCTGACTCAATTTCTTCGCCAGCAGAGTTAACAATTTTTCCAACCATAATTTTTTTGTTGAAAGTTTCTTTGTCTGGACTTAAAACTTCAAGTTCGTCACCCACAGAAAATTTGTTTCTCATTTCCACTTCAACCCAGCCATCTTTTGCATCAGCACTGACAACAGCAACAAAATCACTTTCTTGCACTGGCATAGAATCTTCCAAATATTGTTTCTCTTGGTCACCAAAATAGAATCCAGTTGTGTATCTTCTGTGGCTTGCTTTCATAAGTTCTCTGCAAAGCTCTTCAGTTGGTTTTTTAGGCAACATATCAAGAGCCCTGCGATAAGCATTGACAACAGTTGCAACATAGTAAGCAGACTTCATTCTTCCTTCGATTTTGATGCTGTCAACACCAATTTCTTTAAGTTCTCCAAGGAAAGGAAGCATATTCAAATCTTTTGAGTTGAAGATATAAGACCCTTTCTCATCTTCCTGAACTTCCAGTTCGTCTTCTCTGTTAACTTCTCTAACCATATATTTCCAACGGCAAGCCTGCACACATTCTCCGCGGTTGGAATCTCTGCCAGTCAAATAGTTTGAAAGCAGACATCTTCCAGAATATGCCATACACATAGCCCCATGAACAAAAACTTCAATTTCCACTTTTGGAGAGACATTCTTGCGAATTTGTTTGATTTCTTCAAGTGAAAGTTCTCTTGCCAAAATCAATCTTTTTGCTCCAAGTTCGGCCATCAAATTTGCAGAATAAGAATTGATGATGTTTGCTTGTGTGCTGACATGAACACTGAGCATTGGTGCATGCACACGAACAAATTGCAACATTCCAATGTCCGCAACAATAACCGCGTCCACCTTTGCATTTTCCAAAAATTTCAAATACTCTTTCAACCCATCAAAATCTTTGTCACGAGCAATGATATTCAAAGTTATGTAAACTTTTTTTCCTCTTTCATGGGCAATTTCAACAGCCTTTTCAATTTCTTCATTTGTGAAATTTCCAGCAAAAGCACGAAGACCATAACGCCCTCCTGCCAAATATACTGCATCTGCTCCAAAATGTAAAGCAGTCAAAAATTTTTCAAAATTACCTGCAGGTGCCAAAAGTTCCATATCAATTCTCCTTCATATAATCTTTATCTAGCATAAGTTTATCACTTTTTTTCTTTAAAATCAATTTTCTTAATCTCTGAACTTTTTTTATTTTAATCCAGTTGAAAACTCCAAAAATATTCAAACAAAGAAACATACAATATTGCACAATTGTTGTCACATATCCAATTTCTCCATTTTGCAAAACAACATAAAGCCACAAGCAAATGCAAATGATATTATTCAAAATGTAAAACACAAAATTATATTCACTTCGTCTGACAACCAAATAACCTGCCATAAGACAAGAGAAAACAGAAAAAGTGCTGACAAGCAAGTTTGCAGTGTTGAAAAAATCAAGCAAGAAATAAATTCCAATCGAAACAACGACAACAGAAAGAATTGAAACAACCCATTCAACCCAACCAAGACTTTTATTAACTTTCACAATTTTGTCTTTGCTATTCAAATTTCTTGCCCAAGAGATTATGCTTGCGATATAGATTGGAATAGTGATGCAACAACAGAGCAACACTTCACCATAGAAAGCATTGAAATAACTGATAACAACATAAAGCACGCTTTGAATGATACCCAAAGCATTTCCAATCATTTTCCCTTTGGCAAGAAAGAAGACCGTCAAAATACCAAACAAAGAATTGAAAATGACAAGAGCGCTCGCCTTAAAGACACAACCCAAGACAATTATTGTGCAAATAAAGAGTGACATATACAGCCACTCAAACCATTTAACTTGACCAAAAAACCTTTTCAATCCTTCCATAAAGCACTCCACTCTGTCAAATGCTTACTGTTGGCTTTGCTGTCAGGGTCAAATCAGCAAATCCTATTCCTGCAAGAATGTAATAATAAGCAATTGCTCCAATCATTGCCGCATTATCAGTGCAATACTTTAAAGCCGGCAAGAAAAGTGAAACTCCATTTTCTGCACATTTTTCCTGCAATTTTTCTCTCAATCTGCTGTTTGCACCGACTCCACCTGCAACCACCAATTTGGTTTGTTTCAATGTGTGGCAAGCGTTCATCGTTTTGTCGCACAATTCATCAGTGACAAGTTCTTGAAAAGAACAAGCAACATCTTCCTTTGAAAACTCTTCGTTTTTTTGTTCTTTGTTATGCACAAAATTGACAACTGCAGTTTTAAGTCCACTAAAAGAAAAATTGTAAGTATCTTTAAGTGGAGTTTTATAATTGAATTTAACTACATCGTGACCAAGTTTTGCAAGTTTATCAATCGCAGGTCCTCCTGGATAAGGAAGTCCAAGAACTCTTGCAACTTTGTCAAAACACTCTCCAACAGAGTCATCAACTGTTGAACCAACAAGATTAAATTTGCAATAATCTCGAACATCGACAATTGCAGTGTGTCCACCACTGACCATAAGGCAAAGAAATGGAGGAGTCAAATCAAGGTGAGAAATATAATTCGCACCAATGTGTCCATGAACATGACTGACCGCAATGAGTGGAACCTTGAGAGCATAGGCCAAAGTTTTTGCAAAATTAACACCCACAAGAAGTGCACCCATAAGCCCTGCACCATAAGTCACGGCAACAGCATCAACATCACTTAAAGACTTCCCAGAAACTTGCAACGCTTCGTCAAGAACAGCAGTGATGTTTTTGATGTGATTTCTTGAAGCCACTTCAGGAACAACACCACCAAAAAGTTTATGGATGTCAATTTGTGAAGAGACAATGTTTGCAAGCACCTCTCTACCATTTTTAACAAGCGCTATCGAAGTTTCGTCACAAGAAGATTCCACAGAAAGAATCAAAACATCTTTCTGAGTCTTAAGTTTTTCAAATTTTTCTTTTGAAATTTCTGTGTAATTCATCAATCTTTCACATTTGTCCTTTTAAGATATTCATTAATAAACTCTTGAATATCACCATTCATAACTGCTTGCACATCACTAGTCTCAAAATTTGTTCGGTGGTCTTTAACCATTGTGTAAGGACAAAAGACATAAGAGCGAATTTGACTGCCCCACTCAATTTTTTTGACATCTCCACGAATGGAAGCCAACTTTTCCATTTCTTCAAGTTCTTGCTTTTCAACAAGTTTTGAATAGAGCATTTTCATAGCAGTTTCTCTGTTTTGAATTTGAGAACGCTCAGTTTGACAAGCAACAATAATTCCCGAAGGAATGTGTGTGATTCTGATGGCAGACTCTGTTTTGTTGACATGTTGTCCACCAGCACCAGAACTTCTGAATGTGTCAATTTTCAAGTCTTCAGGTCGAATGACAATGTCTGGAGCATCTTCAATTTCAGGCATAACTTCCACAGAAGCAAAACTGGTATGGCGTCTTGCATTGGCATCAAAAGGAGAAATTCTAACAAGTCTATGAACGCCCTTTTCTGCTTTCAAATAGCCATAAGCATATTCCCCAGAAACCAAAAAAGAGATTGATTTAATTCCCGCTTCATCTCCGTCAAGAACATCAAGCACTTTGATTTTGAAACCGTTTTTTTCAGCATACATGTTGTACATACGAAAAAGCATATCCGTCCAATCTTGAGCTTCTGTTCCACCTGCACCTGCATGCAAAGTCATGATGGCATTATAGTTGTCATATTTCCCAGAGAGCAAGGTTTCAAGTTTGGCATTTTCCATGTCTTTTTCAAGATTGGCAAGCGTTTGATTAAGTTCGTCAAAAATTGCTTGGTCATCACATTCTTGCAAAAGTTCAATGCTTGCCTGACAATTGTCAATGGCATCTTGCAATTTTTTCACTTTGTCCAACTTATATTCACAAAGTTTGATTTCTCTTCCAACTTTTGACACTTTTTTAGGATCATTAAAAAACCCTTCAGAGAGTTGTTCTTTTTTCAACTCCTCAAGTTTAGTTTCACACCCAGACGGGTCAAAGACACTCCTTGAT
>ERZ1090879.1537-NODE-1539-length-12479-cov-9.655988_pt1 | contig 12479 bp, 10 predicted proteins | sample MGYA00478472_ERZ1090879 | MGnify/ENA primary metagenome ERZ1090879 (study PRJEB33644, sample SAMEA5815723) | chicken gut metagenome | biome: Chicken; feature: Gastrointestinal Tract; material: Caecum | place: Ireland | collected 2019-01-01 | study: A study of...
GCTTTTAAATTATAATGATTTGTGTTATAGTTCTTCCCATCTGAAGCAGTTATTCGAAATTTTCGAATAACTGAATTCTCATCTAATTCTCCATCATCAAATATCTTCTTCAGATGATAATTAATCGTGTGAGTTTCCACATTATAAAGAAGTCCCATCATTTTCTGGGTCAGCCAAACATTTTCATCAAAATATATAGCATTCACATCACTTTCTCCTGTAGCAGTAATAAATGTCAAATATTCTGCTGCCGAAGAACGTACTATAGATATTTCTTTTTTCTTTTTCATATTCTTCACCTTTAAATTCAATAGATTTTTATCGTTACGAATTTTCCTTGCAAAAAGTCACAAATTCATTTTGTCCGCCCGGTATCATCCAGTCCGTTTCGTCCTATTCTGTCCACAAAATCCGGACGGAACAGCACGAAAAACTACCAGACACGCCTCATTTTCCGGCTTCGGCACACTAGGAGACAAAATACTCCACTGCGTTATCAGGGAACATCTCCTTGAATTCTCCGTACAACTGAGCAGCCAGTGTTTTATTGTGGGCAATGACCAGCGTTGGCTTGTTCAATGCCTGGATCACATTGGCCATGGTGAAAGTCTTACCAGAACCCGTAACCCCCAGTAAAGTCTGGCATTGATTGCCTTCCTTGAACCCTTTTACAAGCGCCTCGATTGCCTGCGGCTGATCGCCTGTGGGCTGATACGGGGCCTTTAAAACGAATTTATCCATAGCAAAATCTTCTCCTTAGCTTTGCCCGTCTTTTCAGGGCATAATGGTATACCCGGAGGGTGCTCCTTTGTGACTTTTGATATGTTCAATATCAGCCACCCTCAAAAAATTTATTCGTAACAAAAATGTCAAAATCAGAAAATGGTACTGCCTTATATTGGACTTTTCACAATTTGTTCACGAAAAGTCACAAAATATTAGTCGTAACGCAATACAAAGTATTGAAATGAATATTTCATTTTCTTCTATAAACCGTAGATACCGAATTGCCTTCGCTTTTTATAATATCCAATTCCATAAGACGCTGTAAATATCTGAACACTGTAGTTTTTGATTTTCCTGTTACTTTTCTAGCCATTTGTGGATCTATTGTATCATTCCCTTTCAAATAATCTATAATTGGCAGCATTTTCTCTTTTTCTTTATTTGAAAAAATGAAGCTCTTTCAGGAAATCTCCTATCCGTCGATTTCTATAACGGCGATTAGACACTCGGTAGGATTTCAGTTTTTATTAAATATTGCACGCGACTTAAAATAGAATCCACCACTGTCTGCACATCGTCTTTTATTTCATCTGTATATTTATCTATCATTTTTAAAATTTGCAGGTAAAGTTTTCGTATTGCCTCTATGTATGCTGTAACATCTTTTCCATGGCGAATGTCTTACCGGGACTGTCAGCACCGAAGAAAAGTGTCTTCCGATAGTTGTCTTCTTCTGGATTATAAAAGCAGATCCTATTCCTTTCCGCTTCTGGAAATGCCGGGAAAAACCCGCAGATGACTCTTCGTCTGATTCCTATTAAAATATTCTCTATATGCAAAGTACATCATCCGCAGAACAGTCAATCGATTCTGCCGTTTTCGATTCATGAAACAAAACTGTCTTTTCGCACATTATAGCAAATATAAAAGTAAAAGTATATAGTGCAGGCAGCAAAAAAGTACAAATGTTCGATTTTTACTTATCCTGTTTTACCCAAATAATCCGGCGGACTGGTTTCTATACAAAAGAAAAAGCCGAAGGATCTTCACTTCTGAAAATCCTCCGACTATGTATATACAGGTTTTTCCTGATTTTATACTCTGAAGTATTCCCCTTAGGCTGCTGCGGCTGTTTCTCTTTCCTGGCTTTGTCTGAAAATCTTTCCAAAGATCCATCTTACCAGCGGACCTGCGTAAAAGATCTGCCAGCACAGGGCCATCGGAAAATTCCGCACAGAAATCTGAAGCCAGTTGGCGATCAGATCACTGTTTACTCCCTGAAAAAGCACAGTTGCGATAAAGCTCATGATAGGGCACATGAAACATACGGTAAGGGCAGATATCACCAGGATCACTGCTATCGGTCTGTCCTTTCCGGGTGTCACAATACGGAAAGCCAGTCCGGGAACGATCCGCCCTACTACGAACAGTTCCAGGATAAAACCTGCGATCACCATGATGGGGAATTCATGAAAAGCCAGAAGAAAAATCTGGTTGCTCATACCTCCCTTGTCAAAGGCAATATTATATACCACCATGGCATAAACCATTACCATCACCATTAAGATTGTAAAAATCACTTCCTGAAATTTAGTTTTTGGCATTTTTACTCCTCCTTTTGCGGAACAAAAAAGGCAGTGAGTTATACTCCTGTAAAAGCGGCGTCGGCAGATCTCTCTGCCATGCCATTATAACTTTCGCTGCGATTACAGTTCTATAATCTCACTACCATTTTCATCTGATCCAATATTTAATTTCCTGTGCTATTCTACCAGAAATTTTTTTTCTATGTAAGTAGGAATTTTAATTTCGGCGGTTTAGCTGAAAAGTTCCCGTCTCCGCCCCTGAGCCTGTTGGAGTGCCATACAGATTCTGCCGTCAAATCCGGAATTCTCACAGCAATCCGGCGATAGTGGAGGCCACTTTGTCGCTTCCTATAATGGTAATATTGTTCATAATGATCAGGTCCTGGATGTTCTTCTCCTTTACATAATCTACCACATTTACATTGGCATAGCGGAAATCCACCACATAAACCGTCTCATAGTGATCCACCAAGAAAGGCACAAAACAGTTGCCGTAAGATTCTTTCAGTACCAGACAGGAAGAACCATCCTGGATCTCCGGATTCTCTATAATACTTAAAGGTTTGTCTCCGCCAATATAGCAGTAATATCCGGAACTTTCATCCCAGGTACTCACATCTTCAATAATGTTCCACTTGTATTCTGTGCCGTCTGTATCCCAGTAAGTCATGTCATTAGTTCCCATAGGAACGTAGGCTTCCACCGTATCCGGATTTTCCGCCATATCCTGATTCTTCAGTTCTGTATAAAAAGTCCCCAGGAAAGGAGAGAACGTCATAGTGTCAAACTCAGAAAGCTCATGAGGTTCGATCCCCTTTTCCTCACAGAAATTCCGGTATACATAATAGGCGCCAAGCTGAGTCCAGTGGTGATCCGTGCGGAAATACAGATACTCGTCATTATGCTCCCTGAGAGTCTCAATGGTTTTCACAGGTTTGACGCCTTCGTAGAGACTGTGATAGTAAGAAATGGCCTGGGCCTGATCAGAGCCTCCCAGACTTTCCAGTTCCTTTTCTGAGAGCATAGCTCCTGAATTATTAGGCACCAGAATCGAGTATACCTCCGCCTGGCCTTCCAGCTTCTTGGCTGCCTGGTTCAAAGCCTGCGCGTATGTTTCCGCCGCACTCTGGCTGTAATAATAAACACTGTAGGCAGCTCCGTCCTTTACATACAGCCCCTGCTGGATCTGATTCTGGATCTCTGCCTCCATCTCTCTGCTGTCTGGAGCGCTTACCGGCTCTTTCTCTTCCTCTGTACCTGTATCCTCATTCTGGACAGCTTCTTCTGTCTTCGGCTCATCTTCTGTATCTGCTTTCGCTGTCTCCGTAGGGATTTCATCTCCCTGCTGATGGCCTCCTACCATCATAGTGGAAGTAGTAACTCCATAAGCAGACTTCAAGGTCTGATCCGCGGCTATCAGCCTGTCCCGCATAGGGTAGGTATCCGAGTACCACAGAGAAACCTCTGAGAAAAAAGAGCCGTCCCAAAAAGAGCTCAGCGTCAGCTTCGGAAATTTCGTCAGTTCTCTTTTTTCCACGGTAGACGTAGCCGGCCGAAAGAAAAACAGCAGTCCTACAATCCCCCCTAAAAGCATCAGTCCCGCAAAGATCCGGACACTTAAATTCCTGAATCTCATAATTATTTTTTTCTGCTTTTTTGTATATTTTCTCTTCATATGTATTCCCTCATCTCATCATTGGCCTGATCATTAAAACTGGAAATATAAAAATGGGTTATAGCTGGCTCCTATCAAGGAAAGGACAGACAGGATCAATAAAAACGGCGGAGTGAGCATTTCCAGTACGTTAAAAACCATAAAGGCTGCCTCATTGGTCTTTCCTGTGTCAAAGAGGAACTTTCGGATATTTTTTCCCAGGGAGGTAACTCCTATCACTGCAAAGATCAGGAAGAAAATATTTCCCATAAATACAGTAGAAGCTTCCAGTCCTGCAAAGCCTGAAGTACCGATCCCAAAAAGTCCCAGGAGTACGGTTCCCAGTTCTCCCAGATCTTCAAAACGGAAGATCACCCATCCGAAGAATACGACTAACAAAGTATAAACATGATTCCAGCCTTTTGGAATCCTACCCTGGATAACAAAACGCTCAAGAAGGAGAAAAATCAGGTAATAGATCCCCCAGAAAATATAATTCCAGCTTGCCCCGTGCCACATTCCTGTAAGGAACCACACCACAGACATATTTCTCACGATCTTCCATTTATCGCAGCGGCTTCCTCCCAGAGGGATATAAACATAGTCCCTGAAAAATGTACTAAGAGAGATATGCCACCTTCTCCAGAAATCCTGGACCGATCTGGCCATGTAAGGATAGTTGAAATTTTCCAGATAGTGAAATCCCACCATACGTCCCATACCAATAGCCATATCTGAATAAGCGGAAAAGTCCAGATAGATCTGCAGCATATAGAACAGCATCCCCAGCCACAGACCCAGTGTAGACTGGGCAGACAAAGCTTCCACACCTGAAGGAAGCAGGGTATCCGCCGCTGACGCACAGGAATTGGCCAGGATCGCCTTCTTTGCAAGGCCCACGCAAAAACGCCGGACGCCCACATAAACGTCTGTCCTTGATACCTTTCTTACGTCAATCTCTTCTGCCACTGTCTCGTACCGGACAATAGGGCCGGCAATACATTGATGAAAAAGGCTGGAATATAAAAGCAGCTTCCAGAACTTCGGCTGGGCATGGACCTCTCCTCTGTATACATCGATCACATAGGATAAAAGCTGAAAAGTATAAAAAGAGATACCGATAGGAAGGACTATGTTGGGAATACTTTCCGGGAAACCGGTAAGCGCCTGCAGGTTGCCAAGAAGAAATACCGCATATTTAAAAATCCCCAGAAGTCCAAGCATGAGAACACATTCCAAGATCATATACATCTTCCGTATCTTCTGGCTCTCCCCCTCCTGTATCCGGATACCGCAGAACCAGCTGATAAAGGTTTCTCCTACCAGCAGGATCAAAAATCTCGGCCCGCCCCAGGCATAAAAGATAAGCGAAAAAATAAGGAGAACCTGATTTTTATACTTTTTGTCAACCAAAAAGTATACCACCAGGTTCAATACTAAAAATACAAAAACAAACAGTAAACTTGAAAATACCATATCTTTTTCTTTTCTCCCCTGTTACTTATTCGGATCTGCCTGCCATTCCGACAGAATCCGATATTAAGAACAGTATATCTCAGAGAGTACCTTTTCTGCAAGATATTGTCATTTTTGGTAGATATTTCTGCAAAATCTGTATTTTATCAAAAATTCCCGCCAGAATTCTCAGGCAAAAGACATTTTATATAAACTGCTGTAAATCCCGTCCTTTTTCATCAGTTCCTCATGCGTTCCCTCTTCTGCAATCCCCTCTTCTGTCAGGACAAGGATCCGCTGAGCTTTTCGTATGGTCGAAAGACGATGGGCGATGACAAAGGTTGTACGGTTCTTTGCCAGTTCCTCCAGAGACTTCTGGACGATCTTCTCGCTTTCATTATCCAGAGCCGAAGTTGCCTCATCAAAGATCAGGATCGGAGGATTCTTTAAAAAGACTCTTGCGATAGAAAGCCTCTGTTTCTGGCCTCCGGAAAGTTTCACGCCTCTCTGGCCGATATCGGTATCATATCCATTCTCCAGTTCCATGATAAATTCATGGGCATTAGCAGCTTTCGCTGCCCGGATAACTTCTTCGTCTGAGGCTTCCGGTTTTCCGTAGCGGATATTTTCCATAACCGTTCCTGCAAAAAGATATACATCCTGCTGCACGATCCCGATATGATTCCGCAGACTTTGAAGCTTCAGGTTCCGGATATCTTCCCCGTCTAAAAGCACTCGCCCTTCGGTAACATCATAAAATCTGGGGATCAGACTGCATAGAGTAGTTTTTCCCGCTCCCGAGCTTCCCACCAAAGCCACATATTCTCCGGCCTTTACCCGGAGATTCACATAGCTTAAGACTTTCTCCTTATTTCCTTCATAGGCAAAAGACACATTTTCAAAATCAATCTCGCCTTTTACATCTGTAAGTTCTTTTGCGTCTTTCCGGTCTTTGATATCCGGAGCTACCGCCATGATCTCCAGGAAACGGGAGTATCCGCTGTATCCGTTCTGAAACTGCTCAGTAAAACTGATCAGCTTTTTCACCGGATCAGTAAGATTATTGATATATAGAAGAGCGGTCACAAGATCTTCCACCGGCATCTCTCCTCTGGTAAGGAAAAAGGCTCCCGCCAGCAGAACAGCAATGGTGATCAGGGTGGTAAAGGCTCCCATTCCGGAGTTATAGCCGCCCATATATTTGTAGCTCAGCTTCTTGGAATCCACAAATCGCTCGTTTCCCTTCCGGAATTTCTCCATCTCCTGCTTCTCATTGGCAAAAGACTTTACCACCCGGATCCCGGAAAGGCTGTCCTCGATCTGGGTATTGATATCTGCGATCCTGGCCCGGTTTTCTCTGAAGGCAGTTTTCATCTTCTTATTAAAAACAACTGCATAGATGATCAAAAAGGGGACAAAAAGAAAAGCTGCCAAGGCCAGTCTTACATTTACCAGCATAAGAATGATAAAAGCACCCAGAAATTTGATAATAGAGATCACCAGGTCCTCGGGACCATGATGAAGGAGCTCACTGATATCAAAGAGATCTGACGTTATCCTGGACAGCAGATGTCCCACCTTCTGATTGTCATAAAAAGCAAAAGACAGTTTCTGATAGTGTCCGAAAATCTCATTGCGCATATCCCGCTCGATACTGGCCCCCATAATGTGTCCATAATAAGCAATATAAAAATTACAAAACGCCTCCACCAGCACCAGCAGGATCATAAAAATCCCCAATTTTACGATCATGCCGGTAGCCATTTCCACAGGCAGATTTACAATGTGACTGGTGATATACCGGACAATGAGCGGGATTACCAGCGTAATGGCCGCCCCCAGTATGGCGAAAAACATATCCGAAAAGAACAGCCCTTTATAAGGCTTATAATATCCGGCAAGGTTCTTTAGTGTTTTCAGCATCTTTCTTCTCCTTCTGTAAATGATCTGCTTCCCGTATACTGACACGGTCATTTTCAGATCCAGGCAGAATATCAGCGTCATTATGGCCCTGTCGGTACACTAAGTATATGATGTTGGGGGCAAAAGCCCCCAACTATGCTGGTTTTTATTTGCTGTATTAGTATACGCCCGGCCATTTCTCTTTGCAACAGATATTTTCCGGTTTTATACCGGAAAACTATCCCGCAGACACAGGAATCCATAACCGGTCTCAGGATTAGGATAAGGTCCCCCGGAAAGCCGCCTTGCGCCTCTTCTTAAATAGGCCTTGACCTTTTCTCCGTACAGGTAAGGATCCTGCCCTCTGACAATCCCCCACTCCATAAGCAGGGCCGCCGCCCCTGTGACAAAGGGCGCTGCAAAGGAAGTCCCGGTCCTGGCGCCATAGCCTCCTCCAGGCACAGTAGTAAGGATATCTACCCCGGGAGCCGCCAGATCCGGCTTGATCTGTCTGGTCACTCTGGTATAGCCCCTTCCAGAAAACTCCGCATAGGAAAGCAGCCGGGAATTGTAAGCTCCCACGGAAATAATCTTTCCTGCGGTAGATGGTATGGTAAGGGTCGTATCCGGTGTGGGAAATGGAAATTTCGTATCCTCGTTTAAAACACCTCCCCCCGGAAGCCACAGATCAAAGTTTCCCTCTACGATCTTTTGAGGAAGCAGAAGGATCCTCCAGGTTCCGCTGTCCACATACCGGCCTCTGGGGATCCACTCTATATAGATTTCCTGGGAAATACTGTATGGGCCAGGCTCCCCGTAGTAGATCAGAATTTCCGTGTTTCCCACCAAAAATCTCTGAGGCCCCAGCACTTCCTGAAAAGGCCCCACCCGGCTTCCATCCGGATGGATCAGAGCTATCTCCACCTGATCTATATACTGCTTCCATAATTGGACATTGACCCCTGTCTCATACTCTCCTATATTCAGCTGTACGGAGGTCTCCCGGCTATTTTCCAGGATCCCTGAAGTATGAAGAGCTTCCCCTCCTTCATTTCCTGTTCCCACACAGATCACATTTCTTCCCACATCCGAAACACTGTCCAGGTAAACTTCGATCAGCGACTCTCCGCTGTGGGATCCGTAATTATTACCAAAACTTAAGTTCAGAGCAAGAGGCATTTTCAACTGCAGTCCCTGACGGATCAGATAATCGATCCCCTGGATCAGCTCCGTAGTCCTTGGGAAGCCCCCTTGTCTGGGGATCCCCAGCTTCACTGCCATCAGTGTGCTTTCATAAGCCACGCCCCGGTTAACGCCGCCGGAAGCTCTCCCATTTCCGCCTGCAATCCCCATGACTCCCGTTCCATGTCCGCTTACATCACGGCTTGGCAGCCTTCCCCCAGGCGCGGGATTTTCCTTTTCCAGAAGGATCCTGTCAAGATCATCTTTGGTAAATTCTGTTCCGATCTGATAGCCGGCAGGCGGGTTTCCCGACAGACTCTGATCCCAGAACCGGAGGATCCTGGAACTGCCGTCCGGATTCCGGAAATCCGGATGTGTATAGTCGATCCCTGAATCCACACATGCCACCAGCACTCCTTTCCCTGTAAGTGAGAATCCCAGAGGAGAAAATCCGCTTTGCACTGCGTTCATACAGGAAGCGCTCCTTCCCTGGCTGACGGCAAAGAAAAGGCTTTTGGGTTTTTCCACATATTCAATTTCTTCCAGGTCTGCCAGCATATCCATCAGTCTCTCCGGTACAGTAAGTATGGCAAATCCATTTAAAAGCTCCACAATGCCCACATTTTCTCCCAGAATTCTTCTTAAATCCCCAGTGTACTTCACAATTACCTCCCAGGTACTGTCTTCTTCATCATATCCTACATTCAGCTGCAGAGATTTCTCTCTTTCCTGAGGAGTTGCGTCAAGAGCCAGATTCAGCAGATTATCTACCTTTTGATCCTGCATAATCCCGCCTGCCTTTCCCTATACTGTCCGTTGTTTATCCTATGATAATTTATCTCATAAAATGACCGGATAGAGATATGTCCGCTCGTGCAAGCAGGTTGGCCGCCTGCCGGGTGTATCGCCGCCAGCTCATGGCAGTGCCCTTCGCTGTCCGTTACCCGGCAAATGTCCGCTCGTGCAAGCAGGTTGGCCGCCTGCCGGGTGTATCGCTCAAAAAAACAGACAGCCTGAATCAGACTGTCTGTCTTATAGCAATGGAAGCCTGCGGAGAAGAACTTCCAATATGCCCCCTATTTTATTTTTCTTTAGAAATCAGATGATAAGGCAGAGCCACAAATACAATGGCGCCTATCATGTTTCCTATAGTTGCCAGAAGTACATTGTATATATACTGGCCAATCCCTACGTATCCGTTTACTAATGCCACACCGATGATGCTCATATTGGCAACGCTGTGCTCAAATCCGCATACCATGAAGACGAAGATACACCAGAAGATCATAATCAGTTTTCCGGATTCTGTTTTCAGCTTGGTTGCGCACCATACTGCGAGACAGACCAGGATATTACAGAGGATCGCTCTTGCCAGCAGAGGGATCGGAGCATATCCGACCTTGCCAGCTGCAACGCTTCCGAAATATGCGGCTGTATCACCGCTGGGGATTCCTGTTATCTGGAAGATCGCCACGCAGATCACAGAACCTACCAGGTTTCCAATCCAGCATACTACCCACAGCTTTATGGTATCTGCCCAGCTTACCGCTTTTCTGAAAGCTGCGGAAGACATCACAAAGTTATTTCCTGTGAAAAGTTCAGCTCCGGCCATGACAACCAGGCTCAGTGCTGAAGCAAAGGCAAATGCCTGGGCAGGTTTTGTCCAGGAAGCGGCATCCCCTGCATTAATAACTGCGCCAAGAGTAAAGGCCACAAAGCTTCCGAAAGAAATAAACATACCGGCAACCATTGCCGCAACAAAATATCCAAGAGGATTGTTTTTCAGAAAGTTGACCTTTCCAACTCCTCCATTGACAACCGCCTTAAATTCATCTTTAAACATATGTAACTCGCTCCCTTCAAGCTGTCCTTTATAAAATGGGACTGCCGCACTAAACATTCTTTGTTTAATACGGCAGTACTCCACTTATAAAAGAGAATATCTCCCTATGGCTGATTTAGAACAGACCGGAAATCTTTCCTGTCTCATCAACATCAATTCTCTCAGCAGCAGGTACTTTCGGGAGACCCGGCATAGTCATGATCTCACCGGTAAGTGCTACGATGAATCCTGCTCCGGCAGAAATCTTCAGATTTCTTACCGTAACTTCAAAGTCTGTAGGAGCTCCCAGTTTTGTCTGGTCATCTGTCAGACTGTACTGCGTCTTGGCAACACAGATCGGACAGTTGCCGAATCCCTGAGCCTCCAGCTGCTGGGCCTGTTTCTGAGCATCGGCCGTAAGGACAACGCCTTTTCCGCCATATACCTTCTGTACGATCTGGTTCAGTTTATCCTCAATGCTTCCATCCAGTTCATAGGCAAATGTGAAGTCATTTGGCTCTTCCACCAGACGGATCACTTCTTTGGCCAGAGCTACGCCGCCTTCGCCGCCTTTTGCCCATACTTCGGACAGGGCTACGTTTACGCCCAGCTCTTTACATTTCTGCTCTACCAGGTCAAGCTCTGCCTTGGTATCTGTTGGGAATGCGTTGATGGCAACTACACATGGCAGTTTGTATACATTCTTGATATTGCTTACATGTTTCAGCAGGTTTGGAAGTCCTTTTTCCAGTGCTTCCAGGTTCTCTGTATTCAGGTCAGCCTTTGGAACGCCTCCGTTGTATTTCAGGGCGCGTACAGTTGCCACAATCACTACAGCATCCGGTGTCAGCCCTGCCATACGGCACTTGATATCCAGGAATTTCTCTGCGCCCAGATCCGCGCCGAAGCCTGCCTCCGTAATAGCATAGTCACCTAACTTCATAGCCATCTTTGTAGCGATGACAGAGTTACATCCATGAGCGATATTTGCGAATGGTCCCCCGTGTACGATAGCCGGTACATGCTCCAGAGTCTGTACCAGGTTTGGTTTCAGAGCGTCTTTTAACAGTGCGCACATAGCGCCTTCTGCATGAAGGTCATGAGCGGTAACCGGTTTCTCTTCAGAAGCTTTTCCGTATGTATAGCCTACGATGATACGTCCAAGTCTTGCTTTCAGGTCTGTAATATCGCTTGCCAGACACAGAACAGCCATGATCTCGGAAGCAACGGTGATGTCATATCCGTCTTCCCTTGGCTTTCCGTTGGTCTTTCCGCCTAAACCGTCTACGATGAAACGAAGCTGACGGTCGTTCATATCCACACATCTTCTCCAGGTGATCTTCCTTGGGTCGATGTTTAATTCATTTCCCTGATAAATGTGGTTGTCCAGCATAGCTGCCAGCAGATTGTTTGCTGCTCCGATAGCGTGGAAGTCTCCGGTAAAGTGCAGGTTGATATCTTCCATAGGAACTACCTGCGCGTATCCGCCGCCTGCAGCGCCTCCCTTAACACCAAATACCGGTCCCAGAGATGGCTCACGAAGGGCAACCATAACCTTCTTTCCTAATTTCTGCATACCGTCTGCCAGGCCTACGGTAGTGGTGGTCTTTCCTTCTCCTGCCGGTGTGGGGTTGATGGCTGTAACAAGGATCAGTTTTCCATTTGGAGCGTCGGATTCGTTCAGTAAGTTGTAGTCGATCTTTGCTTTGTACTTTCCGTACTGTTCCAGATATTTCTCATCAATACCTGCTTTCTCTGCAATCTTTGTGATTGGCTCCATGACACATTCCTGTGCGATTTCGATGTCTGATTTGAATCCCATAGTTCAACATCCTCCTTAAAAATAATGATTTCTCTCGCCCCTTTTTCAACTCTTTTACGGTTGAAAAAAGGGCAACATTTGTTACTCGCAAATGCTGCCCAGACGGTCGGCTTTCATTATAATTCTGATTCCCCTGTGGTACTCCACATTTATCCGTCAGTAATCAGAATCTTGTTTTTTTGGTAAGCTCTATTTCTTACCCTGGCTTTAATTTATCACAATCACTGGCAGTTGTCAACGAATATTTTGAAGTTTGTGATTTTTTTACCAATATTTTTTGTATTCTTTACACAATTTAACGAAGACTATTTTTCTCCATTTTAGATATAC
>ERZ1090879.1538-NODE-1540-length-12477-cov-39.346724_pt1 | contig 12477 bp, 10 predicted proteins | sample MGYA00478472_ERZ1090879 | MGnify/ENA primary metagenome ERZ1090879 (study PRJEB33644, sample SAMEA5815723) | chicken gut metagenome | biome: Chicken; feature: Gastrointestinal Tract; material: Caecum | place: Ireland | collected 2019-01-01 | study: A study of...
TGGTGTGCCCGCCATTGTGGACCAGGCGCTGTTCGACCGGGTGCAGGAACGTTTCGCCAAAAACAAGATTGCCCATGGCCGCCCGGCCAAAGCGGAATGCAACTACCTCCTGACCACCAAATTGTTCTGCGGCAAGTGCGGTACCCTGATGGGCGGCGAGAGCGGCACCAGCCACATGGGCACTACCTATCACTACTATAAGTGCGGCAAGGCAAAACGCAGGGGACAGGCGCATTGCAGCCTTAAAGCTATCCGCAAGGAGCCTCTGGAGCGCTTTGTGGTGGATACGGCAGTCGAGCTGGTTTTGAACGATCCGGTCATTGAGCATCTAACCGATTTGATTCTGGAAGCCCAGGGGCGGGAAAACACCCGCCTCCCGGTTCTGAAGGAGCAGCTCCGCGATACGGAAAAACGCTTGTCCAACCTGTTGGAGGCCATTGAACAGGGCATCCTGACACCCACCACCAAGCAGCGCTTGGACGAGCTGGAAGCCCGCCGGGACGCCCTCAAGGCCAGCATCCTGGAAGAAGAACTGCAGAGGCCAGCTCTGAGCCGGGAACAGATCCTGTTCTGGTTTGAGCGGTTCCGGCAGGGAGATGCAAACAAGCCCTATGTACCAGCGGCAGATCATTGACAACTTCGTCAACTCAGTTTATATCTTTGAGGACCGTGTGGTGCTGAATTTCAACCTCAAAGAGAATGCCAAGACCGTCCCCCTTCGTGAGGTTTTGGGTTCGAGCGCTGATGGAAATGGCCCACCAAAACAAAAACCCGAGGCCGCAGGCCCCGGGTTTTTGTTTTGCACGGGCATCGCAGAGGCGCACCCGGTTCGAGTCCTGTACTGCTGTGCAAGCGAGGCGCTGCCTGCGGCAGAAGCAGCCGAGCTGGAGCAGGGGCAGCGGTCTGAATTTTCAAGCGCATTGCATGCGCGCCGGAAATTCAGGGCACCGCAACCCGACCCACCAAACAAGGCGTATCCGAACCTAATCCTCTACGAGGAAGGGTTCGGATACGTTTTTTCTTTATCAAAAGTTCTTTGCAGGGAGGATAAAAGAAACGGAAGCTTCTCTGCCCTCTGAACCTGCAAATCCCCGCCCCGGCGAATGGATGAAGCATTCGTCCGAGCGGGGATTTTTTGCATGGATTTCAATCAGGGATGGGCGGGCGTTTCTTTCCAGAGCCACCGGAAGCCGAAGGGTTCCAGAGGGACGTTTCCGGCATCGACGGCTTCACCGGTGACAAGATCCGTATAGAGGCCGGTTTCGCCGGTATAGGCCGTACACTTCTCGCCGCCGAAGTTGTACAGGCCAATGAATGTTTCGCTCTCGTTCTCGCGGACAAGGCCGAGGACCGCCCGGTTTTGGGTGTCGATGGTATGAAACGGCACTCCGGCGTCAAAGACGCTGTGGCTGCGGCGCGCTTCCTCGATCCGGCGCAGGGCCGGGAACAGCTCGTTTTGCAGCGTGCCGGGTATGCTGCGGTTGGCGGCCAGCGCCCAGGGGAAGGCGCCGCGGTGGATGTAACGGCTGTCCGAAGCCTTTTCGGGGTCATCTTTGTAGCTGTAGTCGTTGAGCTGGCCGATCTCGTCCCCGCTGTACAGCACAGGGAGGCCCGACTGTGAGAGCATGAAGGCGTGGAGGGTCAGGTCGAGCCGGACGGCTTTTTCCTGCGCGGCCTTGTCCCCGGCGAAGCCGGCCCGCTCGATGCCGCAGAGGGAGGCCGTGGTGCCGCAGAGGCGGGCGTCCCCCAGGCGGGGGTCGTCGTTGTACAGCTCCCCGATGGCGAAGGAGTTCGCCGTCTTGCCGGTAAAGAAATCGTTCAGGTACTTTTTGTGCGGGACCTCCTGCATCCCGAACCGGGCCAGGAAATCGTAGTCAAGGCCCCAGCCGATGTCGTCGTGGCAGCGCAGGTAGTTCTGGAAGATGCAGTTTTGGGGCAGACCGGCCAGGATGTCCAGCTGGCGGCGGAGCAGGGCGGTGTCGGCGGTGGCCACTGTGTGCCAGGTGGTGCACATGGTGGTGACATTGTACAGCATATGGCACTCGGGTTTGTCGGGGGTGCCGAAGTAGGGGGCGACCCGGGCCGGCTCCATCACCACTTCGCCCAGCAGCAGGACGCTGGGGCAGACGATCTCGCAGATCATCCGGATCATCCGCACGATGGTGTGGACCTGGGGCAGGTTGCGGCAGCTGGTGCCCAGCTGCTTCCAGATGTAGGGCACCGCGTCCAGCCGCACCACGTCCACCCCCTGGTTGACAAGGTAGAGCAGGTTGCCCGCCATCTCGTTGAAGACCACCGGATTTGCGTAATTCAGGTCCCACTGGTAGGGGTAAAAGGTGGTCATCACCATCTTCCGGCAGTCGGGCAGCCAGGTGAAGTTGCCCGGCGCGGTGGTGGGGAACACCTGCGGACAGGTCTGCTCGTACTGGTTGGGGATGGTGTCGTCGTCAAAGAAGAAATACCGGTCCTGGTATTCTTTCTCTCCGGCGCGGGCACGGCGGGCCCACTCGTGCTCCTCCGAGGTGTGGTTCATCACAAAGTCGAGGCAGACGCTGATCCCCTTTTGGTGGCAGGCGCTGGTCAGGGCGTTGAAGTCCTCCATGGTGCCCAGTTCGGGCTGGATGGTACGGAAATCCGCCACGGCATAGCCGCCGTCGCTTTTGCCCCGGGGGCTGGCCAGCAGGGGCATCAGGTGCAGGTAATTGACCCCGCATTCCTGGATGTAATCGAGATGGCTTTCCACCCCCCGCAGGGTGCCGCCGAAGTTGTGCACATACAGCATCATCCCCAGCAGGTCGTTCCGCTTGTACCAGTCCGGATCGGCCTCCCGGGCGGCGTCCCGGGCTTTCAGGGCGGCGGCGCGGGTTTCGGCATAGCCGTGCATCTGCCCGCACAGCGCATCGAACATCGGGCCGTTGTCGTACAGTTCCATGTACAGCCAGCGCAGCTCGTCGCGATGGCGGGCCAGACGCTGCTGGAACAGGGCTTCTTCCTGCTGGGTCATAGGGATTCCGTCCTTTCGATCATGATCTGCACGGCGGGGTAGTCGCCCTGCATGATGGGCAGCGTCAGCCCGGCATGGCAGAGGGCCGCGCCGGTGTAGACGCGCTCGGTGAGGGATTCGTGATAAAGGGCCTGGGGGTCCAGCCCGCGCAGCCGGATGTGGATGGGCCAGGGGTTGGCCTGGGGGTCGATGACCACCACGCTCACCGCCGCCCGGCTGCGGTCGGGGGCGGTGAACTGCCATGCCGTGAAGCAGGTGTCGGTGACGGCGTCGGTCAGGCGCTCGCACCGGCCCTCCAGCAGCAGGGGCTGCAGCTGCTTATAGCGGACGATCTGGGCTTTGACCATCTCCTTTTCGTCGGCGGTCAGCTTTTGCAGGTCCAGTTCGTAGCCAAAAGTCCCGGCCATGGCCACCACCGCCCGGGTGGAAAGCAGGGTGCTGCGCCCGGTCTGGTGGTTGGGCGAGGCCGAGATGTGGCTGCCCATGGCGCAGGGCGGATACCCGAAGGAGGTGCCGTACTGGATCTTGATCCGGTGGATGGCGTCGGTGTCGTCGCTGCACCAGATCTGGGGGCAGTAGCAGAGCATCCCGGCGTCGAACCGGCCGCCGCCCCCGGCGCAGCCCTCGAACAGCACCTGGGGGAAATCCCGGGTCAGGCGGTCCAGCAGGCTGTACAGCCCCAGCATATAGCGGTAGGCCGCTTCGCCCTGCCGCTCAGGGGGCAGGGCCCGGCTGTAGACGTCGGTCAGGTTGCGGTTCATGTCCCACTTGATGTAAGCGATGTCGTGCTCGGCCAGCAGGCCGTGAAAAATGTCATATAAATAGTCTACCACTTCAGGCCGGCCCATGTCAAGGACCAGCTGGCTGCGGCCGGTGGCCGGCGCCCGGCCCGGGATGGTCAGGGCCCAGTCGGGGTGGGCGGCGTAGAGAGCGGTGTTGGCGCAGACCATCTCAGGCTCGATCCACAGGCCGAACAGCAGCCCCATCTCCCGCACCCGGCCGATCAGCTGGTCGAAGGTGCAGCCCAGCTTTTTCTCGTTGAACTGCCAGTCCCCCAGGCCGCTGGAGTCGTCGCTGCGCTCCCCGAACCAGCCGTCGTCCAGCACCAGCATCTCCACACCCAGGTCCCGGGCCTGGCGGGCGATGTCCCAGATGCGCTGGGCGTCGAAGTCCATGTAGGTGGCCTCCCAGTTGTTGATGAGGATGGGCCGGGGCTTGTCCCGCCAGGGGCTGCGGATGATGTGGCGCTGCAAAAAGCGGTGGTACCGGGCCGACAGCTCGCTCAGGCCCTGATCGCTGTAGCAGAACAGCACCTCCGGGGCGGCAAACTGGCCGCCCGGCTCCAGGGTCCAGCTGAAGTCGTCGTCGCTGACCCCCGCCACCAGGCGGGTGGACTGCATCTGGCTGACTTCGCACTCGATCTTGAAATTGCCCGACCACACCAGCATGGCCCCCAGGCATTCGCCCGCTTCCTCGGTGGTGTGGGGGGCGGCCAGGATGGCAAAGGGGTTGTGCTGGTGGCTGGAGGCCCCCCGGGCCGAGCGCAGGGTCTGGATGTTGTGGCTCAGGGGGACCCGCTCGGGCTGGCGCTCCATGCAGTGGCGGCCGTGGAAGTGGATCAGCTCCCACGGGCCAAAGGGCAGGTCCAGGCAGGCCGAGGCGGCCTTGTCCAGCCGGATGGGGCCGCTGCCCTCGTTTTCCAGCAGGGCGGCCCGGGTGATGACGTCGGCCTGGGCAAAGACGCCGTACAGCAGGGTGACGGTCAGGCCGTGGACGGCGTCCCGCAGCTTGAGGCGGAGGGTCTCGCAGGAGCCGTCCTCCGCGCAGGCGGCGGGCAGGCCGGGCAGGGCGTATTTGCCGGGGACGGCCTCGGCCGAAACAAAGCGGAGGTCCGCCGCCCGGCCGCCGTCGGGGCCGGCCAGGCGCAGGCAGCCGATCCGGTAATCCCCTACGCCGCTGCCGGTGTATTCCTGGCAGAGGGTGTCCAGGGAATAGTCCCGCTGGCGGTCCATCCCGGCGGGCTGGGGGGAAAAGCCGCAGTCGGAATAAAACTCCAGGCCGCGCAGGTCGCTGCCGCCGATGGCTGGGCCGTAGTACAGGTGATGGACCACACCCTGGCCGTCGGCCCACATCTGATAGCTGGTGTGGAGGGTGTGCAGGGTGATCAGTCCGGTTTCGTGGTCGATGCGGATACTCATGGCGGTATCCTCCTTACTTTACAGAATAAGCCTGAAAAAGGCGCCCAGCCATAGGGTGGGCGCCTTTTCCGGCGTGTGGCGCAGACGGTATCCAAAAGGAGAACAGGGGCGCAGGATCATTTGCCGCCGGTCATGGCGATGCCCTGGATGAACTGCTTCTGGAAGATCAGGTACAGGATCACCATGGGGATCATGGCCAGCAGGCTGCCCGCCATCAGGACGGGGAAGTTGGTGGTGAACTGGCCGTTCAGGGTGGACAGGCCGGCGGACAGGGTCATCATGTTCAGGTCGGTGTTGCAGATCAGGGGCCACATCAGGTCCGAGTAGGCGAACACCGCGGTGAAGATGGCCAGGGCGGCCATGCTGGAGCCGGTCAGGGGCAGCATGACTTTATAGAAGGCCTGCCACTTGTTGCAGCCGTCCAGATAGGCGGCCTCGGCGATCTCGTTGGGGATGGCCAGGTACGACTGCCGCAAAAAGAAGGTGCCGAAGGCGGAGACCAGGCCGGGGAACACCAGCGCAAAGATGGAGTTGGTCATGCCCACCTTGGCCAGCATCAGGTACTGCGGGGTGATGAAGATCTGGCTGGGCAGCATCATCTGGATCAGGATGATGGAGAACAGCAGGTTCTTGCAGGGGAAGTGCAGCTTGGCGAAGGCGTAGCCCGCCATCGAGCTGAACACCACGGCGCACAGCACCCGCAGCACGATCAGCAGCGCGGTGTTGATGTACAGGTTGACAAAGGGCAGGCTTTCCAGCGCGGTGACAAAGTTGTCGAAATTCCACTGGCTGGGCAGGATCTGGGGCGGGATGGCCATCGACTCGGCCTGGGTCTTGAAGCAGGTCAGCACCATCCACACAAAGGGGAAGATCATGATGATGCTGCCAAGGATCAGGGCCGCATAGGTGAGGGCTTTGGTCACCCGCTTGGAGTTTTTCATGCTCCGGGCGGGAGCGGCGGTAGCAGTTGCAGTGCTCATGTTTTACACCTCGTAATTGACCCACTTCTTCTGGCCGATGAACTGGACCAGGGTGACCAGGCCGATCAGCAGGACGGTCCAGACCACGATGGCGGCGGCGTAACCCTTGTCGCCGGCGATGAAGCTCTCGCGGTAGAACAGGCTCATCAGGGTCTGGGCGTCGTTCAGCACCGGGTTGGAATTGTCCACCATCATGTAGATCAGGTCAAAGACTTTCAGCGAGCTCATCAGACGCATGATGAGGACCACGAAGAGGGTGGGGGAGACCATCGGCAGGGTGATGCTGAAGAACTGGCGCACCTTGGACGCGCCGTCCAGGTCGGCGGCCTCGTACAGGCTGACCGAGATGTTCTGCAAGCCGGCCAGCAGCAGGACGGCGTCGTAGCCGATGTTGCTCCAGATCTGGACCACCGAGCAGGTGATCAGGACGATCTGGTTGTCGGTCAGCCAGCCGATGTTAGCGCTCAGCAGCTGGTTGATGATGCCGTACTGGGTGTTGAAGATCCACTTCCAGACCATGGCCACGGCGGCGGGGGCCACCACCATGGGCAGGAAGAAGATGGCGCGGAAGGTGGTGCGCCCTTTGATCTTGCTGTTCAGCAAAACGGCCACCAGCAAAGCCAGGAAGATGCCCACCGGCACCGTCAGGATGCAGAAGAAGATGGTGTTCCAGGTGGCCTGCCAGAACTCGGGGCTCTGGAACATTTCCACGTAGTTTTCGATGCCCTCAAACTCGAATTCGCCGAAGGGCAGCGACTTGGAAAAGCTCATGTAAATGGTGTCGATGAAGGGATAAATGTTCAGCACGATCAGGCCGATGACCGTAGGGGCCACCATGACAAGGCCCCAAAAAGCTCCGTCGCGGCCCAGTTTGGACGTTTTTTCCATGGTGTTGCCTCCTTATGCGTAGTACTCGGCGCTGGCTTCGTCGACGATCCGCTGCATCTCGTCCAGGCCCTGGTCGATGGTCAGCTCGCCGGTGTAGATCTTCAGCAAAGTGTCGCTGACCGGCGTTTTCCACTCGGGGCGGGCGGCGTTGTTGACGCTCTGGATGCCGTACTCCAGCATGTCGACGAAGCAGGTCACGTCGATGGGGTATTCGTCAAAGACGCCCACCCAGGTGTCCTCCAGGCCGATGTAGGCCGGGATGGCCGCGCCGCTTTCGCCCTGGATGCGCTGGCCTTCTTCGCTGCCGAAGAACTTCAGCACGTCCATGACCACGTCCAGATGCTTGTTGGTGGTGGTCGTGGCATAGGACAGGCCGTTGGAAATGCTGGCCCGGCCGTCGCCGTTCAGGGGGTTGGGGCACTTGGGCAGGACGGCCACGTCCCACTTGCCCACCATCTCGGGGTAGTTCTGCAGCTCGGACAGGATGTTCCAGTTGCCTTCCAGGAACATGGAGCCGTAACCGGAAAAGAAGGCGGTGCCGGGGCTGGTCTCGGCAAAGTAGGTCTGGGTGGGGCACCAGTCGTTCTTTTGCAGGTTGATGTAAAACTCCATCCCCATCCGGGTGGCGGGGTCGTCGAAGTTGGCGCGGGTCTTGTCCTCGGTCAGGATGCTGCCGCCGGCCTGGTAGACAAAGTTCCAGTAGCCCAGCTGGTCGTCGCCGTAGGCCATGTAGCCGTAATAGCCGGTGGCGTCGTAGATCTTCTGGGATGCTTCGCACAGGGTGTCCCAGGTCCAGGTGTCGTCGGGATAGCTGACCCCGGCGGCGTCGAACATCTCCTTATTGTAGACAAGGCCCACAGAGTCCTTGTCTTTGGGTACGGCGTACAGCTTGCCGTCCGAGCCGCTGGCGTTGGCCAGCGAAATATCGGAGAAGTGCTCGGTCTCGACGATGGCCGAGCAGTCGGGCAGCTTGCCGTTGTTGGCATACTTCAGGATCTCGTTGGTGTGCATCCAGAAAATGTCGGGGGCCTGGCGGGCCATGGTGGCGGCCTCCAGCTTGGTCCAGTATTCGTTCCAGCTGGTGACCTGTACCTCGATGACCACATCGGGGTGCTGGACGGTGTAGGCGTCACACATGGCCTGCATCCCGTCCCGCTGGGCGACGTCCCAGATCTGGAACGTCAGATGGGTCTTGCCATCGCCCGGGCCGCTGCAGCCGGCGGTCAGGCTGGCCGCCGCCAGCGCGGCTGTGGCCGCAAGGAACGAACGGCGGGAAATCTTCTTCATAAGCCATCTCCTTTGAGTGTTGCCAATGGGTGAGCGCGGGCCTGCCCGGGAAGCGCCGCGGGGGAGAAGTCCGGCTCCGTCATTATGACGGAATTGTGAACAAAAAATTGTGCGTTGTGCACATTGCACAATTTATTCTCCCTGGTTGCAGGATAATTATATAGGATAGAGACGAAATATTGAATGCCATGATGCCGCTTTTTATATACCAATTTCCGGGATAGTAGACTGTTTCTTGAAAGTTTAGACGCAAAATGGTATATATTCTCTTGACGGTTTGGTATAATAGAATTAAAAAAGCAAGAGACCTGTTTAAACACATACCGGAAGGTATGGGACGTTCCGCCGGCAAGGAGGTTTGCGCATGGCCAAAGAAGAAAAAGGCCCCGAGAAGTTAAAATTCCATGTGTTCCGAGACGAGCGCTTCATCGACCTGAATCTTTACCAGTTTGGGTGGGAGCGCACGGCCCCCACCCACTCCTATGGGCCCTATGCCCGCAACCATTATCTGTTCCATTATATCATCGAGGGCCGGGGCCAGCTGATGGCCAACGAGCAGGTGTACACCGTCACCCCGGGGCATGGGTTCCTGGTGGTGCCGGGCCAGGTGACCACCTACCGCTCCGACCCCGCCGCCCCCTGGGTGTACACATGGATCGAGTTCGACGGCCTGCGGGCCCACGAAAGCCTGCATCTGGCCGGCATCAGCGGGACCAAGCCCATCTACACCGCCCGCAACCCGGATGCCGGCAAAATGGTCGAAGAGGAAATGATGTACATCGTCAACCACGGCAATGCCAGCCCCATCCACCTGATCGCCCACGGGTTTCTGTTCCTGGACAAGCTGGTCCAGTGCTCGGCGGGGCGGCGCAGCGGCGGCGAGCGCCGGGTCCGGGATTTTTACATCAAGGAGGCCCTCACCTTCATCGAGCAGAACTACCAGCGTGACATCTCCATCGAGGAGATCGCGGCGGTCAGCGGGCTGAACCGCAGCTACTTCGGCAAGGTGTTCCGGGACGCCGTAGGCGAAAGCCCCCAGGCCTACCTGCTGCACTACCGGATGGCCCGGGCCGCCCAGCTGCTGAAGGAGACCCGCCTGTCCATCGGCGAGATCGCCGCCCAGGTCAGCTACGACAACCAGCTGCACTTTTCCCGCGCCTTCAAGAACGTCCACGGCGTCTCCCCCCGGGAATACCGCTCCACCCACCTGCTCGACCCGGAAAAACCGGACAAAAAATAATGCAGCGTGTCGCTTTTGCGGCACGCTGCATCATGTAAGGCCCGCCATAAGAGGGCAATGCGATACAAAGAAAACAGGAATGACCCCGCCCCGTGCCAGCATGATAACGGCATGGGGCGGGGTCTTGTTGGTGAAACTCTTGCATAATGTACGTAAAACAGTTATACTGGACGTGCTATTTTGGTCAAAAGGAAAATGACTTTGGGGGAGACGCGAAAATTCCAGCTTATATAATGGCATTGACGCCAAATCAGCCGAAATGTACAAATGCAACACAAGGAGGACAAAAACAATGAATCAAGAAAAAGAGCGAAAACAAATCGTTTGCGTCAAATGGCCTGTGAGATGGCCGGGCATTGTCGCAATGGTGGTGCTGGTTGTTGTGCTTGCCGCTTTTATAGTATTTCGAGGCGGTGCCAGCAAAACACGGGAGGTAGAAGTGACCGTAGTGTCAACGCTACAAAGAATCATTGATGTAAGCGATCTCTCGACCTTTACCGCTGTATACAATGGAATCGCTGAGGTGCCCAATGAAAAGAATCCAGACAAGATAGATTATTATGTATCTTATGAAGCAAGAGTGGAAGCGGGGATCGACTTCAGCGCCGTTACGATCGGCATGGAGGATCAAACGATTACAGTGGATATACCAGATGTAAAAATTAACGATATTATTGTGGATATCTCGTCACTGGATTTCATTTTCTTCAATGACAGGGCAAACCAGCCTACTGTTACACAGCAAGCATTCAAGGCATGTGAAGAAGATGCAAGAACAGAAAGTGAAAGCCAAGAGGCCATTTTGGAGCTGGCTCAGCAGAACGCCGTCAACGTGGCAACCGCCCTGGTTAAACCAATCGTTGACCAATTGGGCAAAGGATATCAGTTGGTTGTGGAATGAGGTGAGAATGATGAAACTGAGAAAGATTGTATCGCTTGCCGCAGCGGCTGCAATGCTGTGTATGGAAACTGCCTGTGGGCGGAGCGTGGATGTGGAAATGGAACCGAATGTGTCAGAAATGCGCTCAATTTGCAATCTGGCAGTAATGGAATGCTACTACCATAATGTTGCAAAATTTGAAGAGGAGGGAAACCGGTTTTTAATCTTTGGGGATAAAGGAAAACATTTCTGGATTGAATACAGTGGTGTGGTTCGATTTGGCATCAATGCGTCTTACGTCAATATTGAAGCCGACGGCATGCACTTGACAATTACTCTTCCGGCGGCTGAAGTACAAAGCTGTCAAGTGGATTCGTCTTCGTTGAATAGTGACTCGTACATAGTTGCAAAGGGCTCTGAAGAGATTACAGCAGAGGACGAGATTACTGCTTTTGAGGAAGCACAGCTGATTCTGGAAGAACAGGCAAAGAATGATGAAACCCTGCTGTTGCAGGCCCAACAACGGGCGCAGACGCTGCTGGAAAACTATGTGACCAATTTGGGCAATGTCGTTGGCAAACGGTATACCATTGATTGGGTCTATCTGGATGCCGAAGGCAACCCGCTGGGCGAAGAAACGACTGTTGCAGACAGTACATCCGAAACAGCTGCTTCAAGCGAAGCCGCTTAAAAATGAAGTCCCGTCCCCCTGCCGGAATAGCCGGTGTGGGGCGGGACTTTTGGTTTGGCGGAGGCGCTCGGTCAGAGTATGGTTTCGCCAAGACGGTGCAGCCGTCTGCGAGGTGAGCTGCGTCGATTCGGTGAAGGATTCCGCGAGTCAAAGAGGGAAATTTATTGCAGTATCACATGAGGCGGGTCCGGTCTGGGTCTTGCGCCGGCCGAAGCTTCTCGCTTGACGCCGCCGGAAAACCGTGCTATATTCACTTGCGGGAAGGGATAAGAATGGAGAAGGTACCTTTTGATCTGAAAGGAGTGCGAATCAGATGCAACCGTATGTTATTTTTACCGAGTCGACCGGCGACCTGACCCCGGCCCTCATCGAGGAGGCGGAGCTGCGGGTCCTGCCCATGAGCTTCAACCTGGACGGGCAGGCCTACCGCAACTGGCCCGACGGGCGGGAGATCAGCTCCCACGACTATTACGAAAAGCTGCGGGCGGGCAGCACCTGCACCACCAGCCAGGTGTCCCTGGCCGATTACGAGGATGCGTTCACCCCGGTGCTGGCAGGAGGGCAGGATATTTTGTACCTGGCCTTTTCCAGCGGACTGTCGGGGACCTATCAGTCCAGCTGCGTGGCCGCCGAAATGCTGCAGGAAAAGTTCCCCGGCCGCCGCATCGCCTGTGTGGACTCCAAACAGGCCAGCATGGGCGAGGGGCTGTTTGCCTATCTGGTAGCCCGCAAGCGGCAGGCAGGGGCCAGCTTTGACCAGGCGCTGGATTATGCCCGGCAGCTGGCACCCACCGTCTGCGCCTGGTTCACGGTGGACGACCTGATGTTCCTCAAGCGGGGCGGGCGGCTGTCCGGCGCGGCGGCGGTGGCCGGCACTCTGCTGGGCATCAAGCCGGTGCTCCATGTGGACGACGACGGCCACCTCATCGCCATGGAAAAGGTCCGTGGCCGCCGGGCCAGCCTGGACGCTCTGGTCAAGCACTTCCAGGCCACCGCCCGCGACCCGCAGGGGGGCACGGTGTTCATCAGCCATGGCGACTGCCCCGACGACTGCCAGTATGTGATGAACAAGCTCCGGGCGCTGGGCGTCACCGACCTGCACCAGGGCGACATCGGCCCGGTGATCGGGGCCCACAGCGGGCCCGGCACGGTGGCCCTGTTCTGGGTGGGCGGCCCCCGCTGAAAATAATGCTGAAGCGGGGCCCCCCCGGGGGGGGGGGGGGGCCCCCCGGGCCCGGGGGGGGGGGGGGGAGAAAATTCGGGGACAACAAAAAAAACCCCCCCCAACAGGGGGGCCGGGGGGGGCCCC
>ERZ1090879.1545-NODE-1547-length-12444-cov-6.931714_pt1 | contig 12444 bp, 11 predicted proteins | sample MGYA00478472_ERZ1090879 | MGnify/ENA primary metagenome ERZ1090879 (study PRJEB33644, sample SAMEA5815723) | chicken gut metagenome | biome: Chicken; feature: Gastrointestinal Tract; material: Caecum | place: Ireland | collected 2019-01-01 | study: A study of...
GTATCAATGTATTATTAAAAGAAAAATGATACCGTTGACCACAGTCAACGTATTTGTAAAAAATGTGGTCTATAATCTACTATGATGAACGTTTATCGCAATCAACATAGGAGATTATAGAGTATGAAGCTTGTAGAAGCCGTAGGCAGGAGATTGGGCGGGATATTGAAAACCAAAGGGTTGACACAATATGAGGTGGCGCAGAGCGGCGGAATACCGAGGTCTACAATCAGCGTCATTGTAGGGGTAAAAAGGAAATCGGTGAAGCTCGATACGATTTATCAGATATGCGCGGCGCTGGGGATATCTCTGAAAACTTTTTTCGACGACCCCATATTTGACGACGTTTTAGATTAGTTCCATTGACATTATAGCATATATTTTGTATTAACACAACTAAATTAGTGAGTATTACCACCACTTATTTTTTTGTTGCCTAATGGTAAAATATTAGTGGTAGTACGCTATGAGGAAAAATGGAATGGACGTAAAACAGCGCATATTGGAACTGATGAAAAAACGCGGTTGGTCGAAATACAAGCTTTCTCGGGAAACGGGAATCTATATTACGACCATCAACGATTGGTTCAACGAAAATCAGTATACGCCGAGCAGAAGCTCTATTGAAAGTATTTGCGGGGCTATGGGAATCACGCTCGCGGAGTTTTACGCCGGTATCGAGGAGCATAGTTTGACGAGAGAACAGTTGCTTGTTCTGGAAAAGTTTGAAAATATACCGAAGGACAGGAGGAAGCTCGTATTTGAATTTATGGAGATATTGGCACAGGAGGAATAGATAACTGTTTTGCTTTTTCAGGCGTCCGGATACGGGCGCTTTTTGTCAGAATTTATAAAATTTTTCATATCTCTCTTTTTAGTTATATCAGCCGAAAGCTAAGTTGAATTACCGGGCAATAACAATTGATAGTGTATATGAATATATAATGCTATCATTACAATAGCGGGAAGGAATACTAACATCAAGGCAGATATTCTTGTACCCCAGACTAAACGGTTGCTCGGCTCTACTTCTTTGTTCATGGCGTCCTTTATAAACCAATTATACCTGCGCTGTGCATTGAATTTTGCAATTTCGTATGCAAACCTGAAGCCCACAACGCCGCCTATTGCAATAACACTCTCCATTAAAGGGAAGAAAAGCGGCATCGGCATATACAATATGGCAAGCGTGATTTCAATGATCACAATTATTGCAAGTATGATTGTCTGAACATTTTTGTTTTTAAAAAATTTCCCATATCCCCGATATTATAATTTAGCGCTATTTGATATAACACTGCTGCAAAACCCGCGCGGCGCAGCTTTAAAATTTATAGCGTTACTCAAAAATCCGCGCGGCGCTGCTAACAAATTTATGTAGCGTTGCTGTAACACTTAAATAATGATGCTAAATTTAATAGCGCTACTAAAAAGACGGCAGGCGCATAAGCGCCCGCCGTACTTTCCTATATGCGGACAGGCCGCATTTGACTGTTTATTTGTCAGCCGCTGTGTATAGGCGGCATAATTTTAGCCGACTGATATATTTATATAAAACTTATTATTTGCTCTTTTTGTCTGAAGCGGCCGCATACATTGCCTTTTCTTCCTCGGCCTTCTTTATTGAAAGTTCGGCCTTTTCGGCAACGTTTTCCTTTGTAAAGCCGAAGTGTTCAAAAAGCTGCTTTGCAGGGCCGGACGCGCCGAATGTGGTCATTGCAACCATCTCGCCGCAATCGCCGCAGTACTTGTACCAGCTGTAAGGCGATGCAGCCTCAACGCACACGCGCGCCTTTACGTTTCTGGGCAGAACGCTCTCTTTATATTCGGCCGTCTGCTTCTCAAACTCTTCCATGCTGGGCATAGATACAACGCGTGCCTTTACGCCCTTTGCGGCAAGTATGTCCTTTGCCTCCATGCACAGCTCGACTTCAGAGCCGCTGGCAATAAGGATTACGTCGGGCGTGCCTTGGCAATCGCTGAGCACATATCCGCCGAGCAGCGCCTTAAGTCCCGTGCCGGGGTACTGGGGCAGGTTCTGCCTGGAAAGTACGATGGCGGTGGGGCTGCTCTGTGTGAGTGCGGAGATGTACGCCGCAGCGGTCTCCCTTTCGTCGCAGGGACGGAACACCTTTACTCCGGGTGTTGCGCGGAGGGATATGAGCTGTTCTACGGGCTCGTGGGTGGGGCCGTCTTCGCCTACGCCTATGGAGTCATGCGTGAGAACAAAGATTACGGGTATGTTCATGAGCGCGCTCATTCTGATGCCCGCCTTCATATAGTCGGTGAAGGTGAAGAATGTTGAGCAAACGGCCTGAAGTCCGCCGTGGAGCTGTATGCCGTTGCATATTGCCGCCATTGCGTGCTCGCGTATGCCGAAGTGTATGTTGCGCCCCGTTCTGTTTTCGGGCGACATATAACCTTCGCCCTTGAGGTCGGTCTTTGTGGAGGGGGAGAGGTCGGCCGAGCCTGAAAGTATATTGGGCATAACCGCTGCAATTTTATTGAGTACTTTGCCGCCGCTTATTCTCGTTGCCTCGGGCGCGGAGCTGTCGAACAGACCCTCGATTTTCTTGAAGTCGGGGTTTACGCCGTTCATGAACGCTTTATACTGCGCAGCAAGATTGGGGAAAGCTGCCTCGTAGCGGCTGAACAATTCGTTCCAGGCCTCTTCGTCGCTCAGCTTTTCTTCAGCAATGGCAAGGCAGTGAGCTTTAACGTCTGCAGGAACGGTGAACGGTTCTTCCGTCCAGCCGAAGAATTCCTTTGCCTTTGCAAGGTTTTCCGCGCCGAGGGGAGAGCCGTGTACGTCGGCCGTACCTGCCTGGGGCGAGCCGTAGCCTATTACCGAGTTGCAGATAATTATTGTAGGACGGGTAAGGTCGCTCTGAGCCTTCTTTATGGCTGCGCGCAGAGTGAGGAGGTTGTTTGCGTCGTCAACGCGCAGAACCTGCCAGCCCTGACCTGCAAATCTTGTGGGTATGTCCTCTGCAAAGGTGGTCTGTATCTTACCCTCTATGCTTATATTGTTTCTGTCGTACAGAAGAATGAGTTTGCCAAGTTTCTGCGTGCCTGCAAACGAACAAGCCTCGTAAGAGATGCCCTCTTCAAGGCAGCCGTCGCCGCAGATGCAGTAAGTGAAGTGGTCTACCACGGGGTAGTCGGGTCTGTTGAAGCGTGCCGCAAGGTGCGCTTCGGCAAGCGCCATGCCCACAGCGTTGGCTATGCCCTGCCCCAGAGGACCGGTCGAGGTCTCTACGCCCTCGGTGTGTCCGTACTCGGGGTGGCCGGGTGTTTTAGAGCCGAACTGACGGAAGTTTTTTATATCCTCCATCGTAAGGTTGAACCCGAAGAGGTGCAAAAGGGAGTATAGAAGCATAGAACCGTGTCCCGCGGAGAGAACGAACCTGTCGCGGTTGTCCCACTTGGGGTTTTTGTAGCTGAACTTCAAGAAGTCGCTGAATAGTTCATAGCCTATCGGTGCTGCGCCCATGCAAATGCCGGGGTGGCCGGAATTTGCTTTCTGTATGGCTTCTGCCGATATAATTCTTATCGTGTCTACGCTTTTCTGCTGGACAGACATAATAAATATCTCCTTATATTTTATATCGCTGTGAGTGAATTTTGCCTTGTGCCGAACAGAGCGCGCAACCTTCGGCGCGCTCTTTTAAGTTTAATTTTTAAGCTTCAAGAATGGTTAAGGCCGTTATTTAAACTTTATCCATGTAATTTCTGAGCAGAGTGAGGTCGACTTTATCGTACGGCTTCAGCATAGATACAAGCGTGCTTGCCATAAGCTTGCAGCCGCCCTTTGAGTTGCTCTCTATATTTATGGGGATTATCGCCTCGTGCAGGCTGAGCCTTACGAGCGCCCATCCGTCGCCGTGGTCTTTATCGAAGTTAATTCTTATGCCCTCGTAGTTGTTGGGTGCGGGTGTTGCGCCTTCGGTATTTGCCAAAGCCGCTTTCACTCCGTCGAGCACGCCCTTGCCGTATTCGCGGAAGTCTTCGCACTCTATGGGCAGTCTTATCTCCGTCGCCTCGGCAGGCTCTTTCAGGCCGCTTATAAGGTCTGCAAGCCGCTGGCCTTTTTTGAGCTGGTCAGAAAGTATTATGAGTATTTCCGTGATGAGGTAAGCTCCGTCGTCAAGGAAATAGTTGTCTTTAAAAGCGCAGTGACCGGAAGTTTCCACGGCGAGGGGAGAGTATTCGCCCGCGTCGTTCAGCCTCTTGCACTCGTCGATAACGTTCTTATAGCCGCGCATATAGCGGTGGTGTCTGCCGCCGTGTGCCTCGATAAACTCTGTAAGTCCGTCGCTGGTCACCGAGTCGGTAACTATCGTTCCGGGCCTCTTAGCAAGCAAACTTGCCGAAATGAGGGCGATAAGCCTGTTGCGGTTAATCTCTTCGCCCTTTCTGTCAACGGCGCCGGCGCGGTCTACGTCGGTATCGAAAATTATGCCCAAGTCGGCATGATTTTCCAGCACGGCCGCCTTGAGTGCGGCAATGGCCGCCCTGTCTTCGGGGTTGGGCGCGTGGTGGGGGAACGTGCCGTCGGGGTCGAGGTAAAGGCTGCCGCTGGTGTCTGCGCCGAGGGGCTTTAAAACTTTTTCGGTAAAGAACCCGCCCGCGCCGTTGCCGGCGTCAACTATTATCTTCTTCCCTTCGAGCGGCCTTTCCGAACCGCAGGCTTTGCGCACCCTGCCCACAAGCAGCGCGCAGTACTCGTCCATAAAGGAGTATGTGCTAACAGTGCCTTCCCCGTGCATAAATTCGCCCTTTGCGGCGATGCCGAGTATCTCTTCGACGTCCTCGCCTTCAAGGCCGCCTTCGGGCGTGAAAAATTTAAGCCCGTTCCTGTCGGCAGGCAGGTGCGACGCCGTGACCATAACAGACCCGTCGAAGCCCTTCCCCGCGCGGAGAAGCATAAACATAGAGGGAGTTGAAGAAAGACCTGTTTCGGTAACGTCGCAACCGCTTTGCACCGCACCTTTCTCGAACGCCTCCACGAGTTGTTTTGCGGTGATCCTGCTGTCGTTGCCGACGGCTATCTTAAGCCTTTCTTTGCCCGTCTTTTGCGCGAGCCAGACACAAAATGCGCGCGCTATCGTTTCGACGGCTTTTTCCGTAAGTGTAACGGCCCTGCCGAGGCAGGGAGAAGCCACGCCGCGCACGTCTGTTCCGCTTTTAAGTTTTTTAAAATCTAATACCGTCATATATACTTTTATTATACAGTTTTAGTGCGCCAAACACAAGTGAATTGACAAAAAATTTCACCTGCGTGCAAAGTTTTTTGCAATATATTTTACTTTACAACTTTGACGTGCAAAATTATTTTAATAGTCTTGCAAAATATTTGCGGCTTGCCGCCCCGATATGATATAATGCAACGTGAAATAAATTGTAAACAAATTTTAGGAGTATCTATGCCTGAAAATAAAGCCAATCAGTTCGTAAATCAGATAGCAGATATAGAGAGCGACTTCCCCCAGTGGTATACCGACGTCGTTTTAAAGACCAAACTTGTAGACTACGGCCCCGTAAAGGGCACTATGGTCATCCGCCCCTACGGCTACGCCATATGGGAGAACATACAAAAGGAGCTCGACAAAAGGTTCCGCGCAACGGGGCACGAAAACGCCTACTTCCCGTTGCTCATTCCCATGAGCTTTTTGTCCAAGGAGAAGGAACACGTGGAGGGCTTCGCACCTGAGGTTGCGGTCGTCACTCACGCAGGCGGCGAAGAACTTGCAGAACCGCTCGTAATCCGTCCCACTTCAGAGACGATAATCGGCAATATGTATTCAAAGTGGCTGCAGTCCTACCGCGATTTGCCCATACTTATCAACCAATGGGCAAACGTAATGCGCTGGGAAAAGACTACTCGTCCCTTCCTGCGCACCTCTGAATTCCTCTGGCAGGAGGGTCACACCGTCCACGCCACCGAGGAGGAGGCCGAAGAGGAGACGAAAAAAATGCTCGGCGTATACAAGGAGTTTGCCGAAAACTGCCTTGCAATACCCGTCATAACGGGCAAAAAGACGGAAAAAGAAAAGTTTGCCGGCGCCGTTGCCACCTACGGAATGGAGGCTATGATGCACGACGGCAAGAGCCTTCAGGCAGGCACTTCGCACTATCTCGGCCAGAACTTTTCAAAGGCTTTCGATATAAAATTCCTCGATAAGGACGGAACGCTTAAGTACGGCTACACCACAAGCTGGGGCGTATCCACCCGTCTTATCGGCGCAATAATAATGGCTCACGGTGACCAGCGCGGCCTTTCGCTGCCGCCCGTAGTCGCACCCATCCAGGCTGTGATAGTTCCCATCGCCGCAAAAAAGGCGGGCGTTACAGAGAAGTGCACCGAAGTGAAGAATATGCTCGAGGCGGCAGGAATAAGGGTAAAACTCGACGATTCCGATAATTCCCCCGGCTGGAAGTTCAACGAATGGGAGATGAAGGGCGTTCCCCTCAGAATAGAGCTCGGCCCGCGCGATATAGAGGCAGGCAAGGCACTCGTATTCCGTCGCGACAAGCTTGAAAAGTGCGAGCTCTCTCTTGAAAATATTGCCGAGGGCGTTAAGTCGCTGCTTGAAACGGTACAGAGCGATATGCTCGAGGCCGCGCGCGAAAGGCGCGATAAGCGCATAGTGTACGCCAATGACCTTTCAGGCATACTTGCAGGCGTCGAAGGCGGAAACTTTGTAAAGGCAGGCTGGTGCGGCTGTCGCGAGTGCGAGGACAAGATAAAGGCCGAGACGGCCGCCACCGCGCGCGTATATGCCGAGGGTGAAACTGCCGAAAAGTGCGCCGTATGCGGCAAGCCTGCAAAGCACATGATAATCTTTGCAAGGGCATACTGATTGAGGCTTTAAAATTTCTGGCGGCGTTTTGCCAGCTGTGACTTTTATGCTTTATTCTGCGGCGTGCGGCTTGTGCCGGGCTGTCCGCAGTTATACAATTTTTGCAGCTTTTCTCTGCGGCAGGCGCTGTGCGTCTGTGACAATACTGTTCTGTAATTCTGGGGTGAAAATATGGCTGAAAAAAAGACTATCGCGCTTATTGCGCACGACAATAAAAAAGATGAGATGGTGGAGTGGGCATTCTCCCGCAAGGATATTTTACAGAACTACAATCTCTGCGGCACCGGCACTACTTCGCATAGGGTGGAGGCGGCCACGGGGCTTAAGGTTCGCGGCTTTCTTTCCGGCCCGCTCGGCGGCGACCAGCAGATAGGCGCACACCTTGCCGAGGGCAAGATAGATGCCGTAATGTTCTTCTGCGACCCTCTCACCGCACTTCCGCACGACCCCGATGTAAGGGCGCTTCTGCGCATTGCGGTTGTTTACGATGTACCCATCGCAACAAACAAGTCCACGGCGGACTGCATACTGGCCGGCATAGAAAAGGGCGTATTTTAAGCTTGTTTAAGTTTTTGCGCGGCGTGCCTTAAAAAGGCGCGCTGTTCGAAATGCGATTTATTTAATTGAATTGTCAACTTTATTCCTGTTTAATTTTTTTTGGCAGGGTTATTATATATGTTGTAAAAATATGCTGTTAAAACGCGGCTGACTTCAGCTGCGTTGCGGTATTTTCTGATTAAATATCTCAAATCACGGCAGCTTGAAGAGGTGCTTTTAAATGCAGAACAGGTTTGAAAATTTTACTATCGGCGTCTTGAAACTCAATAAACTCGTTCAGCGTATAAAGCTGTTGGAGATGGACGACTACGGTCTTAAGGCCATCCATGTCATGTGCATATACTATGCGGCAGGCAGACCGGTCACGGCGGGCGAGCTGGCAAGGCTCACACTGGAAGATAAAGCCGCAATATCGCGTGCTCTTTCGCTTTTAAAGCAGAACGGATACATCAACTACAACACCGGCAAGTACAATGCTGAAGTCACCCTCACGGAGGAAGGCAAAAAGCTCTCTGAATACATAGAAGAGCGTGCCTCGCACGCGGTTGAGGCTGCGGGCAAGGACCTCACCGAAGAGGAGCGCGAAGTTCTGTATAAGGCGCTTGCCTCTGTTTCGCACAATCTCGAGGAGTATTACAACAGTCTCCAGAAGGATAAAAAACAGTAATAAACTTACCCCAAATACAGTAAACTTAAATTTTTCGGCGCGCCGTAACGGCGCGCCTTTTTTTTGCCGAAATTTATAATGGGTGAGCTCATGTTGTCCGTTGACTGCTTATACCCTGGCTTTAATACGCCGCCCTGCCCGCGTTTGCGGGCAGGGCGGCGTATTAAATTATTTGCACTGACAAATAATATATATGCACCCACATACAGCGCGGCGTTTATGCAATCCGCCGTTTGCGTATCGTGATATGTACATATGTGCACAGCAATTACATTGAATACAAACAATTTCTATTTTGGTCGCACGCTGGATAACGACCGCTCTTACGGCGAGCAGGTTGTGGTAACGCCGCGTGCTTACCCGTTCTTTTTCCGCTCTGCGGGTACGCTCAAAAGGCATCTGGCCTTTATAGGAACGGCCCACATCAGCGGCGGATATCCGCTCTATTACGATGCAGTCAACGAAGAGGGGCTGTGTATGGCAGGCCTCAATTTCCCGTCCAGCGCGGTATACAATCCGCGCGTGGCAGGCAGTACAAATCTTGCCCAGTTCGAGCTCATCCCCTACATTCTCGGCAGGTGCAAAAGCGTAAAACAGGCGGAGGGGGAGCTTGAAAATATTAACATCACGCATGAGCAGTTCTCGCCCGCAATGCCGCCTGCAAGTCTGCACTGGATTTTAGCAGATAAGGGCAGGTGCATTGTGGTTGAAAGTACCCGCCACGGGCTGGAGATACACGAAAACGCTGTTGGCGTGCTCACCAACGAGCCGCCCTTTGCCAGCCAGCTTGCAAATCTTTCGCACTATATGGCGCTCTCGCCTGAAGAGCCTGAAAATACCTTCTATCCACGCCTCAATCTTGCCGCTTTAGGCAGGGGGTTCGGCGCATACGGTCTGCCCGGCGACCTTACTTCGCCCTCCCGATTTGTGCGCGCAGCGTTTGCACGCGGCAACAGTGTATGTGGCGACGGAGAGGAGGATAGCGTTTCGCAGTTCTTTCATATCCTCGACTTTGTCGGCCAGCCGCGCGGGGCGTGTGCCGTCGGCAGCGGTTACGAAAGCACTATCTATTCCTCCTGCTGTAATGCAACGCGCGGCATTTACTACTTTACAACATATGGTTGCAGGTGCATTTCGGCAGTAAATATGTACGCCGAAGAGTTGGAAAGCGCCCGCCTTTCGGCATACAATATGCAACAGCCAGAACGCATAAACAAAATAAATTACTGAATTAAGGCGCATTACCGCGCTTTGTAATTTCGTTTATATGAGCCTTGATTTTTGCTTTATAAAGTGTGGGGTTTTGATTGATAGTTGCGGCATATATGCCGTTCTTTTATAAAAGAGGGCGCGTATTTCAACACAATAATGGTTAAAATTTCCCTCAGCTTTTTTCCCTTGAATAATTTTGTTAAATGGAAAAATATGGCATTGTATTTTTCTTTGACAATTTACTGTGCAAATGGTATCATATAAACAAACAAATGTTTGTAAAATATCTGTGCGGCAAGGCGCAGTGGAAAATCGGTGAGAACCAGAGCGTAGTCTGACACGGCAAAAAATAATGCTTAAAGCACCTGCGGCAGAACGGCGGCTAAGTCGGCACAAAGACCGTGCACGGCGGCAGCTAATTTGGCAAAAACAGCCGCAGAAAACGGCCGTAAAGCACTACGGAATATTATTGCGGGAGAGGCAGGCTTTTATATGGAAAAGAACAGAATTTACATGTGCATAGATATGAAGTCGTTTTTCGCGTCGGTGGAGTGTGCCGAGCGCGGCCTCAATCCGTTCACTACAAATCTGGTCGTTGCCGATGAAAGCAGGGGCAGCGGCACGATATGCCTTGCCATTACTCCCAGAATGAAGGCTTCGGGCGTAAAAAACCGCTGTCGCGTATTTGAAATTCCCAAGAGCATAAAATATATAACGGCAAAACCGCGTATGCGCAAGTATATAGACTACGCCGCCGAAATTTACGGGCTGTATCTTGACTATATGGATAAGAGCGATATATATGTCTACTCGATAGACGAATCGTTCATAGACGCAACCGACTACTTAAAGATATACGGCAAAACCCCGCGCGAATACGCAAAGTTTCTTATAGGTGAAATAGCGCGCAGGGTGGGCATACCCGCAACGGCGGGCGTGGGGACTAATCTGTACCTTGCAAAGGTTGCGCTCGACCTCACGGCCAAGCACTCAAAGGACGGGGTGGGTTACCTCGACGAGCAGATATTCAAAGATACACTGTGGGACCACCGCCCGCTTAGCGATTTCTGGGGCATAGCAAACGGTATATCTGCACGGCTGGCGCGCAAGGGCATATACACCATGCGCGGGATAGCCAATTGCCCTGAAGAAATTTTATATAAGGAGTTCGGCATCAATGCCGAGCTTATCATAGACCACGCGTTCGGCCGCGAAAGCTGTACAATGCCGGATATAAAAAAGTACCGTGCAAGGACGCGTTCGCTCTCCAACTCGCAGGTGCTGTTCTCCGATTACGAGTACAAAAAGGCTCGCCTCGTCATGGAGGAGATGGCGCGTTCATCCTGCCTGGAACTTATGCGTCGCAAAAGCGTGACCAACAGAGTGGGGGTATATGTGGGCTATTCCAAGGGCGCGCACGCCTCCACGGGCGGCAGCTCTTCGCTGAAAATAACCACCAACCTTTCACGGTACATCATACCCGCCGTAATGGCGCTGTTCGACAGAACAACCGTAAAAAATGTGCCAATCCGCAGGCTGGGCTTGACCTTCGACAATCTGTGCGACGAGGGCTGCGAGGGGTATGACCTGTTTACCGATATGGCCGAAGTGGAGAGGGAGAGGAATATTTCGCGCGCGGTGCTGGAAATACAGAACAAGTTTGGTAAAAATGCCATTGTAATGGCCGCCGACCTGGAGGATGGCGCAACGCTGATAGAGCGCAACAAGCTCATAGGCGGGCACAATGCAGGCTTCTGATATTTTTAACAGGTTTAAAGAGGTGTAAAGTGGACAATAAAGACAGAGCAAAGCAGTTTGCGCCATTCGACGCATTGCGCGGCCTGCGCGAGGCGCTCAGACAAAAGGAAATCGAGCACGAGCGCAAGCCCAGGCGCGAGCTTTCAGAGGAGCAGGCCGATGAACTGAACGCCGCACTCGGCGCACTCTCTCGCGGGGACAGGGCAGAGGCGGTGTTTTTCAAGGACGGATTTTATATCAGCGTTACGGGCGAGGTGCAGGGCATAGACGCCGTTCGCCGCGTGCTTTTCATAGAAGGCGGTAAAATCCCCTTTTCAGATCTGTATTCCATTAAAATCAGCTGAGGCAATGTGCAAAGGATATTAAAACTTTTTGTAACTACTGCGCTTAAAAATCTGTCTGAGAGGCGCAATTTAACTGTATGCATACCAAGCTACATAAACCAATAAGGAGGATAAAATTATGCGTGAAAATAAGGGCAGCGGCGGAATTGCATTGCTTTTTTGCTTTATAGCCCTCGGCGTATCGGCGGCGATAGCCTTTATAACCTATCTTCTGCCGCTTGTAAGCGACAGAATAGTTATCGGCGGCGAGGTGATGAACATTCTTGAAATAATTTTAAAGGTGTCTTCGCTCGTCGGCCTCAGCTTCGGCGCATTTGCATTTGCTGCAAGGCGGGGCGCAATAGTCAAGCTGCTCACGGCAATTTTTGTTATGGTGTTCATAGTTGCAATAGTGCTGGGCATAATGGGCATAATATAAGGCTTTTTGTTGTAAGACGCGGCGGGCAAAGGCATAAGCTTACAAAGCCCCGCGGCTTTATAAATATTCCCTACGGACAAATCAGAAGAACAAGGTATGAGTTATATACCTGCAGCTTCCAAAAAATAAGATTATAAAAAAACGGGTTTGGCAATTTTGCCAAACCCGTTTTTTTGCTTAATTATATGCAATAAACTATTCGTTCATTGTCTTAGCGTAACTGATTGAAGTCACGCATCAGTTCTTCATTCCCTCTTCTACTGCAACTGCAACTGCAACGGTTGCGCCTACCATGGGGTTGTTGCCCAACGAAAAACAGCAATTTTTATCGTCTTAATACGTCTCAAAAATACTCATTTTTGAGCAAAATCAGCGTATTTTTGGCTGAAAAGCTTCTGTTTTTGCCTTTTATCGTGTTTATATGTTTTAATGCGTTTTTACCTGAAATGTTGAACTAATGTTGAATTTTTTGCTTGGTCATACCAATGGTTTTAATAAAAAATTCAATTCTAAAACTCATTCATATGGTTTATGCAGAGTTTTATTTTGAATAAAATGACTCAAACTGTATATATGGCATACAGTTATAAAGGCAGCATAAGTTTCGGACTTGTTTATATCCCT
>ERZ1090879.1559-NODE-1561-length-12359-cov-55.789418_pt1 | contig 12359 bp, 10 predicted proteins | sample MGYA00478472_ERZ1090879 | MGnify/ENA primary metagenome ERZ1090879 (study PRJEB33644, sample SAMEA5815723) | chicken gut metagenome | biome: Chicken; feature: Gastrointestinal Tract; material: Caecum | place: Ireland | collected 2019-01-01 | study: A study of...
AACCCCGGCCTCCAAACACAATAACCAGTGGCCTCAAAAGCTACGAATATTCATTCACCTCGATGCGCTTGACGAGTTTCTGGTTGTAGGCGTCCAGGGCGTCCAGGGCATACACCAGGTCGTGCTTCTCCTTGTGCGTTGCCGAATAGCTCAGCACGAACAGAGGGTTGAAGCGGGCGATGCCCTTCTGGGTCGCGCCTCCCTTCTTTCCCATCTTCTGGGGCTCGTCGCAGATGACGATGGGGCGGTTCGCAGCGATGACGTCGATGGGCCTTCGGCTGCCGAACTCGTCGCGCTCGTCGAAGATGATGCGCGCCGCCTTGTTCTTGGCGCCTTCCTTCATCGACGCGTTGAACGCCTGCATGTTGATGACCATGCAGTTGACGTCGCTCGATTGGGAGTACGCGTCCAGCTCGGTCAGGTTGTCCGAGTCGTATATGAAGGACCTGATCTTCTTGTGGTATCGGGAGAAGAAGTGCTCCTGGGTGTTCTCCAGGCTCTTGGCCACGCCCTCGCGGATGGCGACCGATGGCACCACCACGATGAACTTGCACCAGCCGTACAGGCGGTTGAGCTCGAGCATCGTCTTGGTGTAGACGTAGGTCTTGCCGGTGCCCGTCTCCATCTCGACGTCCAGCTGGCAGGCCCCCATGCCGCAGAAGAGCTCCTCCGACTCGGGGATCTGGTTGCGTCGCTGCACCGCTCGCACGTTGGCAAGAATGCCTGAGGCCGAAAGCGCGACGGGCGCGTTGGCGTAGCCCTCGGTGCTCTCGTCGCCGAAGTCGATCTCGCCCTGCGCGCGCTTGGGCTTGCGGCCCAGATCGCGCAGGTAGACGGAGGCGCCCTGGTTGGGCTGCCCCTCGAAGACCGAGGCCACCGCGTCTGCGGCGTCGGTTTGGTACTGTTGTACTTTGAACTTGAACTTCATGTCGACGCCTTAAATCACTTGGGGAACTGTGTCGGGGCTGTAGGTGCGGAACAGCTCCTCGTAGTTGGCGTGCGTGGCGTCGTCGGCCATGGACGAGTCGCGTATGACGGCGTACCAGGGCTTGGCCTTCGCCATCTCCTCGATGGTGTCGGAGCCGACGTTCGCATCGAAGCAGGCCGCCAATTTGTCGCCATCAACAAAGAACACCTTCTTGCCGGCGAGCATGCGCTCCTCGATCTTCGCGGAGTACGGGATGCCGAGCTTGGGCAGCACCTCGAAGAGCAGATCCAGGTCGGAGCGCCCCTTCTTCACGTTGTCGGCGAAGTCGAAGAGGCTTTCCTGTGAGGTCTCGCCAGGCGTGAGGTAGAAGTCCTTGAAGTTCGAGGAGTCGATGCGCAGCACACGGAAGCCCAAATCAGGATAGGGTTTGGGCTCAGCACCGAGTTCGAGCTGCTCGTTTTCCTTGTCGATGCCTGCGGCGATTTTTGCGCCCGCGCGGCGAATGCGCTCTTCACCGATTTCGGTCAGCGTGGAGAACTGGCCTGTGGTCTCCTCGGGAATCTGCACGAGTACGAACCGACGGTTCCCGCCATCCTCGGCGTTCTTCTCCATGACTGCCTGCGCCATGGAGGCGGAGCCCGAAAAGAAGTCAAGGACAGTGCACTCATCGGATGACGCGATGTCGAGGATTCGCCTCATGAGCATGAGCGGCTTCGGGAAATCGAATGGACTATCCCCATCAAACAAAGCCCTAATATCTTTTTTTGCAGAATCATTCGTTCCGGCTTCGTTTGATTTCCATAAAGATGAGACGTTAATCCCTTGCTTAACCTCACTCAGGAAACGCTTTAAATTTGGCTGTCCCAGCCCGTCGGCCCCAAAGTAAATCCGGTTATCGGATATCAGCTTCTCAACGTCTTCTTTTCTGTATCGCCAATGCGAATTAGGCTTTGGCAGATGGATCGTTCCTGTTGAAGGTGAAACGACTTCATACCTCCCATTCTTTCTTTCGCCATTGGCATAAAGGGGAATCGCTTTCCACGGGCCACGGGGATCGTTGTCGGGATTTGTATATCGAGCATCCATTTCATCGCTTCGCGGGAGCAAATTAAAACTCAAAGTGTTCACGCTTTTCGCAAAACAGCAAACGTACTCATGCTTGTTCGAAACAACGGATGAATCATTCTTCGTTGTATACATCTTTTCCCAAACAAAAGTCGCTATTTCGTTCTCTTGACCAAACAGCTCATTCATAAGGTTCAGTAAATTATTGACCTCATTGTCGTCTATGCTGATGAAGATGGCACCGTCGGCAGTAAGCAGGTCTCGAGCCAGCGCGAGTCTTGGGTACATCATCGAGCACCAGTCCGAATGGAACCGACCGTTGCTCTCGGGGTTGGCGACCAGACGGCCACCTTCCTCGTTGTAGTCGCCGCTCTCGGCGTCGTACTCGCCTCGCGTCTTGGCGAAGTCGTCGTCGTAAACGAAGTCATGGCCCGTATTGTAAGGCGGATCAATGTAGATGAGCTTCACCTTGCCGGCGTAGGTTTCCTTCAGGATCTTGAGCGCGTCAAGGTTGTCACCCTCGATGTAGAGGTTCTCGGTGGTGTCCCAATCCTTGGACTTGCCTGGTTCGGGAATCATCGTCTTGTATATGGGGCGGCGCGCCTCGGCCTTGGCCTCGCGCTTGCCGGGCCAAGTGAACTGGTAACGTTCACGTTGTCCCTCCGCTACATCACCCAAAAGATCGCGCAGCGCGTCGAAGTCAACGGTACGCTCGAGCGTGCCCTCGCCATTCTCTACCTCTGTCATCACCTGAGGGAACAGCTCGGCGATTTTGTCTATGTTCTCGGCGGTGCCCTCGGGTGTACCCAGTTCGATCTTGTCCATTATTTAAAACTCCCATTCTTCTGAGGCGGTTTGTTCCAACAGCCCGTTATCGCCGAACAACTGAATATCGTTGCTGTTCGGCCTCGAGCAGCTATCAAGCTGATCGATATAGACGTACTGAGGCATATGCAGCGACGGTCCGCTGACGATGCACTCTCCTTGGCCAAGTACGCTTAACATTGAAAGGCTGGTTTCCCCCATAAAGCTAACGGTCTTCCTTATCCTTTCGATATCGTTCGGATTCACAAGCTTATGAATAAAGTAATTATGAATCTGCGAGGTAATCGTTGGAGAGATATCGCTCGGCCTCTGGCTTGCCAAGCAGAGAAAGACGCCGAATTTGCGCCCCTCTTTGATTACTTTCTCGAAAATGCGAAGCGTGTTGCCGTGAACCGAGTCGGACTGCGTGACGTCATATCCAAGCAGATTGTGAGCTTCGTCTACAACCAGCGTGACGACTTCTCTCGGCGTTCCGTCGCCCTTGTTTTCAGAAGCTCTTCTCATAACCAGCTCCGCGATTAAAGCGGGAAGCATCTCTCTGCTTGCTTCATTGACGTCGCCCAACTGAACGACTGCGAGGGGCTTGTTGTCGAATATCGCTTGCAGGCCAGCGCATGGCGCGTCGGAAAAAATTTTCTCCAAATCTCTGATGACAGATTTGGCTCGAGGAAGCAACGGCTGAACGAATTCAAAGTTGATTCCACTTTCGGCCGCTCTGGAGACCTCCAACGCAAGCCAAAGGTAAAACATCTGAAAACGATCGATGCCAGGTTTAATGACTATGTCCCGTACGTCGGAGATAGAATCGATGTATTGCCGCCCTTGTCCATTCTCATAATAAAAACTACCATTTGTCCTGTTGAAGGCCAAGTTGTCGATACCTTTTATCAACTCGGGGCAGTAGTTGCGCAACGTGAAAAACAACGTTTCGCGTTTATCGGCAATTGACCATTTGATCTCGGATATATAATTCGCGTCTGGCTCGCTTCTCCATTTTGAATAAGCTCTTCTGACTGCGGGCATCTGAGTCCTTGGGGTTGCTCTCAAGATGGTTCCCCAGCTATCCTCGTCAAGCGAATCGAAAGACAGGGGAACGCGATCGCGGGTCGATCCAAGTTGCTTTCTCGTGTTCAGCCGATAGACGGTCTTTTTGTCCAGAGGGACTATGGCGTCTCCGCCGTATTCGTTATTCAGGTCAAATACGAGAATCCTCACCGCGTCGGTTTCTTTCGGGAGGCAACCAACATAACCTTTCAGAAGGCTTGCCAACGTGTTCGATTTTCCGCTGCCGGTGTTTCCGAAAATACCGATATGACTTGCCATCAGCCTGCCGGCATCCAGATAAACCGAGCGCGATTCGTCGAAAAGGCTACTCCCTATACGCAATGGCTTGGATCCGTGCGATGAGTACAAAAGCTTGAGGTCTTCAGAATCCAAAGACTCAACAGCCGCTCCTACAATGGGAAGGCAGCGAAGCCCTCCCTTGAAATCTCCTGACGAAATGTGCCCCCGCACCTCCAGGTCGACAACGAAGGGACCCATGGGAGCCGCCTGGACTTCGCGGGTCACTTCACTTCGCCTGTCGTACTCCGCCTCATGTTCTCCGACAATCTGGCAAATGACCGTATCTAGGCCGACTCCGGTTTTGACGAACGAATTGATGCGGGGCGACGCTACCGCTTGGCCGTTATTCACAATGAATGGCTGCATGCGATCGAAGAACGTCGCCGCTGCTCTTACGCCATCAACCTTCGTTATTCTTCCCACAATCATAGTTGTCCCGCTCTTTCGAGAAGATCGGCGAGGGTTTTAGTCGCATCAACGGGGTTCTCGTTATTGGTGGGAGGCACGACGATGACGTTGCCGGCGACCTGCTTTGGCAACTTGTCCTCGCTTCTGTACTGGAGCCAGTACACGGTAAGCCCGCCAGCGATTGCGTCACTGATTATTCCATTAACGTGGTCGTCCGCCCATGAATAGCCAATAACGAATAGCGCTGAATTGCGCTTCAGCAGCTCTCCTTTCATCGCGAAGAGAGTTTCATAGAAATGAGATAGTATGCTTCCGAGCTTGTCTTGCCCGGGGAAAACGATGTTGTTCGCAGAGAGCGTGCGGTTGGTGTCGACAGACCCATGGAGCTTGTAGACGCAAAACGTCGGGACGAATGCATGGGTCGAAGTATTGTACCCAACGATATCGAAGGGCAAGCGACCCTTTGCCTTGTCTTGCGTGAGCGTATAGCTAAACAGCCCGCTGTCCTCGAGTATCTCCTCGACTATGCGGTCGTAATTGAGTGTGAAAACGTTCAAACGCCTGGTTTCGGGATGTCTGTTCTCGGCCCGGCCGACAACAGAAGCGAAGCCTACAAGCATTCGTTTCAAGTTCAACAGAGATTCGTTGTAAAGTCGGTAATTGTTGTGGCTGTTATATTCGTCAACGAAAGCGTCGAGAACCTCTTGCCGTATTTGACCATCTGCGCAATTGGCCAAGGCAGTTTCGATATTACTTCCATCAAGACCCCTTTCGTTCATGGCGCCGATGGTTTTCTTGAATTGGGCGAAATAGGGAAACGCTTTTCCGTTCACTCCGGCGCCGAAGAGGAAGTTGACGGAGCAAGAACCAAGCGCTTTGCGCAAGCCAACTACCAGCTCGTCCGAGACGTCGAGCTGTACATCGTTATCGGATTGGTTGTCCATCTATCGTCCTTCCTCTATCTTGGCAATCTGCCGTTTGAGTTCCTTCGCCTTATCGAACAGCGCGTTCTTTCGCGACACCTGTCGTTCCTTGCGCCCCCGCGCCTCCACGCGCGCGAGTTCTTCGCGTAGAGCTTTGAGTCTCGTGTCCACTTCGAAGCGCTCCTCAACGGTTATGGAGCCGCCGCCAGAGTCCCCATAGGCCACCTGTGACGCGAGCGAATCCCACACTGCATCGATGCTGCCCGCGCTCACATCGAGCATAAGGTCCTTGAGCGGGTGCCAGGATCCAACGACGAACCTCTTGAGCATCACCGCGAGACATGCCTCGCCGCCGTGAGTGCAGACGAACAGCAGCTTGTGAGGGTTGGCCTGCGCCACGCATGTGAGTACTGCCTCGGGCACGCTATGCGCCTTGAGTGTCACTTCCACCACGAGCACCTCGTGCACACGCTCCCCGTCGGGAATGCCAGTCGTGGAGGTCTTTATCGAGTTCGCGATCACGAAGCGCTCGACGTCGTCGATGAAGGACTGGCGCAGCGCGGCGCTCACCTTCAGACGTCCGTAGAAGGCCTCCTTGGGTATGCGGCGGCCCACCTCGGTCGTGCTCGGAAGCCCTAGCATCTGGGCCTCACCACCAGGAAGCACACGAGCTCGAAGTCGTCGAGCCCCTCGATGTCGTTCTCCAAGAAGCCCGTCGTGCCGCCGGTGAAGAAGCTGTCGACGTCGGACTCCTCTTTGGAGTCCACGATCGACGCCACCGCGTCGCGCAAGAGCCCAGCCTCGCGGCGCATGTCGCGGCCGTTCTTGGTCTCGCGGTTATAGGCGCGGCACAGGTCCATGTCGGGCTCGGACTTGCCGCGGCACAAAAGGCGCATGTCGTCGAGCACCGCCTTGGGCTCCAGGTGCCCGTGGACCACGGACCCGTCTGACCCCATGCGAACCACGTAGAACGGGTGCAAGTGGTTCGCCCCCTCGCGGTCGATCTTGGTGTTGACGTTGCGCAGCACGAAGACGACGCCGGGCTCGTCGCCCTCCACCACGGCGTTGATGCCGCTCGGAAGCCGGTCGATGTCGGGGTTGTCGCGGTAGTAGCCTACCAGGTCCATGCGGAACTCGTTGAGGCCCAGGTCGGTGATGGACACGCCGCCTGAGACGTCTTCCAGGTCCACGACCTCGTCGCGCATCTGCTCGAGCTGCTGGCGGCGGTACTCCAGGTCCCCCGTCTCGTCGGCGTTGATGTAGTCGTCGTCGCCGGTGGACGTCATAACGGTGATACGCATGCGCTCCTCGACGCGCGCCTTGAGCTTGATGTACTCGTCGAGCTCCACGTCGGGCCAGTAGTTCACCAGCTGGATGCGGGCGTTCTTCGAGCCGATGCGGTCCACGCGGCCGAAGCGCTGCACGATGCGCACGGGGTTCCAGTGGATGTCGTAGTTCACCAGGTAGTCGCAGTCCTGGAGGTTCTGGCCCTCAGAGATGCAGTCGGTGGCGATAACGATGTCGACGTCGCAGCCGGAAAGCTGAGGCGCCACAACGTCGCGCTCCTTCGACGCGGGCGAGAAGCAGGCGAGCACCTCCTGCATGTGCGGGGGCACGGTCTTTATCGTGCAGGCGCAGCCGTCGCCCGTGACCTTGGCGCACTCGAGGCCGAGCTCGCGCTTCGCGAAGGCAGAGACGTTCTCGTAGAGGTAGTCCGCCGTGTCGGAGAAAGCGGTGAACACGAGCACCTTGCGGTTGCCCGGGTTGATGGGGCTCTGCGACTTCCCTCGGATCTGCTCGCACAGCTCTATGAGCTTGGCGTCGTGGGCGGGGTCGATGTCGCGCACCATCGAGATCAGGACCTCGATGACGGCGACGTCCGACTCGATGTCGCGCTCCCAGCTCATCCAGTCCATGTCCTCGACGAGGATCTTCGTGGCGCCGCCCACCTCGAAGCCGCTCTCGTCGTCGGGGTCGAAGTCGAACCCGCCCGGCAGGTCGCCGTCGGCCACGCTGGCGCCCGAGGCCAAGCCCCTGCGGTAGTCGTCTATGGTCTCGAGCGCGGCGTTCATGGCCGCCAGCACGCGCTCGAGCGTCAGGCGGAACGAGCACACCGAGCTTTCCAGGCGCTTGAGCAGGTTCGTCGTCATGAGTCGGCGCACGCCCGTCTCGCGGCCGCCCAGCGTGAGGTTTCCGCCGCCGCCCATCTTCGCGTACTTCTCCATCTTGCTGGGGTGCACGTACGAGCTCGGCATGTACACGGCGAGCACGAGGGAGTCAAGCTCCTCGTATATCTCGCGGTAGTTGATCGCGTTCTCCAGCGTCGAGAGCTTGGGGCGCTTCGATATCGGCGGCAGGCGCTTCGGGAAGGGCCCGATGGCGCTCATGTCGTAGTAGCGCTGGATGTGCTTGCGGCTGCGCGCCACGGTCACCTGATCGAGCACCTCGAAGAAGTCGTAGTCGAGCATACCGGTAAGGGCATCGGTGGTACGCTGCTCGGCCGGCAGCTTCGACCAGCGGGCGTAGACGGTCTGCGCGTTGCGGAAAACCGTCTCGATGTCGTTCTCCAGGCGCAGCTTCTCGGACCAGCCGGTGGGGTCGCCCCAGTACGCCAGGGCGAGCTGGTTGCGCAGGTCGCGGAAGCGGTTGTTCACGGGCGTGGCGGAGAGCATGAGCACCTTGGTCTTCACGCCCTGCTTGATGACCTTCTCCATAAGCAGCTGGTAGCGGTTCATCCTGTCTTCCGACGCCGAGTCGCCGCCGTTTCGGAAGTTGTGGCTCTCGTCGATGACCACCAGGCCGTACGCTCCCCAGTTCAGGCGGTCGAGCGGCAGGCCCGTCTCCGAGGTGCCGCGCGTGCGCGAGAGGTCGGTGTGGTAGAGCACGTCGTACTGCAGGCGGTCGCCCGCGATGGGGTTGTTCACGACGTTCGAGTTGTAGGTGATCCAGTTGTCGCGCAGCTTCTTGGGGCACAGCACGAGCACGTCCTTGTTGCGGCTCTCGTAGTACTTGATCACGGCGAGCGCGGTGAACGTCTTGCCCAAGCCGACCGAGTCGGCGAGGATGCAGCCGTTGTAGGTCTCGAGCTTGTTGATGATGGCGAGCGCCGCGTCCTTCTGGAAGTCGTAGAGCTTGTTCCAGATGAGGCTGTCGCGGAAGCCCAGCCCCTCGTTGGGCAGCACGTCCTCGGAGACGTCGTCCAGGAACTCGCTGAATATGCGGTAGAGCGCCATGTAGTAGATGAGCTCGGGCGCGTTCTCCTGGTACATGGCCGTGATGCCGTCGATGACGGCGTCGGTGACGTCGTGGAGCTCGCCCGAGTACCAGGCGTCGTCGAACTGCTTGAGCAGGGCGCGCGACTGGGAGGCGTCCAAGCGCATGGTCACGTCGGGAACGTCCGTGGAGTTGTCGCAGCCGAGCTTGCGCGTGGTGAAGCCGTCGAAGGGCATGTAGGCTACGTTGTCTTCGGTCTTTTCCACGTCCAGAAAGCCGCTCATGCGCCCCTCGCCCTCGAAGGAGCGGAAGCGCGCCTTGCGGCGGATCCAGTCGGCGCATTCGGTCGCGACGGCCTTCTGCGTGAGCTCGTTGCGCAGCTTGATCTCGAAGTCGGTGCCGCAAAGGCCCTGCTCGCGGGAAAGGCGCGGGATGTAGAACTCGCGCTTCTCGCGCGCTGGGCGCTGCTTGGTGAACGCCTGCGACGTGAAGACGAAGCGCAGCTCGTCGATGCCTTCAAGCTGGGTGGCGAGTTCCTGATAGGCGTACATGGAGAACACCGACGCGGCTATCGCCACGCGATCGCCGTCGGCTATATTGGCGGCAAGGTCGTCCTTGACGATGCGCGCCCTGTTGTCGAAGAAGTCGGGTTGCATGGGTTCTACGCCCCCTTCTTCGCGAGCTCTTCGATCATGCACGTGCGCACGAAGGCGGAGAAGCTCATGCCCCGGAGGGCCGCCTCTTCCTTCGCAGCGTCGCGCAGGGTGTCGGGGATGCGCGGGGTCACGGAGACCTGGTCGCCGTTCACCAGGAAGCTCCTGATCTCGGTCTCGTCGGGATTGCCCTTGATGAGCTCCTTGTAGCTGTCTGGCATCTGCGCTCCCATCGCTCGAAATGCAATACAAATGCGTTTGCAGCATTATAACGCGGCGGCACGGGGCGGCACCGGGAATGCGAGGACAGTCGCCGTCTAGGCCTTATATGAGCATGGACGGCGAAGAAAGCCCCGATCGGGCTTAGATGGCCGCTTTCGTTCGGGTTCTCATCTTTCGTTCTCGCGGGGTTTGGCGTTTGCCCGCTCCTCGGCGTAGAGGATCTCGTTCTGCGCTTTCAGGATGCGCGAGGCGTCGCCGATGCGCCCGGCGCACCTCTGGCTTATCGACCTCAGGGCCAGGATCCCCTCGACGTCGAGCGGGTCCAGCTGGTCGGCGTGCGCCAGGGACTCGAGCAGCTGGTCCAGGCCCCTCGCAAGCCTCCCGGCATCCGCCACCGCGTCGAGCAGCTCGAGGCGCTCCACCTTCTCTTCGTAGCCCAACATCTGCTTGCCTCCTTCTCTTAACGGACGTGTCGCGCAGCACCGTAGCCATTCCGTGCAACGAAAAGCCTCACCGCCAGCGATCTCGTGCGCACATCGGCCGCAAACGGCGCGGGAAAGCCGTCCGTCCCGACTCATGCCGCGGCACCACGACTCGGGAACCCGCCTCCGTCCCTCCGACCTGAAATCCGCCCCGGCGCTCCTTGGACGCGCAGGGTCGCACGCCGGCGGGCGGCCTGCAAGGGCCGCGACACTTTTTCGGGTTCTTCGCCCCATGCGCTGCGCGCGAACAACGCGAAAAACTGCCGTCGGGAGATTTCTATAACCACGTCCGACTTCGCTTCCTCCCTTGCCGGCACGCCCGCGCTGCATGCGACTCACGCGACGCAAGGCACGCCACAGGGGCGGGCCTCCGAGTCTAAGGAGCAAGACATGAACGACATGAAAGAAAAGGCGATGGGCGCGGTCAAGGCCTTCCTCGAGCGCAAGGTGTTTGTGATCGAATAAAGCTGTACGGTGTCGGCACTTGTTCTGAACAGTGGGGGGTGGTGACGTTTTGTTGGACTCCGGTGTCCTTGTTCTTCGATTATGCCATGAGTCCGAGCTCGCGTCTTCGTTTGGCGATGCTGGTGCCGAACGTGAGTTTGATACGCTCGTCCCGATACCAGGTCATGTACCCGTCCAGCCGTTCGATGAACTCGTTTCTGCTCACGCCGGCGAAGTCCCGCCCATGGAAGAACTCCTGCCTGGGCCGGCCGAAGAAACCCTCCGCGGCCGCGTTGTCCGGGCCGCGGCCCTTCGCGCCCGTCGACCGGGTGAGCTTGTTCTCTTTGCGGATGCGGATCCATTCGGGCCACCGGTAGTGGCGGCCGCGGTCCGAGTGGATGACGGGACGCTCCCCGTCCCCGAGCGTGGCGCACGCGTCCATCGGCATCCGGTTGGCCAGCTCCGTGTCCGGACTGGTGCCGATCGTCCAGGCCACCGGCATCCCGTCGAACGCGGTCGATCACCGGACTGAGGCAGGCCTTGCCCGCGGGGATGGAGAACTCCGTCAGGTCCGTGACCCACAGCCGGTTCGGTTCCTCGGCATGGAAAACGCGATTGACGAGGTTGTCCGGCGCCTTGGTCAGCTCGCCCTTGTACGAGCTGTAGCGCCGGGCCCGCTTGAGCAAGGGGACGAGCCCGTGCCGCGTCATCAGCCGCATGACCCTTTTGGCGGACACGACGATCCCGGCGTTTCCCGGTTCGAGCCACACCCGCCGGTAGCCGTAGCGGCGCAGGCTGTTCCCCGGACACGTCGCGCACCAGGGCGAGCAGCCCCTCGTCCCTGTCCGGCCTGTTCATCGCGTCCGACTGGCGGTAGTACGTGCCGCGCGCCAGGCCGACCCGGGCGAGCAGCCGACCCACGGGGACGCCGTGCCCGGCACCGACGGTTCTGACGAGGATCGCCTTCTCCCTATTAGTCAGGTTGTCCGGGTCTGCGCCCCGCTCTTATGCCCGCCAGCTCCACCGCCCCCTTGAGGATCGCCAGCTCGATCTCGACCTCCCGTTTCTCCCGGCGCAACCGCTCCAACTCCGCGCGCGCCCGATCACGTTCCGCGGCCAATTCCTCCAGACCCGACGCGTCGCAATCATGCGTCGAAACCATATCGCACTCACCTCCGGGCGCATCCTCGCGCCCTTCCACCTCGCCTGGCCTCACTGGAACGTCCTCCGGCACCGGCTCGGACAACAGCTGACGCTTCCAGTTTCTCACGACCGACGCCTCCACGCCCACCTCGGCCGCGATCTCACGTGATGTCACGCCACCCTGTTTGTGATCGAATAAAGCTGTACGGTGTCGGCACTTGTTCTGAACAGTGGCGGTGTTCATTCTGGACGGTGCAGGCGGTATGGTGCCGGTGCGGTGCGGTGCGAGGGCGCCGGTGCCGTTGGTTTCCTGATAGATTCCCGAGTGCCGGTCAACCATTCGTTCGGTTTCCCGGTGTGGGAAGGAATGACGACACCGGTGCGTATTCAACAGCGTATCAGGCAGCTCGAAGGACAGGGATCGGATCACACGCGGATAGCCGGGGAGCTGGGCGTCTCGCGTACGACCGTGATCAAATACGCGACGAGGGACTGCTCGCCGTCGTCCACCGGCGGCCGGGCCGCGACGCGGTCCTTGATGACGGGCGAGTACGCGAGGGCGGCTGACGAGTGGCCGGCCTCGGATTTGCGTCTGCCGCGCAAGCAGCGTCATACCGCGCGCCGCGTGCACGAGCGGCTGGTGGCCGAGCTCGGGTGTGTTTGTTCAATGGAATTGTGGCCGGTTGAGCATCGTGTTTCAGTCCAGTTG
>ERZ1090879.1565-NODE-1567-length-12336-cov-7.556795_pt1 | contig 12336 bp, 11 predicted proteins | sample MGYA00478472_ERZ1090879 | MGnify/ENA primary metagenome ERZ1090879 (study PRJEB33644, sample SAMEA5815723) | chicken gut metagenome | biome: Chicken; feature: Gastrointestinal Tract; material: Caecum | place: Ireland | collected 2019-01-01 | study: A study of...
CTGTTGACCCGGGAATATATAGAAGCCGTGCGGGAAGCCTACGCCCCCGGCGCCGACTGGGCCCAGGCAGCCTACTCCCCCTTGTTTGCGGACCTGCGGGGGCTGCCACCCACGCTGATCCAGGTAGGCGGGCGGGAGATCCTGCGGGATGACTCCACCCGATTGCACCAGAACCTGCAGGCGGCGGGGGTACCCGCGGTGCTGCAGACCTGGCCCGAAATGTGGCACGTATTCCAGATGTTCCCGCTGAAAGCGGCGGGGGAGGCCATGGACCAAATGGCCCGCCACCTGGAACTGCTGCGCTGAATCCCCGGTGTTTGCCGCCCCGGCAGGGATAAACTGCCCCCCGGCGGGGAACACCGTTTTTATGAAACACACAAAACAGAACAAGGAACACGCCCGCTGTTGTTTGCGGCACATCTGGTGATGAATCGGTTCTTACAAGCAAGACACAGTGGGGTGTATCCATGACGATACTGGTAGCGGCGGCGGTAGTGGCCGTCATACTCTGGAGCCGGCGGACCGACCCGGGCAGCGCCCGGGCGGGCCTGGGCTGGTATGAACTGTTCTTCCTCTTTTTAAGCAGCGCCTTCCTGGGCGATCTTTTTGAAACCGTCTTTGTCTACCTGCGCACCGGGGTGCTCATGAGCCGCAGCAGCCTGCTGTACGGCTCCCTGAGCCTGGTCTGGGGCCTGGGCGCCGTGCTGATGACGCTGGTGCTCACACCGCTGGCCCGCCGGGGCACCGGGGCCCTCTTTGCCGGGGGCGTGGTGCTGGGCGGCGGGTTCGAGTACCTGGCCAGCTGGGTGCTGGAAAAAACCACCCGCCGGCTGTTCTGGGATTATTCCCGGATGCCCTTCAACCTGGAGGGTCGCACCAATCTGCTGTTCGCCCTGTTCTGGGGCGCCGCGGGGGTGTTCTGGGTCCGGCTGGCAGCCCCCTGGCTGCTGGGCTGGCTGGGCCGGGTGCCCCGCCGCACCGGGCAGGCCCTGGCCATGACGGCGGCGCTGCTGCTTACGGCGGATATGAGCCTTTCCGCCGCGGCGCTGCTGCGGATGGACGAACGCAGCCGGGGGCTGACGGCCTCCAACCGGGTGGAACAGGTGCTGGACACCTGGTACACCGACGACCTGCTGACCCAACGCTACCGCAATATGCAGCTGCCGGGCCAGATCCTGGAATTCTGAAACATCACCGCGCCGGCGTTCTGCGCCGCCTGGAACCGGGAGGTTATCCCATGAAAAAACTTGGATTCGTTCTTTTCCCCGCCATTTCTCTGGGCGTGGGGGCGCTGGCAGGCTATCTCACCCGGGACAGCCTGGCCATCGTCTACCCGCTGCTGGAAAAATCCGTCCTCACCCCTCCGGGCTGGGTGTTCCCCATCGCCTGGACCATCCTCTACCTGCTCATGGGCATCGGCATGGCGCTGGTGAACGAAAAGGGCGGCCCCGAACGGCCCCGGGCCCTGGGGCTGTGGGGCCTGCAGCTGGCACTGAACTTCGGCTGGAGCCTGCTGTTCTTCAACAGCGGCGGCTACTTCTCGGCCCTGCTCTGCCTGGTGCTGCTGGAAGTGATGATCCTGGCCATGGCCGGGTCCTTCGCCACGGTCAGCCGGCTGGCGGCCCGGCTGCAGATCCCCTACTTACTGTGGGTGGCCTTCGCCGGCTACCTGAACGCCGCGGTCTGGGTGCTGAACTGGTAAAAAACTTCGGTTTCGTTGTCCAGCCCACCGAATCCCCACCCCAAAAGCCCTATACTGATATCACGCTGATGGCGGGCACGGCCTGCCGGGGGCGGAACCCAACACACAACACATCCGGCGGGCAGACCCCGCCGGCACAGGAGGTACACTATGTACTACACCAATGGCAATTATGAAGCATTCGCCCGTCCCCGCAAACCCGCCGGGGTGGAAAACAAACAGGCCTGGCTGGTAGGCAGCGGGCTGGCCAGCCTGGCCGCCGCGGCCTTCCTCATCCGGGACGGCCAGATGGAAGGCAGCCGCATCCATATTCTGGAGGAAGCCGAACTGCCCGGCGGCGCCTGCGACGGCATCCTGCGGCCCGACATCGGGTTCGTGATCCGGGGCGGCCGGGAGATGGAGAACCACTACGAGTGCCTGTGGGACCTCTACCGCTCCATCCCCTCGCTGGAAAAGGAAGGGGAGAGCGTGCTGGACGAGTTCTACCGCCTGAACCACGACGACCCCAATGTATCCCACAACCGGGCTACCCTGGAGCGGGGGCGCAGCGCCAACACCGGCAACCGGTTTGAGCTGGAGGACGAGGCCGCCCTGGAACTGATGGCCCTCTTCTTCACCCCCGACGAGCAGCTCTACAACAAGACCATCGACGATGTGCTGGGGGAATCCTTCTTCCGCTCCAACTTCTGGCTCTACTGGCAGACCATGTTCGCCTTTGAAACCTGGCACTCCGCCCTGGAAATGAAGCGGTACCTGCAGCGGTTTTTGCACCACATCGGCGGCCTGCCCGATCTCTCGGCGCTGAAATTCACCAAGTACAACCAGTACGAGTCCCTCATCCAGCCGCTGGTGGCCTATCTGCAGCAAAACGGCGTGCAGTTTGAGTACGGCGTCCGGGTACGCAATGTGCTCTTCCACTTCCTGCCCGGCAAAAAGGTGGCCCACCAGCTGGTGCTGGAACGCCACGGTCAGCCCGAAACGCTGGAACTCACCGAGAACGACCTGGTCTTTGTGACCAACGGCTCCTGCACCGAAGCCAGCGCCCTGGGCGACAACGACCACGCCCCCGAACTGGATCTGGAATCCGGCCAGGGTTCCAGCTGGGAACTGTGGAAGAACATCGCCGTGCAGAACCCGGCCTTCGGCCGCCCGGAGGTCTTCTGCTCCAACATCGAAGCCACCAAGTGGGAATCCGCCACCGTCACCCTGCTGGATGACCGCATCGCACCCTATGTGCAGCAGGTCTGCGGCCGGGACCCCTACGCGGGCAAGGTGGTCACCGGCGGCATCGTGACCGTCAAGGACTCCGCCTGGCTCATGAGCTGGACCTTCAACCGCCAGCCCCACTTCAAAGCCCAGCCCGAAGGCCAGCTGGTAGGCTGGATCTACGGCCTTTACCCCGAGCGCCCCGGCGACTATGTGGGCAAACCCATGGAGGAGTGCACCGGCGCCGAGATCTGCATGGAATGGCTCTATCACCTGGGTGTGCCGGAAAGTGAGATCGAAACCCTCGCCCGGGAGGCCGCCAGCACAGTGCCCTGCATGATGCCCTACATCACCGCCTTCTTCATGCCCCGCCAGGCGGGGGACCGCCCCCAGGTGGTGCCCGAAGGCTGCGTGAACTTCGCCTTCCTGGGCCAGTTCACCGAAACGCCCCGGGACACCGTCTTCACGGTGGAATACTCGGTCCGCACGGCTATGGAGGCCGTCTACACCCTGCTGGATGTGGAACGGGGCGTGCCGGAAGTCTTCGGCTCGGTGTACGATGTGCGGTGCCTGCTCAACGCCACCCACTACCTGCTGGATGGCCGCAAACTTACCGACATGAAGCTGCCCTTGCCCTACAAGCTGGCCCTCCACGCCGGGTTGGAAAAAGTCCAGGGTACCACCCTGGAAGAACTGCTCACCACCTATGAACTGATCTGACCGGCCCCGCCGGAGGAGGAACCATGAAACGGAACGCCATTCAAACCTGGGAAGCTGCCGCCTGCCAAAGAAGTTTTGCCGAGGGCATGGTAACAGGGGCCATGATCACCGGCCTGGGGGCGGCAACCCTCATTGCCCCGCTGCTGGGGTGGCTGCTGGGCCTTACCCGCACCGCCCGCACCGAACCCCGGAGCAGCGGCAACACCCCTGAATAAATAGAAAAAGAGCCTTCCGCCTGCGGGCGGAAGGCTCTTGCCTGTATGTATCGGGTCATTCGTCGTTGGGGTCGGGTTCGTTTTCGGTAATGGGCATCTCCACCAGCAGTTCAAACCGGCTGCGGTCAAAGCGCAGCAGCCCTTCGTCCCGCATTTTGCACAGCTCGTTGGACAGGGCGCTGCGGTCCACAAACAGAAAATCCGCCAGGTCCTGCCGGTTCAGGGGGATCACAAAGGTGCGGCTGCCCGCCTTGTGGTACTGGGCCGAAAGATAATCCTGCAGCCGCTCCCGCATACTGCGGCGGATGCTGTCCTCCAGCTTGCGGGTCAGGTACTGGCCTTTCTGGGCCACCGCCAGGGTCAGGTTCTGCAAAAAGCGGATCTGGGTGGGGGCGGTGAGCACATTTTTGCGCAGCAGCTGGTCAACGCACAGGTACAAAATTTCGGTAGGTTCCTCGGTGGCGATGGAAAGGTGCAGCCGGTACCGGCCCACGGCGTTCACTTCCCCTACGGTGTCCCCGGCCTGCAGCACATACAAAAGGTTGTTGTTGCCGTTGCTGTCAATGTGGGCCAGGTGCAGACTGCCCGAAAGAATGATGCCGATCTCCGGGAAGAGGTCCCCGTCCTGGGCCACCACCGTCCGGCGGGGATACCGCACCCGGCGGGGGCACATGGCCGCCACCGTCTGCAAAATCTCTTCGTCGGTCATATTGCGGAACAGCATCCCGTTTTTCAGCAGCTGCAGGTCCAGTTCTTTTTCCATGGAGTCGGCTTCCCTTCGATTGAGAATACTTTTATTATACTGCGGGGCAAAGGGAACTTCAATATCTTCCCGGGCCGCTGCCCTTACTGCAGCATCCGGCCGATGCCCACGCCGTAGTGGCCGCTCATGCCCTCGTAGGCAATGTCCATGTTGCAGCGGATCTGCCGCTCAAAAATGCGGCTGATGTCGTCCAGGGGCACCGTGGCGGAAAATGGCAGATTCTGCCAACAGTATACCACGCTTTGGGGCGGCCCGCAATTGCCTGCCCGGGGGCGGGCACCGGAACCGGCACACGCAAAAAAATCCGGCAGACACAGAAGTGTCTGCCGGATTTTGTATTTTCAGTGCAGGGTATGGTGTACCAGTTCCAGGGCCAGGGGGCCTTCGCTGTGCAGCGAGATGCCCTCTGCCTCGGCGGGGGTATCCAGCAGGGCGGAGAGTACCCGCTGGCCGTCGTTGACGAAGAGTTCCAGGCAATCCCCGTCCAGGATCAGCCGCAAGGTCAGCCTGCCGTTTTGGGGGGCAGCTTTCAGGCGGCGCAGGTGGGGGATGTCCCGGCGGGTGCCGCAGCCGCTGCGGTCAAAGAGCAGCTCGTTGTAGAGGGGGCTCCATTCCACCCGGGTGCGGTAGCGGTCATTCTCCGCAAAGCAGAGGGTGAACCGGCGGCAATCGGGGCTGGCGGCGGCATCCAGGGTCACGGTCAGGTCCAGCCGGCGCCCGGCCACGCCCTCGTAGACGGCGTGGCCGTCCAGGGTCTCCCGGCGGGTGATGGTATTCTGCCACAGGGTTTCCAGCTCCCGCACCGGGCGCTGGCAGAGCCGGCCGTCCCGCAGGAACAGTTCCCGGGGCAGCGTCATCCGGCCGAACCACTTGTGGCGGCGGGGCGCTTCGTTCACGGTGGCCCAGTTTTCCATCCAGGCCACCATCACCCGGCGGCCGTCGGGGGTCAGCAGGGTCTGGGGGGCGTAGAAGTCGGTGCCGTAGTCGATGGGCTGCACCGCTTCCCGGGTGAACCGGGCCTCGGTTTTGTCGTAGCGGCCCAGCAGCGCCACCGTGCCGAAGCCGGGGTGGAATTCCCCGTCGGGGCTGGCTTCCATCTCCTGGGGGCTCACCAGCAGCAGCTGTTTGTCCTCCAGGGGGAAGAAGTCGGGGCACTCCCACATCTTGCCGTACTCGTTGCGGCAGCTGTCCAGGGTGGTGCGGTAGGTCCAGCGGCGGGCGTCGGGGCTTTCGTACAGCAGGATGCGGCCCTGGTCGTGAACGTCCCGGGTGGAAACCACACAGTGGTACCGCCCGTCCTCGTACCAGATCTTGGGGTCGCGGAAATCCACCGCGCTGCCGCCCTCAGGCAGCAGGTCCGCCCCGATGACCGGGTTGGCGGCTTCCTTTACGAAGTCGGTGCCGTCCCCCACGGCCAGGCATTGCAGCTGGTGCACCTCCTCGGGGCTGTCGCCCGCCTGCTGCACGCCGGTGTAGAGCAGCAGCAGTTTGCCGTCGGGGGCAGGCACCGCCGTGCCGGAAAAACACCCCTTGGCATCGGCGTCGGTGTCGGGGGCCAGGGCGCAGGGCCGGTAGTCCCAGTGCAGCAGGTCGGTGGTCACGGCGTGGCCCCAGTGCATGGGGCCCCACACGGTATCGTAAGGGTAATACTGGTAGAACAGATGGTAGGCGCCCTGGTAGTAGCAGAACCCGTTGGGGTCGTTCATCCAGCCCACCCGGGGCGTCAGATGAAACAGGGGGCGGTCGTGGGCGGGGATGGCGGCGCCTTCCCGCGCTTCATAGATGCGGGCTTCCTCCAGTTTGTGGGACATAGGAGAAGGACCTCTCTTTCGGATGTGGTTTTGGGGGTGCAATTACGCAGCGCTCTCGGCGGTGGCGACTTCGGTCTCGCCGGCGGTCTGCACATAGCGGTCGTAGGCGGCCTGGTAGGCTTCCAGCAGTTCCTGCATACCGTAGCTGTTCAGGTTTTCCTTGTAGGCGGCCCAGGTTTCGTCGGTGATGCCGCCGTCCCGCAGCCAGGTGGCTTCCTGCTCGGCCACGAAGTTCTCAAAGTCCACGCGCCACTTGTCGATGGTGTCCAGTTCGTCCTCGGTGTAGACGCAGTCGATGGGGTAGCAGGTGGTATCCTTTACAAAGGGCATCCAGTAATCGTACAGGTCGGTCAGACGGTCGATGGCACGGGGTTCCATCTCAAAGGTGGTGGCGTAGTAGTCCGAGAGGATCAGCTTGGGGCCGTAGACTTCGTACTCGCTCTTCACTTCGCCGGCGCTCTTGCCGAATTTCTCCTGGGCTTCGGCGTCGGTGATGCTCTGCCACAGGCCGTTTTCGTCCTGCTGGGTGAAGTAGGTGCCGATGGGGCCGTACTGCAGCTGCATGACATTCTCGGGGGCATACCACTGGTCGTAGAATTTCAGCAGGTTGAGGGGGCTTTCGCAGGCGGAGGTGATGCTCAGGCTGCCGGAGTTGATGCCGCCGCCGTCGCGGACGGTGACGTTGTAGCTGCCGTCGGGGCCGGCCAGCACCGGCAGGAAGACGTAGTCCTCGGCATAGTCGCCCATCAGTTCCTCGATGTACCACCAGGTGGCGACGCCCACCTCACCCTGGGAGCACTTGGCCATGTACTGGGTATCGGTCTGGCTGAAGGCTTCCTGGTCGATGAGGCCCTCGGCAAACCAGTTGTGGAAGTATTCCAGGGCGGCGCGGTAGTTGTCGTCGTCGCTGACGAAGTTCACGGTGCCGTCGGGCTGCAGGATCAGGTCGTTGCAGATGTCGTTGGTCCAGTTGGTGAAGCCGAACCCGGCATAGAAGATGTTCTGGCCCCAGCACCACTGGTCGATGCCGAAACTCATGGGGATGGTGGAACCGGCATCGTTGCCGTAGTAGGTGGCGCTCATGTCGTTGTCCTTGAAGGCCTTCAGCGCATCGTGGAGTTCGTCCAGGGTGGTGGGCACGGCCAGGCCCAGCTCATCCAGCCACGCCTTGTTGATCATGGAATACTGGGGGATGGTGTAGATGTTGTAGTCCTGATCCTTGCCGATGCCGGCGGTGCCCATCTGCTCGCCGGCGGGCAGGCCGTAGATGCAGCCGTCGTCCATGGTGATGGCGGCCCGGATGTCGGGATGCTCTTCCAGGATCTTGGTCAGGTTGGGCATGTATTCTTCGGTGATGTAGGGGGTCAGGTCGATGAAGGTGCCGTCCTCACCGTAGTTGGTCAGGTCGTAGTTGGAGAAGCCCACACCGTTGAAGGCGTCGGGCAGGTCGTTGCCGGCGATGCGGATGTTCACCTGTTCCGAGAGGGAGTCGCTCATGGTGTCCCAGGTGATGGAGATGCCGGCGTTCTGGGCCATGGTGTTCAGCACTTCGTTGGAATCGTAGCCGCCGGACAGGGCCGAAATGCCGCTGATGATGTTGAAGGAAGTCTGCTCGGTGTTGGTGTTGACGGTGCCGGGCTCCACGGTGTTGCCGCTGCCGCCGCAGCCGGCCAGGCTGGCGGTGATACCCAGCAGCGCGACGAGCGCGCCCATGCGTTTGGTGGATGTTTTCATGATGGTTCTCCTTTTTATAAATATGGGTGGTGTTCCCGGAGTTTGGTGGAAAGTCGACCGCTGCGCCTTAGCCTTTGACCGCACCGGCCATAAAGCCCTGCTCAAAGTACTTCTGCACAAAGGGATAGATGATGAGCATGGGAGCGGCCGCCACGATGATGGAAGCGAACTTGATCATTTCGGTCAGCTTGTTCAGTTCGGCATAGCCGCCGGAGATCATGCTGGCCTGGCTGGCGGAGGTTTCGCTGGCGATGAGGATGTTGCGCAGCACCAGGGGCAGGGGGGCGCGGCCCTCGCCGGTCATGTAGATGAGGGCGGTGAACCAGTCGTTCCAGTAGGCCACCATGCTGAACACCACCATGACCGCCATGATGGGCTTGGACAAAGGGATGATGATGTCCCAGAAGATGCGCAGCTTGGAGGCACCGTCGATCTCGGCGGCTTCTTTCAGTTCCTTGGGGATGCTGGTTTCAAAGAAGTTGCGGGCGATGATCATGTTGGAAACCGCCACGCCGCCGGGCAGGAACATGGCCCAGATGGTGTTGATGAGGCCGGTATCCCGGACGATCAAATAGGTGGGGATGAGCCCGCCGCCGAAGTACATGGTGATGACGAAGAAGATGTTGAAGAACTTGCGCCCCGGCAGGTCGGGGTTGGAAAGCGGGTAGGCGGTAATGTAGATCATAATGACCGAGAAAGCGGTGCCCACCACGGTGTATTTGATGCTGTTCCAGTAGCCCATCAGGATGCTGTCGTCAGAGAAGACGGCGGCGTAGCCCTTGAGGGTGAACTGGCTGGGCAGCCAGAAGGTTTTGCCGGCGTAGACGTCGTACGGGTCGGATACCGACGCCACCAGGATGTAGTACAGCGGGTAGGCGACCACCAGCAGGATGGCGATGGAAAGCACCACCAGCACCACGTCGCTGGCGCGGTCGGACAGGCCGCCCGGACGCTTGCCCAGGGTTTTGGAATTGGCAGACATGGGGACCCCTCCTTTATACAAACTGTACGTCGCTGGCCTTTTTGGCGATGCGGCTGACGATGATAAGCAGGATGATGTTCACCGCTGTGTTGAACAGGCCGATGGCAGTGGAGTAACTGTACTCGGCGTGCTGGATACCTTGTTCGTACACATAGACGGCGATGATGTCGCTGGTGGCCTTGTTCAGGTCGGTCTGCAGCAAAAAGACCTTTTCAAAGCCGATGTTCATCAGGTTGGAGGCACTCAGGATCAGCTGCAGCACCGCCATGGGCACCAGGGCGGGCAGGTCGATGTGCAGGATGCGCTGGAACACCGAGGCGCCGTCCACCTTGGCGGCTTCGTAGAGGGCGGTGTCCACGCTGGACAGCGTCGCCAGGTAGATGATGGTGCCCCAGCCGGCCTCCTGCCAGATGCCGCTGGCCACGTAGATGGTGCGGAACAGCGTGCTCTGGTTGAGGAAGTCGATGCTGGTGCCGAAGATCAGGTTGATCAGGCCGCCGGAGGGACTTAAGAAGATGCGCAGCATACCGCAGATGATCATGGTGGAGATGAAGTGCGGCGCGTACAGCACCGTCTGCACCACCCGCTTGAGTTTGTGGAACCGCAGCTGGTTCAGCGCCAGCGCCAGGATGATGGGCACCGGGAAACTCCACAGCAGGCTGTACAGGCTCAGCAGCACGGTGTTCTTGATCATTCGCCCGCAGTTGGGGGAGGAGAAGAACTCCTCAAACCATTCCAGGCCCACCCATTCGCTGCCGGTGATGCCCCGGCTGGCCTTGAAGTCCCGGAAGGCGATCTGGATGCCGTACATGGGGCCGTACTTGTACACGATGGTGATGATCACCGGGATGAGCAGCAGCAGATAAAGCTGCCAGTTTTCCGCAATGCGCTGTTTCAGCGGTTTGCGGTGGCCGGGGGCGGCGTTCTTGGCGGCCTTGCGCGGTTTGCGCTTTTCCGCCGGGGTCGAAACGGGGGCGGCCCCAAACGCCGCGGGTTTTGCCACAAGGGTGCCGTCCGCTGCGGCACGGGAGTTCTTCATGTCGGATTCCTCCTTCTTGTTGGATCGGTTCGTGAATCGTTTCATGTATCCTGTGAAACAAAAATACCACCCTTGCCCCCAAAAGTCAATGCTTTTGGCGGGAGAAATCTGCGTTTTACAGCGGTTTTGGCGTTTTGTACAATCAGAAGCCGGGTGCGTTGTGAAATTTGCCTTGGTGAAATGCCGTGAAAAACGTGAATTATTTCATGAAATCTATTTACAATCCTCGTGAAACGATGTATAATGAAAACAAAGACAACCAACTGTGAGGTGACGATTCATGAAAGGAGAAAACCAGGCAGCCACCATGAGCGATGTGGCCCGGGAGGCCGGGGTGGCCCTGGGCACGGTGTCCAAGGTCATCAACGGGCTGCCGGTGGGCGAAAGTTACCGTTTAAAAGTAGAAGCCGCCGTCAAAAAGCTCAACTACCAGGTCAACCCCAGCGCCAAGGCGCTCAAAAGCAACCGCACCAGCACCATTGCGCTGATCATCCCCAACACCATCACGCCGTTTTTTGCGCTGCTGACCCACTACGTCAACATGGCGCTGGAAAAGCGGGGCTATAAAATGATGCTCTGCTTTACCGAGTATGACCGGGACCGGGAGCAGGAGTACGTGAGCATGGTGGTGCACAACCGGGTGGACGGCATCATCGCCCTGACCTACAACCCCAAGCTGCAGATCCCCGTGGGCATCCCCTTTGTGACCATCGACCGGTTTTTCAGTGTGTCGGTGCCCTGCGTGGCGTCGGATAACTTCGGCGGCGGCCAGCTGGCGGCCAAAAAGCTGGCGGAACTGGGCTGCAAGCGGGTGGCCTGCCTGCGCACCGGTTCCTCCCTGACCAACGAACCCAGCAAACGCAAGGACGGGTTTGTCAGCGGCTGTATGGAAGCCGGGCTGGACTTTGAGATGTGCAACCTTACCGACGGCGCGCCGCTCTCAGCCTTTGAGGTGTTTTTGCGCCATAACCTGCTGGAAACCGATACCCCCCTGGACGGGCTGTTCTGCGGCACCGACCTGATGGCCTGGCAGGCCATCAAGATGGTGCGGGCCCTGGGGCTGCGGGTGCCGGAGGATGTGCAGGTCATCGGTTTTGACGGGGTGCGGATGTTCGGCGACCAGGACTACATCTGTTCCACCATCGTGCAGCCGGTGCCCGACCTGGCCGAAACGGCGGTGAGCATGGTGCTTTCCAACGATTTCACCGGCCTGCCGCCCCTGGTCTGCCTGCCGGTGCGGTACCAGCCCGGCGGCACCACCCGGGATTCCCAACCCGCTGTGTAAAGAAAAGGAGAGGACCTGACCATGAATCTCTTTCGTCCCTATCAGATGGGGGAACCCCGCCGCGACGAGCGCGGGCGGCTGGTGGGCATCGACCGGTATCAGGATGTGCTGGGCCGCAACTGGAAGCGGTTTTTCCTCACCGGCCTGGTGACGATGCTGGGCTGTCTGCCCCTGGCTGCGGGGGTGGGGTACGCCATCCTCAGCAGCAGCGTGCTGGTGCTGCTGCCCGCGGGGCTTCTGGGCGGCGCCGTCGCGGGGCCGTTCCTGGCCTGTTTGTATGATACGGTTCTGCGCGCCCTGCGGGATGCCCCCGGCACCTGGGCGCAGAACTACAAGCGCAGCCTGGCCCAGAACTGGCGGGCCGCCCTGGTGCCCGGCGCCCTCACGGGGCTGTTCCTGGGGGCGGCGGCCTTTGCGGGGATGATGCTCTTTTTCTGGAGCACTTTGCGACCCACCGCCGTGACGGTGGTGGTCTACCTGTTCAGCTGGCTGGTGTTTCTGGTGCTGTCCACCCTGTACTGGCCCCAGCTGGTGCTCTTTGACCAGCGGGCGGCGGTGCGGCTGCGCAACGCGCTGCTGTTTGCCGTGCAGTATTTCTGGGTCACGGTGGGCGCCGCCCTGCTCCAGCTGGTCTGGTGGCTGTTTATGGTGCTGTTTGCCCCCTGGACCTTGCTGCTGATGCCCTTTGTGGGCAGCTGGTTTGACCTGTTCGTGGCCCTGTTCTGGCTGTATGACCGGCTGGACAAGGCCTTCGCCATTGAGGAGAGCATTGCCCGGGCCTTCCCCGAACAGGCCCCTCACGAGGAAAGATAAGGAGATTGGCTATGAAAGATGTTGTTGCACTGGGCGAACTGCTCATCGACTTCGCCCCCGTTTCCA
>ERZ1090879.1568-NODE-1570-length-12309-cov-6.264975_pt1 | contig 12309 bp, 10 predicted proteins | sample MGYA00478472_ERZ1090879 | MGnify/ENA primary metagenome ERZ1090879 (study PRJEB33644, sample SAMEA5815723) | chicken gut metagenome | biome: Chicken; feature: Gastrointestinal Tract; material: Caecum | place: Ireland | collected 2019-01-01 | study: A study of...
CTCTAAAATTATCTAGTTTATCTGCATCTCTAATTAAATGAATAAATAACAATGTTTTCTCATCAAAACCATCTTCTACCTGATAACGATTATGTTGTTCAATAGCGTGCTTAATGATATCATCATATTGATCATCCTCAATAAACTCTCTAATAAGCCCTTCATCAAACAGCAACTGACTAGAAAATAAGGCATGATCAATTGTTTTATGATCAGCAAAGCTTTGATATCTCATCCATTGTTTAAAACGTCCAATATCATGAAGCAAAGCAATGAGTGAAGCTAAATCATTATCTTCTTTTGACAAATGGAGCTTATGACACAAATATTCACTACACTCCATAACTTTATAAGTATGAATGATTTTTAAACGAATAGATGGAATTGTGGAATCATAATGACTGATATATTTTTGAAAAGCTCTTTGAGCCTTTAGTAAATCAATCATGATGAATCACCTCCAAAAGTTTCTGTAAATCTTCTACCGCCATTTGACCTGGGGCAGACGCTTGATTCACACTGGCAAATGTCATGGCAGAACCTGTTAATTCTCCGACAATTCTTGAAATTTTCCCGATTGATCCCATAGTCATTGTGACAATAGGTCGAGAAAGTCTGTGTGACATCTCCATTGTTATATTTAATAAGTCGATCACATCTTGATAACGATGTGGCATAACAGCTATTTTACATAGATCTGCACCGAGAATTTCCATATTCTCTAAATATTGTTTCATTTCCTGAATCTTTGGTGTCTGTTCAAAATCATGATATGACATCAGAACTTTTACATGATTTTGATGTGCTATATCAACCATTTGACAAACCAACACATTGCCACTCATCAATTCTACATCAATCATATCAATACATTGACTTTGACATGCTGTTTTGACAAGTGCAAGATATGCTTCATCACTTAATTGGATTTGTCCCCCTTCTCTAGCAGAACGATATGTCAATAACAGTGGTTTTTCAGTTTGATTTCTAATTTGCATCAGTAAATCCTGTACTTTTTGTAAATCATGAATATCCTGATAAAAATCAATACGTAATTCTATAATATCAAATAGATAGGACTGTAAAAACTGAATCTGTTTCAATATAGAAGATGTTGTTGTTTCTACAACAGGAATACAAACTTTAGGTTTTCCTTCACCTATCTTCAATTGTCGAACTTGACATATACTCATAATTCTCCTCCTGATGACATGCTTCTAGAAACAAAGAAATTTCTTTTACTGTTTCCTGAAATGCATCTCTTAATAAAAAATGATTGCCATGTTGAATAATTTTCACAATTCCATAAGGTAATGACTCCCCTATATGGTCTGTATCTTTTGCATCAATCATATCAAATTCTCCTGCTAAAACCAAAACAGGAACATGAATCTGTTGAAGTTGTTTATACTCAATTTGAGGCTGTGTTAACATTAATTTATATAGTCGAAATGTTAATCTGGCTTTCTTTTGATAAATAGAAAAAATAGCTAGACATATCATTTGTAAATAAAAAGTCAAACGATAAAATCTTTTGATATAGCGTGGTTTGGTATTCGCACCAATAGATACAATATGCTTTAAACGTGAATCCTGCATTCCTAACATAAGTGAAACAATACCACCATCACTAAATCCTATCACATCGTATGCAGCAATGTTTAATTCATCCATAACAGCCATAACATCTTGACACATCTGCTGGTATGAGAGTTCACCTGCATGAACACTTCGCCCATGATAGCGAGAATCTATACATATACATTGATATTGTTTTGATAAGAGATTGACTGCCTGATCAAAAATATGATGATCTTCGCCATTACCATGTAAAAATACTACAGGAAATCCCTGTCCAGTCACTTGATAATAAATGTCTTTCATTTTGGTTCACCTTTTTCATTATAATCATTTTTCCTGTTTGAGTAAAATACTTTCTTTTTAAATATATAAAATCCTGAAAACTCTATTTCAATAACATCATTAATAAAAAACAAATCACTTCAATGTGATTTGCTTTTTTTATTAAATATAATCATCTTCAATTAAACCATCATCAGAATCTTCTTCAGATGCATCTTCTTCATCATCAGCATAAATATCATTCATATCAATATGCACTTCATCAAATTTATGACGACTTCTTAAATCCCAGCGATTTTCACCTACTGTAATAAAACGTCCATCTAAAGTAATGTTTGTATAAAATAAAGATTCATTTTCATCCTTATCTTCTTGATTAAATCCTTTGATTTCAGAAACTTCCTGCCATAATTTATAAAAATCAACTGGCTTTTTTTTCTTTGTCATTAAATCAAATGCAACATCTACCATTGAACTTTGTCTATAATCAATCATAATATCCTCCTACATTTTTTCTGGTGCATTCACACCAATTAAATTTAATGCATTTTTTAAAGTAATTTGAGCAGCTTTCACTAAAGCTAATCTTTGTGATGATAAATCAAGATGATTTTCATCAATTACATAACAATCATTATAGAACGAATGAAATAATTGCGCAAGTTTTTGAATATAATTTGCGATTTTATGAGGAGCTCTTTGTTTAGCACTTTCAATCACTTCATCTCTAAATTCATTAATGTGTTTAACCAATTCAATTTCTTTTTCATGAACCAATAATTCATAATGATTGGCAACTTCGATATGAGCCTGCATAGCCTGTCTTTCAATCGAGCACATTCTTGCATGAGCATATTGTGCATAGTAAACAGGATTATCATTTGACTGAGATTTAGCTAAACCTAAATCAAAATCAAATGGTGAGCTTGCTGCTTTAGATGCAAAGAAATAACGTGTTGCATCAACTCCGATATCTTCAATTAAATCTTTGATTGTCACAGCATTACCAGTACGTTTACTCATTTTGACAACTTCACCATTTTCAACCATACGAACCATCTGCATAATATCAATGTTGAGTTGATCTGCATTATAACCTAATGCCTGTATAGCAGCTTTCATACGTTGAATGTAACCATGATGATCTGCACCTAACAAGTCAACAAGATACTGATATCCTCGATCCAACTTATTTAAATGATATGCAATATCAGGAGTCAAATATGTATAGCTTCCATCACTTTTAATTAAAACACGGTCTTTATCATCACCAAATTCAGTAGATTTAAACCATAAAGCCCCTTCACTTTCATAAGTATATCCCTGATCTTTTAACTTTTGAATTGTGGGTTCAATTTTATTATTTTCATATAATGATGTTTCACTAAACCAGACATCATGTTGAACTCTAAATTCCTTTAAAATATCTTTGATTTTCTGTAATTCATGTTCTGTCCCAATTTTTCTAAAATAAGCAATGGCTTCCTCTTTAGGAATATTTAAGAATTTATCACCAAATTCTTCTTTCAAATTTTCTGCAATTTGAATAATATCTGGTCCATGATACCCATCTTCTGGAAGTGAGGCATCTTGTCCAAAAGCCTGTAAATATCTGGCATATAATGATAAAGCTAAATTTGTAATCTGATTACCAGCATCATTAATATAATACTCACTTGTCACATCATAACCAGCAGCTTTCATAATACGACAAATACTATCACCAACCGCAGCTCCTTTCGCATGTCCTAAGTGAAGATCACCTGTTGGATTAGCAGATACGAATTCAATATTATATTTAATCCCTTGACCAAAATCAGAATATCCATAATGATCTTGTTCATCTAAAACATCTTTAATCACTGATGTCATAGCATCTTTCTTTAAAAAGAGATTGATAAAACCAGGTCCAGCTATTTCTACACGTTCAATATGTCCTGCTTCTAAATCTAATGCATCAATAATAGACTTAGCAATCTCTCTTGGATTTCTTCTTAAAACTTTTGTTAATTGCATTGCCATATTTGTAGAATAATCTCCATGAGCTTTATCTTTAGGAATTTCTATTACAATCTGTTCAAGGGGATAATCTTCCACAAATTTTAAATCAATAATTGCTTTTTGTAAGACCTTCTTTAATGAAAGTTCTATTTTATTAACAGCCATAGTATCCTCCTTCTTATCATACTTTTAATACAATATCATATTTGACGATATAGTCAACATTTTTTCTACATTAATGGTGCAAATAACCTTAAAAAAGCTTCATATATTCCTCTAAAACGACGACTATCTTTAAGCGTGACTTTTTGACTTAATGCTAATGTTTCTTTAAAATCTTTCGAAATATCTTTAATGACAGATTTTTGGGTCACCATCACATTACATTCAAAATGTAAATACAAGCTACGATAATCAAAATTAATGGTACCAACGGTTGCTATTCTTTGATCACATAAAACCATTTTAGCATGTAAAAAGCCAGGTTTATATTCATAGAATTCAACCCCTTCTTTCATTAACGAGTAATAATAAGAACGTGTCACATGATACACATTTCTTTTATCTGGAATTCCAGGAGTAATGACTTGAATACGCACCCCTTTTCTTCTTGCCAGTAAAAAAGCTTTCATCATTGTTTCATCAATAATAAAATAAGGCGTCATGATAAGAATTTCTTTTTGAGCCTGATTAATAAGATTCAAATATATGTTTTCACCCGTTTCTTCATGGTCAACAGGTGAGTCTCCATAAGCCACTACATATCCATCCTGTTGAATCGGCGGTAATTGATGAGGTTGATACTGTGTATAATCATCATCTTGATGTTTATAGGCATTCCATGTTGATAAAAACATGGTTGTTAAATTCCAGACACCTTGTCCCTCTAAACGAATACCTGTATCTTTCCAATGCCCAAAACGCACTTTCACATTAATGTATTCATCAGCCAGATTAAAACCACCACTATATCCAATATTTCCATCTATAATACAAATTTTACGATGATCTCGATGATTCATCCTGGCAGAAACAAGCGGTATAAAAGGATTAAAGACAACACATTGAATTCCCAGTTGTTCTAACTTTTTTTCAAAATGATAAGGAAGTGTTGTTATACTGCCAACATCATCATAAATAAAACGAACTTCTACACCTTCCTGAACTTTTTGAGCGAGAATTTTTAAAATATTTTCAAACATCAATCCTTCAGATACAATAAAATATTCCATAAATATATATTTTTTAGCCTGACTGATATCTTTCAATAAATCTCCATAACAATAGTCACCTAACGAATAATAGCGACACTTTGTTCTGAGATAAGTTCCATATCCCAAATCAGATAAATAATGAAGCGCATCCTGTTTGGACTCTGTTAGGGTTTTGGAAACATCATCTTCTAACAAGGCAACTTGACTGATTTCATCTAAAGCAGGCTGTAAAATTCTACGTATCTTATGAGATGGTTTCTTATTTCCAATCAATAAATATAATAATCCCCCAAACATTGGGAATAATAAAACAACAATAATCCATGATATCTTATAAGAAGGATTTTCATCTTTATTAACTAACCATAAGACAACCATCAAACTGATCAATCGCATCAGATAATGAATCCAAGAATAATGTTCCAATAATTCTCTACCTATAAAAAATACCCATAATATTTGAATCAAGATAAGAAAACCAAACACAAAAATACGATTTAAAAATATTTTAAATATTTTCATGTTCGTCCACCAGACAATAGGCTTTCATTGTAATCATGATATAAACTGTAGAAATTAACCCTTGCTGATCATACAATTCATATTTCAATTTCATGCTATCTTGATTATTTTGAAATTTCAGTAACTTTGTTTTTAAAGCAACTGAACCATAAGGTAATTGATATTGATTCCAAAGTGGTTTTTCTTTATGAAATTTTAAAAGTGAATTTCCATGTTGTAAATGCACTTCCTGATCATCATAAGATATTTGAATATGTCCTTCAGGTGTATCAAAATCAAGACTTGTTTTTTGATTTTGATGAAATAATCCTTTGGCTTTATATTCAATTTTATGCTGATCATGATCTTGCTTAAAAATTGCTTTATAATGAATTTGTTTTGTTTGATACATTTGACATCACCGCCTACATTATAACAAAACCACACTGAGAAAGTCACGTTTTATTTCTTATTCCCATATTTTCCATGAATCATGAATATTATTCATAAATATCGGCAAAAATGAAAAAATGAGGTGATAAGTCATGATCAAATGTATCAAATGGTTAAGAAGAATCATTATTGCTGGTTTTGTATTTATGATAAGTGTCTATTCTATAAGTTATATCATTGAAGCTCCTGATTTGAATGGTGGTCATATTATTAGAATGTATGATCAAAATCAACAACTTTTTTATCAATCCCAACAACAAAGTAATGATGTACAGCTCAAAGATGTTTCACCTTATTTTTTAAAGAGTATTGTGGCTATTGAAGATCATCGTTTTTATGAACATCGTGGTTTTGATCCCGTTGGTATTTTACGTGCTATTAAAGCCAATATCAGTGAAAATGGTCGTGTCGAAGGAGCCAGCACAATATCCCAGCAATATGCCAGATTAATGTTTTTAAATAATGATAAGACATGGTCCAGAAAAATCCAAGAAGCTTTTTTAACTGTTCGTCTAGAAACACATTATAATAAGGATACAAGTTTACAAGGTTATATTACTACTGTTTTTTTTGGAGATGGTATTTGTGGTATTCAAAATGCCAGTCTATACTATTTTAATAAACAACCCCGTGATTTAGATTTAAATGAAGCCAGTATGTTGGCTGGAGTGATTAATGGTCCTGAGTATTATTCACCATTTAAAGATATCAAAGCAGCTAAACAAAGACAGAAAATCGTTTTAGATGCAATGGTTCATGAAAAACAGATTACACAACAACAGGCAAATCAGGCTTATCAAAGTGAATTCAAACTCAATCCTCATCCATCTTCTACCATCCAATGTGCTTATCCCTATTATCGTGATACGGTTATAAATGAGTTAAAAAAGCTTGGCTTTTATAAAGAAGAATATGTCAATCAGGGTTTAAATATACAGACAAGTTTAAATCCCCAAATCCAAGATCAGCTCAATCAAACCATTACCGAACAAATGAAAGATCGAGAGGAATTAGAAGTCTCTAGTATCATATTAGATAGTCAGACATCTGAAGTCTTAGCATTGGTGGGTGGTAAAGATTATGCCATTTCACAATTCAATCGTGCAACCCAAGCTTCACGTCAGGTTGGTTCTACTATCAAACCATTACTTTATTATATTGCTTTAGAAAATGGTTTTACGCCTATTACCAAATTCAAAAGTGAACCCACTACTTTTCAATTAGAAAATGGAAAAACATATACACCAACCAATTTCAACAAAAAATATGCCAATGATGATGTTACAATGGCACAGGCGATTGCGGTGAGTGATAATATTTATGCAGTGAAAACACATATGTTTTTAGGAGAACAGGCATTAGTGAATACACTTTCTCAATTTGGATATCAACATATTTCTCCTCATCCATCTCTTGCCTTAGGAACTTTAAATACCAATGTTTATGATTTTTCTGCTATTTATACCACACTTGCTCATCAAGGTATTTACAATGATGTTCATACGATTACCAAGATTACAAATAATAATGGTGATGTTTTGTATGAATATAAGCCTCAAAACAAACAGCTTTTAAATAAGGATAGCTGTTTAATGATGAGTCAATTATTAACTGCACCTTTTGAAAAGTCCTTTCAATCCTATACGACACCTACGATGGTTAATTATCCTACAAACACAACATTTGCCACGAAAACTGGTTCAACACCTTATGACTCTTTATGTGCGGGCTATAATCCACAATATACAATTTTAAGCTGGTGTGGCTATGATGATAATCGTGAAATGAATATGACTTCAGATACAAGAATTCCAAAAGTCATTTTCCAGACAATGGCAAACTTTATGCAAAAAGAAGAACTCTGGTATGAGCCATCATCAGAACTCAAAAAAATACCAATCAACCCATTGACTGGAGATTATCAGGAAAATGGACTTGTTTATTGGTTTAAAGATAGTGCATAATCAAAGCCAAATAACCTTTCCATAGTATCAATTTTTATCCATTTATATCTATTTCATGATAAATAACAGTCAACTTTCTTCACAAAAATAATTCAAAGATTTTCTATTTACATATTTTGACGAGTATGTTAATATAATGGCAATGAGGGAGTAGTCTCACAATATGTGTGATGTTATCAACAATCGCGAATAATTTATTATTCTGGTGCATCTTAAAGACAAGACTCGTTAAAGACATATAAATCTTTAGCGAGCTTGTCTTTTTTATTCGTTGAAGATGAAAAATGGAGGAAAAAGTATGTATTATCAAAAAAGTATTGAACAAACATTAAATGATTGTCAGACAACAAAATCGGGTTTATCAACTCAAGAAGCTTTGTCAAGACAAGAAAAGTATGGCAAAAATGAATTGGCTGAAAAGAAAAAAGAAAGTCCTTTCTTGATTTTCTTAAAACAATTTCAAGATTTATTAGTTATTATATTAATTATTGCCGCCATTATCTCTGGATTAAGTGGTCAGCTGGAAAGTACACTTGTTATTGTTGTGGTCATTGTCATTAATGCAATTTTAGGAACAGTTCAAACATTAAAAGCTGAAAAATCATTAGAAAGTTTAAAGAAACTTTCTATTCCTAAAGTCAAAGTTTTACGTGACGGACAATTATGTGAATTAAATTCTAATGAATTAACAATTGGTGATATTGTTCAAATTGAAGCAGGTGATGTTGTCAGTGGTGATGGTCGTATTATTGAATCAGCATCCCTTCAAATTAACGAAAGTGCCTTGACTGGTGAGGTTGATAGTGTTGATAAAATCACTGATACTATTGAACAGGAAGTCATTGTTGGAGATCAGAAAAATATGGCTTTTTCTGGAAGTTTAGTCACAAATGGTACAGGACGTTATATTGTAACAAGCATTGGAATGAATACTGAAATCGGTAAAATCGCTTCTATGTTAAATGAAGCGAAAGATCGTAAAACACCTTTACAAAAGAGTTTAGATGATTTCAGTGGTAAATTATCTGTTGCGATTATGATTATTTGTGCCATTGTTTTGGCTTTAAATATTTTCTTAGCTCATGAATCTTTACTTGATGCTTTAATGATTGCTGTTGCCTTAGCTGTAGCTGCTATTCCTGAAGCTTTAAGTTCTATTGTAACAATTGTTTTATCTATGAGTACACAAAAAATGGTCAAAGAAAATGCCATTATTAAAAATTTGAATTCAGTCGAAAGTTTAGGTTGTGTATCTGTTATCTGTAGTGATAAAACAGGAACTTTAACACAAAACAAAATGACACCTCAAACAATCTATTTAAATAACAAATTATTAGAAATTGATGATTTAGATAGTCATCATCATGATCACAATGTTTTATTAAAAGCATGTTTATTATGTAATAATGCTGTGATTAATGGAGAACAGAGAATTGGAGATCCAACTGAATTAGCTTTAATTGATTTGGTTCATCTTCATACACAAAATGATCCAGAATTTGAAAATACTGCTATTCGTCAAAACGAATTACCATTTGATTCAGATCGTAAATTAATGAGTGTTTCTTCTTTAAATCATTATATACAAAAGGAGCACCAGATGTTATTTTACAAAGATGTACATCTATCCTTATCAATGGACAAAAAGAAACACTAACAGAACGTTATAAAAACGAAATCCTTCAACAAAATCAAAATTATGCGAATGAAGGATTACGTGTCTTAGGTTTTGCATATAAAGATTTAGATAGTAATGATATTCAATTAGATGATGAAAACAATCTAACATTTGTTGGTCTTGTTTCCCTAATGGATCCGCCAAGACCAGAAAGTGCTGATGCCGTTGCGAAATGTAAAATGGCAGGTATTAAGCCTATTATGATTACGGGTGACCATGTTGTGACTGCCAGAAGCATTGCGAAAAAGATTGGTATTTATGAAGATGGTGACTTATCTATTGATGGTCAACAATTAAATCAAATGAGTGATGAAGAATTAGATGAAAAATTAATACACATCAGTGTTTATGCACGTGTTGCTCCTGAACATAAGATTCGTATTGTCAAAGCCTGGCAAAAACGCGGAGATATTGTAGCCATGACTGGTGATGGTGTCAACGATGCTCCAGCACTTAAACAAAGTGATATTGGAGTTGCTATGGGAATTACGGGTACTGAAGTTTCTAAAGATGCTGCGAATATGATATTAACAGATGATAACTTCTCTACTATTGTCAAAGCTGTTATTACTGGACGTAATGTTTACCGTAATATCAAAAACTCTATCAATTATTTATTATCTGGTAACTTTGCAGGAATTATTTGTGTATTTGTCGCTTCACTTCTTTTATTACCTACACCTTTCTTCCCTGTTCACTTATTATTTATGAATCTTATTACCGACTCTTTACCTGCAATTGCGATTGGTATGGAATCTGGACGTAATGATGTTTTAAAAGAAAAACCACGTAAAGCTGATGATTCTATTCTTAACAAATCAACTTTCTTCCAAATCAGTTATGAAGGTATTGTTATTGCTATTTGTACAATGTGTGCATACTTAACTGGATTAAAAGGAGATCCTTTAACAGCTTCTACAATGGCCTTTGCAACAATCTGTTTAGCTCGTTTATTACATGGTTTCAATTGTCGTAGTTCTCAACCACTATCAAAAATTGGTTTCTTTACAAACCGTTCAAGCATTATTGCATTTATTATTGGTTTTGCATTACTACACTTCATCTTATTTGTTCCAGCAATGCATGGATTATTTATGATTCATACAATTTCTATAAATCAACTTCTTGTTATTTATGGATTCGCTCTTTTACCAACAATTATTATTCAAGCGAAAAAAATGTTAACAAAATAAGCAAGCCATTTGGACTTGCTTATTTTTTATTATCCTTCTAATGTCTTTAAAATGTCTTCTACAATAGCACAAGCTGGACAATCACAATATTGAGCTCCCTGTGCTTGGATTTCCTGACTATGACGTACAATTTCTTTGGCTTTACTTTCACCAAAATATATCTGTCCATCCTTTGAACTTGCAAAGGCAATTAAATTGTCAATAGGCATGAGATCTTCTTTTAATTCTGCCATATATTGTTGTGTCATCAAAGCTTCATTTTCGCTTCCTACTGATTTTAACCATTTTTCCGCCATTTCTTTTAATTCCTGGCAACAAGTCGGTGTCTTGATTAACTCCTGTGTTTTATGTACCACTTCATCTAATTGTTTTGCATTCATATCTTTTTCCTCCCTTTCTTTTATTCTACACCTTTTTTAAATACAAAACATCTTATAGTGACTCAATCAAATAAATTCATCATCACTCATAAACTTTTTAAAGAAAGGCTTTCAATTCATCTATGTATTTTTGAGAAATTTCCTCAAATTCATCACTATATTGTTTCACCTTTAAATCGACATGATGATCTTTATTCAATAAATGTGCCATTGTCATAACTGACTGATTACTTCCTTCTATTAACATCTTTGTAATTTTAGCATCGTCTGTTAATAATGTTTTGATTTCAATCATTGACTCTAACATCACTTTATTTTTCAAATGATCTTCAGTATGAGAGTCATCACGTGTTATTTTGTTTTTCAAATCTCCATAGGCTTTTCTTTGATGTAAAACGATATCACGTAATTGATCATTTTCAATTTTATCAATCAAATGATCAATAGCCAGCAAGCCCATGTTTAAACCATTTAACAATTCTTCAATATATGTTTCATTATGCATTATATTATCACCTATATAAGTATAAACTCATTTTATAAATTTATACATTTGACATCAATCCAGCCCACTTCTCCTTGATGAATCACATATGCATAATGACTATAGATTCCTATAACTTTTACAAGATCACCTTTTTTGGCTGAGATAAAATAATCAGTATAATCATCTAAACAATATGTCTGATGATGACGCTTATATAAAAACTCGTTTTTTATTTTTAAATATTGTTGCGTTTCCTTTTGATAACACTCACTGAATTCCTCACCTTTTTTGATGACTTCCACTTCAAAGTGTGGATATGCAATTTTATGCTTCTCATTTTGAGATATTTCTACATCAGATATAACATGATGATATGGCAAAGGTTGAACATATTCTTGTGAGTAATGAATAACACCATCTTTAGATTCAATAATTAATGCATTTAATTGTGAAATAGATTTGACACCCGTTCCCCCATCAATACAAATGATTTTTTTCTTTTCATCAATGATAATATCATTACATATTCTGTCTCTTATACACATCTCCGAGCCCACGAGACTCGACGTCATCTC
>ERZ1090879.1570-NODE-1572-length-12288-cov-7.797924_pt1 | contig 12288 bp, 9 predicted proteins | sample MGYA00478472_ERZ1090879 | MGnify/ENA primary metagenome ERZ1090879 (study PRJEB33644, sample SAMEA5815723) | chicken gut metagenome | biome: Chicken; feature: Gastrointestinal Tract; material: Caecum | place: Ireland | collected 2019-01-01 | study: A study of the...
TTATTTATTCTTTCTTATTTATTCTTTATTTTTCGGCCCACTGGCCCGGAAACCGCATATTTAAATTCATATACAAGGAGGTCTTTTATGTCCATGAAAATGGGTTGGCGCTGGTATGGTGAGGGCAACGACCCCATCACGCTGGGCGACATCAAGCAGATCCCCGGTGTCGAGAGCATCGTCTGGGCGCTGCACAGCAAAATGCCCGGCGAGATCTGGGAAGAGGACGAGATCAAGGAAGCCGTGGAGCACATCCAGTCCTACGGGTTCAGCGCCGAAGTGGTGGAATCCGTCAACGTCCACGACGACATCAAGATCGGTCTGCCCAGCCGCGACCAGCTGATCGAAAACTACAAGCAGTGCATCCGCAACCTGTCCAAGTACGGCGTCAAGGTGATCTGCTACAACTTCATGCCCATCTTTGACTGGACCCGCACCGACCTGTTCCATCCCGTCGGCGACGGTTCCACCGCCCTGTTCTACCAGAAGGACATGATCCAGGACGACTACAAGGCCATGGCCGAGTATATCCTGAACTTTACCGAGAAGTATCACATGACCTTCCCGGGCTGGGAGCCCGAGCGCATGGCCAAGCTGGACGAGCTGTTCAAGGCCTACGCCCCCGTCACCAAGGAAAAACTGTGGGATAACCTGAAGTATTTCCTGGAAGCCATCATGCCCACCTGCCGTGAGTGCGATGTCAAAATGGCCATCCACATGGACGATCCCCCGTGGGACATCTTCGGCCTGCCCCGTCTGCTCACCGACGCCGAGGCCATCGACCGCTTCCTGACCATGGTGGATGATCCGTACAACTGCCTGACCCTGTGCTCCGGCAGCCTGAACGCCAACCCCAACAACAACGTGGCGGCCATCGTGCGCAAGCACAGCGACCGTATCCCGTTTGCCCATATCCGCAACATCCATCACTTCCCCAACGGCGATTTCAGCGAGGCCGCTCACCGCGATTGCTGCGGCGAAACCGGCATCATCGAGATCCTGCGCGCCTACCATGAGGGCGGCCATGACCTGGTCATCCGCCCCGACCACGGCCGTCAGCTGTGGGAGGAAGGCCCCGGCAACTGCCGCCCCGGCTACGGCAAGTATGACCGTGCCCTGGGCATCCAGTATATGCTGGGCGTCTGGGACCTCCTGGACCGCCTGGACGAGGAGAAGGCCGCCAAGGCCTGACCCTTTGTTCCTTCTTTGCAAAGAAGGAACCGAAGAAATTCCAAATAAAAATACCCCGCAGGGATTTTACCCTGCGGGGTATTTTTGTTGAGAGTTCTTTTGGTTCTTTTCTTGCAAGAAAAGAACGAAGCTCACACCGCGCCGTAGATGCCCTGGACCGACACTTCGCCGGTGAAAACGTGCACTTCGCCGTTTTCGCCCTCCACGATGAGCCGGCCTTCCTCGTCCACATCCACCGCGACCCCGGCGCCGCCGTCGTAGGTCACCCGGCGTCCCAGGTTGACGCACCGGGCCTTGTACCGCTCCCGGTAAGGGGCAAAGCCCTCCACCTCATAGGTGTAGAGTTCCCGGTCAAACCCGAAATCCGTCATGTACTGGGCCAGCCATTCGGGGTCCACGTCCAGGTCTACCTGTACGCCCTGCAGCGCCAGGCTCGTGCCGTGGGGCAGGCCCGCCGCGTCAAAATAGGCCTGGTCCTGGGCCAGATTGATGCCGATGCCCGATAGTACGCTGTGCCCGTCGGGGGCGCCTTCGCACAGGATGCCCACCACCTTTTTGCCGTTGAGCAAAAGGTCGTTGGGCCACTTGATCTGGCACTGTACGCCGTAACGCCGCTCCAGGGCATCCGCCACCGCCAGGCTGGAAAACAGCGGCAGGGTACTGGGCTGCGCCAGCGGCGTTTTGAGCACCACCGTGTAGTACAGCGCCTTGCCCGGGGCGTCGATCCACTGCCGGCCCAGCCGTCCCCGGCCCGCCGTCTGGCTGGTAGTGTATACCGCCCCTACGGGGCCGAATTCCTGCAAATGGGCCTTGGCCCAGGTATTGGTGCTGTCCGTTTCGGGCAGATACCGTACACTCTCGTTCAAAACTGAGGTACCCTCTTCCATCCGAAGGAACATTGTCCGTCGGTAATCTCAATGACGCCGTAGCTGCCGCCGTCCCGCAGGCTGCCCGGGTTGAACACCGTCGCCGCCGTGCCTACGCCCCGTTCCAGCTCCCGCACATGGGTGTGCCCGAACAGCGCCACGTCGGCGCCCCGTTCCCCGGCACATTCGGCCAGCCGCTCGCTGCCCATCTTTACGCCGTAGTGGTGGCCGTGGGTGTAGAAAAACAACACCCCCGCAAAGGGCGCCATCCCCTCGGTGGGGTCCTCGTACCCGGTGTCGCAGTTGCCCGCCACCCGGTAAATGGGGTAGGGCACCGGCGTCTTGCGCAGCTGCAGGGCCGCGTTCAGGTCATACAACCCGTCCCCCAGAAAAAACAGCGCGTCGGCGGTTTCATTCTGCAGCACCCAGCGCAGGTCCCGCAGCCGGCCATGCACATCACTGATGACAAGAATTTTCGTTGTATCGGACATGGATAATGAACCTTTCTGCTTTTTATTCCTTCTTTGAAAAGAAGGAACCGAAGAAACTTTCACCGGAGTTCCCGGAACGCCCTGCCAACCGAAAGGCCGCAGCCATCCGGCAGGGGGCAACAAATTCATGGCTCTGAAAAGAAAGAAGCAAAGAAACTCTCATTCTTTGGCGATGAGTTCCTTATAAATTTCTCCCTTGGAGAAGGGCGTGCCCGCGGCTGCCTGTTTCGCTGCCGCCGACGGCGGCATACCGCCCGCCAGCAGCGCTTTCGCCGCCGCTACCACGTCCTCTTTGGTGGGCTCGGCTTCCGTGGCCGCCGCGGTGGGGTCCGCCCCCGCCACCACCAGCACGTACTCCCCCCGGGGGTCGTGGTCTTTATAGTAAGCCACCGCTTCGCCCAGGGTGGTTTTTACGATCTCCTCGTGGAGTTTCGTCAGTTCCCGGCACAGACTCACCGGCCGGTCGGCGCCAAAGGCCGCCGTCAGGTCGTCCAGCGTGCCCCGCAGCTTGTGGGGCGCTTCATAGAACAGTATGGTCCGGGTTTCCCCCTGCAAAGCAGAAAGCCGTTCCCGCCGCTCCCGCTTGGGCACCGGCAAAAATCCTTCAAACACAAACCGCGCCGTGGGCTGCCCGCTGGCCGCCAGCGCCGTGATGCACGCCGACGCCCCCGGCACCGGCACCACCCGGATGCCCCGGGCATGGGCTTCGGCCACGATCTGTTCCCCGGGGTCGCTGATGCAGGGCATCCCCGCGTCGCTGCACAGGGCGCAGTCCTCGCCCGCTTCAATGCGCTGCAAAATGGCCTCGCCATGGTGCAGGGCGTGCTCGTAGTAACTCACCAGCGGCTTTTTCAGTCCCAGATGGTTCAGCAGCCGCAGCGTTACACGGGTATCCTCGGCGGCTACAAAATCCACCGCCCCGAAGGTCGCCGCCACCCGCGGCGGCATATCGTCGAGATTGCCGATGGGTGTCGCCACCAGATACAATGTCCCGGCCAAAACAAGGCCCCCTTTTCCTCTATGATAGTCTATTATAGCGAACCTGCGGGCCGTTGGCAAGGTACGCCCCGGGACTTAAAAAAATAAACTGTACGCCATATACGGACGGGATGGATGGGTACTGCGCAAAAGAAAATAAGTTTTGCTTCGGCATCCTGCCCAAAAACGGTGGAAAGTGTTTGGCGGCGGACAGGCAAGGCTCCAAAAAAAGGGCAAAAGGGCAAAATCCCCTTGACCCGGCCCGGCGGCTGTGGTAGCATAGGCCCATCGAAACAAACGGCAAAGGCGCCGGGCAGAGAAATCTGCCCGGCGCTTTTTCGGTTTGAGGGGACAGAAAGGAGTTATGTGTATGTACAGTTCAGCGGATGTAACCTGGACGTTGGTTGCGGCGTTCATGGTGTTTTTCATGCAGGCGGGCTTCGCCTTATGTGAAGCGGGCCTGACCCGTGCCAAAAACACCGGCAATATTCTGATGAAGAATATGATGGATTTTTGTATCGGCACCCCCTGCTTCTGGCTGGTGGGCTTCGGTGTGATGTTCGCAGGTACCGGCGCATTCATCGGCGGGTTTGACCCCTTCATCCAGGGCAGCTACGATTTCGGCAGCCTGCCGCTGTGGGTGTATGTGGTCTTCCAGACCGTCTTCTGCGCCACGGCGGCCACCATCGTTTCCGGCTCCATGGCCGAGCGCACCAAGTTCAGCGCCTACTGCGTCTACTCGGCGGCCATCAGCCTTATCGTCTATCCCATCTCCGGCCACTGGATCTGGGGCGGCGGCTGGCTTTCTCAGCTGGGCTTCCATGACTTCGCCGGTTCCACCGCCGTACATTTCGTGGGCGGCGTCACCGCCTGCCTGGGCGCCTGGATGCTGGGCCCCCGCATCGGCAAATACGGCAAGGACGGCAAGGCCCGGGCCATCCCCGGCCATAACCTCACCGCCATGGCTTTGGGCGTCTTCATCCTGTGGTTCTGCTGGTTCGGCTTCAACGGCGGCTCCACCGTCAGCATGACCGGCGACGATACCATGATCTCCGCCGGCCTCATCTGCTTCAACACCAACCTGGCCGCGGCCCTGGCTACCGTGGCGGCTCTCATCACCACCTGGGTGCGCTACGGCAAACCCGATGTTTCCCTGACCTTCAACGGCGCGCTGGCGGGCCTGGTGGCCATCACCGCCGGCTGTGACATGGTAGACCCCTTCGGCGCCGCCATCATCGGCATCGTGGCCGGTGTGCTGGTGGTCTTCTCGGTGGAATTCTTCGATAACGTGGCAAAAATCGACGACCCCGTGGGTGCGGTTTCCGTCCACTGCGCCAACGGTGCCTGGGGCACCCTGGCCACCGGCCTTTTCTCCACCAGCCAGGGCGTTTTCTACGGCCACGGCTTCTCCTTCTTCGGCGTGCAGGTGCTGGGCCTTGTCAGCGTGGCGGTCTGGGTGCTGGTATCCATGTTCATCATCTTCACCCTCATCAAAAAGACCATCGGCCTGCGGGTCACCGAACAGGAAGAGATCGACGGCCTGGACATCCATGAACATGGTCTGACCAGCGCCTACGCAGGCTTTGCCATCACCGATGCCACCTACGCCGACCTGGAAGTGAACGAAAACACCGACCTGGGCGAGGACGACATCACCAAGGCCAGCCCCGCCAAAGTGGCGGCGGCGGTCAAAGTCCGGAAGGAAGCGCCGCTGCCTGCGGAACTGGATTCCGGTATGCACAAGGTTTCCATCATCGTTCAGCTGGCCAAGTTCGACGCCCTGAAGCAAGCACTCAACCGCGTCGGCGTTACCGGCATGACCGTCACCCAGGTCATGGGCTGCGGTCTGCAGAAGGGCAGCGGCGAGAAATACCGCGGTGCCGAAGTGGACGCCACCTTGCTCCCCAAGGTCAAGGTGGAAGTGGTCATCAGCAAGATCCCCGTGGATACCATCATCGACGCGGCGACCAAAGCGCTGTACACCGGCCACATCGGCGACGGCAAGATCTTCGTCTACAACGTGGCGAAGGTCGTCAAGGTCCGCACCGGCGAGCAGGATTATGCGGCCCTGCAGGATGTGGAATAATATTTCGGATGGAATACAACAAAAGGGACGGCCTGCGGGCCGTCCCTTTGCTGCTATAGTGCAAAGAGGGAAACAGGCCCGCACGGCGGTGCCCCTTTGCTGCTATATGCCATATATAAAGGAAAGAACGTTTGTTCCTTCTTTGCAAAGAAGGAACCGAAGAAACTCTCAACCGGTGAGCACCTCGTTCATGGCGTCCAGCTGGGCGGGCACTTCCGTCAGGTCCATGGACCCGAAATCCGTCGTCACCCCGGCGTCGTCCAGCAGCCCCTGCTGGGCCGCCGGGTCCTCGCAGATGTCCCGGGCACAGCTGTACACCCTGGGCCAGTTGGCGTCCATCGTCGCCTGGTCGTCGGCGTCCAGGGCGTTCTGCCAGGTCTGGGTTTCCCCCGCCAGGTCCTCCGGCACAAAATCCCCCGCCAGGAACACCACCAGGTCCGCCGCCGCAATGGCCGTTTTCAGGCTGCCCCCCGCAGAGTCTATCTCGTAGGCGATGCAGCCGTTGAGCACCACCGTCAGCCGCCGCGTTTTCACCGCGCCCAGCGCTTCCGACAGTGCTTCCTCCGGTGTGGCCGTGGGTGCCGGGGCGGCGGTTTCCCTGGTGGCGGCGGTTTCCGCCGTGACCGGTGCCGACGGGGCACCCGGTGCCGCCGTGCACCCCGCCAGCAACAGGCATCCTGCCAACAATCCAGCCAATCTGCGCATGGTAAAATCCCCCTTCCGTTTTCCCATACTATGTCCGGGGGCGAAGCCCCTCCACCAATATACCCCGAAATTTCTCACTTTGCAACTTGCCCCCCGCCCGCATTTGCGGTAGAATGGGTACAGAAACGTGCGCTTTGGGACGCACCGTGTATCACAGAGGGAGAATTTAACGTATGCTCGACGATTTGTTTGAATTTTTGCAGGAGGGCGTCACGCCCTATCATGCGGCGGCCACGGCGGCTGCCTGGCTGGATGCCGCCGGTTTTACCCGGCTGGAAGAGGCCGATTACTGGAATCTGGAACCCGGCAAGGGATACTACATCCTGCGCAACGGTTCCGCCGTGGTGGCCTGGCGCATCCCCGACCATGCCATCGGCGGCTGGCGCATCACCGCCAGCCACAGCGACGCCCCGGGCTGGAAGATCAAGTCCGACGCCGTGACCAACGACGGCTGCCGCCGCCTGAGTGTGGAAGGCTACGGCGGCATGATCATGTCCAGCTGGCTGGACCGTCCCCTGACGGTGGCGGGCCGGGTGCTGGTGCGTACCGAGGACGGCGTGGAAACCCGCCTGGTCCACTTTGACCGGGACCTGCTGGTGATCCCCTCCCTGGCCATCCACATGCAGCGGGACGTGAACAAGGGCCACACCTACAACCCCCAGATCGATATGCAGCCCCTGTGGGGCCCGGCGGACAGCCGCCCCCTCACCGACCTGCTGTGCCAGGAACTGGGCGTGGCCGCCGAGGATATTCTCGACCGGGACCTGCAGCTGGTGACCCGCCAGGCCCCCGCCGTCATCGGCCCCGATGGCCAGTACTTTATGGCGCCCCGCATCGACGACCTGGAATGTGCCGCCACCACCCTGCTGGGCTTTATCGACGCAGCCGCCGAGACCGACAGCGCCTGCGCTCCCGTCTGGGCCATGCTGGACAACGAGGAAGTGGGTTCCTCCAGCCGTCAGGGCGCCGAGAGCAGCTTTTTGCGGGATGTGCTGGACCGGATTCTGGAGGCCATCCCCCACAGCGCCCAGATGGAACACCGGGCCCTGGCCAACAGCTTTATGCTCAGCGCCGACAACGGCCACGCCACCCATCCCAACTTTGCCGCCAAGAGTGACCCGGCGGCCCCCGTGCGCCTGGGCGGCGGCGTGGTGCTGAAGTACAACGCCAGCCAGAAATACACCACCAACGCCCTCAGCGGCGGCATCTTCCGCGCCATCTGCGAGAAAGCCGGCGTGCCGGTGCAGACCTTCACCAACCGGGCCGATGAACCCGGCGGCAGCACCCTGGGCAACCTGCAGAGCCACAGCCTGCCCATCCCCATGGCGGACATCGGCCTGGCCCAGCTGGCCATGCACTCCGCCGTGGAGACCGCCGCCGTGGCCGACGCCGAATCCATGGTCAAGGCCGTGGCCGCCTTCTACCGGGTGCATCTGCGCGCCCTGGGCGACGGCGTCTATACCCTGGCATGATCACCGGACGTTATGCCCCCAGCCCCAGCGGACGGATGCACCTGGGCAACCTGATGTGCTGCCTGCTGGCCTGGCTGAGCGCCAAGAGCAAAGGCGGGCAGGTGCTGCTGCGCATCGAGGACCTGGACACCCAGCGGTGCCCCCGGGTCTACGCCGATGCCATCATGGACGATCTGCAGTGGCTGGGTCTGGCCGCCGACGGCCCCGAACCGCCCCTTTACCAGAGCGAGCGGTCGGAAATTTACCGGTACTATTATAAGAAACTGGCGGACCGGGGGCTGGTTTATCCCTGCTTTTGCAGCCGCAGCCAGCTCCACGCCGCCAGCGCCCCCCACCGCAGCGACGGCCAGGTGATCTACGCCGGGACCTGCCGGGGCCTGACCCCCGAAGAAGTGGCGGAAAAGGCAAAGACCCGCGCCCCCGCCTGGCGGGTGCGGGTGCCCGATGAGGAGATCGCCTTCACCGACGGCCACATGGGCCTGTATTCGGAAAATCTGGCCCGGGACTGCGGGGACTTCTACCTGCGCCGGGCGGACGGCGTCTTTGCCTACCAGCTGGCGGTGGTGGTGGATGATGCCCTCATGGGCGTCACCGAGGTGGTGCGGGGGAGTGACCTGCTTTCCAGCACCCCCCGGCAGCTGTGGCTCTACCGGGAACTGGGGCTGAAGGCCCCGGCCTTTTACCACCTGCCCCTGCTGCTGGCTGCCGACGGACGGCGGCTCTCCAAGCGGGACGGGGACCAGAGCCTGGAACACCTGCGGGCCAAATACGCCCCCGAGGAAGTGGTGGGCAAACTGGCCTTTGCCTGCGGCTTGCAGGATACGCCCCGCCCCGTCACCCCGGCGGAACTGGTGCCCGCTTTCGATTGGGCCAGAGTGCCAAAAGATGACATCCTTTTGCCACCGGGCCTGTTTTGAGAAAAATCCTTTGGCGAATTGCAAAAAACGTGCGCAGAAATTTCTGCGCACGTTTTTTGGTGGTCTGCAGGGGGCTGCTTTTTGGAAGAAAAGGACGAAACTGCGAAAAAGATTGGAAGAGAAACTGCCGCAAAAAACTTGACTGCTTCGACGTTCTGCGGTGAATGCGTACGCTTTGGCTGATTTTGCCGACGGCGACGGGATTTTCCTGGGGTACGAAACCACCCAACAAGGAAACGATGTGGTCATCACCAACAAGGTGGACCTGAGCGACTATGGCATAACGGACCGGGTACTGAAGATCCGGGACCCCGCCAAGGGTTCGCTGACCCTGAAAAAGGAGGACGCCCAGACCGGGGAAAAGCTGGCCGGTGCGACCTTCCGGGTGGAATACACCCTTTTCCGCAATTGGGACGAGAAGGAGTCCTTCACCGACGAAACCCTCGCGGCCTGCAGCTGGATCACGGCGGCGAATCCCACTGCCGCTACCGACGCCAACGGTACGGTTACGGTGGCGGGCCTGGAACCCGGTATTTATAAAATCACCGAGGTGACGCCCCCCAACGGCTACAAGGCCGATCCCACCCCCCAGCATGTGGTGGTCACCGGCGGTATGCGCAAGACCGTGACGCTGAACGGCAAAACCCTTGCCGAAATCCCGGAAACGTTCCGGAACTACAGTCTGACAGCCCAGACCCAGACCAGCCAGGGGAACCCGGGCCATACGCAGGCTGCAGGCACCGCGGCGTCTGCCGACGCGGTGATCCCCCAGACCGGCGATGCTTCCCGGCCCCTTGTGTGGGTCGTGCTGTTGGCCTTTTCGGGCATCGCTTTGGCAGGCATGGTGCTCTGCCGCAAACGGAAATCCAGATAACCGCCCCTTGGGGGCAGCAACGCCCGGGAACGCGTACTGACGCCTTCCCGGGCGTTTTGGGGCAGGGGGACCCTGCGCAAAAAAGAAGCCGGGCCCATAAAACAGATTGCGGATCACCGCCGGTTATGCTATACTGGAAATGGACTTTTTCCGTCCGGAAATCACAAACAAATAAGGACAAAAAACGATGTTTTATCAAATAAAACAACCTATTTCCCGGCCTGAGAGGGAGCCGGGAGCAACCAAAGGAGTTCTCCACAATGCAACGCTATGAAATCACCGGCATGAGCTGTGCGGCTTGTGCCAGTCACGTGGAAAAAGCCGTGGCGGCGGTGCCCGGCGTGCAGTCGGTATCGGTCAGTTTGCTGACCAATTCCATGCAGGTCGAAGCCGCCCCCGATGCCGACGCAGCCGCTTTGCAAAAGCGGGTCTGCCGGGCGGTGGAGGCTGCCGGCTACGGCGCCGCCCCCGCCGACGATACCATGGACGGGGCCCTGGACGATACCGAAACACCCCGCCTGAAAAAACGCCTGATCCACAGCCTGTGCTTTCTGGTGCCGCTGATGTACCTTTCCATGGGGCACATGATCGGCCTGCCGCTGCCGCCCTTTCTGGAAGGCGGCGGACCCGGGGCGCTGGTCTACGGCCTGTTGCAGCTGGCGCTGACGCTGCCCGTCTGCTGGATCAACCGCGCCTTCTTCGTCAGCGGGTGGAACGGCGTGCGCACCAAAGCCCCCGGTATGGATACCCTTGTCAGCCTGGGCGCCGGGGCGGCCCTGGTCTACGGCGTGTTTGCCCTCGTTATGATCGGCGCGGGGCTGGCTGCGGGCGACGAAGCCATGGTCCTGCAATACCGCCACGACCTCTATTTTGAGTCGGCGGCCATGATCCTGACCCTTATTACGGTGGGGAAGACCCTGGAAGCCTACAGCAAGGGCCGCACCACCGATGCCCTCAAGAGCCTGATGCAGCTGGCCCCCCAGACCGCCACAGTGCTGCGGGACGGCAAGCCGGTGACGGTGCCGGTGAGCGAGGTGGAAGTGGGGGACCAGTTCCTCGTCAAGCCCGGCGAGTCCATCCCGGTGGACGGTACGGTGGCCGAGGGTGTTTCCAGCGTCAACGAGGCAGCCCTCACCGGCGAGAGTATGCCGGTGGACAAGTTCCCCGGCTCCCCGGTGAGCGCCGCCACCATCAACCAGAACGGCGCTCTCATCTGCCGGGCTGAGCGGGTGGGGCAGGATACCACCCTCTCCCAGGTCATCCGCCTGGTGCGGGACGCCGCCGCCACCAAGGCGCCGTTGGCGAAAACCGCCGATAAAGTTTCCGGTATCTTTGTGCCCGCCGTCATCTGCATTGCGGCGGTGACCTTCCTGGTCTGGCTGCTGCTGGGCCAGACCTTTGCCTACGCCCTGGCCCGGGGCATCTCGGTGCTGGTCATCAGCTGCCCCTGCGCCCTGGGTCTGGCCACCCCCGTGGCCATCATGGTGGGCAGCGGCGTGGGTGCCAAGCACGGCATTTTGTTCAAGACTGCCGCCAGCCTGGAAACCACCGGCTACACCGACACCGTGCTGCTGGACAAGACCGGCACCATCACCACCGGCGAGCCCAGCGTGGTGCAGATCGTGGGCACCCGCCGCGTGCCGGAAAAATTCCTGCTCAGCATGGCGGCGGGGCTGGAACTGCGCAGCGAACATCCCCTGGCCCGGGCCATCCTGCAGCGGGCCGAGCAGGACAAGATCAAGTATACGGCGGTGGCGGATTTCCAGGCCGTGCCCGGCCAGGGTCTGCGGGGCAAGGTGGCCGGCAAGGTCATTGCCGGCGGCAACGCCGAGTTCATCCGCACCACCTGCGTGCTGCCCCCTGACCTGGAGGAAGCCGGCCAGGAGATGAGCCGCAACGGCATCACGCCGCTGTATTTCTCCCTGGCGGGCAGCCCGGCGGGCATCATCGGTGTTTCCGATGTGGTCAAAAAGACCTCGGCGGGGGCCATCGCCCAGATGAAGGCCCTGGGCCTGAACGTGGTGCTGCTTACCGGCGACAACGAAGCCACCGCCCGGCACATCGGGTCCATGGTGGGACTGGATGCCGACCACGTGGTGGCGGGCGTGCTCCCCGCGGGCAAGGAGAAGGAAGTCCGCCGCTGGCAGAAGAAAGGCCGGGTGGCCATGGTGGGCGACGGCATCAACGATGCCCCCGCCCTCACCCGGGCGGAAACCGGCATTGCCATCGGGGCCGGGGCCGACGTGGCCCTGGATGCCGCCGACGTGGTGCTGGTGCGCAGCGACCTGGCCGACGTGCCCGCCGCCGTGCGGCTTTCCCGGGCGGTGGTGCGCAACATCCACGAGAATCTCTTCTGGGCGTTCTTCTACAACGCCATCTGTATTCCCCTGGCGGCGGGCGTGTTCACGGGGCTGGGCATCACCCTCAACCCCATGATCGCCTCGGCGGCCATGAGTCTGTCCAGCGTCTGCGTGGTGGGCAACGCCCTGCGGCTGAATACCCTGGACCCCCGCAAGGCCGACCACGACGCACCGCCCAAACACAAGGCACCGCCCCCGGCGGCCCCGGCAAAAGCCCCGGCCTGCCCGGCGGAGTGCCCGGTACCATCCAAACAGGAGGGAAAGACCATGAAAAAAACCATCCACATTGAGGGCATGATGCTGTCTCTTATACACATCTCCGAGCCCACGAGACTCGACGTCATGGCG
>ERZ1090879.1573-NODE-1575-length-12285-cov-13.332134_pt1 | contig 12285 bp, 10 predicted proteins | sample MGYA00478472_ERZ1090879 | MGnify/ENA primary metagenome ERZ1090879 (study PRJEB33644, sample SAMEA5815723) | chicken gut metagenome | biome: Chicken; feature: Gastrointestinal Tract; material: Caecum | place: Ireland | collected 2019-01-01 | study: A study of...
CATAAGCCCGAAGAAGTCATAGATAGATTCTACACGATGAATCCGGTCTTTCCAGCGAATGTTGTAGAATGCCAGGATTGGATCAATCATTCCCGCAAGCGGGTGAATATCTCCCTTCTTGTAATCGCCCAACCAGTCCCCCAGCGCGTCATCATTCATGAGCTTCCTTACAGTCTCAGATCCACTCTCCATGACATAGTCCATGAGTTTATCGGTACCACCGAACGTCGGACAGCCAATGTTGGATACCGTCTGATTAATCACTCGAATTACCCGATCACGGATGATCTCTGGGGAATCTTCAACAATCTTCGGAATCGCTTCCTCAAACGTGTCGGTGTCATAGAGATCATAAACCTTCTGGAATACGCAGAAGCCATAATCCACGATCACCTTTGCAAACTGCATAGTGGGAATGGAACCAAAGCGGGTCCAAAGGGTGATGTTAAGCAGGGTTCTGGTCAGTGAGATGAGAACCGGTTCCAGCTCTGCGTCAATTACGTCCACCGGATTGAAACTACTGAGAAAGTAAAGGATCTTGTTTTCATATTTCTGGTAAACTGGATTCTCATCCAAGATCTTCCAGAAGATGCCCTTCCAGATGATGAGATTGTTGATCTTTTCATCTGCATTAACGATTGCATTATAGCAATCCTCGTCTGCTAAGCTGAAAAGCTTTCCAGGCTCATAGGAAATACCAGACTCCTTTAACATCGCAATCAACATCAGAATCTCCGTCAGGTAAGAGTGAATCATTACCCAACGGTAATATGGATTCATTGCTGGTCTTGTCACATAATCGAAGATTTTAATCGCCTCGTTGAAGATCTGAAACGATGAACCGGACTGATAGAGCTCACGGAACATCTTCTGGAGTTCTGGCTCAACTTTAATCCTCTTGGCAATCCCCATCAACCACAGCTCCGTGGCGGACATATTCTGAATCATTCGGGATGTCATCTCCTTATGATTCTTAAACATTGCCTTTGGAGCTCTCTGCTTGTACAGCTCGAGATCATCAATGGATGGATTGTCTCCGACCAATAATCGGAACTGTGCATCACCACTTCCATTGATAGATTCCAGTCCCAAAGTGACGTTCCCAATACTTCCGAGAATGTGACCAAGGCCAATGAATGATTCCCAGTCTTCGTTTCCATCTTTAGTATTGATATCGTTTGTACTGATACCCATCCAAAACTTCGGATCATCATTGGTCATCAGCATAGAATATGCTAACAGCTGGTTATAGGCCAATGCGCTGATACCATACCCGGTATTTTCGTTGAGAGTCCAACCTCCACTCGGACCTACATATTTTGCGGCTCCGGAAGTTTTTCCAACATTCTCTTCGATGTTTCTTTCGATTTTCATGAAATCGTCCTCCTCTTGAGTTTTTTAATAAAAATAAAAGGGAGAGGAATATCCTCTCCCTAGTTAGCATTAGTATCGCTCAACTGGTCTTCTCGGACCAGACTGCGGCTTGTTCGGATTGATCACGGTATAGGGAACTTCCGGTCCGATGATATCGTGATGATCCATGTACACTTCTGCATACAGTCTCGGCGGCTGTGCGTTATACCGATCGATGTACATCTCATCAAATAGATGAGATACAAAGATCTTCTCGGCGTAACGAATTGCCATCATATGCAGATGTGCATCCGGAAGCTTTCCTTCCTCATAGCAACCCTTTGCCTTAGTGTCCTTGTTGAAGGACTTGCTGGCCAGGATCTGTTTTGCCCTCTCGGCGAATCCACCGTGCTCATTCTTATAGGTGAGCTCGGCCTTCTTCTCTCGGTACAGTCTGCCATATAGAGATTTCTCCTTACCGGATACCTTTACAAAGCTTTCCCCGATCAGATACAGGATTTTCTTCAAGGTTCTATTGTACGGGGGCTTTGCCAGGTTGGCCGCCAAAGTTTCCTTCTCCTGCTTACCGGTCTTCGGATTCGTTGCCATTTTAAGGAGCTTATTAAAGTTTCTCTGATGGCAACCATCCATCTCGATTAACTTCAATTCATCATCCGTTACGAGCTTCTTTACATGCTCTACAGCATGAGCCTTGAAGTAATCCTCGGTGCAACCAATCTCTTCACAGAACTTTCTAACGGTTGCGCTATCTGGCGTGGTCAGGCTCGGGATCTGGGGAACTTCTTTTCCTTCAGCCTCTAACTCAGCCACCCGATCCTTAATCGCCATCTGGGTCTCATACAGAGTATACCCATGCTTCCACACCTTGGTGTATTTATTCACCAGAGCTTTTGCCTTCTCGGTTCCAAGCCACGGATCGTTGTTGTCATTTAATCCGGAATAGCTATAGAAATGAGATACGGATGGAGCACGGTCAATATTGAAGTAGGAAATCATTGCAGCGCTCAGTACCGGACCGATACCGGTAATGGACTGAAGCCATCTTCCTACTTCGGTGGACAGGGAATATACACCCAAGCATTTCTTGATCTCATTTTCGATACCCAGCAGGTTATTATACAGCCAGGTGATGATCTCCATGCTCGGCGGGATGTTCCCCTTAGCGATATCCTCTTTGGATACTCCATAATTTGTGGCCAAGGCTCTCTTCTGATTACCCAGTGCCATTCGGTATCCCTGGATGGAATAGTAGGAGTTGACCAGGATGGTCGCCTCTTTCTTGGAGAATTTCTTAACGGTGTCAATCTGGCCTTTTGCAAGCTTCTGGATGGAATGCATTGCCAGTCTTGCATTGTCATCCATGATGAAGGATGCTAAGTCTTTATCTAACTGACTTACATCTTTCGTCGGAATGTCCGTGGTTACAGATGCGGATTTCCGTCCACCCTTAAACCAATCACGGTCAGAGGTGTCATCTTCGGCTTCTCCGGTTTCCTCATCGGAACCATCGGATCCCCACTCATCCCCGAGGTCATCAAATCCAAATGCGTTATCAAACGTCGGGCCACCGGCCGTGTTCGGATCGTCATCGGGATTATCAACCGGAATATCAATGTCATCCGGATCGGCTGCCTTTGCCTGGACTTTCTTTTTCGCCTCTCTGGCTGCAGCGGCTGCAGCCTTTTGTTCGTCTGTCATTTTCGGTCTACCTCTCCTCTTCGTAGTAACCTCAGGATTAACAGTTGCGTTTGTCTTATTTTCATTTTTCTTCATGGTATTTTCTCCTCTTCTTCTTTAATTCGTTTATAACTGGTCAAATGGTTTATCAGATTCCCGATATACGGCATATAAATAATGATGCACTGCCTCGAAGAATCCATAATTCATATGAATAAATAAGTTTCCCATCTGACCATCATTTGTGACTTGGGCGAAGTATTTTCCAGAATACTTAATGGCGTTCTTCGCCTGCTCAACACCATTAAGTTTAAAATTACTTTTGGACAGTCGGATACAATCCCCGTCCACACTTTTAATTACAATCAGACCTTTTTTCTTGACAGTATCTAATTCTGATTGTGTAAAATCGGTCCAATTCCCATCAAATGCTGACATATAATGCGTAAAATCATTTGTATCGATTGGAAACTTTTCCTCGGTTGGGAAAGCGATTGGGATCGTTACGGCTCCATCTCGAAGAGTAATCGAGATTCCATTATAATCGGCAGATATGGTAATCGACCCTTTCTTCCCAGTTACATTTTCCAGAGCATCGATAACCGTTCGGATATCTTTTACCAGAAACACTTTATCCTGTACCATCGGATGATATCCTCGAAGAATGTGTGTTCCTGGTCGACTTTCTGGAGTTCTGGTTCTTGGAATCCACATGTCATTCTTAATGAGGTAATCTGTGCCAATTAACTTGGCCCTCTTTAAGAATCGAACAAAGTTCCCAAGCTCCTTTGCCTTCAGTGTCACAATCATACTGCCACCTCCAGCACCTCGGTTGATGGGATGTATGCAGAAACCATCTCCAACTTCCCATTAACCATAATCCGGTCTATATCGATTGAGAACTTATCCATCATTCGTTTCGTTGACCGAATGATATTGTTCCTCGTATAGACTGTATCGTCCGTTAACATTATCGACCGACTATCCATAATTCGATTATTGGAATTGAAGGCCGTAATGTAAACGAACACCTCTTCCGGATCGAAACTAACTTCAATCCAGGATTTCTCCGGGATCACTTTCGGATCCTTGGTACCAATTACTTCTATCATAGGTATTTCCCCCTTTCTTTTTTCTCCTTGGTACACGGTAATAATATATATTCAAAAGTGATAGTAGAACAAATTTTGTACCGAAGGATTAAGGTCTGGTTTTGGCCACAATCCTTTCTAATAGACAAAAAAGAAGAGAGCAAGGGAATTACTCTCTTCAAAGACAAACCCGGACTAGCACCCGAACCGGAAGGACTGGGGAACGTATTCCCCGGTATCCCGGTTGAAGTGCATCAGGGTCAGATTGACCCCGTTACGGGCACAAGCAGCCACCAGCTCGGTGGAGACTGCGGTAAGACCGGTGACGTAAACCACCAAGTCACGACGACCAGACCAGACGCGAACGTCCGTGTAGTCATCCTGGTTTACACCACACCCAGAGACAACAGAAACGCCAACACGGTCGGCCAGAAATTGGTCGATCGTGTTGGACAAGGACTGGAAATCCAGGACATCCTGGATCTCCCCAGCGAAGATAAACTCGCTGACAGGAAGGGAGTGCCGGCCCGCAATAAGACCGACAACAACGGGTTCAAGTTTTTCCATAGTTACTCCTTCTCTCGCTATTAAGGGCGAGACCCTAATAAATAACAAATTACTAAGTAACAATTGAATAAGCCCCAAGAGCACGGGTTGAGGCTGACCCGTGATTGAGGTTTGTGAGGGTAATTTACGGAAGCCTAATGAACGCTTCCGGGCTGTAAAGATCACCTGATCTCACAGCAGCGCTAATCCTGAGCCAGTTTGCAATAGCGTCAGGATTACCAGAATTGGCCGCGTCGAGGTATGCGAACCCGATCATGTTGCGGTTCATTCTGTCCAAATTGCGCTCTTCTTTTTCGGAGAGCCTTGGAAACACCATTATGTTACCACCCACTTTCTGTAACGAAGTGGGACATAGAAAGTGAGCTAGGAGGTGCCTCAATAAAACGATTCCTCTTGGCTCGCTTTCTATTGTTTTTTTGTCCCTTGTTACACGGGGATAATATATATTCAAAACCTTGAGCTGGACAAATTTTCAAAAAATAAACCATAGGTAGGATGGAATGATTTCTACCTATGGTTTTATTATTCTCACCAGGGCATCTTTTCCTGTGGGTAAGGTTCGATGCCAACTGGGTCTAATTTTAATTCTTCTGCAATAATTTCATTTAATTTATTGAAATCTGGTAACTGGAACCATTTGTGCCCAGTAAACAGATTATTTTCCGTGATAATATCCTCGACATATTCCTTTCCTGCGTCCACATCATAGGTCTTTAGGTCATCCCCATTGTGGATGTATAATTTTCCAATCATTGTCTCTGCAAAGATATTCCAAGCTACAATAGAATTCGGGTACATCACCAAATATATGAAATATATTTGGCTGACTATATAATATTCCGATTGATACTGTTACCATATTAATCGGATCTCCTCGTTTCGGACTTTATCCTACATTTCACCCTGAGTTAAATTTGGGTCTACTCGCTTCGTGTAGACTACTCTACCTTATTTTCAAACCACCCGGAGATACTGATAATAAAATGAGAGATACCGTTTCGATATTTCTATCTGCGTGGTTGTCTAGCTTTCCCTAGTCGATGAGCATAACAGTTAATCACACATTAACTGTCTTCGCTGCGGATTGGTTCTGTCTGATACGTTGTTACGTTTCCTTTGGCGTTACCCATTGCAGCCAACTCTCTCACGAGGTTGGTTTCGTAGTATCAGCATTGTTACATCCTTCCCGCTATTAGAGGAGTTTTTCCAACTTATTACTAAGTTTTGGGCCATGATCGTCCCAGCCGAAAAATCAAAATCCATACAAGCTCCGTATAGATACTTTGACCGTCTCCCGAATAATTCTAATCCTGTCTCGGAATTTAATTCCGGGTCACCATTAATGGCACCCTCAAAGGAATCATCGTCATCATCTTCTCCAAAATCCCAGCCATCATCCTCTTCCTCGTTAAGAGGTGCTGCAGTTGGAGTCTCCACTTTTCCCTTTCCACCAAAGTTCACATTGTGACCTAAGATATACCCATCTTCCATGAACTCATAGTAGAAGAATGCTCGTAGAGATACTGTCTGCTTCAGTCCGTCATTATAAGAACAGTAGGATGCATAGCAGGAGTTATAATAGGAGAGAGAATCGTGACATTTATTGTCGATTCCATATTGTAAAAGAGTGTCTTTTACATTGTATAATACGTATCGCATGTAGTCTTCTCTGGAGAATCGTAAGAAGTTTCCTACATCCGTATAGTCGAGCTTTGTATCACCAAGCTCTGCTTTACCAATCGAGTTTAAGTTCACTCGACGAAGTGCACCTTGAGACTTTCGCAAGGATGCATACATGATCATTTGATCGAGATAGTGAGTGTAAGAAGAGATGTTAAAATAATCCCTCTTCTTATCAAAGTCATAAGCTGTTGTATCTTCGAATAAATACATGGTGGTTGTTGGGAAATCCGAGTGGCACATCACATCTTCGGCCTTTGCTCCCAACTTATAAATTCGTTCCATGATGTAAGGGATATCAAATCCCATCCCATTCCAGATTAGACAGAAGTCTCGTTTTAGGGTATGAATCAACCGGAAACATTGTTGAAGCATTTCCAGCTCATCTTCAAACATGTAGATTCGATAATCAAACACTCCATACGATTCATCAAACATCTCATGGAATTTCTGTTGAACTTCTCCCTGACGATTTTCAATAAAGTCATCAATCTGCGGATTATCCTTCGTATGATAAAGAAACTGGGATACGGTCATACTGGTCGGGTCTACAATAGAGATTGCATCAATGGGGCACTCACCGCTTCTGGCAATTCCCCCACCATCCCAACCGAGCTGATCAACCTCGATATCGAGATAGATTACTGTTGGAACTTTCTTATCTTCGTTTCCTAATTCTTTATCCCATTGCACCCGATAATAGGTTTCAATTGGGATATCCGCTCCCAATATATAAGGGTATTTATACAATTCTTTCTTTTCTGCATTTGTTTTTGCATTATAGAGTTTCTGTTTCCATGGGCCACCAGCTAACTCAGCAATCGCTTTAAATCGATCCTTGTAGCAGATTTCAATTGGATCACATTGCTCCACCGGTAGATAGTGCCTTGCTTTTCGGAAGGTTCGAAACTCCTCCTTTACTTCATAGATAATATACTTTGGGTCTCGGATTGTGTACAAATGTTTCTCCCCAGTAAGTAAATCCCGATAAACCATGTTGATATAGTCATGCCAACCGGTAACCTTCGACCCCTTCTGATAGATTACATCTGTAAGCATTAATCGTCTCCCATGCAAGTCTTCGAACAATGATGCCACCTCCTTATGAATAAATAACGAGAGGAAACCAAAGAATCCTCTCGTTATGGTACTGTCATTTAGTCAATTCGATTTTGTTGAAATCGACAAAATCACTTCTGCTCGTTTAATTTATTACTGAAGATGGTCACATATTGATTGCGCACTTTCTCAAACGCATCTTTATTCGGACCAGCTGGGATAGCAAACACAAACCCGTCAATTGATAAGGATTGCGGTAATATCATAATCCGGTCAAAGAAGATATCCGCAACCTCCTCTGGGTCCCAACCAAATACCCCACAACCATATGCCCCAAGAATCAATATGTTGACATTCATTTGTGCAGCAACTGAGATGATTGCATCGATGCGGTCCACCATCGCATAATGAAGCGTCTCTTCATCAACCCCATGGTTGATTGCAGCTTTATGATTCGGTGCGGCCAATGTGATTACATCGCAAATCGCCATATCCGTATCTGGGTTAATGTTACAATTTTGAACATCCCCATCGCTTGGATCAAAGAAGTGTACATCTGATGTATATAGTCCCCGTGTAGCATATACCCCATCATGCAATAGGTACCTATTTGTCCGATAGTAATCGTCTCGGTTTTTCAATGCGGAGTACAGATTAGAATAGTGACACAGGGATTCTTCCTGTGCAGACGATCCTTCCATATACATCCCACCTGGATTCTTGAAAGATGCGAAATTTAGCGCAGCCAATCGTTCGTTTTCCTCATCAAAACAAATACCGATATCTCGAAATGTCTGGTCGCCGTGATAGATTTTCCAGATTGCCTCCTGGGTTGTCATGTCAACGATACTCGTTCGATTAATCCTTGCCTCTCGTGTGCTACCAGTTTTCAATCCACTTTCATCAAAATCCAATGTCTCAAACTCATATTTTGCTTGAGCGTATGGGAAGTTTGCTTCGATTGCATTCTCCCACGCTTCCGCTCGTTTCTTCCGTTCTGTTCGATTGGTAAAATAACTTGTCTTACCAATCCCACCGTAATCTTTTGCCATGTTTTCATTTCCTCCTTTGGTTGAATTTGTATCACATTGCAGAAGTATAATATATGAGTCAATAAGAAATTGGACTAGAGTACCTTAATCCATACTCTAGTCCATTTCACTTATATATTGAAACCATAAGATCGAAATTTTGCTACAAATTTACTATAACCAGCCTTTTCATGCTTCGGGACGACAAACACCAAATCCTTTAAAAATTTCTCATACTTGGGCGGTTCCTGCATTAGGACATCCACGATGACATCTGGTGACCAGCAGTTGGGTGGTTCCAGTCCATAGGGACACAGGATTAGAGTATCGACTCGATTGTCCCTCGCAACTGCAAAAATCATCCGAAGATGTCGTTTGAAATTTTCAAGAACGTTTGGGTCCTCACTCGATAGTGGAGGAGAAATGCTGATGATGTTACAGTCAAAATCTTTGTCCGTACCTTCCGGATAGAATGGTACATTGGGAAGCCAGATTGCATGAGGAGGATAGTTTCCATCATCCCGATGCTCTCGGTTCCATAAGTAGAAGGATTCTAATCTGACATCCGACATAATTGCGTAGAGCGCTGATACGGAACAGATTCGCCCTTCTTGATTATAAGGCGCCTTTTTAAAGCCTTCACACGGAGTCTCTGGAGAAGCACTGCATAAAATTGCAATCCGATTTGAAGTGTCTCTATACTGATAGAGGGCTTCCAACATCTCCCCTTCAAACAATGTGAGATCGCACCGACGTTTGATGTATTTCATAAACGGCAACCGATCCAGGATGTTATAGCTCGAAGCAGGATGTAGTTCATCCCCAGGAAAATACTCCTTTTTATTCCTAATCGTCTTCGCAATCCTATCCCCATAAAGAATACTCATCGTTCTCTGATTTGCATTAGCTCCCATCGTCAGAATGGTATGGGAAGACATTTTCACTTTCTGAATTCCTTCCATGCAAGGGTTCCTCCTTTCGTCAATTTTTGATAGGAAAGAGTGTGAGATTGGTCCGTTGCCTTTCTCACACTCATCCTTTTTATATTAACGTAATTTATGCCTGATACATCAGATCGTTCAGATACTCCTTACTCATGTAGGTTCCAGTCAGATCCGTGCCGGTCTCCGGGTTGGTCCAGTTGGTAATGTTGTGATCACCAACGATTTCCTCAACCTTAGCAGCGGTGTAACCAGAGTACATATTCAGGTAGTTCTTAAGAATCGCAAATTTGTTCAGTGCGACGGTTCCGATGTAGTTGATCTGAGCACTCATGTACTTGGTACAGGTGAACTCCAGAGACAGCTGAACCAGGTCATGAGAACCGGGCTCATACTCGAAGTGGGAGTGATCAGAGCTTCTCGGGAACATGTTGGTCAGCAAGCATACGTATTCAGCCTGCTCGCCAGTCGGGTCAGTTGCCACATATAGAGCCTCCATGGTATGGTTGGCCTGAGACAGTACATAAGAGCTGGAGTTTTCATCCACATCTCTTGCACCGTGATAGTGGCTCAGTCCGGTATACGGATCGGATACACCCGTCAGCCAGAAGTCAATGTAGGTACGAATCAGAGAACCCTGTGTCTCGTAGATACGAATCGTAATGGAGTTCGTATCATCCTTCACACCGGTCGGGATCTCAACCGTATTTCCTACATAACCGGCAGTTACGGAAGCGAATTCTGCCGTATAGCCCTGGATACCACTGATACCCACATTACCAAACTCCAGCATGTGCTTAAACACTCTGGTCTCATCTTCCAGAAGGAATTCGACGAATGCCGGCATCCTCAGGATGAACAGACGGCCATAGCCGGTTCTGAGCAGGTCATACTGCGCCAGAGCAGCATTGGTTGTATCAGTGCCGCCCAGCCAATACGCGTAATTTGTAATCTCGGTATTGTCACATTTACGGATATTATCCTGCAATGTTGCTACTAATGCCATACTGTTTCACCTCCTTTATACTGCCGTTGCGGTTGTGGCTGTGGTATCAGCATCGGTAACAGTACCCGTTCTCGGATCCAGATAAATCTCCAGAATACCACGGGTAATAACGGTCTTGAAGACGAGCCGCATTCTCAGACGCATGATGGATCTCTGCTCATCCTTGGAAGTCATTACGAACTCAACCGTTACACTTCTAAGGTAAGCAGCCAGCTGGTAGCTGATCTCTTTCTCAGCATGGGTCTGATACTGCAGACGGTCGGCCTCTTCACCAATCTTGTACAGCTTGCTGTTCAAGATATCGTAAGCAATCTTTACTGCACGATGGAGAATATACTCATTGAACTCCAGCTTACGGTCGGAGTTGGTCGTACAGGTAGTAATGCCGGTGCTACGCTGAATCACACCGTTTCTCACGGTCTCATAGCAGTTTCCGCCGTACTTATAAATCTGCTTCTTTACATCATGATCGTCCGGATTGATCTGCGGCATGAAGGTGCCAGCAACGAAATCGGTACCGGCATACAGTCTCGCATCCTCTCTCGCAAACGGTGTGGTGTAAGACTCGATAGAGATGTGACGAGGCAGAGCCCCGCTCAGCCAATGGGTAATGGACATCGGAATGATCTTGCCCGTGTAGCTTGCATCTCTGTAGTTGTAAGTACCGCATTCCTTCACCAGGTTGTATGCGGTAATGGACTTCATTCCCTCCAGGAAATTTGCAACCTCGGAAGTAGAAGTCAGAAGACCTGTATCAATGTAGGTCATGGCGTCGTACTCACGCTTAGCGGCAAAGCCGCCCATTTCTCTCTTAACTTCCTCCGGGAAGTTTGCATCCATACAGAAATCTGCAGGAGTGCCGAAACGGCTGGTGAGTTTCTTATCAACACCACCCTGGAATGCCTTAATCAACAGTTCCGTTTTCAGGTTCTCAACCGTAGTAGAATCTGCGGTGTCGAAGGAACCATCGGTTCCGCTTTCCAGTGCAAATCCATCCACACTGATCGGGTTTAAGTAATCATCCTCGGATGAATTATCCACCAGGTTGATTACCGGGTTCGCAGTACCATCCATTAACAGACCGGTGATGATATCGAGTTCATCCTCAGTCAGGATTGCACCTGCTTCCGTCTCGGTGTAATTTTCCACAGCAGACTGATAAGCAGCGTAAATCTGCTCATAGGTGTCGGAGTGGACAATGATGTTGACCTTCTGAGAACCCAGTTCCGGGTCGTTGACTAAATCTTCCATAAACATGGAAGGATTGTTTGAATTTGAATGATCCAGGATACCATCCTGTAAGCATCCTGAAATTCTCTCCTTTGTGGTTAATCCTGTTTTGGCGTACTCCATAACCTGAATCTGATAGTACCGATAGGTATTGTTTTCAGAATCATAGTCCATGGGATCTGAGAAACTCAGCCTCGTAGAATTTCCGTATTTACCACGACCGAGCTGCCAAAAAGTAACGAGCGGGGCGGAGTTGTAACCCTCATCATCCAGCTCAGTTCCATACAGTGCGGCAGCACCAGTCCTTATTGCTGCAGCCGATCTTGCTCCGGTAATATTTGCTTTACGGAATTTAATGTAAAGCTGAGGTTTCGGATCGTCGCCTTCAGCGGGAGTTTCAACCTTCCAGTCTACCATGATTACGCAGTTTGCATAGGTTGCGTCGTCAGGTAACAGACGGAGTGTATACATGCCGCACTGGTTCGTATTGAGCGCAGCAACGACGTTATATGCAGCCTGGCCATATAACTTATAGTTCGGCATGCCATACTCTTCAATAAACATGTCAGTGTTCGTACTGTACAGGATCACGTTATCACGGCCAGCTCCGAAGAATCCCACCTGAATAC
>ERZ1090879.1579-NODE-1581-length-12255-cov-53.984754_pt1 | contig 12255 bp, 16 predicted proteins | sample MGYA00478472_ERZ1090879 | MGnify/ENA primary metagenome ERZ1090879 (study PRJEB33644, sample SAMEA5815723) | chicken gut metagenome | biome: Chicken; feature: Gastrointestinal Tract; material: Caecum | place: Ireland | collected 2019-01-01 | study: A study of...
GTACGGACTGGGTAGCCCAGTCCGTACCTCGCGGACAAATTCCCCGAAATGTCCGCCCCCCACGGACACAGGTATAGCTATGCGTCCGCCACCGGAAGACACCCAGGCGGCGGGAGTCCGCCCGGGGGAGACAGCGATGGGTCGAACGTGTGTTCGGAACGTGTCGTAAAAATATCCCCAACTCTTTAAAGAATCGGGGATAATGAATGTACTATATTGAACCCTTTTTAACAAATAATACTGTTAATTTCGGAGTGAAAGTTACCTGTCCTTCACCAATATTTTCCACATCAATTCTATTATTTGCTACTCGAATGGCTGTCAGCTTCAAAGAACCTAAATAAAAGCCTACAACTCCGACTGTACTATATCCGGAAGGGGCACTAACACTAATGTTCACTGCCTGTGAGGTTCTTGCTTCAAGCGTAGTTTCTGGCCCAGTGAAAGTCTGAACTTTCAAAATATCGTTTAATTTGGTTTCTATAGTATTAATATCGTTCTCATTAGCAGTAACTTTTCCGTTTAACTCTGAAATTTTCGTTTCATTGGCTGTTACTTTCTGTGTTAATTCAGTAATATTATTACCGTCTACTTCAATTTCATTCTCTAAATCTGAAATTTTCGCTTCATTGGCTGTTACTCTCTGTGCTAATGCGGAAACAGTGCCAGACGTCCCGACATTAGCATCAGAATTTGCTTTCATCTGTGTATCAATTTTATCCATATTTCCGTTGAAATCTACAAGCCAACTGGTAATATCATTTGGCGCATACTTACTCAATTCATAATTAGCCGTTTTTAAACTACCTGCCATTTAGATAACCTACCTTTCTATATTGCAAGAGGATTTTCCCAGTCATAATCATATGCGTTAATATTTAACGAGTCATATGTATTTGCATCCTCTTCAAGATTATTGTACTGCTGTGCAGTGATTCCATGCTTATGCAACTCTGCTAACTTATTCACCACTACTGCTATAGGCACATAATCCCCAGTAAAAGGATCCTGCATATAACATATTTTTTTTGGATAGAAATACTTACACTTTGCCCACAGATCATAATCAATAGCAGTAATTTGCATATCATCATAATCTTGCACACTCACACTATAGTTATCATATTCAAGCGCACTAATGCCGCAACCTAAATAATCCACTATGTGAAAAAGCACTTCCTGTAAAGGTTCCAGATAACCATGTATCGGGCACACAACCGGGGGAAGTGTTTTTGACCAATTCTCCACATATTTCTGAACCCAAAGTTTTAACGCTTCTATTTTATTGTCCGTCTGTGCGTTAATGATTGTATAAAATTCCGCTAAAGCCTGCCGTATAGAAACTAGTTCCTGCTCAAAACCGTCAACCTTGATTCCCATTGCGTCAAGCTGATTCTGCATATGTGCAAGAGTGTTATAAACTGTTACCATTTGTTTGGCAATCTCGTCTGCTATCTGTTGCGGTATCGTATCATATAAATCTTCCAACCGCTTGACAGTCTCAACAAGATCGTCATACTGACCGATAAGGTCTTTATAATACTTAATCAACCAACCGAAATCCTGGTCACTATTGCGCGTGTGTATGAAGTCGTTAAAAATCGACAATCTCATCACCTCCTAATAAACTCCATAGCAGAAGTCGACTTCCCACCACTCCGCCACCGTTTCATAGATATTGAACAGAGAAATTTCTCTTTCCTTCCGCAAAAGGTCTTGTGGGTCTTTGTTATTCAAGCCCCAGTATTTTCTTTCTCTGTTCTCTTTCAGGTCTTCGCTGTCATTATAGCTCTGGCTCTCATTTCTAACAGCGTTGTCCGCTGTAGTTTCGTTCTCTGTAGAATTTCTATTTGCCGTTGTACTTCCACTACTCTCCACGTTGTTATCTGGCTGATAAGTGGTTGAATTGAAAGCTGACACGCTAGTTTCTGTGGTTGCTGTGCTTGTTCCTTTACTTTCTTCATCATCTGTTCTATCTCTCGTTATATCTCTGTCGTTTGTTTCATTTACTGCTTTAACTCCTTCCATTTGATTGTCATTTATTGTTTCCTCGCTGTCGCTCATATTTACATTTTCCAGAATATTATATTCTGCTATTACAGACTGATATAATTTGTCAATGTTCGTATATTTTCGTTTAAACCATGCTGTAATTTTACTTTTGACTAATGTCGGTTCCGTCCATAATAATGCACATTCAGCGCATCGGTCAAAAATAGCGTCTTTCATGATATCATTATTCATTCCAGAGGGAAGGATAATGTCATCAAACAATGTCGGGTCAAACGTCATTAGGCTAAATAGATTCAGCGTTGCTCTCGAATGTGCCACTTTTTTTCACCTCCTCTGTTAATGGAAAACGTATGCGCAAGTCATAGCCAAAAATCCGGTTAGCATCGTCAAGCCCTGCCTGTATACACTCTTTCCAGTGCAGAATGGAATCTTCTAATTCCTGATTATTTGCGTTCACTTCATCTGAAATTAACCGTTCACGCTTTGTAGTATTTGCGTTATTCACTCCAAACAAAGATAGAAAGTCATTTTTGATAGTTCGCTTTAAATCCTGAATGTCCGTTGCAATGTAAGTATCTTTCGGACGTAACACGTTCAGCTTACCGTGAAGTCCTTTTCTTACAAATACTGCCGGTTTTCCTACTTGAATATCATCAATCATCAGCTTGAAAGATTTCGCTTCTGCTTCGCTGTCACACTCTCCTATCATGCTAGATTTTGAGTTTATCAGGTTTACGGAAATGGCACTGTCACAAGCGGACAACATTGCAGAGTAAAAATCCAGAATATCACAGACATTACCATAATTATACTGTAGTCTTACCAGTGCCCCATCTTCCCCAATGATTCCGCGTATCTCGCTCGAAAACCTCGGATTCTGTATAAGGTATTCTGTAGGTTCCTCCCAAACACTCACTCCGGTGACAGTGCATCGTAATGGAAGAATACCCATTGGAGTATCACTGATAGCAAAATACCCCCCCAGCAAAAGCTGTTTCTTCATGTAGGGAACATTCCAATTCTCTGGCACATTTTCAAAAGATATCGCGCCCATAGCCGCCCGAATTAATTCTTCACGATGCATGATAGCGGAAGCGTTAAACTGACTATAGACTTCCTGTGGTTCTTCCCCAAAAAATCTTTGCAATAAATTTATTAAATGTCCGTCTTTTCTACTCAATGTATACACCTCCATCTAAAAATGCATTGATTCTCCGGCAATGGTCAAGTTCTCCATCTATTGCCACGCTAGCACCTCTCGTCTGTACGTAGCCGGATAATGAACCCAATGAAAGAGTCCGACCGCAGGCATTCCCCTGCACGGCGTTCTGTGCGGTTGGTGCTTCTGAACGGTTCCGTATCTGAGTACATAGCTGAACATCAAGCGGCATATTTGCCATAGCTGTACTGGAAAACGTGCCCGACGCCCTCGGTTGTCCTGCATATACTCCCTCTCCTATTTGCTCTCCTGCTGTGAAGTAATTAAAGAGGTTCTGCGCAACATTGTAGACTAGTGACGGTGATTTCAGCAGATTTCCAGAGTTTTGTCCCACTGGCACGTTTCCTTTCGCTGATTCTCCGTAGATTCCTAAAAACACTTGTGCCCCTGCTGATGATGTCGCATACACACGGTACACAATTCCACCAACAAATAAATCAGTTTCAATCTGAACGGACAATGTCGTTAATCCATATAAGTCTGCGCTGTCCAGATTGACAAACCCCACAAAAGGAAGATACAAAACTCTGTTTACGTCCGTTACGTCACGATAATCTGAATAAGGATGCACTATCGTCAATGTTACTGTTTCCGAATGATTGCGTTGCACTATTACTTCACCGTTAATCTCCAGTGCCACGTTTCCTAGAATAATGGAATCATCTCCACCGCCATACCCCGATAAAGTGAATGGAACCCAAAAAACGTCCACGACTGAATTATAAGGGCTTACAAAAAAATCACGTAATTCTGTCAAAGCATTTTCGTCCATCGTATAAAACTCGTCCGCAAATGCACGCATCTGAGAAGCTGACATTCCATACATTTTCGTAAAACCGCCAGTATTACCGCTACCGCCCTGTCCCGCAACTACCAGACAGTAAAAGCCGTCTGTGTCAAAGGAAGTCGGTGTTGCGCTTGCATACTGTGTTGAGAAATTAAGCACGCTAGGTAATCTGTTATCAATGATATTCAAGTCGTATATCTGCTGAGAAAACATGACAAATGCGTTTGTTGACTGAATTTCTGCTTTATACGTTGCAAGAACGTCAATCTCTCCGCTCACTTCCCACAGCCCATTCCTGACACTCACAACGTCTGTCACCCAATAATAAGACCCATTTCCGGTATACTGCATGTAGTTAAATGGAAACGTGTCTGCGCTTATCAAGAATGTGGGGTTGTTCATCGAACACGGCGCTTTTAGATTCACATTGAACTCTGTTGCCGCTCCGGTAGGCACGGCTGTAGAGTTCTCGCGCTTGGAAAAAGCCCAACACCTGAGCGGCAGAGCCATTAGTTCAGAGTGAATACCAGACAGTTCTCCGACAAGTCGTTGAACCACTGATTTCTGATATGCCAGAACGTATTGTAATAACGAGCTTTTGCGTTTACCGGAGTCGTTAATACGTCCTCTTCTTCGCTGTACATTCCCAGTGCATCACGGTCATGGATAACCGCAACAATATTATTGATAGACGTTTCCTGTTCATCGGATGCACGTTTAACCTGAATTGATAGCGGTGACTTGTTTGCCTGCCAATAATTAGATTTGATATATCCTTCCATCATTCGGACATATTGATCGTTAAACGCCGCCCACTGAACCTGAGTCTGTAAGGCACGCTCAAATTCTGTGTTGACTACCATAAACTGGTCTTCATACGGTGTATGACGTTCTTCACCTTCTTTGTTGTAAACGGTCGCCATGTCGGTTAATTTGTCAGAATACAAATTAATCTGTGCAATGGCATACCTCAAAAAAGCTTCATTATAGAGTGCCCCCGTCCCTGCCGTTAAACTTTCCCCAGTTGCCGTATTATAATTGGCAACAAGGTTTATTGTCTGCGCACCGCCGGAACTTTCTGCAATCATGTTTGCCAGAGTCAGCCGCCCCATGTTTTCATTGCTGAGTTCGATATAGTTCCGAACCTCTCCGAAAATCGCCCCAATGAACGTCTCCATGCCATCGGGTGAAAGGAACGCTTCTCTGAGCGTGATTCTTTGAATCGTCAACGGAATCATGAACGGGGAACGTTTCACAAAAAGTTTCTGTTTTACCTCGGGCTTATACACTGTCCACGGGTCAACGCTCTGTCCATTTGTGAGGGAATATGTTGGGTCTTCCACCGCCTGCGGCATGGATGCTTTCACTTTTTGCATGATTGCACCCCATTCCATACTTGATTTAATATATTGTGAAAACTTGTTGCGATACGCCCGGTAAGATACGATCGTGCGTCCGATTCTCTGCACCAACGTATTCAAAAATGCTTCTGTGTTCGTCTGGCTCGAAAGAATTGTATTTCCCAGAGATACAAGGGAACTAGCATCGTTCGCCTGTAATGCGGTGGAACCCATGGATTCCTGAGCCGCCAAATTAACAAGACTGTAAATCTGTTCTGTAGTCATACCATATATTCATCCTTTCTATGTTGTAATAAAAGCGTCCGTCCATCCCGCCGCCTTTACTCTTTCCAGTTCTGCTTGTGCGTTTGCGGTGCTTCTGAACGCCCCCACCTGAATACGTTTCAGTGCATCAGGATAGTCTTCCTCTCGTTCCTCCGTGTCCTCCGGCAATTTCTGAGCCAAACCATAAACCGACATGATTGCTTTCGTGATTGCATATGCGATTTCTTCCGCATCATACTTTTCGCAGTCTTCACGGTTTGACACAAAGCCGCATTCTATGATAATGCAAGAGCAAACCGTTTTTCGGAGAATAAACAGCGTTCCATTTTTTTTCTGCCCTCTGTCCTTATATCCCATGTCCAAGGAGAGTTTGTTTGTGATTGCACCGCCTAAGTCTAACATTTCAGAATTCCCTGGGTAACTCCATGTCTCTACCCCCTCAGCATCTTCAGTTGCCGCAGAATTGAGATGAATGGAAATCGCTACGTCTGGCGAAAATGCGTTGATTCGGTCTGCTAACAGCCGAAGAACATTGTTCTGCCCAGTGCCATTGTTGACAGTATGGTCTTCTACTTCTACGCCTTCCACATCTCTCAAAAAATCGTACAACTGTGCTACAATTTCCCTTGCACATGTGCTCTCTTTCAAATAACCGACTGCACCGGCACCCGGCAAACCATCCGGGTTGTGTCCTGCATGTATGCTGATTTTCATTTATTCACCTTCTTTCAAGTCACGCACTTCATCCAAAAGATCGTGGATGTTGCTCGATAAGTTATCCATTTTGGTTCCCATGTCGCTTACCAGTTTATTGCAAAACCATGCCATAACACCACAAGCCACGATTGGGAAGCCTACACTGCTAATGAGTGCAGAGATTGCATTAACGTCCATCAAAAGTCCTCCTACCATAATAATATTACGGAAATCAGATTGTAAATAAATGCGGTGGTAGCTATGAGCCATGCTCCGGCAAACGCCGCTATGATAATCTCTCCGAATTGATCGAAACCCCAAACCGCATAGAAAGCAGGAAGAACGCCAAAGAGTACCCACGCAAGGCAAGATGCTAATACCAGAATTATTTTTATGATTATTTTGAGTATCTCAATGACCGTGTTCCGCATAACTTATTTTCCTTTCTTAATTTCCATAGCTTCGGCTAGCGTTTCTTCAAATGTTTTCGGCGCTTCTGCGCTCGTTCTCCGTGCCAGTGCAAAATTCAGTTTCTTTGTCTCCTGTAATTCTTTTGACTGTGCATCCATTTTTTCTTTCAGCTTCTGATTCTCTTCTCTATAGCTATCACGTTCTGCCGTCAAGTCTGAAACCTGACTTGTGAGCGTTGCTACCGTTTCATTAACAGAACTTATCTGTGCTTTCAGATCGTCTAATTCTTTTTGTTCTTCCTGTGTCATTGTCATTCCTTTCTATGTTTCACGTGAAACATTTTTGAAGGTGAGGGAATTGAGTGGTCAACTCACCGCCTACCTTCTGGGTAGTGACCGTGCGGCATAATTCCCTCATGATATTTATACGGTCATTCTAAACTTTTATGGAATATCATTTTTGCATGTAGGTTCTCAAAATAAATCCTGCCGCATATCTCTGCTTCGTCCAGAGTCATTCCAAAATTGCGCTTATAAAGACTCTGAGTGTTTTCATCAAAATGTGGGCAACTTTCTGTTGCGATACGGCAATAATAGATATTATCGTATTTGTGCCGGTAAATCGTCATGGAAAGGTAGGATACCATTGGATTAAATTCAATAATTGGCATTTCTCGCACGTTGTAACTACTGTCATAAGCGAACGTGTTTTCCAGAGCCATGTCAGAATATGCAGTGCCCCTTGCAAACTTGTACAGGGACGTTTCCTTCTTCTTTTCGGATACCGTGCTTAGCGGCATCTGGATAAACAAATCTCGTTCCCTGATAGTTCGCGCTCTTTGCCCTTTTGAAAGCATGATCTCAAATTCTCGTGTTAGCCCCAACTCCATGAGGATATCGGACTCATAGTCCGTAGCATTACTCAACATGACTACTTTTATTGGGTCTTGTCCGGTTAGTTCCCTGTTTCGCGCGACAGTTTCCACAAAATCTAGCAAAGCGATTCCAGGTTCTTTTATGAGTTTTCGGCTTGTCTTTCCTCTTATCATTTCGTCAAAGATGATATAGTGTACGTCCGAATAATCAATCGACTTTACATCTGCGGCAGTCTGTAAGGAAATGACGTAGCCCTTTATATCATTCTCTGACTGAATAACGCCTACTCCATCTTCTGATACTGAACATGTGTAGTTCATGCCTAAGTCTCTGTTCAGCGTTTTAAACGGATTTCCCTTTGAAGATGCACACATGCGAACCTCTTTCGTAGTGTAACGCATCAAGATGAATTTTATATTATCGTTCATCATTTTTCGGAGTGTGGAATAGGTTTTCCCTATTCCACGCCCGCCTATTATGCAATTCCATGACATGCCTTTTGCCAATGCGAATTCTACGTCATACCATTGTATATCCTTATTCTGCGTCCCCATCTTTTTCCGTGTGGTCAACATACACCAGTTTAACGTATTTCCCGCTGTTGTTCTGACTGTCACGTTTTTTCACTTCAATCGTGATTTTTTCAACTGGGGCTTCTGCGACATCCGAAACAAGGTCTACAATTTCTTCCATGGAGTTGATTGCGGATTCAGAGTTCGTCTGAATGCCGTTTCCGTCCGGGAACATCAAGACCATGGTATCATATTCGGGATTTTCGCACTTATCATTATGAATGTGGAAGACAAATGCTCCTACAATGTCGAACTGTGCACCGTCCTGAACATTGGTGAAATTGTCGCACGCCCCAATCATGGATGCCGCCGTGATGCTGTCTTTTTTGGAAGACTGGAAAATGGAATTGATTAATTTTTTTGAGTATGCCATGTCTTATTTCTCCTCTCGTTTGTGCTTATTCATTTACTACGTGTGCCGCCGCCATGAACTCGTCTAAAGACATTTCATATTTGCGGGTTTCAAGTGACATAGTTGTCGTGTAGGGGATATCCGCAAAGATAGCATCGAATGTTGCTTCGATTGTTTTCTTATTCGGGATAGCTCCATAAAACTCGTGGAACTGAATTTCCCCATTTTCGGCTTTCGCCTGAACTACAGTGACATTGATACTTCTTGTGATTTTTGCCATTTCTTAATCTCCTTTCTATGGCTGTTTGTATTTGTTTCTGGAAATTGTTTCACGTGAAACATTTCCGAATGCCCTGCCCGGTTGCGAGTCCGGGCTTTACGCTTTAGGGCTAGTTTTCATCCATTTTCAGAATTTCATGTCTGGTTTGCCCAAAAATTGCATCATGTAACCAGTCATAATCTCTTGCCGTAGCGTTAAAACCGTGTTCCCTGTTATATTCTGCCGCTTCACTACAAGCTGTCAGCATTTTTAACCAAAAATCGGCGCTTGCTTCAACTGTTTCTACTTTTCCATAAATTTTTACGTTAACCTTCATTTTTATTTCTCCTCTCGTTGTGCTTGTTCTTGTCCTTTGGACAATTATATCTTAACACACATTTATACATCTGTCAATAGTTTTATTCGTATTTTTTTAAATTTTCTCCGAACAAGTCCCAGTATTCTTGTGTAACACCTAAAGTATAGTCACTGTCGATCAGTGCCAGATTGCTAGCAGTCAAGAACGTATGTTCGTCTACATTTATTTCATGGATAGTATCATCGTTGTAGGTTGCGGTTAAATTTCCGCAATGTTCAAACACTGAACCGATAGAAAAAAAGTCTATGCCATGCTCATTGATATAGCGTGCCCCCACTGATTTTGACAGTCCGGCTACTGTGGTCTTATATTTTCCATGGTCTTTGACTACGTATTTCTTGGCGCCCAGAGTCTTAAACTCATCATACGTTCCCTCGTAGTCCCATGTTCCCATGGAATAGACTTTCCCATTATGCTCAACACTGCCTTTCATACCGGTGCTTTCTGTCTCTGCGGTCACTTCCGCATTGATTCTCTCAATTTCCGTACTCACATCTTTTGTGGTTTTTATGGAATCTGTATCAACATAGATAATATCTCTACCACATGCGTCTATTCCTTTTTGTAATTCAGTGCGCGCCCATGCAGTGACCCATACGCCCCACTGATATGCCAAAAAACTGTTTTTGTTGTGATAGTAATCTGCAATAGCGTGCTCAATGCTCACTGGCTTCTCTGACCATGTTCCATTTTTAAAAATGATTTCAGGGGCTACTATGTCCGTGACCATCATACCGTATGCAGAATTGATACGGTTCTTACTTTTCATGTATTCATATTCGTGCTCAGTCCCCTTGAGCATGGTCTTCTGCTCAAAATATTCATAAAGCTTTTGCCTAAATTCTAGTGGCAGATAGTCATAGTGAGCAGTATATACATCATGGACGTACATTTCTTGCCACTCGTACATGCTTGCAATGATCTTAAAGTCTAAATCGGTAATAGTCATTTCAAAAGTATCTGCTCGGAGTACGCGCCCGTTGTCGTTTACTAAGCCGCTTCTCTGCCTGCCCTTGCTAATGCTTATATAGGGTATTCCCGCCTGACGTTTATATACTAGTCCTTTCCATCTGACCCGGAAAAGTAGTGCTTCGCCGTTTCTGTAATACTCTCCCCATTTGCTATCACGGATTTTTATAAATGACATTGGGAATTTCTTTCTGAGCATGACTCCGGGATATGAGGAAGTAATATCATAGCTTCTGACGTGCTCGATTGTGTAGCCTACTTTTCTATAATTGGCGTGTGTGTTTCCTCCTGAGAATGCTTCTTTTAAAAGGGTATAACATTCAGTGCTCGGGCGGGTTTTCTTAAATACTTTACGGTTTTCTGTATTGCTGAGCACAGCTTTCCGGAACTCTCTGCGCACATATCCCGTGCTCGTGAGCGGGATAGTCACAATGTTATCCTCTGTCAATCTGTCACGGATACATTCACATAGTCCGTATACGTCATTATAGCGGTATTGGTCTTCCGTGTCTGTCAATTCTGCATACGGCGTTCGGATTTTCTCATAGTCATATTCCCCCACTATTTTTCCGTGTGTGACTCCCCTTGAATTTTCGCAAAATTTAGCCAGTGACATGTTCGACAGCATATAGCTACATCGCCATTCAATTCCACGTTGTTCCACATATTTTATCGGTTTTCGCTCTTTTCGTGCGAACATGCTTACAATTTTCTGAAAATCGTGCACGAACTGAAATTCATATGCTAGGTTATGCACATATATTACTAGGCGGCATCCGTCCCCCAGTCCTAGCTTGACGCTGAGCATGTCCATAGTTGTAATATATTCTTCCCAAGTGCGACCAAAGAGCACGTATCTATCTATACATAATTGCCAACAGTACATAAACGCATAGGCTTTTTCAATTACTTCTTTTTTCTCTTTACCTTTAGCGTCTTGCCATGTGCGTATTGCCGGCGGGATGTTTGTTGTTTCAATGTCAAATGCGCATGGGATATTATAATATTCTGCTTTATGACGATCTCGTACTTTTGGAGACATGCTTATTTTTTGCCATGGGAAATCACGTAGATTATAGATGCAGTCTCCGCTTTTCAGATAACGCATGATTAATCATTCCATTCTTTATCATACTCAGATACATTAGTCCATTCATCAAAAACATCTAATGCATCTAGTTCACCTTCTTCATATCTATTCCATAATTCTTTTAGATCGTCCATGTCTGCACCTTGTTCGATTGCGTCAGCCGCTTCATATATGCGAGACGAGTCGTATTTCTTTATTAGCCCCCATAGATCGGACGAGAGAAATTGCTCGAATGTTTTTATATTACCTTCGCTCACGTCCACGTTTCCACGCATTAACATTCTATTAAGCGTTCTTCTATATGCTCTCTCTCCTCGTAGTGTCAATGTTTTTGCGTTTCCGATTGACGCTATTTCCTCAGCGTAATTCAGCAGATCGTCTATATCGTCAATAGCGCCTGCTCGCTCTGGAAATGTATTGCGTTGCATTGAGTCCAGAAATTGCATTGTACGCTCATATATTTCTCCTGTTACGTTTTGTCTACGCATGGTACGCATGTTTTGATTGATGCGTTTTCCTTCGGCTAGTGTTAGGCGCATGAGTTCGTTATATTGATTTTCGCTCATTGTGTCTACGCTTCGGAGTAGTCTTCTGATTTCTGTAACTCGTTGGTTATTCTCTTCTCTTTTTTTTCTTTTACGTGGCATGTTGTTATTCCCCTTCCTCATGCTATATTGTTCCATGTCTATTATAACACTATATAGGGACGCTTGCATCCACAAACTTATCCACTTATCAACATATGGTTATCCACTTATCCACATTATCCACATGCGGATTTATCCACATTATAGACATACTTATCAACATATACTGATTGTTTTATTATTGATATATAGTTAAATATTTAACAAAGTATCATTTTACGACACGTTCCGAACACCCGTTCGCCCCATCACTGTCTCCCCCGCGCGGACTCCCGCCGCCTTTGTGTCTTCCTGCGGCGGACGCATAGCTATACTGTCTCTTATACACATCTGACGCTGCCGACGAAGCTAGAAGTGTAGA